>Ga0209075_1000593_pt1 | contig 35388 bp, 27 predicted proteins | sample Stecom2011_FD_187523 | JGI IMG/M metagenome (GOLD analysis project Ga0209075, IMG submission 187523) | Agricultural soil microbial communities from Utah to study Nitrogen management - Steer compost 2011 (SPAdes) (version 2) | ecosystem: Environmental > Terrestrial > Soil > Agricultural land...
CCGAGGACTTCACCGGCGCCATCGCCGACTCCATCAACTTCGCGATCGACCAGATGCGCGGGCTGGTAACGGCGATCAACGAAACGGCTGTCCGGGTAGCGGGCGCCGCCCAGGAAACCCAGGCCACCGCCATGCACCTGGCGGATGCTTCCGAGCACCAGGCCCAGGAAATCGCCGGAGCTTCCGCGGCGATCAACGAAATGGCCGTGTCCATCGACCAGGTATCCTCCAACGCTGCGGAATCCGCCGCGGTTGCGGAGCGCTCGGTAGCCATCGCCAAGAAAGGCGCCGAAGTGGTACAGAACACCATCCACGGCATGGATACCATCCGTGAGCAGATCCAGGAGACCTCCAAGCGGATCAAGCGTCTGGGTGAGTCTTCCCAGGAGATTGGTGACATCGTATCCCTGATTAACGACATTGCCGACCAGACCAACATTCTGTCTTTGAACGCGGCGATTCAGGCCTCCATGGCCGGTGACGCAGGCCGTGGTTTCGCAGTGGTAGCCGACGAAGTTCAGCGCCTGGCGGAACGTTCCTCTGCCGCCACCAAGCAGATTGAGGCCCTGGTGAAGACGATTCAGACCGACACCAACGAAGCGGTGATCTCCATGGAGCACACCACCGCCGAAGTGGTCCGCGGTGCCCGCCTGGCCCAAGACGCCGGTGTGGCCCTGGAAGAGATCGAAAACGTATCGAAGAGCTTGGCCGACCTGATTCAGAACATCTCGAACGCAGCTCGCCAGCAGTCTTCGTCCGCCGGCCATATCTCCAACACGATGAACGTGATTCAGGAGATTACGTCACAAACTTCGTCCGGCACCATGGCGACGGCCAAGTCCATTGGTAAACTGGCAGAACTGGCCAGCCAGCTGCAAGCCTCCGTAGAAGGCTTCAAGCTGCCGGGACATGACGAAGAAGACGGTCACGCCGCGTAACCTGCGCCGGAGCCGCTGAAATGATGTGAAGACCATGACCAACGCTGGAGCAGGTGAAATGTCCCCTTCGTGGATGCTTAAAAACCTGCCGGAAATGGACGAGAGGCAGTTTCAGCAATGGCAGACCCTAATCGAGAAACGCACCGGAATGAGTCTTCCGCCTGAGCGGAAGACTTTCCTGCAGACCAATCTCGGCATCCGCATGCGCGAGATTGGCTGTCAGAATTATCAGGAGTATTACGAGCAAGTCTCCAACAGCCCGGCGGGGTTTATCGAGTGGGCCATCCTGGTGGATCGCCTGACGGTGCAGGAAACCCGCTTCTACCGTGACGAGCACGCCTACAGCCTGATGGTGGACTACATCCTGACCCGTCCCTTGGCGGTTTTCAGGAAGACCCCGATCGAAGCCTGGAGCGTTGGCTGCGCTACCGGAGAAGAGGCCTACACCATCGCCATGCTGATCGACGAATGCATGGAAACCCTAGGCCTGGAAAAGTATTACGGAGTAACGGGCACGGACATCAGCAAGCCGGCCTTGGAAAAAGCCCGCACGGGCATTTATCCGGCCCGCAAGCTGGTAACGTTGAGTGAAGAGCGCAAGCAACGGTACTTCAACGTCAAGCCACGCAACCAGTATGAGGTCATACCCGCTCTCAAGGAGCGCGTCTGCTTTGCCCGGATCAATGTTCTGGACCTGCGCGACGCGCCCATGCACGGCATGAACATTATCTACTGTCAGAACCTGTTGATTTATTTCCGGCGGTGGCGCCGCAAGGAGATCCTGAACCGGCTGGCAGAACGGCTCATCCCGGGCGGGCTCCTGATTCTTGGCCAGGGCGAAATAGTTGACTGGCAGCATCCGCTGCTTGAAAGGGTGCCCAGCGATACAACGCTGGCGTTTATACGGCGCATTGAGAAGAACTAACTTGGAGAAGTTATGGCTAACAACCATGACTATGTCGCCCTTGACTGGGTGAGAGGGGAAATCGAAGAGACCCTCAATCAGGCACGTCAGGCATTGGAAGCCTTTGTCGGCAACCCGGACGACCTTTCCCGGATGCGCTTCTGCCTGAACTATATCCACCAGGTGCACGGCACCCTACAGATGGTGGAGTTCTACGGCGCAGCCCTGCTAGCAGAGGAAATGGAAAAGCTGGCCCAGGCCATGCTGAACCAGGAGGTTCCGCACCAGGAAGAAGCCCAGGAAGTGCTCATGCGTGCCATCCTGCAGCTGCCCAGCTACCTGGAGCGGATCCAGACCGGCAAGCGCGACCTGCCGGTGATCCTACTGCCGATTTTGAACGACTTGCGAGCCTCGCGGGGCGAGAACCTGCTGTCGGACAACTCCGTGTTCACACCGGACCTGTCCCCGGCCCGGATCAGCCCGCCCGCGGAAGTTGCCACCCGCCTGCAGGACGAAGACACCATCGCCCTGCTGCGCAAGTTGCGCCAGATGTACCAGTTCTCCCTGGCCGGAATCATCCGTAACCATGACCTGGAAGCCAACTACGGCTTTATTCTCAAGGTCCTGAGAAAGCTGGAATCCCTGTGCCAGGACACCGCCCAGGAGCAGCTTTGGTCAGTGGCCCGGGCGCTCGTAGAGGCCCTGGCGGCCCAAGGCCTGCAGCTGTCCTCTGCCGCCAAGACCTTGTTGCGCCATATCGACTTCCACATCAAGCGCACCATCGATGAGCATGGGGATATCCTGCTGCAGCCTGCACCGGAAGACCTGCTCAAGCACCTGCTGTACTACGTTGCCAAATCCACCGTCACCACGCCCCATATGGAGGCCGTGAAGACGGCCTATGAGCTGGGTCGGGCCCTGCCCTCCGAGCAGGAAGTGGATGAGGAGCGCCAAAAGCTCTCCGGTCCGGACAAAGGGGCGATCCAGTCGGTGGTGGCCGCCATCAACGAGGAACTGGGCCGGATCAAGGACCAGTTGGACCTGTTTGTCCGGGGCGAGCTGAAAAACAACCAGGACCTGGCAGAGCTGCTGCCGGGACTCCACCAGATTGCCAATACCGTCGCGGTCTTGGGCCTGGGTATTCCCCGCAAGGTGATCCAGGAGCAAATCGCGCTGATCCAGGAACTGGCCGGCCGCGAACAGCCCCCCGAAGACGCGGTCCTGATGGATATCGCCGGCGCCCTGCTCTACGTCGAGGCCACCTTGGTCGGCATGAGCGAAGACCATGGTCGCCGCCAAGCCACGACCGAAGATGAGGAAGATACCTCGCCGATTCCCAAGGAACAGCTCGAGGCGGCCCACGACGCTCTGATCCGGGAAGCCCGCAACGGCTTGGAACAGGCCAAGAACGACGTCGTGGAGTTCATTGCCTCCCACTGGGATCACAACGAAATCCGCGAGCTGCCCGCCCTGCTCCACAGCATCCGGGGTGGGTTAGCCATGATTCCCCTGAGCAAGGCGGCCGAACTGCTGCGCTGCTGCGCCAACTACGTGCAGGATGTGTTGCTGGATGGCAAGTCCATCCCCGACTGGCAGCAGCTGGACACCCTGGCCGATGCCATTACCAGTATCGAGTACTACCTGGAGCGCTTGGCCGAGGGCAGTATCGATAACGATCCGATCCTGGAAGTCGCCGAACAGAGCGTCGAAGCCCTGGGCTACCCCCTAGGCAAGGAGCCGGTTCAGCGCCCGCAAGCGGCCGACGAAACCGCCCTCGCCGACCAGCCCCTGCCCTCCAACGTGGCGCCGGATACCTCGGCGGCCAAGGAAATGGACCAGGAGCTGATCGACGACGACATCATCGAGATTTTCGTGGAAGAAGCGGACGAGGTTCTGCAAACCATCGCCCACTATTTCCCTCAGTACCAGCAAGATCCTGACAACAAAACCGCCCTGGTTGAACTGCGCCGTGCCTTCCATACCCTGAAAGGCTCCGGCCGACTGGTTGGCGCCACGGTCATCGGGGAGCTGGCCTGGTCCATTGAGAACATGCTCAACCAGCTGATCGATGGCAGCCTCAGCCCCAACCTGGAGGTGTTCGAACTGCTGCAGGCGGTAATTGGCCAGCTGCCACAGCTCATTGGCCAGTTCCGCAATGGCGAAGCCCCTGCCGATGTCTCGAGTTTCATCGGTCGGGCCGAAGCCCTGACCCAAACCCGCAAGGCAGCACGGCAAGCCCGTGAAGAGGAAACCGCCGAGCCTGCCGAGGCCGCTCTGGATGCCACGCCGGAAACCGACAGCGAAAGTGCAGTACAAGCCCCTGCGGAAGAACCTGCTGCCGAGTTGGAAACTCCGGACCGGGAAGAAGAAGCCACAGAAATCCCGGTGCTCAGCGTTGAGCCGGACCCCATGGCCGACCTGACTTCCATCGAAGCGCCCGATCAGGGCGAAACGGCCGAAGCAGCCGACGACGACCTGATCGACGACGAAATCCTGGAAATCTTTGTCGAAGAAGCGGCTGAGGTACTGGAGACCATCCAGCAGTTCCTGCCCCAATACCTGGGCAATCAGGACGACCGGGAAGCCCTGACCGAAGTCCGCCGCGCCTTCCATACCCTGAAAGGTTCCGGCCGTCTGGTCGGTGCCACCGATGTTGGCGAAACCGCCTGGGCCATTGAAAACCTGCTGAACCGGATTATCGATGGCACTCTCTTCATGAGCGTGGATATTGCCGAGGTTGTCCAAGCCGTTACCCAAATCCTGCCGGACCTGGTGGAAGACTTCCGCCTGCGCCGTGCTCCTTCCCACCAGGTGGAGCCCTATCAGAACCAGGCCCATGCCTTGGCGCGGGGCGAGATCGTCGAGCCTCTGGCACAGATGCTCGCCAACCTGGGACAGGACACGGCGGACGCCGATACGGCAGCTGCCAAGCCCTTACCGGAACAGCCTGCGGTCGAAGCCACAGAACTTGCGATCGACGCTCCCGAAACAGAAGACGCCACCGACGAGGAAATGGATCCGGTGCTGCTGGAGATTTTCCGCAGCGAAACCGAAACCCATCTGCAAAGCCTGGAGCGCTTTGTTGCCAACGCCCGCGCCAATGGACAGCCGGTGGCTCTCAATGACGACATTTCCCGGGCCCTGCACACCCTCAAAGGAAGTGCCCATACGGCGAACATTGAGCCGATTGCCAAGGTGGCCGTGCCGGTTGAGCGCTACATCAAGGAAGCCCGCGCCCTGAACGTTCCGGCCAGCCAAACCATGGTGGAACTGCTCGACCGCCTGACCCAGTTCATCCGGGCCGGTGTCGAACAGCTGGCCGAAGCACCACAGCGGCAACTGCCGGGTACGGATGAGTTCCTCAGCGATGTGGCCCAGGCCTATGAGGAAATGCTCCAGAAAGCCGGCAGCCCCGGTACGGATACGGCCGACAATGCGCCCGACCCCCAGATGATCAACATCTTCCTGACCGAAGGTGTGGACATCCTGCTGGATGCGGAATCGATCCTCAGCCAGTGGCGCCATAACCCGGTGCCGGGCGACCAGTTGGAACAGCTGGTCAACGAGCTCCTCACCCTGGCCCAAGGCGCCAAGGTCGCGGGCCTGGATGATATTGCCGAACTCTGCCTGGCCCTGGAGCAGGCCTATGAACTGGCCGAGTCGGGCAGCTACGTTGCCAACGACGAATTCTTCGCCACGGTGCAGCATGGCCACGAAGTGCTGCTCAACATGATGGATCAGGTGGCTGCCGGTTTGGCTACCCAGCCTGACCAGGCCTTGCTGGAGCAGTTGCGGCGCCTCACGGCAGAAGGCGCTTCTGCGAGCCTTGAAGAGCCCGTGGAAGCCGCCGAAGAAAGCCTGGCGCTGGACATCCCGCTCCTCGAGGACTCGTTGGAGCCAGAAGCCGCCGAAACCGGTGTGGACGCAGACGAGCTGCCCACCCTGGACAGCCTGGCGCCCCAGGAAGAAAGCCCAGCGGAGCAAGCTCCGGAAGCCGCTTCCCCGATGGCGGACCTGGATCCGGAGCTGGTGGGGATTTTCCTGGAAGAGGCGAGCGATATTATCGACCGTACCTCGGAAACCATCCGCAGCTGGAGCCAGCAAGCTGGCGACCAGGAACTGGTTGCCGAGATCCAGCGGGACCTGCACACCCTGAAAGGTGGCGCCCGCATGGCGGAAATCAGTGCGATTGGCGATCTCGCCCATGAGCTGGAAACCTTGTTCGAGCATTTGGCCGAGGGCCGGACTGCTGCGACTGCCGAGATGTACGAGCTGGTACAGGAGTGCCACGACCGCTTGGCGACCATGGTGGACCAGGTCAGCCAGGGCCAGGCCTGCCAGCCCGCACCGGACCTGATCAGCCAGATCCAGAACCTGGACAGCGCCGACACTGCCGCTGCCACACTGACCACTTCCCTTCAGGAAGCGGAACAAACAGAAGCTGTAGCCGACGTCTCAGTGGAAACCTTTGCAGCGGACGCACCGGAAGCCGAAACCGAGTACAGCCTGGGGGATCTGGATCCCGAACTGGTCGAGATCTTCCTGGAAGAAGCCCAGGACATTCTGGACAACACCGCAACCACGCTGCATGAATGGTTGAGCAACCCGACCGACCTGAACCCCATGAAGGTTCTGCAGCGGGATGTGCATACCCTCAAGGGCGGTGCCCGTCTGGCAGATCTCAAGCCCATTGGTGACTTGTCCCATGAGCTGGAAAGTCTGTTCGAAGGGATCGTCGAAGGCCGCTTCACAGCCGATGCCTCCCTGGCGGATCTCCTGACCCAGTGCCACGACCGTCTGGCCAGCATGGTGGAGGCCACCCGTGAACGGGCTCCCCTGCGCAGCGCGCCTGATCTGATCAGCGCCATCAACGCCTACTGCAGCGCCCAGTCTCAGGCCAGTGCCCGTACGCCCGACCAGGAAGGGTGGCAACCAGCCGCCGAACCCGAACGGGCACTGGAGCCGGAACAGGCCGCTGCCGACAGCGACCTGGTGGCGGTCTTCCTGGACGAAGCCAAGGACCTGCTCCAAGCCGCACAAACCAACTTTGGCCAGTGGCGTGCAGAGCCGGCCAATGAAACGGCCCTGAGCAACCTGACCCATGACCTGCACACCTTGAAAGGTGGCGCGCGCATGGCGGAAATCCGCCATATTGGCGATCTTTCCGAAGCCCTGTACGACCGCCTGCTCAGTGTCATGGACGGTGGCCTGACGGCATCCGATGCCTTCTTCAGCGCCTGTGAGCAGGCGTTGACCGGCTTGGACTCCATGCTCCAGCAGCTGGACCGTGGCGAGCCCATGGTGATGCCGACCCAGGCCCTGCAAGCGATTACGGCCTTTACGACGCCGGTGCCGGCTGCAACCGAGGTTCTGCCCCAGGATGCGGTCGATCCGGAAATCCTGCAGGTCTTCCTGGAAGAAGCCCAGGAGCTGGGCGAGCAACTGGAAAACAGCCTCGCGGACTGGAGCCGGGATCCGCAGAACCCGGACCATACCCAAAACCTGCTGCGGGCACTGCATACCCTCAAGGGCGGTGCCCGTCTGGCCAATCTCGACGACCTGGGCAACCTCAGCCATGGGCTGGAAGACTTGCTCAAGGAGTCCATCGACAGCGGCCGTGGCCTCGATGAGGCTCTCAAACAGGAGATTACCTCCCGCTACGACCAGCTGCAGAAAGCCATCGACACGGTCCGCACCCGGTTCCGTGACCTCCATGGAAGCACCGCCGCTCGCCCGCAAGAGCCCGACAGCGCGGCCAAGATTGTCGAACTGCAGCGGCAGCAGATAGACAAGCCGCTGGCGGAAGCGGCCCCAACGCAACCTCAGCCTGCCAGCCCGGCCGCGTCCCGTACGCCGGCCCAACAGCAGCAGGAAACCATCCGGGTTTCGGCCCCCTTGCTCGACGAGCTGGTCAACCTGGCCGGCGAAACCTCCATTGCCCGAAGCCGCCTGGAGCAACAGATCAGCGACTTCAGCCATACCCTGGAGGAAATGGGTGCCACCGTCGACCGTCTGCGGGAGCAACTACGGCGGATGGAAATCGAAACCGAGGCCCAGGTGCTGTTCCGCCAGGAACGCCAGACCGGCCCGGACTATGCGGACTTCGACCCGCTGGAAATGGACCGCTACTCCACCGTTCAGCAGCTGTCCCGGGCCCTGAGTGAGTCCGCCTCGGACTTGATGGACCTGAAGGAGACCATGGCCGACAAGGTACGGGATGCGGAAACCTTGCTGCTGCAGCAATCCCGGATCAACACGGAGCTGCAGGAAGGTCTGATGAAGACCCGCATGGTGCCCTTCTCCTCCATGGTGCCGCGCCTGCGCCGGATTGTCCGCCAGATTGCCGGCGAGCTGAACAAGAAGATCGAGTTCGAAGTCTACAACCCGGAAGGCGAGCTGGACCGGAACGTTCTGGAGCGCATGGTCGCTCCCCTGGAGCACATGCTGCGTAACGCGGTGGACCACGGCATCGAGTCCGCGGAAGCCCGCCGTAAAGCCGGCAAACCCGAAACCGGACACATTGAACTGAGCCTGGGCCGGGAAGGCGGTGATGTAGTCCTGGTACTGGCCGACGATGGCGGCGGCATCAACGTAGACGCCGTGCGCCGTAAGGCCATCGCCCAGGGCCTGCTGGATGAACAGACCGAGGTCACCGACCATGAAGTCATGCAGTTCATCATGCAGCCGGGCTTCAGTACCGCCCAGCAAGTGACCCAGATTTCCGGTCGTGGAGTGGGCATGGACGTGGTCGCCAGCGAGATCAAACAGCTGGGCGGACGCGTCACCATCGACTCCACGCCCGGCCAGGGAACCCGCTTTATTGTCCGCCTGCCGTTCACGGTGTCGGTCAACCGGGCCCTGATGGTGAGCACGGGGGAGGATTTCTACGCCATTCCCCTGAACACCATCGAGGGGATCGTGCGGGTCAGCAGCTATGAGCTGGAAGAGTATTACAAGCCGGATGCGCCCCTGTACGAATATGCCGGCCAGCGTTACCGGCTACAGTACCTGGGCTCCCTGCTCCACCAGGAACACCAGCCCAAGCTACAGGGCCAAGTCCTGCCGTTGCCGGTGATTCTGGTGCGGGGTGGCGAACAGCCCCTGGCACTGCAGGTGGACAGTCTGATGGGATCACGGGAGATCGTGGTGAAAAGCCTGGGGCCCCAGTTCGCCCAGGTGCGCGGCGTGTCCGGCGCCACCATCCTCGGGGACGGCAGCGTGGTGGTCATTCTCGATCTGCCGGCCATGATCCGTGCCGACGTCACCACGGTGCTGGGTAAGCCGCAGGCGAGCGAGCCTGCCGCCACCAGCAGCCATGGCGCCCGTCCGCTGCGCGTCATGGTGGTGGACGACTCGGTCACGGTGCGCAAGGTGACCTCGCGCCTACTGGAACGGAATGGCATGGATGTGCTTACTGCCAAGGATGGTGTGGATGCGATTGCATTACTGCAGGATCACAAGCCCGACATCATGCTGCTGGATATCGAAATGCCGCGGATGGACGGTTTTGAAGTGGCCAGCCTGGTACGCCACGACGAGCGTCTCAAGGACGTGCCCATCATCATGATTACCTCCCGTACCGGTCAAAAACACCGTGAACGGGCCATGACGATTGGCGTCAATGAGTACCTGGGCAAGCCCTTCCAAGAGAAGATTCTGCTGGAGACGATCGAGCGACTGACGAGTTAAGCCATGGGCTCTCCCCAACCGATAGGGATCATCGCCGATGATCCGCTGCAGCGCCATGTGCTGCAGCATGCGATCAGTATTTACGGCTACCGGGTAGCTGCCAACTACGATCCGGGCCGGCTCGATCCACAGCTGATCGAGCAGGCCGAAGCTGCTCAGGCCTGGGTGGTGGACCTGTCAGACGAGGAACGCTGGTCGGACGCCCTCGACCAGCTCCTGGAGCTGACCGAAGCGCCGATCCTGTTCGGCCTGGGCAAGGCGCCTGGCCGCAACAGCATCGACTATCCCCGCTGGGAACGGCGCCTCTTCACCAAGCTGCGGGAACTGGTGGGGGATCCCATCGACCTAAGCGAGCATGGTGAGTCGTTGGGCCAGCTGGAAGCCGCCGAACAACAGTCCCGGCAGGTGCCCCTGCCCAGCGGCATGACGCCCTACTCCAACCAGGCTCCGGTTGAGCGGGTGGTGATTCTGGGGGCGTCACTGGGGGGCCCGGCGGCCGTCAAGGCGTTCCTTGATTGCCTGCCCCAGGGGTTACCCGTGGCGTTCGTCTATGCCCAGCATATCGACGCCAACTTTGCCGGCGTGCTGGCCAAGGTCCTGGGACGCCATTCCTGCTTCACCCTGGTGGAAGCGGCCCAAGGTGCCCCCCTTCGCTATGGGGAAGTGCTGATCGTTCCGGTGGAACGGGAGCTGGTACTCGACGAGCAGGGCCGGATCCAACTGAAGGACACCCCCTGGCCAGGCCCCTACGGGCCGTCCATTGACCAGGTCATGCTGAATATTTCCAGCTATTACGGTGCCCGCTGCCATACGATCCTGTTTAGCGGCATGGGCAACGACGGAGCCATCGCCGCCCCCGTGGTCCAGGCCTACGGCTCCCGGATTTGGGTACAGGAGTCCAGCTCCTGCGCCAACAGCTCCATGCCCGACTCGGTCGCAGCCACCGGTTGCACCAGCTTCAGCGGCACACCGGAAGAGTTGGCCAGCAAACTGGTCAAGACCATTGAGCTGGAAGAAATAGAAAAGCGGCGCCAGCAGCGGGCCTGACACCGGCGGCTGGCGACCATAGTCTCCGATTGAGCGGCAAGACCCAGAAAGGATCAACGATCATGGCGAAAACCACAGGGCAGATTTCCAGTCTTTTCATCCCTGTTACTCACAATAACCTGCTGCTGCCCAACGCGGCCGTTGCGGAAATCATCGACTACGTCCCCCCCGAGCCGGTCTCGGGCACGCCTGCCTGGTTTTTGGGCTATGTCCAATGGCGGGGCGTACAGCTGCCGGTGCTCTCCTACGACCTGATCAACGGCCACGAGGCGGGTGCCCTGTCTCCCCGCGCCCGAATCGCGGTCATTAACAGTATCGGCGAGCAACACAAGTCCCTGCCGTTCTTTGCTTTGCTCTGCCAGGGAATTCCGCGCCTGGTCAAGGTCCAGCAGGAAGAGATCAGCGAACAGGAGCAGCCAGGCGGGCCAGCCGACCAGATGCTGGTACGGGTCAGCGGCGAGGATGCCGCCATCCCCAACCTGGAGTTCCTGGCCCGGCAATTGACCGAGATTCTCTAAGCTTCTTTCTCAGTTGCCCGGACCTGTCCGGGCCTTATTCCTTTCCTATCCGCTCTTTCCTGGCTAGTAGCGCCTCCCCAGGGGACAGCTTTCCTCCCCACACCTTGGAGTTGGAGTCTGGGCGGCAAAAGCACTGCTATGTTATACTGTTACAAAACCAGGAACCTTCCATGTCTGAGCCTTCATTTTTACCTTGCCATCCTGATGAGCATCACCAGTGTATCGATCAAGCACTGGAACGGGCCATTCAGTTGTGCCGTGACCGGGGCGTGCGGCTGACCGAGATCCGTCGCCGCGTGCTGGAGCTGATCTGGCAATCCCACAAACCTCGCGGCGCTTACGATCTGTTGGAAGAACTCAGCAAGGAAGGCCATAACTCCGCCCCCCCGACTGTGTATCGGGCCCTGGACTTTCTGCTGGAACAGGGTCTGATCCACCGGATTGCCTCTCTCAACGCCTTTATTGGCTGCAACCAACCGGACGAACACCATCGCAGCGGCTTTCTTATCTGCCGCCAGTGCGGCCATACCCTGGAGCTGAATCTGGACAGTTTGGGACAAGCGGTCCACCAGGAAGCCGACCGCTGCCAGTTCGAAATCAATCACCTGCTGGTTGAAGCCTCCGGCCTCTGTGCGGCCTGCCGCAACGGCGAAGAAGCCGTCCACCCTGCCCCAGTCAACACGGGAGACTGACCATGACGCGCACAGCGCCCCTTGTCCGCGTCCACAACCTGGGCATCCAGTTTCAAGGCCAAACGGTTTTGCAGGATATCAGTTTCGAGATCGCACCCGGTGAGATCATTACGGTGATCGGCCCCAACGGGGCAGGCAAGACCACGCTGATCCGGGCCGTCCTGGGCCTGCAACGGCCCGATACCGGCAGCCTGGAACGACGTGCCGGGCTACGTATCGGCTATATGCCCCAAAAACTGTTTATCGACCCGACCATGCCACTCACCGTGGGACGCTTCCTGACGCTGACCCGGCACAAGCCGGTCGCCAAGCTGGACGAGATTCTTCACCTGACCGGCATCCAGCCGTTGCTCGACAAGCCCGTGCAGAGTATTTCCGGGGGCGAGCTGCAACGGGTCCTGTTGGCCCGTACCCTGCTCCAGAAGCCTGACTTGCTGGTGCTGGACGAGCCAGCCCAGGGAGTGGACGTCAACGGCCAGGTGGCACTTTACCGGCTGATCAACACCTTGCGCGACCGGCTGGGCTGCGCGGTCCTGATGGTCTCCCACGACCTGCACCTGGTAATGGCCTCCACCGACCGGGTGCTGTGCCTGAACCAGCATATCTGCTGCTCCGGCTTGCCCGAGCAGGTCTCCAACGATCCGGCCTACCAGGCCCTGTTTGGCAAGGCGGCCGCAGAAACCCTGGCGGTTTACCATCACCACCACGACCATCATCACGACCTGGGCGGCGAGATCGTCCACCACTGCCAATCCCATGGCACACATCCAACCTCCCTACAGTCGGCCGGAGAGCAGACCGAATGATCGAGATCCTGTTACGGGCCCTGCTCGGCGGCCTGGGCATTGCCTTGCTGTCTGGCCCCTTGGGTTGCTTTATGGTCTGGCGGCGCATGTCCTATTTCGGTGACACCCTTGCCCACTCCGCCCTGCTGGGGGTGACCTTCGGCGTGCTGTTCGAAATTAACCTGAACCTGGCGATTATCCTCTGCTGTGTCATGATCGCCCTGGCCTTGGTGATGCTCCAGCAACAGCGGGAAATCGCCACGGATACGCTGCTGGGCATCCTGTCCCACAGCAGCCTGGCTCTGGGTATCGTCGGGATCAGCTTTGCCCCGGAGGTGCGGGTGGATCTGATGGGCTACCTGTTTGGTGACCTGCTGTCGGTTTCCCGCAACGACCTGTACTGGATCTACGGCGGGGGCCTGGCCATCCTTCTGGTGCTGTTTTGGTGCTGGCGCCCCCTGCTGCTGATGAGCCTGCATGAAGAACTGGCCGAGGTAGAAGGCGTGCCCGTAGGGCGCATGCGCCTGTTACTGATGGTGATGATTTCCGTGGTGATTGCCGTGGCGATGAAAATCGTGGGCGTCTTGTTAATTACCTCGCTGCTGCTGATTCCGGCAGCAACGGTGCGCCACCTAGCCCGGACGCCGGAACGGATGGCGGTACTGGCCAGCCTGACCGGCTGCATTGCGGTGGTCGGTGGGCTGGCACTGTCCTACCTGCTGGATACCGCCACTGGCCCGTCCATCGTCCTTTGCGCGTTCCTGCTGTTTCTATTGACCTTTTTCTTCCAGAAGCTGCCCCGCCCCCGCCCGGGCTAGCAGCCCAACCTCCTCTTCGCGGCTGCAGACCACGCGTTATCCCCAACTCACGGGAATAACGCGAGGCGGCGCTCTGCCGTGTGTCCTTGGCAACAGCTGGGCATTGCCCGAATTCCTACCGGGAAGGCAACACCGGACAATCCGTCGCTTCGCCTAGAAGTTATAACCCATACCCACGCTGTAGAAGAGCGCGCCGTCATCAAAGCGCTCGTCCACTTCGCTGGCGCTCTCGAACAGGAACTGATACTCCACCATGCCCTGTACGAAGGTCTTTTCCAACACATAGTACTTCAAGCCAATCTCGGGGCCGCCAGAGAAGGTATCGTCCACATCTTCCCCGTAGATTCCCCCAATGCTGACCCCGACAAAGGGACGCAAGTCGCCCGCTCCGAAGTGCTGGTCAAAGAACAGACGGGTCGCTCCATTGAAGCTGGTGTCCTCTCCTTCCCGATCGTTCACACTAATGTTCTGGCGGATACCTACTTCCGAGGTGTCGCTCAGGTAATGACCAAAGGCGACATCCAGGGAAAATATGGTGTTGTCAAAGTCCTTGTCACTGCTACCGGTACCGGACAACGAGAGCTCCTTGTCTCCACCGACCGCCTGCGCCAACGCCAAAGAAGGAACAAAAGCGGCTACGATCAACGAGGTTTTCAATAGCTTGCTCATAACATCCATCCTTAGTCAGTCCTGGTTAGATGAAAAAGGCACCGTTCCACATCGCACTCCCACTTCGGAACGTACAGTCATCAACAGCAGTATTCATACCAGGCTATATCGTTTTCCCAAGGAAAACTTAAATTCTTTTTTCTATCAAGAGGTTACGTACTCTTGAAAAATTAACGGAAGGACAGGTCGGCGGCGGTTGTAAAAAACTTGTAAGAGTTACGGAGTGTTCCATGAGAGAACGTAAATTTTACAAAAATGTGATTTAATATCATAAACTTAGCGAAACTTTATCGCTTTTCGCGGCGATCGCCGATCACCCGCGCCGGCGCCCCGGCCACAATCGCGTACTCCGGCACCTCACGGGTCACCACACTGCCCATGGCAATCACCGCATGGTCCCCAATCCTCACCCCGTCCACGATCCCCACCTTGGCTCCGATCCAGACATCCCGGCCGATGCGGATGCCCTGAGACGACACCGGCTGCTCCCGCACCAGACGATCCGGATGAAGCCCGTGATTGAAGGCGTAAAAGGTACAGTGAGCCGCAATCCGGGTGTCATCGCCGATCTCGATGCCGCCGGCTCCCCCGTCCATGCTGACCCGGTGGTTGATCCCCACATTGCGCCCGATCCGGACCGGGCCATGGATAAAGACATCAGCGGCAATATGGCTGCCATCACCCACCAGGATTTCACGTCCCGGCTCGGCAAACAGGCGGGCCTCCGGTGCAATGAAACAACCCTCACCGAAGCGAATGGTTTCCATATCGCTGAACCAGGCCTGCACCTCCTGCTGCCAGGGCAAGGCCCAGGCACGGTCCTTGGGCTTCAGGGTGAAGTACAGCCAAGGCATATAGCTCAGGCGACGCTTGTGCTGTTCACGGTAACGTTCGCTCATGGAGGCAAAATCCCACAGTCCGTAGAGCCGGCAGTATAGTCAAAGCCCGCGCCGGAATCAGTCGTCAGACTCCAGGGCTACTGGGTTGATCCCCACAGACTGCTCTACCATGCATCAAAGACCTGTCTCACAGGAGCCCCCATGAGCCGCGAAGAGATTAGCCTGCCCAGCCCAAGCCCGGGAACATCCCGCCACCTGGTGGTGCATCGCTTCGGTCCCCGGAATCGGGGCCAGAAAGTCTATTTGCAAGCGGGGCTCCATGGGGATGAGTGGCCGGGAATGCTGGTTCTGCAGCATTTGATGGTGTTGCTGGAGCAGGCCGAGCGCAACCACCTCCTTCAGGGAGAGATCCTTTGTGTTCCCTTCGCCAACCCCATGGGGCTGGCCCAGAACATCGCAGGCTACCTCGCTGGACGCTTCGACCTGGGCGGCACCGGCAACTTCAACCGAAGCTTCGGCGACCTGGTGACGCCAGTAACACAGCAAGTAGCGGGGCGCCTGGGATCGGCCGCCGATCAAAACATCGCCCTCATCCGTGCCGCCCTCAAGGAATCCGTTGCCTCCCTCCCCGCCCACAGCGAGGCGGAACAACTCAAGCGCACTTTGCTGAGTCTGTCCATCGACGCGGATCTGGTTTTGGATCTCCATTGCGACGACGATGCCCTCGCCCATCTTTACGCCACCAAGCTCCAGCAAGACTGGGCCCGGGAGCTGGCCGAGGTACTGGGCATCGAATATGTGATGGTAGAGGATCTGCAAGGCGTTATTGCCTTTGACGGCACCCACCTGCAAGTCTGGCATGAACTGGCCAAGCGCTATCCGGAATTCCCTATCCCCATGGCCTGTCATGCCGCTACCGTGGAATACCGCGGCCAATATGATGTGCAGGATGACTGGGCCAGCGAAGACGCCCGGCGTCTTTATAGCTACCTGATCCGGTTTGGTGTGATTGCAGAGAGCCCCCAAGACTTTCCCCAGCCCCAAGTCCATGTGAGTCCGCTGGAAGCCATTGACCTGATCAAGGCGCCTTACGCCGGCTTAGTGACCTATCGGGTGCCCCTGGGCACCTACCTCCATCGGGACCATCCGTTCGGTGACCTGGTGTTGCTGAACCAGCCGTACCCCAACCAGCGTATTGCACTGGTCAGCCAGACCGAAGGCTATCTGTTTGCCCGCACCCACAGGCGTCTAGTGCGGCCCGGCGACCTGATTGCCAAGATTTTTGGCGATCGACCACTGCCTGACCGCCCAATCGGCAACCTGCTACAGCTTTAGTCTTCTTTGACTTTATCTTCTTTAGCTTTGCTTTCCTTCGCCTTGCGATTCTGCCGGTAGTTGGCCGGTGACTCGCCAGTCCAGCGTTTGAAGGCCCGGCTAAAGGCACTCAGTTCGGAGAAGCCGAGCAAAAAGGCAATTTCGCTCAAGGCGTAGCGGTCTTCCTTCAGATAGCGGATCGCCTTTTCCTTGCGGACCTCTTCCACCAGCCCTTGGAACGACTGGCCTTCCTGCTTGAGCTTGCGATACAGGGTGTGGCGACTCATATGCAACTGCTCGGCCACCACCTCCGCATCCAGCTCCCCCAGAGACAGATGCTTGGACACAATCCCCTTGACCTTGTGGGACAGGGTATTGCGAAACGCCAGGCGGCGCAGCAGACGTTCCACATGGCGGGTCAGGATCTGGTGCAAATAGGGGTTGCGCTGGGGCAACTCGTAATCCAGGTAATGACGACGGAACACGATGGAGCAACTGGGTTGGCCAAAGAGTACCGGGCAACCGAAAATCCGCTCATATTCCGGCGCATAATCCGGCTTTTCATGCTGAAAGGTGACCCGTTCCAGATACAGCTTTTCACTGACGAAACGCCGCGCCCGGGTAATGGCCAGCGCCATGGTACGGTCCATATTGGGAATGGAGTAGTATTCCGGACGCTCGCAGTGCCACTCCAGCACTGCCAGGCCGTCCTGGTCCCGCAGGCTCACGGCAACGCCTTCGTTCGCCACTTGCGCCAGGCGCACATATTGCTGCAAGGCCCGTCCCAGGGTGCGGTTATTGAATACAATATGGCCGATCACCCCCATGCGGCTCATATCCAGCTGCTCGCCCAGATGGAGCCCCAGGGCGGGATCGCCCGTTTGCTCCAGGGCCAGCTCCCACAGCTGATGGAAACGGCCGAGCGCGACCCGGGCATCCTGATCGTCCAGCTCATCGAGACGAACCCCGACACGCTCTTCAATCAAAGACTGCGATACCTTGCGTTCCAACAGCGCCTGAAACACCGCTTTCACCGAAGAGCCGGCAACGGTAACTTCTGATTCCATATCAAACCATCCGATCACGTAAGACTGCATTCCAGGAACCAATTCCGTTTCAGCGCCTTCCTGCACTCGTCCCAGACGAGGCTTCCAAGCATAACAGTCCGGAAAATCTTCAAATAGGGGTTCAGTATAGTTCCTAGCAGGGAGGCAGTGTCCACTTCGCCCCTACCTGCCGCTTCTCCGGCATCAACCGACAGTTGCAACGGAAGGTCAACAGAATGATACAGGCAGTCAAGCAAGCCCCGCAGGCTTTACTTACACTGAAGCCCATAAGTTGCCATGTGCGAGTGTCTTGCCCAAACGCCATGTTCGCAAATCTGATACCACAACCGGGAACCCGAGGAGGATATACCCATGGAATATCAGGATCTGAAAATCTGTGTGGCCCACACCGAACAGGAGCGTCTCAACCTGAAGGCGCTGGCCGAATACCTGAACAGCATCTACTACTGCTAAGCAGTGGGCCAACCCTGTAGGCATTAACGTATCGACTTGACTGCCAAACCCGGCCTGCCAGGGCAGGTTTGGCGGAACCCGAATCGCACGCAGGAGCGCGCGCGGTGAATAGGTTTCTAAGACCCCCTTAGACAACCTAGTGGGCCAACCGGCCCACAGCAGAGCAATGGCCGAAACCAGTGCCTTCGGGCCTGGCAACGGGACTTCAGATTCCCTTGCAGCACATTGCTGCAAGGGCTTTTTTGTGGCTGCACGAAAGTCTAATTCCTGATGGCCTACTCCGGCACCAACCAGGTAACCCGTTGTCGGGCCTGGGCATCCTGACCCAGCTCGGCCGCCAGCCAGGGCATCAACTGTTCCAGTTCCTGATCCAGCTGCCAGGGCGCATTGACTACGGCCATGCCGCTGCCGTACATGCCGGTTTCACCAGGTGCGGACACTTCCAGCTCCGCCACCAGAATTTTACGCAAGCCGCTTTGCTCCAGGCCTCTCAGCAACAACTGGTGGCGGCCCTGGGGCAGTAAGGGATACCAAATGGCGCACACCGCCGATGACCAGCGCTGAAACAGCTTGTCCACCCACTGGGGGAGCTGTCGGTAATCTTCTTTCAGCTCATAGCTGGGATCGATCAGAACCAACCCCCGCTTTTCAGGAGGCGGCGTCAAAGCCAGCACCCCTTCAAAGCCATCCCGTTGATGCACACCCACCCGCCGGTCGCCGCGGAAGAGCTCTCGCAAAGGCTGCACTTCCTGGGGATGCAGTTCCATCAGTTGCATACGGTCCTGGTCGCGCAGCCAACGGTGGGCGACGGCGGGCGAGCCAGGATAGTACCGAAGCGGTGCGTGCGGGTTGAGCTCCTGGATCGCCGCCAGATAGGGCCGTGCCAAATCCGGAATCTGCGCTTGCTCCCAGAGCCGACCAATGCCTTGCCGGTACTCGGCGGTTTTCTGGGCTTCGGCCTCGGTCAGGTTATAGCGGCCCCGTCCGGCGTGGGTCTCGAAATAGCAAAAGGGTTTGTCCTTGCGCTGCAAAGCTTCCAGCAGGCGGGAAAGGATCAGGTGCTTGTGAACGTCGGCAAAATTGCCGGCATGATAGGAATGCTGATAGCTGAGCACGGTCTGACAGGTCCTGTAGCAAAAGAGCCCCTATTCTAGAGGAACTGCCAGATCCTGGCATGCCCTACCAGCCTCTGGGCGGCAGGGCATGGAACTGTCTAGGCGTCGGCCTTTAAGCCAATCGCCATGGGAGGACGCCCTGGAGCGGACTGAGTCTGCTGGTCCAGCTCAGCGATCGTGGCTTGCATCTGCTCCCGGCAGCGCTCCATCAACTCAGGTACATCGCTGCTCGTCAAACCTTCGGTAGAAATCGGCTCCAACACCTGCACCCGCACCTTGCCACTGGTCAGGCGATTGAAGTCCGCCTGTTGGGCATAGGAGCTGACACAGACCGGCACAATGGGCACGCCCGCCTGGATGGCCGTATGGAAAGCGCCTTTCTTGAAGGGCAACAAGCCCCGGCCACGGCTGCGCGTGCCTTCGGGAAAGATCCAGATCCTGGTGTTGCGCTCTTGCAGGGCTTTCACCACAGCCCCCATGGCGTCCAGGGCCCGCCGGCGATCTCCCCGGTCAATCAGCACATTGCCCGCCAGCCAGTACATGATGCCGAACAAAGGAATCCAGCGCAGGCTCTTTTTGCCCACGCTCACGGTACGCCGCGGCAGATAGCCGCCCAATACGAATAGATCCAGATTGTCCTGGTGGTTGGCCACAACGATATAGGTCCCGGGAATATTGAAATGCTCCCTTCCCTCAGCCTGCACCCGCAGTCCCAGGATTCGCAAACCTCCCCAGGAATACCAGCTGGCAATCAGACGGCTGTTGTCCGGATGGAAGGGACGAACCAGGCATAGTAGCAAGCCCACGGCAGCCACTCCCAGAAAATACAACAACATGGCAACCATTCTTAGCACAAAGAGCATGGGCGACATCTCCGAAAACACCAGAGTTTTCAGCGTACACGCGTAAGCTGTAATATTCAATCAGTCTCGTGCAGCTTTAATTTAACTATAGTTCAGGTTAACGAGAGTTCGAGTTTTAGTTTTAGAAGTGGCAGACAGCAACAGCCCCTGCAAGCGATCCGGAAGGCAGTGGAAACAGGCAAGAATGGGACGGGCAGACTAGGGTCAGTCGGCCGGAAGGCTCCGTTCCAGGCTCTGGCACAGGGTGTGGAGAAAATGGATGTCCTTTTCACCTAACAATCCCAGCCGCTCCAGGGCCCAGTCATAGAGCTTGGATTCGGGCACCTTATCCAGCCGGTTAAGCAGGGCGGAAACCCGCTCCCGAAGGGCCCGGTACTGATAGAGATCCCCGGCTTGGGGGTCGGCAGAATCCGCCGCAACAGTTTTCAGTGAAGACAGCTCCCAGGCATAGAGCATGACGGCCTGGGCCAGATTAAGTGAGGGGTAGGCCGCAGCCAGGGGAATGGAAGTGACCAGGTCACAGGCGGCAATCTCCTGGTTGGACAAGCCCTGGTCTTCCCGCCCGAATACCAGGGCCACCCGATTGACCGCCGCGCCTTTGTTTTCAATGACCTTCTTCACATCGGCCGGCGTCAGGTTCAGGCGACGGTTATGGCGGGGCTTGGCAGAAGTGCCGATTACCAGGTCCATCCCTTCCAGGGCCGCTTCCAGGTTAGGATAGCTGACCGCATTGGCCAGAATGTCACCGGAGCCATGGGCCAGCCAGGAAGCCCGCTCATGGCGATGGAAATCCGAGTTGACGAGCCGCAGGCTGGAAAACCCCATGGTCTTGAGCGCGCGCGCCGCTGCACCCACATTTTCCGGCACCACCGGTTCGACCAGGACGAAATGTAGCTCCATAGTTTTCCACCTCAGTAAGAGCTGCGCAGTCTAGCACAGCTTTACAGCCTGTCCGAGCCGGCTCCAGCCAGACCTGGTGCGGCTTTTCGCCAGGCGGGAGGGAAATTTTGCAGTTAAAGCGAGACGATCGATCAAAAAAAAGGCAAAATAGAACTTTCCGTTAGCTAGGATTACCTCGACAGGATGTTATGGACGAGCTGTATCGGTCTCTGAACCCCATTCAAAAAAAGGAATTCCAGCAGCAGCGTTTTCACGACCTGATTCAACGTAGCTGGCCCGGGCTCATTTCATATGCCTTGGTTTGGTGGGCCATCGCCCTGCCCCGCCTTTGGTATGAGCCTACTTCCGAAAACCTGAGCTGGCTCAGCGGTTTCGGCTTTCTGATCCTGCTGTGCTGCGGACTGCGCATCCGGCTGCTGCGAAGATTCCGCCAGCGCCTTGCCGATGAGCGGGCCAAGGTGCCCTGGGAAATTTTCGTTGGCACCGCCCTGAATGCCAGCGCCTGGGGCGTGATCGCGGCAGTCAGCCTGCTTCCCGACACGCCCTTGTCCCCTCTGGTGATGGTGATGATACTGACCACCTCCGGCATTTGTGCCGGTGGGGTTTGCTCCCTCGCCATTTCCCGATACCTGGTTTGCATGTTCCTGGGGTGCATGCTCACACCCAGCATAATCGTGCTCGCCCTGGGCTACAGCGAACACCCCGTCGAGATGGCCATTGCCGGTATCATCTTCTGGATCAGCATGTATCTGATCTCAGGCCTGCCACGCCGGGAGTACTACACAGCCTCTTGCAGCAACATCAAACTGAGCCATCAGGCAGCCTACCTGCAAGAGCTAAGCCGTGTGGACAGCCTGACCGGCCTCAACAACCGGCGCCAGTTCGAGCACCTGTTTGAAACCGAACTCAAACGCGCCAGCCGGGGCCGCTACCCCATCAGCCTGCTCCTGATCGACCTGGACCATTTTAAGCATATCAACGACCAGCACGGCCATTTAATCGGAGACGAGTGCCTTAAACGGGTTGCCACCACCTTAAGCGCCCAGCTCAAACGTGCCACCGATGCCGTGGCCCGCTTCGGCGGCGAGGAGTTTGCCGTGATCCTGCCCGGCACCAGCGAGGCCGATGCCCGACAAGTGGCCGAATCCATTCGCCAGGCTCTGGAAACGCTGCAGATCCCCACGGCCACCGAAAACATTTCCCTGACCGCCAGTCTGGGCGGGGTTTCTTTAATCCCCAGTCAGGAAGGTTCAGCCCGGGATATCATCAAGTTGGCTGACGATGCGCTCTACCGCGCCAAACATGAGGGGCGCAACCGCTGCTGCTTTGCGCCGGGTGATGAGCCGGGTGTGGTCCATGAAGCGCCGGCAGCAGACGCCCCCCCCATGGCTATGCGATATCGCCCCAGTCATCCAACGCCTAAGACCAGGACCGACGCCGGCCTTAGTCAATCTGGCTCCAGCTCAGATTAGCTGTGGTCGGCCCCATTTCTCCCACCAGGGCACAGACGTAGGCCTGATCCCTGACAAAGATCACCGAACCGGGGCTGTAGAGCATGCCGGCGTACACACACCATTTGGTGCTGTCGATTCTGGAGGCATCCAACTGCGGTGCCGCGGTCAGTTGGGGTGGGCGACCCTCCGGCGCAGGCTCCTGCGCATAGGCTGTTGCCGTGAGAAACAGCAACGCCATCAGGCCACTGCGAATTTCCTTCATGACATCCTCCTGCCCGTCTGCCGATACAGCCCCGGCCCCGGCGCGACGCCTAGCAAGGCACGCCGCAACAGGTGCGGGCCTGGGTCAAGACCTGGGCCTGGGCTCACCGTTATCTATAATGAAGTAGCCCTCGCTCCATTCCACGTGATCCAGTTCGATCTCATCAATGCTGAAGCCATTTTTGGCGTCCTCAAAGCCGGGCTTGGTCTTCAATCCCTTGATCGCCTGCTCCGCCGTTGCCTTGGAACTGAAAATGCCGATCAGTTTCACATCCTCGTATTCGCCATTCACATCCGATACGTGTTGAACCAGGTAAACCTTTTCCACAGTGCGATCCTTTTGTTGGCCACAGTCATCCCCTCTGGGGGTAATGGCCCATTGTATCTTCGCCGATCCGGTTCAGCACTGTTTTACCACACCCAACCCGCCATACCGCAAAGGGGCCCGGCCTGCTAGAATCCGGGCCTGGTTTTTTGCAGTCGCCGTCATGTCCTACCGCCAGTGGTTTCACGAACTCGATCAATTGCTCGCCCAGCACCGTGGGCTCTGGCAACTTCGCCCCTTCTCTCTGCGTAGCATTCCCTGGCAGGAGCAATGGCCGGACTTGGCCGCTGCGATCAGTCGCCTGTCCCTTCCCCAGGTCAACGCCCTTTCTGAGCAGCCTCACAGGCTGTATGAGATGTTGGGGGAGTACTTTCCCGATGCACACCGCTTGCACCGGCTGATCCAGGTGCCGCCGGCGCCCATCCAACAGCAGTTTGGCGACGACGAACGCTTGTCCTATGAGGTGCCAGGGCGCAAGTGGCAACAAATTCGCGCCTTCGTCCAGGCCCTGCCGGCCCGAAACCTGCCGCTTCTGGAGTGGTGTGCGGGCAAGGGACATTTGGGGCGTCTGGCCAGCCAGGCCATGGCCGCGCCGGTACTCAGCTTGGAGCTTGATCCCCAGCTCTGCCAGGACGGACAGCGCTTGGCGGATCGCCTGCAACTAGCCCAACAGTTGCAACCTTGCGACGTGCTGGGCAGACAAGTGCGCCAGTACTTTCAAGCCGGGCAACAGGCCTTGGCGCTGCATGCCTGCGGTGATCTGCACGTTGCGCTGCTACGCCAGGGCTGTCAGCACCAAGTACAGGCTCTGGCCATTTCCCCCTGCTGCTACCATCGCACCCGCGAGGATCTGTATCAGCCGCTCTCCACCGCCGCGCGCTCCACTAACCTGCAACTCAGCCGTCAGGATCGCCAACTGGCCGTCCAGGAAAGCGTTACCGCCGGTCAGCGCGTCCGCCGTCTGCGGGATCAGGAAGTCTGCTGGAGGCTGGGCTTTGATCTGCTGCAACGACAACTACGGGGTTGCGACGAATACCTGCCGGTTCCCCCCTTGAAAACACAGCTTTTAACTCAGGGAACCTTCACAGACTTCTGCCATTGGGCGGCGGAGCGCAAACAGCTGGTGTTACAAGGCCCCATTGACTTTGAGGCCCTGGAACAGGCCGGCCGGCAACGCCATCTGCAGATACGGCAACTGGAGCTGGTCTGCCAACTGTTTCGCCGCCCCCTGGAACTCTGGCTGGTGCTTGACCGGGTCCTGTTCCTGGAAGAGCAGGGCTATCAGGTTAGTCTCCACGAGTTCTGCGCACGAAACCTCACCCCGCGCAACCTGCTCATCCAGGCCCAACGCCGGGGTTCAGCTTCGCAAGAGGGTGGATGGTCGAGCAGGGCTCAAGCCTAGGTTCTGAGAAGTCCCGGTGAAGAGTCAGTGTCTTCCCGTTTCGAGGGGCGCCGCCCCATCACCTGCCGGTAGGGGCCCCGCTCCTTGAGATAGGCCTGACGATAGGCCTCGAAGCCATGGCGCAGCAGACGGGCTTTTTCCAATGCGCTCAGGTCTTGGGGAAAATCGTGCAGATTACCTTCGAAATTATCGGAGTCAGGATGTCCTACGAATCGGATAACAGCGCCTGATTCATGAAGAGCGATGCCTTTATAAGGGTCCACTTCCCAGTTGCTGTAGTTTAGTTCCATATTAGGTCATCTTTTGTGCAAGGGAGGAGTTCATAGTATCTCTACCGCTTTCGATGTCAAAGTGATTCTTCACAGCGACAATCAAATAGTTTCCGGGCCGAAAAAAACACCTGCCCGGTCCGGAAAAACAGCCAGGGAATGGCCGCGGTATTCCCTGATAGCCAGGATTCCTCGACACCTCTAGGATGCGTACACTCATGCCAACCTGAGTTAAACGTGGTTATGATTCATCGTTCACTGTTCCTGGTGCTGGTAGGCTGGCTGAGCCTGATTCTGTCGCCTGCCGCCCTGTCTCAGGAAGAGGCTCTCCCCAACGAGGCCAGCCTTCAGCAGGCCCTGGACGGGTTGAAAGACAGCAAACTCAGCCCGGCCGATATCAAGGCACGGGAGGAGGTTTACCAATCCACCCTGATGCAGCTCAACAGCCTCAAGGCCCTTCAGGAACAACAAGTCGCCCTGCAGGAAAAGCTGGAGCAGGCACCGGCCAAAACCACCCGTGCGAAACAGGAGTTGGCCCGGTTGCAGGAGGTGGAAAGCGACAAGCTCTACCAACGCTATCAGGGCCTTCCCCAGGACGAGCTGGAGCGCCTGATCAGCTTCAAGAACGAACAGATTCTCGGCTGGAAAAGTGAGCTGGCCCAGGTCAATAGTGACCTGATCGCAGCCCAGACCCGGCCGGAACGCTCCCAGGCGGACATCGCCCAAAACCAAAGCCGCGAGCAAAGCCTCAACAACGACATTAAGAAGCTCCAGCGCCAGTCCAACTCCGTCCTGGCACAAGACAAACTGGCCTTGAAACAGGTCGAATTGCGCGTGGTGCAACAAAGCAGCCAGCTCCTGCGCCAGCAATTGGCCGGCAACAGTACGCTGAAAGAATACGGGCTTGCCCAACGGGAACTGCTCAATGCCCGCATCCAGCTGGCGGAACAAGAGCTCAGCGCCCTGCAGCGGGCCGTCAACGAACGCCGCCGCACGCTCTCGGAAAAAACCGTGGACGCCGCGGTTCTCAGTGGCGACCGCTCCATTGACAGCAAGCTCTTGCACGAACAGAACGAGCGCAATCGCCAGTTGAGCGACGAGCTGCTGGGTGCCACCAACCAGATCGCCAAGCTGACCCAGCAAAACATGACGGCTCGCCAGCAACTGGACCGGCTTGGCCAGATCGAGCAGAACCTGAGTGAGCAGATTGCCATCCTGAAAGACAGCCTGCTGCTGTCAAAAGTCCTGCAGCAACAGAAAAACGCCTTGCCGCTGGCCACCCAGATGGACTCCAACCTGCCTGACCTGATCGCTGACATTCGTCTACGCCAGTTCGAACTGTCCCAGGAGCGGGAGGCCTTGCGCAATGCCGAGCTGTACGTGACCGGATTGCTGGTAGAAGCTGCCGACGAGGACGCCAGTCCTGAACTGAAAAGCGAGCTGACCCAGTTGGTGAAAGCCCGGGCCGAGCTTCTGGAGCGGTTCAATACCGAGCTTGGTTCGGCCCTGAACCTGGCAGTCAGCCTGCAGATCCACCAACAACAGATCCAGCAGACCAGCCAAAACCTCCACAAGACCCTGGACGAGCAGTTGTTCTGGATTCCCAGCAGCCCGCTCCTGGATTGGGACTGGCTCAAGAAGCTGCCCCAGCGGCTGACCAAGCAAGTCACCGAGCTGCCCTGGCTGCAGGCTCCCGCCGCGGCCCTGCAGAGTTTCGTCGAGCGCCCGGGGGTGGCCGCCATTATGACGATACTGCTGGCCGGCTTTTTCTACCGACGCCGCTTTATCCTGGAGCGTCTGGCCAAGGTCAACCAGGAGGTGGGCCAGTTTCGCAAGGACAGTGTCTGGCACACGCCCACTGCCTTGTTGCTCAACATTCTGTTGGCCGCTCCCCTGCCGCTGGTGCTTTATTTGACCGGGATCTGGCTGCACTACAGCCCCCTGAGCACAACTCCGGCATTAGGCGCGGCCATGGCGCAACTGGGAATTGGCACCTTCATGTTGCACCTGCTGTCGCGCATCCTAAAGCGGAACGGCATGGCCGAGCGCCATTTCCGCTGGGACAAGAGCCGAGTGACGGCGCTACGCAAGCTGGTCAAGCAACTGGCCTTTGTGCTGCTGCCTCTGACCTTCGTGATCGGCTTGACGGAAAACAGCCCGGCCTCCCTCCAGGAAGACGTCATCGGCGTGATGATCATGCTGGTGGGCTGCGCCATGCTGAGCTTTCTGCTGGGACGCCTGATGCTGCACAGCCCGCCCCTGTACAACTCGCGGGTGCTGCACTTTATCGCTACCCTGGCTATGATCCTGGCCCCGCTGGGCTTTATCATCCTGATTGGCATGGGCTACTACTATACCGCCTTGCAACTGGCGGACCGCTTCGTCTTCAGCCTGTTCCTGCTGATTGCCTGGAGTATTGCCACCGGCCTGGCCGAGCGGGGCCTGCGCGTGGCGGCCAACCGGCTGGGCTATAAACGGGCCCAGGCCAAACGTGAAGCGGCCACCGGCAAGGACAGCGATGTAAAGCTGGAAGTGAACGGGCGGGATATCCAACAGATCAACCAGCAGTCCATGCGGATGATCCAGTTCGGCCTGGTGGTCTCATTCGGTGTGCTGATGTATCTGCTGTGGGCGGATCTCTTCAGCCTGTTTACCTACCTGGACGAATTCACCCTGTGGGAATACAGCTCCGGCAGTGGCGATACCCTGTCCCATACCCCCATCAGCGTGCGGGATCTGATCGGCTCACTGGTGGTCGTTGGGCTGACCTTCATGCTGGCCCGCAACCTGCCGGGCCTTCTGGAGATGCTGGTATTGTCGCGCCTGGAATTGCGCCAGGGCAGCGCCTATGCCATCACCACCCTGCTCAGCTACTGCATTGTCGGTATCGGCCTGATCAGTACCTTTTCCAGCCTGGGAGTGAGCTGGGACAAGTTGCAGTGGCTGATCGCCGCCCTCGGTGTGGGTTTGGGGTTTGGTCTGCAGGAAATCTTCGCCAACTTCATTTCCGGCCTGATCATCCTGTTCGAGCGGCCGGTGCGGATCGGCGATACGGTCACCATCGGCACCCTATCGGGTACCGTCAGCCGGATTCGGATTCGGGCCACCACCATTACCGATTTCGACCACAAGGAAATCATTGTTCCCAACAAGACCTTCGTCACCGACCAGTTGATCAACTGGTCCCTGAGCGACACCGTGACCCGGCTGGTCCTGCGCTATGGCGTGGCCCACGGCTCTGACGTGGAACTGGTGCGCCAGCTGCTGCTCCAGGCGGCCGAGGCGAACGAACGGGTCCTGGAGGATCCGGAGCCTATGGTCACCTTAATGACCTTCTCCAATAATGCCCTGGAGCATGAGTTGCGGATCCATGTGCGGGAGCTGTCGGACCGGTTACGGGCAACCGACGAAGTCAACCGGGAGGTCAGCCGGCTGTTCCGGGAGCATGGCATTACCATCGCCTACCACCAGGTGGACCTGCACCTGAAAACCAGTACGGGCCAGGAAAAGCTAATCAAGGGCGTGGAACGCGGAGAGGCGCCGCAACTGGTACAAAATACCTGACCGTTGCGGCGAGCCAACTAACGGACTTAGAACGTTATTCCATCCCTCGGTATAGCTTCCAGGCATCCCGCAGGTGCTTGTCCACGGTATTGCGCATCTCGATCAACTGCTGGCGCTGCCCGTTATCCTGAATTAAGGGGATCACGGTGTAGTCCAGCAGGTTAAGTGCGCTTTGGTGCAGGGAAATCTGGATTTCCATGAACTTCTTATCGAAGCCCTCGGCCGGTGCCTGTTCCAGTTGATCCGTAACGCCTCGATTGGTGTTGCGCAAGGTCTGGCTCACCTCATTGGGCTCCGGGGTCAGATCCTCCCGCTGCAGGGAGGCCAGGGCCTGCTTGTGCTCCTCCACCATACGCTGGGCATATTCCCGCACCTCTGTTGCCTGCGCCTTGCCGGCGCCGACCTCACTGGTTTCCACCTCCATCTCATTCAAGGCGATGACGATATCCACCAATTGTGCATCGTTAAGCTGATACTCATAGGGAGGCGCCCCACCCTCCTGCGCCACGGCAAACTGACTACCCAGCACCAGGGCAGCGAACAGGGCAAGAATCTGATGCGAAACCCCAGAAAACAGACGCATGATGCCTCCTGACCCGCCTCAGCGGCAGGTTTTCCGATAATCCCTCGGGCTGTAGCCACCCTCTCCTTGCGGTGACAACTCCTGTTAGCAGCGCTTCTTCCGGCCTAAACCGAAACCCGCCGGAGCCGACTGTCATGGGTCGGGCTCTAAATTACGTTAGGCTTCATACCTTCTGGATTCAATGAAAGCCAAGTGTGACCTGCTCCCCTTTTTCAGGTTTGGCCAGCTGCCTTCGTGTTGCATTTAGGGCCGGATTCCGCCAGCCTGAATTCCACTGCCCCACTCTTTTTTGGTCAAAGGAACTGCCATGCGACATACCCTACCCCTGATCCTTTCCCTGAGTCTGCTCGCCCTTCCGGTCCAGGCCGATGAAGCCCGGCATAAGGCCTATGCAGAAGAAATCCTGACCATGACCAACGCCCAAGCCGTGCTGGACACCATGGCTACGAGCCTGCGCCGGACCTTCGACCACGGCGTACAACGCCTGAACGTCCCGGCAGAGAAGCAAAAGATTGTGGAGGAGTATACCGAGCGGCTAGACCAGCTTCTGGCCAGGAATCTGCAGTGGCAGGACATCAAAACCGAACTGGTATCCAGCTACACCCAGGCCTTCACGGAGCAGGAGCTGGCCGACATGGCCAAGTTCTACAAGTCGCCCCTGGGCCAGAAGATGATTGAAACCATGCCCAAGCTCATGCAGCAGGCGGCGCTGATCGGTCAACAGCAGGTTCGCCAGGTCCTGCCGGAAATCCAGGGCCTGACCCAGGAAATGGTTGGCAAGTTACAGGCGGCGGATTAACGGCCCTCGCCTGCAGCGGGAACCGAGCCGGGGGCCTGGGAGCCTGGCAGCTCCGGGCCGATGAGCATACTCACCAGGGAGCGCTCGTGCATGGGGCGCCCATACAGCCAACCCTGGCCGTAGTCACAGCCCATAGCGCACAGCGCATTGCCGATCTCTTCGGTTTCGATACCTTCGGCCACCAGCTTCAGGCCAATGGCCTTGGCCATATGGATCACGGATTCGGTAATGGCGCGGTCTTTGGGACTGGTATTGACGTTACTGATAAAGGAGCGGTCCAGCTTGAGGTAGTCGATTTCCATATCCTTGAGGTAGCTCAGGGACGAATAGCCCGTGCCGAAGTCGTCCAGGGCGGTTCCCACCCCCATCAGGCGCAGCTTCTTCAGCACCCGCATGGCGAGCTCCGGGTTGTCCATGATCGCGCTTTCGGTAATCTCTACGTGCAAGCCCCTGGAATCACAGCCATGGCGCTCCAGGTGCCGGGCCAGGCGTTCGGCGAAGTCCCGAGCCGTCAGCTGCATCGCAGACACGTTCACCGCCAGATGCACCCCGGGCCCGAACTGTTTCTGCCAACGGGCCAAGGTGGCGCAGGCCTGCTCCAACACCCAGTCGCCAATTTGCAGGATCAGGCCGCTATTTTCCGCCACCGGAATAAACTCCACCGGCGAGACGGCCCCCAGGGTTGAACTGTGCCAGCGCAACAAAGCCTCCGCCCCGATAATGGCCCCGGTCTGAAGCTCGACCTGGGGTTGGTACAGCAACTCCAGCTCTCGCTTGGCGATCGCCTGCTTCAAGCCCATTTCCAGGTCAATATAGCGGCGTGTGGCGTTGGCAATTTCCGCGCTGAACAGGGAGTAGGCCTTGCTGGAATATTTGCCCTTGCAGTGGTGGTTGGCCAGGGCCGCATAGTCCAGCAGGGTATCGATATCGGTACTGTGGTCCGGGTACAGGGCAATGCCGATGGCCGGTTCCGGATGGATGGAGACCCCTTCCAACCCCAGTTGGATGGGCAGGCGCAGGTAACGGGCCAGGCCCTGGGCCAGTTCGATGGCGGCCTGTTCATTCTTGACCGGCGCACTGAAAACGAACTCATCAGCCGAGAGATGGCAGACATTCTGGTGATCCACAAAAGCCACCAGGTGACCGGCCACCTCCAGAATGACCCGGTCCCCAACCAGGGTGCCCCAGCGTTGGTTGATCTTGCGGAAATGCCGGATATCCACAAAGAAGATGGCGATACGCTCGGAATTCTGCTGATTGATATAGGTCTCCACAAACTGGCTTTTCCAGCGCTCGCCGGAAATCAGGCCAGTCAGTGAGTCCGTGTCCTTCAGGGTCTTCAACTGCTTGCGCATCCGCGACAGCTCATGGCTGCGCTGTTGCAAGGTGCTGGTCAGCTCCACCTTGTCGGCCTCCGCCATGACCAGAACGATGCGCTCCAGGTATTCGCGCCGCGACACGTAACCGGCCAGGGGCAACATGAGAAAAGCCATTACCCCCAGGGAGTGCAGCAGGAAGTCGTCATAATTGAAAATCAGGACGCTCCCCACGGGCACCAACAGCACCATCAGGCTGACTGCATAGGTGGGCCAGTGCCAGCTCAGGGAGTTCAGGCCGGCTGCCGCCACGGCCATCAAGACGATGGCGATACTGGCAATCTGCCAGGGATGCAAGTAATCCAGGAACCAGAACAGTACCGATGACCAGCCGAGCGCCAGCACCAACTGCATGCCTGCAAACAGCCGCAGGGAGGACTGCCAGGTTCCCGCTCGCTCATTGATGGGCATCCGGGTCACCAGTAGCAGGACCATTTCCCCCAGGGCCATGAACCCCAACCACAGCAAAATCTGCAGGGACGGTGCATGCTGCCAAAGGACCAAGGCAATGACGGTCAGAGGGATCAGGGCCAGTACCGGCATCCACCGCATTTGTGCGAACAGATGTTCGGTAACTGCTCTTTGCTGAATCTCTTCAGAATTAGACATAGCCCCTCAAACTAGCTCGGCTTCTACCGGGAAACGGTATAGCTTCTGTGACTTATTACGGTACAGGTATTAACTCTTTAAAGCCCAGCCCGGCGGCCTTGTCAAACCTGGGTACCCTCAGGAACCTTAAATCGACAGAAATTAACCAATAGTTTAGGCGTACAGCAGATCCCTCATCCTGACGCTAAGTACAGTGTAGTATACAAGTTCCACGCCCGGCTTTGATGATCCAGAACCATGGTGACACAAGTATTGGATTGCCTCATTATCGGCGGCGGCCCGGCGGGACTGACCGCCGCCATCTATCTGCGCCGCTTCTACCGGGATATCCTGCTGGTCGATGCCGGACGCAGCCGGGCCCGGCTTATTCCCTTGACCCACAATTACCCAGGTTTCCCCGACGGTATCAGCGGCCCGGAACTGCTGGAACGCTTACGCACCCAACTTGCACGCATGAACGGCCAGGTAACGCCGGGGACGGTTCACCAGTTACGCCGCACCCCGGATGGCCTGTTTCATGCGGACCTGGATGGCTTGCCCCTGGTTGCCCGGCGGGTCCTGCTAGCCAGTGGCGTGGTGGATGTGGATCCGAACCTGGCTGGCCTGAGCGAACTGCGTGAGCAGGGGCTGGTCCGCTACTGCCCCATCTGCGACGGCTTTGAATTTACCAACCAGCATATCGGCATCATCGGCTCGGCGGAGCACGGCGTGCGGGAATCCCTGTTCATCAAAAACTTCAGCAGCGCCCTCTCGTTCATCGGCATTCCCGGGTACGCCCAATTGGATGACAAACTGACACGGCAACTACAGGATCAGCAGATCAACCTGATCGCCGGCCCCTGCCAGCGCCTGATGAAGAATGACCAGGGGCAGATCCAGCTGGAAATGGGCGATGGCCAGATCCACCACTTTGATGTGCTCTATTGCGCCTTGGGCACCCAGGTACGCAGCCAGCTAGCCCAGGAACTGGGCGCCCGCTGTAATGCCGGCGGCTGCCTGGAAGTGGATGAGCACCTGCAGACCAGCATTCCCGGCCTCTATGCCGCCGGCGATGTCACCGACCGGCTGAGCCAGCTCGCGGTGGCCACCGGCCAAGCGGCCATTGCGGCAACGGCCATCCATAACAGTCTCTAAGATAGTTTTCACGCTCAGCGCCGGCCTGCTTGCCAGACGCCGAACACAATCAAGGCCATGGCCAGCCCCGTCACCAAACTCAGCTGCTCGCCAAACCAAAGCAGTCCGGCGATCACACCGACCACGGCCATCACATAGCCGATCAGGCTGAAATGCACCGGGTTGACCGCCTTCTGCAGTCGAAAATAAACGCTATAGCCCAGGGCAAACAGAACAGCCTGCACCAGTAGCCAGCTCCAACCGGCCATGCCCGACAGGGCAGGATAGATGTTGCCGGTGGCCCAGGCGACCGGCAGCAGCCCCAGGGCACCACAGACCAGCATGCCCCGAGCCAGGTGAATACTGGACACACCCGCCGGCATCATTTTCTTGCGATAGATGTTGCCCACTGCGAGCGAAAAAGGAACCGTAAGCGCCAACAGAAACCAGGGCCAGGAAAAGCCTTCCTCCACCCCCTGCTGCCCCCGGGCAAGCACCATGGCGCCGCCCAAGGCTATGCCAATTCCGAGCGCTCGCCGCAGACGCAAGGCTTCCATCCCCAAGGCCACCGACAGGCAATAGGTGAGCGGCGCCGACAGGGTAACCACCAAGGCCATGGCGCCGACGCCAATGTGAGGAGCCGCCGAGAAAGACACCGCCTGGGGCCAGGCCAGCGCCAGCAGACCGTTCCAGAATCCATAGCGGCGCAGGCCCGCCGGCCGAGTGCCTCGGTGGGGCCAGCCATAGCAGGCCACAACCAACCCGAGAGCGGCGCCGGCAATCGACCAAAACGCCAGCCCGGTGGCGCTCCAGCCCTGGGCAATGGCCGCCCTGGACACCGGCAGCGCCAGGCCCAGCAACAGGCCCGTCAGCAACAGAAACCCCAAGGCTTCGCTGCCAAGCCCCGAGGAGGATTTCGACCTCATGAATTCAGTGTGTCCTCAAAGCACCCTTGTCCCCTGTCATCCCGCCAGAGCAAGTCCCTCAGCCCCGACGCCCGCCGGGTACGGCGGCCAATCGTAGCACGCAACACCGCCTCTGGCGCAAACAAAGTACAGTGATGACGGGCCCGGGTGACGCCGGTGTACAGCAGCTCCTTGGTGAGCAGCTCGGAATCCTGCTCCGGCAGCACCAGGATGGCATGGTCGAACTCGGAGCCCTGGCTCTTGTGAATGGTCATGGCAAACACGGTGTCGTGCTCGGGCAGGCGGCTTACCGCCACATCCCGCACACCATCCGGCTGCAGGAAATACACTCGCAACTGCTCCCGGCGGGGACACATCAGGGTGATGCCAATATCGCCGTTATACAGATTCAGGTTGTAGTCATTGCGGGTAATCAGCACGGGTCGCCCGGCATACCAAGGCCCCTGATGCCCAAACAGGGCACGCTCCACCGCCTTGTTGAGGGCCACAACCCCTTGCATGCCCTCGCGCAACGGGGCCAGCACCCGACAACGCTCAAAGCTTTGCAGGATCTCCGCGGGCACCGCTCCCTGTCGCACCAAAGTCCGATAGGGCCGGTATTGCTCCACCGCCAACTGCACCAGGGGCTGGAGGTCGCCGGGCTTGATGCTCAGCCAGTCCAGGTGCTCGGCAGCCTGACAGGCTTCCACAAAACCCGGCCAGTCCTGACGATTGATGGCCCGTGCCACCTCGCCAATATCCTGGCGGAACCGATAGCTGGTGCGTAACCGACAGATGGTGTCGGCCATGGGCGAGGCACTTACGCTGCAAGGCTCGGCACACTGTAGCATGTCAGCGTCATAGCCGGTGATGAACGACAACGCCTGGCACTGCTCCCCACTATAGCACGTCTCTTGGCCGTCATTGACCAGGTCCGCCAGCACACTACCGGCTTCTACCGAGGCCAGCTGCTCCGGGTCGCCCAGCAGCACCAACCGGCTCTGGGGCGGCAAGGCCTCCAGCAGCTTCGCCATCAGGGGGAGATCCACCATGGAGGCTTCGTCCAGCACCAGCACATCAATCGTCAGCGGATTGTGGCGGTTATAGCGGAACTGGGCCTGGTTGGGCAGAGGCTCCAGTAAACGGTGCAGCGTGGATGCCTGTTCCGGAATCCGCTCCGCCAGCTCCGGTGCAATATCCAGCCGCTGCTTCACTGCCCGCAGGGATTGAGTCAGACGCGCCGCGGCCTTGCCGGTGGGAGCCGCCAGACGGATCCGGGGTGGCACCGGGTTGGCGGCCAACAATGCCAGGAGTTTGGTCACCGTCGTGGTTTTGCCGGTACCGGGGCCGCCGGTGATCACGGCCAGGCGCCTCAACAAGGCGACGGCCACCGCCACAGCCTGCCAGTCGGTCTCTGTGTGCTGCGAAAACAGCTGGCGAAACAGCCCGAGCTGCTCATCGGACAGTCTCTCCCGAGGCAGCCGCGCCCGGGCCATCAACGCCTCCCGGACCTGCTGCTCATAGTGCCAGTACTTGTGCAGATACAGGCGCGCTCCATCGAGAATCAGAGGCTGCAACTCCCCCGGGCGGCCAATGCAGGTAAACTTCGATAAGTTGGCCGCCGTCAGTCGCGGATACAGGAGGCTGGCAGGACTCTCCCCCTCGTAATCAAATGGACGGGCCGGCAGCCGCTGCAAATCCAGGCACACCTCCCCCTGCCCCAGCTGATAGCTAACTAAGGCGCAGGCCAGAGCCAACAGGTCCCACTCGTCTTCACCCAGGGCATTCCCATTGTGCTTCCGTGCCCGATGGGTGAGCTGCTCCGCCAGATGCAAATCCAGCCAGCGAACCCGGCTGAGCCGCTCCCGGGCATCTAGATGGAGGCTGCGCAAAATGGGAGTGCTCAGGCCGTTCACAGCAGCACCTCGCCTTGCAACATGGCATCCAGGTGCTCGATCAGGCGGGACTCGGGCTTTCTGTGGAAGACTCCGTAAGGCTTGGCGCTACTCTGCCTCATGCCCCGCAGGAACAGATAGAACACGCCCCCGAAATGCCGCTCATAACGGTAGTGTTTGCCCAGCCGATACTTGAGCAGGCGATGCAGGGCGATACTGTAA
>Ga0209075_1000594_pt1 | contig 35382 bp, 34 predicted proteins | sample Stecom2011_FD_187523 | JGI IMG/M metagenome (GOLD analysis project Ga0209075, IMG submission 187523) | Agricultural soil microbial communities from Utah to study Nitrogen management - Steer compost 2011 (SPAdes) (version 2) | ecosystem: Environmental > Terrestrial > Soil > Agricultural land...
GCACGGAATGCTTCATTACTCGTTCTTTTTGTTTCGCCCAATCGCGATCTTTTAGAGTTTCACGCTTGTCATGGCTTTGCTTACCTTTGGCTAAGGCAATTTCCACTTTCACATTCGGGCCTTTCCAGTACATGGCTGTACACACACAGGTGTAACCTTTGGCCTGAATCTTTTGCGACAGACGATCAATTTCACGTCTGTGTAATAGAAGCTTGCGTTGGCGACGAGGTTCGCATACTAAGTGCGTTGACGCCTGTTGCAGTGGTGTAATTAAGGCACCATGAAGCCAAGCTTCACCGCGGTGAAACTCTACATAAGAATCAACAAGCTGCACTCGGCTGTCACGAATTGCTTTTACTTCCCAGCCAAGCAAAGCGATACCTGCTTCATGCTTCTCTTCTAAGAAATAATCGTGACGTGCTTTTTTATTTAAGGCGATAGTGCCGCCGGAATTTTTAGGTTTTTTCTTTGCATTCATGCTTGTGAGTATAACCGAGCTGATTAATAAAGGGCAGTAGCTGCCAAGGTAAAATATAAAAGATTGATCTGTCTTCGCTAACTATTTACAGCTTGAGGTTGAGCACCTTAGCTAAATCGCAGACAATAAAGCCGTTTTGTATAAAAGAGAGTGCTATGAGTCAAAGTAAAGGCGGTGTGCAAAGTGCCTGGAAGGGTCGTTGGACTTTTATTTTAGCGGCAACTGGTTCGGCAGTTGGTTTAGGGAATCTTTGGAAATTTCCTTATATTACTGGTGAGTATGGCGGCTCTGCGTTTGTTTTAGCGTATTTGCTCTGTATTTTGATTATTGGTATTCCCGTGATGATGTCTGAAATCATGCTAGGGCGTGATGGACGTAGAAGCCCTATTAAAACCATGCAGACACTCACAAAAAAATATTCGGCACCACGGTTCTTTACTTCAATGGGGTGGATGGGAGCCGTCGCGGGTTTCTTAATATTATCTTTTTATAGTGTTGTTGCAGGTTGGGCGTTGGTCTATATCGGAAAAATGGCCAGTGGGATTTTTGTTGAAGCAGGTGCTGATACAGCCGCTCAAGTGATTGGAGAACTGCATGGTTCAGCTTGGACGCAACTCGCCGCACATACTGTCTTTATGGTGATGACGGGCGTGGTTGTTGCGCTTGGTGTCCATAAAGGTTTAGAGCGTGGTATTCGCTTTTTAATGCCCACCCTGTTTTTAATGCTAATTGCATTGTTCTTTTATTCAATGACCACACCAGGCTTTGGTAAAAGTCTTACTTATCTGTTTGGTTTTACTCTTGAAAAGATTAACGGTGAAGCACTAATTAATGCGTTAGGGCATGCATTTTTTACGCTTAGTATCGGTATGGGTGCCATAATGGCTTATGGTGCCTATTTGCCTGAGAAATCACACATCGGTAAAACCGTATTAATAGCAGCAACATTAGATACCGTTATTGCGCTGATTGCAGGTGTTATTATCTTTTCAATCGTATTCTCAAATGGATTGCCGCCGACAGTTGGGCCGAGTTTGTTGTTTGAGTCATTACCTATTGCCTTCGGTGGTTTACCTGGTGGCGTACTGATAGGCACGGTTTTCTTTTTGTTGGTGGTTGTTGCTTCCTGGACGTCATCCATCTCTATTGCCGAGCCTGCTGTGGCTTGGGCGGTGGATAAAGGCTATTCACGTAAGGCATCGACCGTTGTGGTCTGTCTTGTGGCTTGGTTTTTGGGAATTGGCACAGTGCTTTCGTTTAACCACTGGGCAGAGGTTAAATTCTTTGGTCGTACCGTCTTCCAGAATATCGACTTTTTAACAGCCAATATCATGATGCCTTTAGGTGGTTTAATGTTGGCAATATTTGTTGGTTGGTTTATGAGTCGTGATGAAATTGCTCAGCAAATGCGTATTCGATCAGAGCGTGTATTTAGTGTTTGGCGATTTGTCTTACGCTATTTATCTCCTTTAGCGATCTTGGCTGTATTTATTCACGGGTTAGTAGGGTAAAGGGTTTTATATGACGGTTATTAGCCGTAGTGCTTTAGTGATGCACACTGCAGAGCAGATGTTTGATGTGGTAAATGATGTTCGCAAATACCCAGAGTTTTTACCGGGGTGTCAGGCTACCAGAGTGATTGATGAGAGTGATGAGTTTATAGAAGCTGAACTCACATTATCGAAAGCAGGTTTTACCCAAAGTTTTGTAACGCGTAATAGGTTGGTTCGTCCAGAGTTGATGGAGTTATCGTTAGTTGATGGCCCATTTGCTAAGTTTCGCGGTCAGTGGCGCTTTCAAGCGCTTTCCGATGACGCTTGCAAAGTTTCACTCGATTTAGAATTTGAAGTAACCAATCGTATTGCGGGGGCTGCGTTAAGTGCCTTGTTTAAGCAGGTGGCTAACAGCATGGTAGACGCGTTTGTTAAGAGGGGTAAACAAGTTTATGGCTAGTATGGTTTCAGTAGAGGTTGTGTATGCCCTACCTCACAACCAAAAGTTATTAACCGTTGAAGTAGAAGAAGGCACAACGCTTGTAGAGGCAGTGCAACGTTCTAATATTGCTGAGGCGTTTCCTGAAATAGATCTAGATAACCTGAAACTTGGTATTTTTGGTAAAGCCGTTCCTAAACCAGATACCCAAGAAGTGAAAAACGGGGATCGAATTGAAATCTATCGCCCGCTTATTATTGATCCTAAGCAGGCGAGATTGAACAGGGCTGCTAAAGCAAAGAAAGGTTAGAAGTCTTCCGGAACAGTGTTGTGGGTCTTTTCTTCTTTAGGAAGAGTCTTCAGCTGGTCGACTTCTGAAATCTCTTTGCTTGGAAGTTTACCAGTATAGTGCGTGTATGAGTTCTTATCATCGAAGAACACACTGATACGATAGTTTTTAGTGACTTTATCACGTACTTCTAATGTGTAGATATAGTCCCAACGCTGCTGCTCATAAGGGTTGCGTAACACTGGGTTACCCATTACGTAAATCACTTGGCGTGGTGTCATGCCAGGCTTTAATTTATCCAGCATATCTTGGGTAACAATATTCCCTTGTTGAACGTTTAACTTATACACACCGGGAAAGACACATCCGCTTAGGGTTGCAAAACCTAGTAAAATAGTCAGAATTAAAGCGAGACGCATGGAAGTGATTTGCGTTTTCATTTGTAAAATGAAGCTCAAAGTATAAAATCTCTTAGTTAGGTTAATGCTTTGGCCTGCGATCATACCTGATAATTGCTTACTGTAAAATAATTGAGGGAATCTATGTCAGAACACAATAAAGAATTGCGTAAAGCAGGTCTAAAAGTAACGTTGCCAAGAGTTAAAATCCTAAGCATTTTAGAAAATAATCCCGACGCTCACTTAAGTGCAGAGGATGTTTATAAATCGCTTATCGACAATGGTGAAGATGTTGGTTTGGCAACGGTTTATAGAGTGTTAACGCAATTTGAAAGTGCTGGCTTAGTGAGCCGACATAACTTCGATGGTGGGTACTCTGTGTTTGAGCTCGACCGTGGTGAGCACCATGACCATATGGTCGATGTTGATGATGGAACAGTACTTGAATTTACTAACGCAGATATTGAACGCATTCAGCATGAAATTGCCGAAGCGCACGGTTACGAGTTGGTTGAACACAGCTTGGTTTTATACGTTAGAAAGAAAAAGTAACAGTGTATATGTTGGGTGGGTAAGCCCAACATACGACTGTTTAATGAATCATTAGCTAGCTGCCATCGCTAGCATCTCTTCAGCATGGGCTAGGGTTTGTTGGGTAATGCTTACGCCTCCTAACATGCGAGCAATTTCTTCCGCTCTTTGTTGTTTGTTTAATAAACGTAAGTTGGTGTGTGTGGCACTGCTGCCGCTTATTTTACTTACTTGATAATGCTGGTGTGCTTGCGCTGCCACTTGTGGTTGGTGAGTAACACATAGTACTTGTCCTTGTTTACCAAGCTGTTGCAGTAGCTTACCAACACGCTCAGCTGTGCCACCGCCAATTCCCACATCAACTTCGTCAAATATTAAACTTGAAACATTACTGCTGGCGGCGGTAACTACCTGTATGGCTAAGCTAATACGAGCAAGCTCACCGCCAGACGCTACTTTAGCAAGAGCTCCTTTAGGCATGCCTGGGTTGGTTTGTACGCTAAAGCCAATCTGATCAATACCGTGCTTGTTGCCATTGTTGATATTAGTATCCACTTCGGTAAAAAACTTAGCTTGCTCTAGTGCCAAAGAATGAAAGTGTGATTCAATTTCTTTGTTGAGTTGCTTCGCGGCTTTATGGCGTAACTTGCTAAGTTGTTCAGCGGCTTTGTTGTATTGATCAGCAAGCTTCTGTTCTTGTTCTTCCAATGCTTGGATATCGTGATCGGGTAGATTAAGCTCAGCCAGTTGCTGCTCTTGTGTCTGCCAATGCTCGTAGAGTTGCTCTGGTTGAATATGATGCTTACGCGCCATGCTGTAAATGTCACTTAGTCTGCCTTCAATTTGATGTAGCCTGTGTGGGTTAATATCAATTTGATCCAAATACCCTTGTAAAGAGTTGCAGGCTTCATCAAGTTGGATTTGTGCTTGGTTAAGTAGATCACGGCACTCTTGCAGTAACGGGTGGTCGTCATCGATCTTTTCTAGTTTTTGAATAGCTATCTGTGTTAGGTAGCTGGCAGCTTGTTCTGAGCTGTCGTCACCTTGACAAGCTACCAGTGCGCTTTGGCTGTTCAACAGTGTGCCTTCAGCATTGGTTAAACGTTTATGCTCAATTTCTATTTCATCAAGCTCATCTGATTTCAAATCAAGTTCACGTAATTCATTGACTTGATAAGTAAGCAATTGCTTTTGGGCTTCGCTTTCTTCGCTATTTTCTTTTAATTGTTTTAAACGCTTACTAAGTTTTTGCCAATGACTCCAGGCGCTTGCTACTTCCCAGGCTTGTGGTTGCAGCCCTGCGTATGCATCTAATACTTGGCGTGGTGTGTCTTTATGCAATAGGCGTTGGTGTGCCTGCTGTGAATGTACTTCAATTAAAAAATGGCCTAGGTCTCTTAGGTCGCTTGCGGGTACCGGACGATTATTAATGTAGGCGCGCGAGCGTCCTTCTTGCGTGACTACTCTGCGCAAAATAATAGTGTCATCGGTCGGAAGGTCTCTTTGCTCTAGCCAGAGTTTCGCTTGCTCGTTACTTATAAAAGATGCTGATATCTCTGCTTTGTCTGCGCCCTTGCGGATGCTATCTGACTCTGCACGTGCTCCTAATGTTAAGCCTAGAGCATCTAATAGAATGGATTTGCCTGCACCGGTTTCACCTGTAATAACAGACATCCCGGATTTGATGTCGAGTTCTAAATGTTCAACAAGCGCAAACTGATGGATAGAAAGCTGAGTTAACATACTGGCACCTAATAGCTGAGTATCTATACAGTGTTTTTATATACAGTAGTGGAATTTGTCAAGATTTTTTTAATTAATGGCTTGAAAGATGTTTGATATGCCCCATATACAGCAACAGCTATGTAAATAATTCACCTAATTAAGTGAGCTTTAACGATGGACGAACAAAAAAACCAAGAAGAGCTGCAAGAAGAGCTAGAGTCTCAGGCAGCAGAGCAAGCTGAAAATGAATCTGTTGATGCTGCGCAAGACAATGCGGCTGACCAGGAAGCCCCTGAAGAGCAAGAAGATGCTTTGTCCGTAGCTGAAGCAGAAATCGCTAAGCTAAAAGAAGATGTTTTACGTGCGCATGCAGAAATGCAGAACATTCGTCGTCGTGCAGATGCCGATGTTGAAAAAGCGCATAAGTTTGCACTAGAAAAGTTCTCAATAGAAATGCTAACCACTGTTGATAACTTAGAGCGTGCGCTTGCAGCATGCAATGCAGAAGATGAAGCAACTAAAGCTTTACATGAAGGTGTAGAAATCACCCTTAAGGCAATGCTAGCGTCTTTAGCAAAATTTAATATTCAAGTAGTTAACCCTGAAGGCGAGTCCTTTAACCCAGAATTACACCAAGCTATCACAATGGTTGAAAACCCAGATGTTGCTGCCAATACAGTTATTTCTGTAATGCAGAAAGGGTACACATTAAATGGACGATTATTACGTCCTGCCATGGTGGTTGTGAGTAAAAGTTAATAGTCGATTTATTTAATCGTTTATTTTTTTACCCAAGGACTTGAAAAATCTGTTGTTGGACACATATATAAAACAACAGCAAACACTTTGTGAATTTGACCGCAGTAAAACTGCTACAGAGGAATTAATATGTCTAAGATAATTGGTATCGACTTAGGTACAACAAACTCTTGTGTTGCCATTCTTGATGGTGACAAGCCTCGCGTAATTGAAAACGCTGAAGGCGATCGTACAACCCCTTCTATCATTGCTTATACAGATGACGAAATTTTAGTTGGTCAGTCTGCTAAGCGCCAAGCGGTAACTAACCCACACAATACCTTGTTTGCGGTTAAGCGCTTAATTGGTCGTCGTTTTTCTGATGATGTTGTGCAGAAAGATATTTCAATGGTTCCTTACAAAATCGTTGAAGCCGACAATGGTGACGCTTGGGTACAGGTAAAAGACGAAAAATACGCACCACCTCAAATTTCTGCTGAAGTTCTAAAGAAAATGAAGAAAACAGCAGAAGACTATTTAGGTGAAAAAGTAACAGAAGCTGTTATTACAGTACCTGCTTACTTTAACGACTCACAGCGTCAAGCAACAAAAGATGCTGGTCGTATTGCTGGTCTAGACGTTAAACGTATTATTAACGAACCAACGGCAGCTGCCCTTGCTTATGGCATGGACAAAGAAGGCGGAGACCGCACTATCGCAGTATACGACTTAGGTGGTGGTACTTTCGATATTTCGATCATTGAAGTTGCTGATGTTGATGGCGACAAACAGTTCGAAGTACTAGCAACTAACGGTGATACATTCTTAGGTGGTGAAGACTTTGACTTGCGCCTAATTGAGTACTTAGCCGAAGAGTTCAAGAAAGAAAATGGTATCGACCTTAAAAACGATCCATTAGCGTTACAGCGTTTAAAAGAAGCAGCTGAAAAAGCTAAGGTTGAGCTTTCTACTAGCCAGCAAACAGATGTTAACTTGCCGTACATTACAGCAGACGCTACTGGTCCTAAGCACTTAAACGTTAAGATCACTCGTGCAAAACTAGAATCGTTAGTTGCGGATCTAGTAGAGCGTTCACTTGAACCTTGCCGTGTTGCATTAAAAGATGCAGGCCTAAGTGCTTCTGAAGTTGATGAGGTGATTTTAGTAGGTGGTCAGATTCGTATGCCACTCGTTCAGCAAAAAGTGTCTGAATTCTTTGGCAAAGAACCACGTAAAGACGTGAACCCAGACGAAGCAGTAGCCGTAGGTGCAGCTATTCAGGGTGCGGTACTTTCTGGTGATGTAAAAGACGTTTTACTACTAGACGTTACACCGCTATCTCTAGGTATCGAAACCATGGGTGGCGTAGCAACACCAGTGATTGATAAGAACACCACTATTCCGACTAAGAAGTCGCAAGTGTTCTCAACCGCTGATGACAACCAAACTGCTGTAACTATTCACGTAGTACAGGGTGAGCGTAAACAAGCGTCGCAGAACAAATCATTAGGTCGCTTCGACTTGACAGACATTCCTGCGGCACCACGTGGTACACCACAAATTGAAGTAACCTTTGATATTGATGCTAACGGTATTCTTAACGTTAGTGCGAAAGATAAGGCAACAGGCAAAGAACAGTCGATCGTTATTAAAGCTTCTTCTGGTCTAAGCGACGAAGAAATTGAAGCAATGGTACGAGATGCAGAAGCGAACGCAGAAGCTGACCGTCAGTTCGAAGAGCTAGTAACTGCACGTAATACAGCAGAAGGCCTAGTGAATGCGACTCGTAAGACGCTTGAAGAAGCGAAAGACAAAGTAACTGAAGATGAGAAAACCGCTATTGAAGCAGCTATCTCTGATTTAGAAGCCGTCTTACCGAACGATGACAAAGATGAAATTGAAGCTAAAACAAAAGCTTTAACTGAAGCATCTAGCTCATTAGCACAGCGTTTATACGCAGAGCAGGCTGAGCAAGGCCAAGCTGGCGCAGAGCAGTCTGGTTCTAATGATGACGACGATGTGGTTGACGCAGAATTTGAAGAAGTAAAAGACAAATAAGTTGATTACTGATTTAAAGAACGAGTGTTAAACCTCAGTTGAAGTACACGCGGCACTTGTTTGCCGCGTTTTAATTTCAGTTCCAAAGGTGAACTATGTCTAAGAGAGATTATTACGAAGTATTGGGTGTCAGCCGAGATGCTGACAGCAAAGAGCTGAAGCGTGCTTATCGCAAGCTTGCGATGAAGTATCACCCAGACCGTAGACCAGACGATAAAGACGCAGAAGAAAAGTTTAAAGAAGCGACAGAAGCCTATGAAGTATTAGGCGACGAACAAAAGCGTCAAGCCTATGACCAATTTGGTCACGCCGGTGTCGATGGACAAGCGGGCGGTGGTTTTGGCGGAGGCGGCTTCGGTGGAGGCGGCTTTAGCGATATATTTGGCGATGCGTTTAGTGACTTCTTTACCGGTGGTGGTCGTCAGCAGAACGGTCCAAGACGCGGTTCCGATTTGCGCTACACTATGGATCTTACGCTTGAAGAAGCTGTACATGGTGTTGAGAAGAAAATTACAATTCCAACCCTAGTGTCTTGTGAAACCTGTGATGGGTCGGGCGCTAAAGCAGGTACTAAACCAAAGAGCTGTAATACATGTCATGGCGCTGGTCAGGTGCGTATGCAACAAGGCTTTTTTGCCGTTCAGCAAACCTGTCCTACCTGTCGTGGTCAAGGTACTATTATTGAAGATCCATGTAATAGTTGTCATGGCCGTGGGGTTAAAGAACACACGAAAACATTATCCGTTAAAATCCCGGCTGGGGTTGATACCGGTGATAGAATTCGCCTAAGCGGAGAGGGTGAAGCCGGCACAATGGGTGGCCCAGCGGGCGACTTATACGTGCAAATGGATGTTAGAGAACACGAGATATTCCAACGTGATGGCTCAAATCTGTACTGTGACGTACCTATTAGCTTTGTTGATGCCGCATTAGGTGGCGAGCTAGAAGTTCCCACTCTTGAAGGTCGAGTAAAATTAAAAATACCGGCAGAAACGCAAAGCGGTAGAATGTTTAGATTGCGTGGTAAGGGTGTAAAATCGGTTCGTGGTGGTATGACGGGCGATTTACTATGTCGCGTACAGGTCGAAACACCAGTAAACTTAAACACTGAGCAAAAAGAACTTCTAAAACAGTTACAAGCCTCTATGAAAGGCGAAAAACATTCACCTAAGACAAAAACTTGGTTGGATGGCGTAACTAACTTTTTTAAAGGAAAGTAAGCATGACCAAAATTGCAATTACCGGTGCGGCAGGACGCATGGGGCGAGTGTTAATTGAAGCCGTATTAGCTGCTGAAGACGCAGAGCTTGGTGCTATTGTGGTGCTACCGAATGATGCAATGGTTGGCTTAGATGCAGGGGCAATTGCGGGCCTTGGTAAAGAGCTAGGCATTAAAGCGGCTACTAGCCTCAGTGAAGTGGTTAATGATTTCGATGTGCTTATCGACTTTACCGCTCCTGAAGCAACTATGGCTAACATTGAGTTTTGCCGTACTAATAACAAAAAAATTGTGATTGGTACGACTGGATTAAATGCAGAACAAAAGGCGGGTCTTGAAGCTGCTGCACATGAAATGCCTTTAGTATTTGCCCCTAACTATTCAGTGGGTGTGAACCTGTGCTTAAACCTATTGCGCATGGCTGCAAAAGTGATGGGTGAAGACAGTGATATCGAAGTCATCGAAATGCACCACCGTCATAAAGTAGACGCGCCAAGTGGCACTGCATTACGTATGGGTGAAGTTGTCGCTGAAACTCTAGGTTGGGATTTAGACGAGGTGGCCGTTTATGGTCGCGAAGGCCACACAGGTGCACGCCCACAAAAGCAAATCGGCTTTGAAACCATTCGAGGTGGTGATGTTGTTGGCGATCATACTGTTATGTTTGCAACCGAAGGTGAGCGCGTAGAAGTGACGCATAAAGCACAAAGTCGAATGACTTTTGCAAAAGGCGCGGTGCGTGCTGCCAAGTGGGTCGATCAACAAGGCGCTGGTTTATACGATATGCAGGATGTATTGGGTTTTTAGCTTGGCACGCTCCTCAATAGTGAGTATAATTTAGTGTTAATTGCCACGTCGTGGTAATCGATTCCGTCACTGGGATTCAGTAAAGCGGGATGGCAGTCATTTAAACTAACCATTCCGCTTTTTTGTGCCTGTAGCTAACGCGTAAAACAGGTCACCCAGTACGTCATCTACGAGTTAATTCAATTTTTGGGGAACTTATCTTGTCTACGCCAGCCATTCTAGCTCTTGAGGACGGCAGCATCTTCAAAGGTACCAGCATTGGTATTGAAGGTCTGTCAGTGGGGGAGACGTTATTCAACACCTCCATGATCGGTTATCAAGAGATCATCACTAGTCCATCCTACGCCAATCAAATCGTTACACTAACTTATCCACATGCCGGCAGTTACGGCATCAACACAGAAGATGATGAATCTGCCAAAGTGCATGCTAAAGCATTGGTGATTAAAGATTTATCGTTAGTGCATTCTAACTTCCGCAGTTCACAATCATTAGCAGACTTTCTACAGCAAGAAAAAGTAGTTGCTATTGCAGGAGTAGATACTCGTCGTTTAACTAGAACATTGCGTGAAAAAGGCAATTTAAAAGGCTGTGTACTGGCTGGTTCAGACGCATACAGCGACGCTAGTATTGCAAAAGCAGTTGAAGCTGCAAAAGGCTTTGAAGGCATTGAAGGTGTAGATCTAGTAAAAGAAGTAAGCACTAAAGAAAGCTATGCTTGGACAGAAACAGATTGGCAGCTTGGTTCAGGAATTGGCGAGTTAAAAGACCCACAGTTTAATGTTGTTGTGTATGACTTTGGTGTTAAGCGTAGCCTATTACGTGCTTTAGCCAGTAAAGGTTGTGCATTAACTGTTGTACCTGCAAATACCCCAGCCTCAGAAGTGCTAGCACAAAACCCAGACGGTGTGTTTTTATCGAACGGCCCAGGTGACCCCAAAGCCTGTACTTATGCCGTAGAAAACATCAAAGCCCTAGTAGACGCAAACGTTCCTGTTTTTGGTTTAGGTATCGGCCACTTACTACTTGCTTTAGCACTTGGTGCTAAGACAGAGAAACAAAAAGTAAGCAATCATGGCAGCAACCACCCAGTACAAGAGTTAGCGACTAATAAGAGTCGAATTACCACTCAAGATCAAAGCTTCGCCATTAGCGAAGAAAGTTTGCCGGCTTCTGTGAAAGTAACACACAAGTCAATGTTTGATGGCACAGTGCAAGGCATTGAGTTAGAAGGGAAGCCAGTATTCAGTAAGCAAGGGTTTGTTGAAGCCTACCCAAGTGCTGATGGAATGGTGAAACTATTCGATCGATTTGCAGAACTTATTGCCTCTACTAAATAGGACACTGAAATGCCAAAACGTACTGATATACAAAGTATTATGATTATCGGCGCTGGCCCTATTGTTATTGGCCAGGCCTGTGAGTTTGACTACTCAGGCGCACAAGCTTGTAAGTCTTTAAAAGAAGAAGGTTACCGCGTTATTCTAGTGAACTCTAACCCAGCCACTATTATGACCGACCCAGAAATGGCCGATGCTACTTACATCGAACCTATCACTCTGGAAGCCTTAACCAAAATTATTGAAAAAGAACGTCCCGATGCCATTTTGCCTTCTTTAGGTGGTCAAACGGCGCTAAACGCAGCTTTGTCTTTAGATAAAGCCGGTGTTCTTGAAAAATATAACGTCGAAATGATCGGTGTTAAAGCCGATGCTATCGATAAAGCCGAAGACCGTGAGCGCTTTGTTGAAGCCATGAATAATATTGGTTTAGAAAGCCCACGCGCGTCTATTGCTCACAGCATGGAAGAAGCTCGTGAAGTTCAAAAAGCGCTAGGCTTCCCATGCATTATTCGTCCATCATTTACCATGGGTGGATCAGGCGGTGGTATCGCTTATAACCGCGAAGAATTTGAAGAAATTTGTGAGCGTGGTTTAGAGCTTTCACCAACACGTGAATTACTGATCGATGAATCATTAATCGGTTGGAAAGAATACGAGATGGAAGTTATTCGTGACAAAAACGATAACTGCATCATTATTTGCTCGATTGAAAACTTTGATCCAATGGGTGTGCACACAGGGGATGCTATCACCGTAGCTCCAGCACAAACTTTGACCGATAAAGAATACCAAATCATGCGCGATGCTTCTTTAGCTATTCTGCGTGAGATTGGTGTTGAGACTGGTGGTGCAAACGTACAGTTTGGTACCGATCCAAAAACGGGTCGTATGGTTGTTATTGAGATGAACCCAAGGGTTTCACGCTCGTCAGCCTTAGCCTCAAAAGCAACGGGTTTCCCGATTGCAAAAATCACTGCAAAATTAGCGGTAGGTTACACATTAGATGAGCTTGGCAGCGATATTATTGGCAATGTGACTTCGTCAGTATTCGAACCAACCATCGACTACGTTGTTACTAAGATTCCGCGCTTTACCTTTGAGAAGTTTGCTCAAGCCGACACGCGCTTAACCACTCAGATGAAGTCTGTGGGTGAAGTGATGGCGATGGGACGTACTCAGCAAGAGTCGTTACAAAAAGCACTTCGTGGCTTAGAAGTTGGCTCAACTGGCTTTGACCCTAAAGTAGACTTAAATGATCCAGGTGCTCGCGACAAAGTTATTACCGAACTACGCACCGCTCGTGCAGAGCGCATTTGGTACATTGGCGATGCCTTCCGTTTAGGCTTTACCATTGAAGAGGTTCAAGAGCACACAGCGATTGACCCATGGTTCTTAGCGCAAATCGAAGACCTTATTAAAGAAGAGCAAAAAGTGTCTGAAAGCAGCTTAAGCACGCTAGAAGCTGACCGTATCTTTGCTTTAAAACAAAAAGGTTTCTCGGATGCGCGTTTGTCAGAATTGTTAGGTGTTAGCGAAAAAGCATTCCGTAAGCACCGTCAAAAACTAAACATTCGTCCAGTGTATAAGCGTGTCGACTCTTGTTCGGGTGAATTCGCAACCGATAAAGCATACATGTACTCATCGTACGAGGATGAGTGTGAATCACTGCCTACCGATCGTGAAAAAATCATTATCCTTGGTGGTGGTCCTAACCGTATTGGTCAGGGTATTGAGTTCGACTACTGTTGTGTGCACGCGGCTCTAGCAGCAAAAGAAGAAGGTTACGAAGCCATTATGGTTAACTGTAACCCTGAAACGGTATCAACAGACTATGATATTTCTGACCGTTTATACTTTGAACCGGTTACGTTAGAAGACGTTTTAGAAATCGTTGATAAAGAAAAACCTAAAGGTGTAATCGTTCAATACGGTGGTCAAACGCCTCTAAAATTAGCGGAAGAGCTTGAGGCAGCAGGTGTACCTATTATCGGTACTTCTCCTGAAGCCATTGACCGTGCCGAAGACCGTGAACGCTTCCAGCAAATGATTCAGCGTCTAGGCTTAAAACAGCCAGTAAACGCAACCGTAACTTCATTAGAAGAAGCGGTTCGTAAAGCACAAGAAATTGGCTATCCATTAGTAATGCGCCCATCCTATGTACTAGGTGGACGTGCAATGGAAATCGTTACAGACGAAGCTGGCTTACGTCGTTATATGAACGAAGCCGTAAAAGTGTCTAACGACTCGCCAGTATTGTTAGACAGCTTCTTGAATCGTGCGATTGAAATTGATATCGATGCGGTATGTGACGGTAAGCAAGTTGTTATCGGCGGTATCATGCAGCACATTGAGCAAGCCGGTATTCACTCAGGTGACTCTGCTTGTTCTATTCCACCGTACAGCTTGGCGAAAGATGTACAAGATAAGATGCGTGAACAAGTGGCAGCGATGGCGCTTGAACTAGGCGTAGTGGGTTTAATGAACACTCAGTTAGCTTACCAAGACGGTGAAATATACGTGATCGAAGTTAACCCACGTGCATCACGTACTGTACCATTCGTATCTAAGTGTATTGGTGTGTCGCTAGCGTCAATCGCAGCCAAGGTAATGATGGGTAAATCGTTAGCTGAATTAGGCTTTACGAAAGAAATTATCCCGCCATTCTTCTCGGTTAAAGAAGCGGTATTCCCGTTCAACAAGTTCCCAGGTGTTGACCCTATCCTTGGGCCAGAAATGAAGTCTACTGGTGAAGTGATGGGCGTTGCCCAGACCTTTGGTGAGGCCTTCTATAAGGCACAAGCAGGCGCAGGCGCAGACCTACCTACCAGCGGTGTGGCTTTTGTATCGGTGCGTGATGCCGACAAACAAGGCGTTGTTAATGTTGCCAAAGCACTGGTTGAGCAAGGTTTTGAACTTGTCAGTACATCAGGTACCGCTAAGTTGTTAGCAGATGCGGGTGTCGCTGTTAAGAAAGTGAATAAAGTGACTGAGGGGCGTCCACATATTGTAGATATGATTAAGAACGAAGAAATTTCGTTAATCGTTAATACAACGGAAGGCGCTCAAGCGATTGCAGATTCTGCCGACATTCGTCGCAGTGCATTGCAACATAAAGTCTACTACACCACTACCTTAGCAGGTGCTGAAGCAGTGGCTGAGGCGTTAAGATCAAGAGGCATTCAAGAGGTACATCGTCTGCAAGATCTACATGCAACGATCTAATCTCTGAATCTTTACAACGGGCTAGAGTCTCAGTATTTACTCTTAAGATAAGTACCGGGCTCTAGCCTTTTATATTCCGGTAATCACTAAAAATAGATAGTGGAAGGAAAGGAGTTATATATGCAACGTTACCCAATGACAGTGGTCGGCGAAAAGAAGCTAAGGGAAGAGTTAGAGCGCTTAAAATCAGTTGAGCGTCCGCGCGTAATTAAAGATATTGCGGTGGCTCGTGAACACGGCGACTTAAAAGAAAATGCTGAGTATCATGCAGCCCGTGAAGAACAAGGCTTTATTGAAGCTCGTATTCAAGATATTGAAGGTAAGTTATCTCGCTCACAAGTGATTGATATTACAACTATTCCCTATACCGGCAAGGTATTGTTTGGCACCACAGTGCGAATTATCAACACTGAAACTGACGAAGAAGTGGAATATCGTATTGTCGGTGAAGATGAAGCAGACATTAAACAAAACCGTTTATCGGTGTCCTCACCTATTGCTCGTGCCTTAATTGGTAAAGAAGAAGGTGAAGTGATTAGTATTCGTATCCCAAGTGGGGTTGTTGAGTACGAAATTGATGAAGTTAAGCATATCTAGTGATAGCTTCGATGTTTTGCCTGAGTTGCAATGACTCAGGCAATATTTTAAAACCTTCCAAAAAATCCTCCCTGTACTAAACGTTTATTGCCACGCTTCAGATTAGAGCGCAGATTCTGCCGCATAGTCTTTAATCATATTCGATAGCATGGGCGATAGATCTGTGATTCTAAAGCCGTTGCCATATAAGCTTGGCGTAATCTTGTCGCTCCAAACCACCTCGACGACACATTGGCCGGTACGGCGGTCTGAGTTGTTGGTAGGAATATCGACTAAATCTAACTCTAAACGTGTGCCAGGTGATAAACTATCGTACGTTGAAATCATTAGTCCTTGTTCAGAACAATCCATCAACAAGCCAAGATACTCTTTATCTTTCTGCATAAATACGCTGACATTACGTTTTAAGCGCCAGCGAGGTTGAATGCGTTTGTCTTTGCCTAATGTACTCATGGGTTATCCTCCTGAGAAGTAGACAGTTATTTATCCATTGCTTGAGGCTAGCTAAGGTTGGACGTATCGTATATGAAAACTACAGACACCCGTGCACTCCATTTAGTATTAGGTGGTGCTCGGTCAGGGAAAAGTCGATACGCAGAGCAGTGTGCTCAAGACTATCAACAGCGTAACACAGGATCAGTGGTTTATGTTGCTACTGCTCAAGCCAATGATGCAGAGATGAGTGAGCGCATCGAACATCATCAACAAGACAGGCCAGCGTATTGGTATACCGTTGAAGAGCCCATCAAGCTAGCTACAGCCTTAATGCGCATACAAAACGAAGCGCCTGACTCAATCATTTTAATCGACTGCTTAACGCTTTGGGTGAGTAATTGCTTACTGCATTCAGAAGAAAGTTGGCAGCAGGAAAAGAGCGCGTTATTTAATGCACTCGAACAAATCAACAATCCCATTATTATGGTCAGCAACGAAGTAGGGTGGGGCATTGTGCCTATGGGAGAGCTCAGCCGTCGCTTTGTTGATGAAAGTGGGCGCTTACATCAAGAGCTTGCTAGGGTGGCGCAGCGAGTGAGTTTAGTGGTCGCTGGTATACCGGTAAAAGTAAAATAGTATAAATACTTTAGTTTATTAAGTTGAAAATATGACACATACAAATTGGTGGGCGCAGCCTACAGCAAAGGTTTCAAAACAAATACAAACACAAGCACAAGAACGCCAAAATCAGTTAACCAAGCCGCAAGGTTCGTTAGGGCGTTTAGAAAACGTAGCTGTTCAGCTTGCTGCATTACAAGGTCAGGTGAAGCCACAGATTAACCAGCCGTATATGTTGGTGTTTGCCGCAGACCATGGTGTGGTGGCGCAAGGCGTATCGGCCTTTCCACAATCAGTGACCATAGCGATGTTGGCTAACTTTGTTGAGGGTGGCGCTGCGGTCGCCACCCTATGTAAAAAACAAGATGTTAAATTGAACGTTATTAACTGTGGCACTGCCACCGAATGCAGTGACATACCTGGTATTGTGCATAAGCCTATCATGCTGGGTACCAATGACTTTTCTGTGCAGGCTGCCATGTCTGAAGAAGAAGCATTGTTAGCGCTTACTTTAGGAAAAGAACAAGTCGATCAAGCCCAGGCACAAGGCTGTGACTTTTTAATGCTAGGTGAGATGGGGATAGGCAACACCTCGTCCGCCAGTTGTATCGGCGCACTTTTGCTAGGCGTTGAGGTTGCACAGCTTACAGGTGCTGGTACCGGAGTACAGGGTGATGCCCTAGCGCATAAGAAAAATGTTCTGGCAGCCAGTGTTAAACGCGCCCAGAATGCAATTAACGGCACAGGAGTGCAGTATGCTCTACAAGTTCTGCAGCAAGTTGGTGGTCTAGAAATTGCCGCCATTACCGGCGCTTATCTGCGTGCTGCACAGCTCGGTATTCCTTGTTTTGTTGATGGCTTTATTACAACTTCCGCCGCCTTATTGGCGACTCATATTAATCCTGCGGTCCGTGAGTGGTTTTTGTTTTCGCATCATTCGGCAGAATACGGTCATGGACAGCTTTTGGACGCGTTAAATGCTGAGCCATTACTGCATTTAGATATGCGCTTAGGCGAAGGTTCAGGTGCAGCCGTAGCGTATGCAACGGTACAGCAAGCACTTACTATTCATAATAATATGGCAACCTTTGAGGAAGCCGCAGTGGCAAATAAATCTTGATGAAAACCACTTACATAGATGTTATTCGACATGGTGAGCCAGCCGGCGGGCGAGTGTTTCGTGGGCACACAGATCACCCCTTAACGGAGCTTGGAATCAAGCAGTTTAAGCAGCGAGTACAGCGTTTAGGGTATCGCTGGGATCAAATTGTTAGCTCGCCTTTAAAACGCTGCCGGCAATCGGCTGAGCTGTTGTCTAACGAACAGAATTTACCTTTAAAAATAGATGAACATTTTTCTGAAATTCATTTTGGTGATTGGGAAAATATGCTGGTAGATAAAGTGATGGAACAAGAAAATATTAGCCATATGTGGAACGATCCTATGAATTTCTGCCCACCACAAGGAGAGACAACTGCAGCGTTGCTGGAGCGGGTAATAAAAGGTTGGCATCAACTGTTAGAAGACTATCAAGGGCAACGCGTATTGGTGGTGACTCATGGTGGTGTTATTCGCATGCTGGCTCAATACTTATTAGAAATAAATCCCTTGGCTTTAACTAAGTTAAGTTTGCCGCATGCGGCTGTTTTCAGCTTTAGAATAATAAGTTCAGAGTATCAAGGTGAGCAGCAACAATGGGTAAGCCTAGAAGCAATGGATGGAACAGAATTATGAGCACCTATTATTGGGGCTTCTGGTATGCCTTTATTTTTCTTAGTCGTGTCCCTGGCCCATATTTAAAGCGAATCGATCAAGACGTTGAACGAGCCGCTATGTGGTTCTATCCGGTGGTCGGAGGGCTACTAGGAATACTGGCGGTTAGCTTAGTATTCCTGTGCTATGCCTACAACCCACAAGCGCCTACCACGCTTATAGCTGCTTTGGTTTTAGCTCTTTGGGTTTATTATACAGGGGCGATGCACCTAGATGGGATAGCCGACACGGCCGATGCTTGGGTGGGTGGGTTAGGGAATCATGAGCGCACCTTAGAGATTATGAAAGATCCACGCATTGGTGCTATGGGTACAGCAGCGATGTCGGTGGTGGTCGTGGTTAAATTTGCCGCTATTGCTGCCCTTGTCGAACAGTTTCATAGCAATAAATGGCTAGTGGTAGGTGGGTTATTGCTTATTCCTATGTTTTCTCGGGCAGGCATTTTAGGGCTGATAGCAACCACTCAGTATGTACGTAAACAAGGGATGGTTAGCAACACGCAAAGCGGTGCTACTAAGTTTAAATTAGCGACAATTAGTCTGGTGCTGATCTTGTTGTCAGTGGTGTTGTTAGAGGCTAAAGCCGTTATATTGATTATGGCCTGGTTGATTATTCTAGCGCTTTATCGCAGGGCGTTAATTAAACGCTTAGGTGGTTACACTGGTGACACTTTAGGTGCCAGTGTAGAGATACAAGAAGTCTTACTGCTGGTGGTATTGGCTTTATAAAACTAGGTTGCCCTAAAACAATAAAAAAGCAGCTAATTTCAAAACTCCTTCTATACTTACAGTAATATGAGGCATAGGAGGAGTTGTTATGATAAAAGCAACAGCACCTTATTTGTTGATGCTATTAATGGGAGTGTCGGGTACATCGCTAGTAGAGCCCACGGCAACGGTGCCGCTGAACGCTAGTTTGATTCACGATGCGACTGTCTTAGAATATACGCCCAGCTTTACAGATTTGTACATTATTCAAATACAGTATAAAGGCAAGGCGTTACGCATCTACTGTAACTCTGCATCATGCTATAAGCAGAGAAACCAACGTTTTATTGTTTAAGCCATTCCTGAAAGCACAAAGAGTGCAATCACACAAGCAAAGCCCGCGCCCCACACCAGTGAGCGTAGCGTAGCTGTGTTAGCTAAATACGCCACACCATAAAGCACTCGTGCAACAATAAAGCCCACGGCTAGCATGTCGATAGTATTCTGAGAAACCATCGTTAAATGAGCAATAATAACCGCCGCTGCAAAGGGTGGGAACGCTTCATAGCTGTTAAGCTGAACCCAGTGAGCACGTTTGTGATACCCTTCTTGTTTTTCTAGGAATTCACGTGGTGAAAAGTTATTGTATCGACCACCTGATTTCGCTATAAGAGTGAAAACAAAGGGCAATAGAACGGCAGCAAAAACGCACCAGTAAGCAATAGTCATAAGATTTCCTTATTATTGTTGTGTTTAAATCGATACTTACAAACTAACAGAATAAAAAAGTTCAGACTAGCCAAATTTATATGAACAGAGTCAGCAGTCAACAAGATAAAACAGTTTCAGCTCTCTGGTTTAGAGGACTGCTGCAAGCTGCTGTCAGTCTGGGTATGTCTGAGTCTGAGCTTCTGCAGTCAACAGGTGTCAGTGCCGATGAAATTTCACATCCCTATGAGCGTATCTCGCTAAGCCGTAACCAGAAGCTTTGGCGTGCCATTGAAACCCTAAGCACTTTACCCAATGTCGGCTTGCGTATAGGTGAGATGGTTAAGCCAAGCCACTTTCAGTTGTTTGCTTTTACGCTAATGCACTGCCCTAATCTTGAGGCAGCCTTTGTGAAATCAATGCGCTACACCCGAGTGCTAAGCGATGGTGGACAATATTATTTACAGCAAGGCAATGAGTTAGCTATTTGCTACGAGCCTGCCGATGCCAGCTTTAGCCGTCATCAAGTAGATGCTGTTTTAGTGCTGTTACACAGCTTTTCTTCTTGGCTTGCTTGTCGTGATATTCCAATCGTTAGAGTAGAAATGCGTCATGCACAGCCCAATAACTTAGAAGACTATCAACGGATATTTAAGGCACCTTTAATCTTTAGCGCGCCAAGGAATGCGCTTATCTTTGATCCTTCTTTGTTAGAAGAGCCTTTGTCCTTAAGCGATCAAACCTTAGCGCAATTACATGAGCAAATGCTTGAAGCGCAATTAGCGTTGCTGCAAAAGTTAGATACAGCCGACCTGGTTAGACATCACTTACGAATGAGCGATCACTTAGATGTAAATAGAGAGCAGTTAGCTGCGGAGTTAAATATGAGTGGCCGTTCATTACAGCGAAAATTGAAAGAGTGCAATGCAAGCTTTCAGCAGCTTTTAGATGAAGAACGCTATGAGCGTGCTAAGCAGTTGATGCAGCAAGAGAACTATTTGTTAACCGATATTAGTGCCCAGCTAGGGTTTGCCGAAAGCAGTGTCTTTAGTCGTGCATTTCGGCGTTGGAGTGGTGTCACCCCTTTAGAGTATCGACAAAGTCTTAAGGCTTCTAATTAAATCAGCATTCAAATAGAAGCCTAAAAAGGCTAGCTCTCCATAGAGCGGATGATTTCTAGTACATCATCATGGTGAGATTTGGTTTTCACTTTCTTCATTATATGGCGCAGTATGCCTTGCTCATCAATAATAAAGGTAATGCGGTGAATACCATCGTACTCACGACCCATAAACTTCTTTAGACCCCAAACACCATATGCATTGGCCAGTGTTAAGTCCTCATCTGAGAGTAAGTCGAAGTTTAAGTTGTCTCTATCGATAAACTTTTGTAGGCGTGCAGGAGCGTCTGGGCTGACCCCTAGCACCACAGTGTTTAGTTCATCGTATTCTTTTTTACTGTCTCTAATACCACAAGCCTGATTCGTACAACCAGGAGTCATGGCTTTAGGATAAAAATACAGCACTACTTTTTTTCCAGCTAAGTCTTTTAATGAAACTTGCTCTTCTTTTTGGTTAAGAGCTGTGAACTGCGGTGCAGCTTGATCAATTTCAGGTAAATTAAGAGTCATAAATAGCCTACTGGTTATTGATTAATTAATGGTTCTAACGTGCGTAAATACGCTTGCACCTTCTTAGTGTTATCGGGGCCTAAGCGCCAAAATAACTTACTAAGCTTATCTGCTTTTTCTAAATCTTTATCGGCGTACACATAAAAGACTGAAGGACGTTTTAGTGCAGCCTGCTCGGTTAGAGGTTCAATCGCAAGAATATTATCAATGGCCTGCAATAGGCGGTCTTCAAAACTGTCACCACGGCCAAGCTCATCGTACGCATTGTTAAGCAGTGGTAACCAGTGTTGGTAATAACGAACTAATTCATTGGCTGGGATACTGGTAATGCTATTTATTAGTGCATCAGCGCGATTGAAGTTTTCTTTGCTAACGTAAAAGGTTTCATCGCCTTCGCTACCTTGCACTTTGAAAGGCTCTATTTTGTAATCAAGCGGTTGGTTCTGTACGGGGAATTTATTATCTGCAATGTTATCGATAACAAAGACCCATTTGCGAATTTGGTGATCGGGTGTCATCCAAGCCGCCAGTTTGGCTGATAAGTTTTTAGCAGCTTCAGTAAAGCCAGTATCACTTTCCATTAGATTTTTAGGGATTTCGGGTAACGGAGGAAGCTCTGGTTCTGCTTCTTCAGTAACCTCAGAGGTTGGCTCTTCATTGATCGGCTCTGCTGTGCGTTGAATCATATTCTTAGGAGCAGGCGGTTCAACTATTTCTGGAACATCGATGAGCTCAGCGTCTTTAGATTCAGACACTTGTTGGTCACTATTGTTAGCCGAGTAATACCACGCACCTAGGCCGGCAGCGGTAATGATAGCAATGGTTGGCACTATTACTTTTAAATTCATAAGGATATCCCTGCATCAGACGGATAGTTTTTATTGTTTGCGAGTGGATCCCGCATAGCATAAGACCGTATTTAAACTTTATAGTTTGATCTTTAAATCGCTTTTTGGAATACAGCAGCAGGTTAGGATTTCATTGTTATTAACCCAAGCCAAAGGCTCTTCGTAATAATATACTTCACCTTCAAGCAGTTGCACACGACAACTTCCGCAATAACCTTCACGGCACTGGTAGTGAACATTCACGTCTTGAGCTTCTAGTGACTCTAGAAGAGTGTTAGCGTGCTGAAAATAGACTGAGCGGTGCTCATTGATTGAGATTTCATAACGCGGAATAGGCATGCCCTCAAACTCGATCTGAGGGCTTGGCTGAGGTGCTTCTGGGTTGCTTTCAGGTAGAAATAGCTCTACCTGAAACGCTTCAGAATCATCAGGAGTAGCAGCAGGGTATGCTTCTAATTCTAGAGCTTGGGCCTGCTCTTCTCCGGTTAAGGTGAATTTTTCTTCATTTTTCATGTATCGTAAAGCAGACATTAAAGCGTAAAGTCACCTAGGTCATCAGTGTTAATTTCACTGTTAATAGCACCAACAAGGTAGGAAGTAATTTCCGTTTCTTGTGGAGCTACTTGAACGTTATCACTGTTTAACCAAGAGTTGATCCAAGGTAGAGGATTGCTTTTTGTATTGAAAAGCGGCTCAAACCCTAACGCTGTAATACGCTGGTCTGTAATGTATTCCACATACTGACATAAGATTTCTTTGTTAAGACCGATCATCGAACCGTCTTTAAATAAGTAATCTGCCCACTCTTTTTCTTGCTGAGCGGCGTCTGCAAATAGCTTAATAGCTTCTTCACGGCATTCGTTAGCAATGTCTAGCATATCAGGGTCGTCTTTACCCTTAGCCATGATTTGAAGAATGTGTTGAGTACTGGTTAAGTGTAAAGCTTCATCACGGGCAATTAGCTTAATGATTTTAGCGTTACCTTCCATTTTTGCACGCTCGGCGAATGCAAAGGAGCAAGCAAAGCTCACATAAAAGCGGATCCCTTCTAATACGTTGACCGACACCATGGTTAGGTATAAACGACGCTTTAGTTCTCGTAGGCTTACCTCAACGGTTTCACCATTAATTGTATGCTTTCCTTCACCAAGCTGTTGGTAAAGGTTACTTAATTTAATAAGCTCGTCGTAGTGTTCTGTAACAGAAACAGCACGACGTGTGATGTATTCGTTTTGCACGATATCATCAAAGATTTCACCAGGGTTGGGCACAACGTTACGCATAATATGCGTGTACGAACGACTGTGAATGGTTTCGCTGAACGACCAGGTTTCAATCCAAGTTTCTAACTCAGGTAAAGAAACAATGGGCAAAAACGCAACGTTTGGCGAACGACCTTGTACAGAGTCCAATAGTGTTTGATATTTTAAGTTACTTAAAAATATGTGCTGCTCATGCTCAGGCAGGTCTTGGAAGTCTTTACGGTCATTAGCTAAGTCAACTTCTTCAGGACGCCAGAAAAACGACAGTTGTTTTTCAATCAAACTTTCAAAAATCTTATGCTTTTGAATGTCGTAACGTGCAACGTTTACGGGCTCGCCAAAAAACATAGGCTGAGCCATAGTGTCAAATTGTTTACGGTTAAACGTAGTATAAGAGTAAGACATGTACTATCCCTTTAAGTACTAAGCCCGTGCTTAGAATAAAAAATTAAATCTTACAAGCGCCACCGGCGCAGTCATCATCTTCCACTTCAGCTTTTTGTGGGTCTGAAGCACCGTCACGAGTATTTTGGTAATACAGTGTTTTCAAACCGTTTTTATAAGCCAGCAGTAAGTCTTTCAGGAGTTGCTGCATAGGCACTTTGCCCCCTTCAAAACGAGAAGGGTCGTAGTTAGTGTTAGCTGAGATCGCTTGGTCAACAAATTTCTGCATGATGCCAACGAGTTGCAAATACCCTGTGTTGTTTGGAATTTGCCATAACAACTCATAGTCTTTTTTCAGACGCTCATACTCAGGAACTACTTGCTTTAAGATGCCATCTTTACTGGCTTTAACACTGACAAACCCACGTGGAGGTTCAATTCCGTTAGTTGCGTTACTGATCTGTGAAGAAGTCTCTGATGGCATTAGGGCTGTAAGCGTTGAGTTACGTAGCCCGTGTTCTTTAATATCGGCACGTAGCGCTTCCCAATCGTAATGCAGGGGTTCATCACAGAAAGCATCGACTTCTTTTTTGTACGTGTCGATAGGTAAAATACCTTCAGAGTACGTGGTTTCATCAAAGGCTTCACAGGCGCCTTGTTCTTTAGCTAAGTTGTTTGAAGCACGCAGTAACCAATATTGAATCGCTTCAAAAGTGCGGTGAGTTAAACCGTTTGCACTACCATCGGAGTAACGTACACCGTTTTTCGCTAAATAGTACGCGTAGTTAATAACGCCCACCCCTAATGTGCGACGACGCAAGCTAGCAATTTCTGCCGCTTTGATTGGGTAGTTTTGATAGGTTAATAAGCTGTCTAGTGCGCGTACGATTAGGTCGGCTAACTCTTCGAAATCATCCATCTCGTTGATTTCACCTAAGTTAAACGCTGCAAGTGTACAAAGGGCGATTTCACCGTTTTCGTCGTTAATATCATTCAGCGGCTTAGTGGGTAAGGCAATTTCTAAGCATAGGTTTGATTGACGAATAGGAGCCTTAGCTGCGTTGAAAGGACTGTGAGTGTTACAGTGGTCAACGTTTTGAATATAAATACGACCAGTGCTTGCACGCTCTTGCATCATGCTAGAGAACAGATCAACGGCCTTGATGCTTTTCTTACGAATGCTTTCATCTTGCTCATACTTAACGTACAGCTCTTCAAACTTGTCTTGGTCTTGGAAGAATGCATCGTATAAGCCAGGAACATCTGATGGTGAGAATAATGTAATACGACCGTTTTTAATTAAACGTTCGTACATGAGTTTGTTAAGTTGAACGCCGTAGTCTAAGTGGCGAACACGGTTCTCTTCAACACCACGGTTGTTTTTAAGAACGAGCAAGCTTTCAACTTCGTAGTGCCATAATGGGTAGAACAAAGTCGCAGCACCGCCACGTACGCCACCCTGAGAGCATGATTTTACGGCAGATTGGAAATGCTTATAGAAAGGAATACAGCCCGTATGGAATGCTTCGCCACCACGAATTGGGCTGCCTAGAGCACGAATGCGTCCACCGTTAATACCAATACCGGCACGTTGCGAAACATACTTAACAATAGCGTTTGCTGTCGCGTTGATTGAGTCTAGGCTATCGCCCGATTCGATTAGTACGCATGAGCTGAACTGACGTGTTGGTGTACGTACACCCGCCATAATTGGTGTGGGTAATGAGATTTTGAAAGTTGACGCAGCATCATAGAAACGCTTGATGTAATCAAGGCGCTGATTTTTTTCATAATGTGAAAACAAGCAAGCCGCAATTAAAATATATAAGAACTGTGCGCTTTCATATACTTGGCCCGTTACTCGGTTTTGTACCAAGTACTTACCTTCCAATTGTTTTACTGCCGCATAGCTGAAGTTAAGGTCGCGGTCGTGCTGAATGAAGTCATTCATAGCCGCAAATTCTTCAGCGCTGTAATCTGTGAGTAGGTGTTTATCGTAACGACCATCCTCAACCATGGCTTTAACATGATCATAGAGTGCTGGTGGCGTGAAACGACCGTACGCTTTTTTGCGTAAGTGGAAAATAGTTAGACGTGCGGCAAGATATTGATAGTCAGGCGCTTCTTCAGAGATTAAATCAGCCGCCGCTTTAATCAAAGTTTCATGAATTTCGGCAGTAGGCATGCCATCATAAAATTGTAACTGAGCACGCAATTCGACTTCTGATACGGATACGTTATTTAACCCTTCAGCCGCCCAAGTAACTACTTTGTGAATTTTATCGAGATCAAGAGGCTCTTGCTGGCCGTCACGCTTGCTGACTTTAAGGTTTGTATTCATGTGATTAATTCCGTATATGGTCCGTATATGAGAAGCTTATTGGTATAAAGTTGAATAAAAAACAGACAGAAATTAGTGTTTTTATATAAACGACTGCACAAGATAGAGTGGTTTGTTTCAAATATCAACCCTATATATAGTAGATTTTGTGAAATGTACGTGAACAAGTATGTGGATACATTGTTGATAAAGTCTGTTGAGGTAGACAGCGCAAGGTTTGCGTAGCAGTTAGAATTTTATGAGTTATTATGCAGCTTCGATAAAAAGAGCTAAAGTAAGGGAATAGAGTTTAAATTATCGGTAACTATTAACCAATTAAAGATGCCTATGACAATGCACGAACAAACAGACAGTCAAGATCTAGGATCTCGCATTCTTATCGTTGAAGATGACGAGCGCCTAGCCGAGCTAACAAAGGATTACTTAGAAAGTAATGGACTTACCGTTTCTATTGAAGGAGACGGTAGCCGCGCGATTGAGCGCATTAAAGAAGAGCAACCCGATCTCGTTGTTTTAGATTTAATGCTGCCAGGTGAAGACGGCTTAGCTGTTTGCAGAATAGTGCGCCCTTACTATAGCGGTCCTATTTTAATGCTAACGGCCAGAACCGAAGATTTAGACCAAGTATTAGGTTTAGAAATGGGGGCTGACGATTACGTCGCTAAACCAGTTAGACCCAGAGTATTATTAGCCCGTATTCGTGCTCTATTGCGACGTTCTGCTGAGGCCTCGAGCACAGAAGAGAAAAACGCAGACTCATCACATCGCTTAACCTTTGGCGACTTAGTGGTTGATAGTGCCATGCGAGAAGCTTGGTTAGCCGGTGTGCCCATTGATTTAACCAGTGCTGAATTTGATCTACTTTGGCTACTGAGTAGTAATGCTGGTCGAGTGCTCACTCGTGAAGAGATTTTCAATAAGCTGCGTGGCATCGAGTATGATGGCCAAGACCGTTCATTTGATGTCAGGATTTCACGTATCCGTCCTAAGGTCGGTGATGACCCTGATCATCCTAAGCGAATTAAGACAGTGCGTAGTAAAGGCTATTTATTCGTTAAAGAAATATAAGCTAAAGGAGCGCTACTATTTTTATTCGAGTTTATTCCGGCCTGTTAGCGGCACTGTTAGTGGTTGCACTTGTATGTGCAACAGCTTTACAGCTTGTTAACTTGGTTCGATCCGCTCAGTTTAATGAAAATATAGTATCAGGCAGTTTATATTTATTAGCAGAGCGTCTACGACAAGACCCGTCATTGCTTAATGAGATGGCGACCCGTTTTGACGCTCAGCTGTCTATTCATGAATTAGATAACGTCGAACTCGATGCCTATCAAAAAAGTCGCCTTATGCAGAAGCGACCTTTAGTAACTAACGCGAACTTAGGGAATTCAGTCAAGCTACGTACTTTGTTAGACGAAGACAGATTGCTAGAAGTGCGAATGAATACGGTGGCAGAACAGCAGGCGCAAGCGACTGCTTACTTACTCTTAGAAGATTCACTAAGAGCCAATACCAGCATCGAAGAGTTTCTTGCCCAAGTTCAACCTTATTTTGGTTATCCACTGTCGGTGGTAGACCCTCAAGATTTAGAGTTATCCGATTACGACAATGCGCGCTTACAGTACGGTGATGTGTTAGTGCGTATTAAATTAGACGACCAAGAAGCAGAGTCCATTATAAAAATTCCTGGTACGGGACAAGTAATACGGTTAGGGCCTATTCGAGCGTTTAACCCATATTCTTGGCAGGCGATTTTAATTATTTTAATCATTGCGGTAATGCTGATTGGTCTTGGAGTTTATTGGGTTGTTAACTCATTTGAACTAAGACTACGTAAACTTGAGCGCGCTACCAGTCGTTTGGCTCAGGGGCATTTAAATGCACGCGTAAGCATTGAAGGGCAAGATGCTGTGAGTCGTCTTGGTGAATCCTTTAATAAAATGGCTGAACATATTCAACGTCTAATCTCTATTCAGCGAGAAATGGTGCGTGCGGTTTCGCACGAGTTGCGGACACCGGTTGCCCGATTACGCTTTGGCTTACAGATTATTGAAGATACCGCCGATGATGCATTCACTCAAAAACAAGTTGAAGGGATGGATGCTGATATTTCTGAGCTTGATGGTTTAATTGATGAAATATTAACCTATGCTCGATTAGAAGAGGGTGGGCCTTTATTAAATTTCCAACGCGTAAATATTGCTGCCATAGCAGAGCAGGTAGTGGAAGAAGCTCGCCCCCCTGAAAACGTACAAGTGATTTATACGGGTGAGTCGTCAGAGCATTCATTACTTGCAGAAGTCGAGCCGCGTTATATTCATAGAGCGGTACAAAACCTCGTAGGAAATGCCGCACGTTATGCTTCTTCAAAAGTAAAAGTTACCTGCTCAGTTGGTAGTGACTCTTGTCGTATTGATGTTGAAGATGATGGGCCAGGGATACCTAAAGAACAGTGGGATAAAGTCTTTACGGCCTTTGCTCGACTCGATGACAGCCGAACTCGTAGCTCTGGTGGTTACGGACTTGGGTTATCCATTGTAAGGCGTATTGCGTACTGGCATGGTGGGCAAGCGTTAGTATCTCATAGCGATACTCTGGGTGGCGCTAGATTTAGTTTGATATGGCCAAGACGCTATAACCCATAACAAACTGTTACATAAACTTACTTTTATCTAACTGATAAGTTTCTTAATTCATTACACTATGCAACTACGTATCCCCTGGAAACGTGGTGAGAATGTAGCGAATTATTCGCTTTTTTGGGTCCTATTCATTAGGACCCTTTTTTTTGCTTGGCGTTTAGTCTGCTGGCAATATTCCTGGCAAATCTTGAAAACACGTATCTAACGCTTGTTGAAAGAAATCTTGTATAAATGGGCTGTCTTGCTGCTCCTGTCTAACAGCGGCATACAAGGTTGGCCAAATTCCATTATTCCCTAAAGAGCGTGTCGAAATTAAGCCTGAGTCTGTATAGGGCTGTAGTGCCCAACTTGGTAAACAAGCAACACCACGACCGCTAGCAACTAATTGCACAATCATTAAGGTGAGCTCACTCTGGCGAGTGTCTTTTGGCTCAACGCCCGAAGGGTTCAAAAAGTGTTCGAAAATATCCAAACGTTGCCTTGCGACAGGGTAGTGAATCAGTGTTTCTGTCTGCAGGTCCTGTGGTTGTATTGACGACTTTTGCGCTAAAGCGTGTTGATTGGCTACGGCTAACACCGATTGGTAACGAAATAACGGCTGGTAATGCACACCCGATTGATGGTGCGTATCAGAGGTGATGACTAAATCAACATCACCACGAATAAGAGCTGGAATAGGCTCAAAGTTAAAGCTGGTGCTTAAATCAATTTCTACCTCTGGCCAATGATTGCGAAAGTTGTTGATGGCAGGCATTAACCAGTCAAAACAACTGTGGCATTCAATTACCATATGTAAGCGACCGCTGCGGCTGCCGGTTAAGCGTTGTAAATTGCGCTCGGCTTGTCTGAGTTGCGGTAAAACGGTACTGGCAAGTTGTAGCAACTCAAGGCCGGCACGTGTAAAGCGTAAGGGTTTGGTTTTACGAATAAATAACTCTGTACCTAAGCGGTCTTCTAAATCTTTGAGCTGATGAGAAAGCGCCGACTGAGTTAAGTGCATACGTCTTGCAGCTTCAACCAGTGTGCCACCATCGCGTAAAGCGGTAAGAGTGCGTAAATGCTTAATTTCTAACATACATATGCTCTTGAAATATATTCATAGTAGGGCTTGGCTGTATGATAGCTATTCATTCTAGACTAGGAAAGTATTTACAATGTTATACTGTCGCCAGTTATTCATTACACAATAAAAAATACAAAACAGAGGAACTCATGTCTAAATACCTGCTGAGCTTAGACCAAGGAACCACCAGTAGCCGAGCTATTTTATTTACAAAAGAAGGTAATGTCGCTGGTGTTCAGCAACAAGAGTTTAAGCAACATTTTCCTCAGTCTGGATGGGTAGAGCATGACCCCGAAGATATATGGCAAAGCACGCTACAAAGCATGCAAAAACTAATAACAGAACAGCAGGTTTCAACCGAAGATATCATTGCAGCAGGCATTACTAACCAAAGAGAAACCACGGTACTTTGGGACAGAAAAACCGGTGAGCCTCTCTATAATGCGATTGTATGGCAAGACAGACGTACGGCAGAATTTTGTCAGAACTTAAAACAGCAAGTAGGTTTAGAACAGCAGATTCGAAAAAAGACAGGTCTGTTACTCGATCCTTATTTTTCAGCAACTAAGCTCGTATGGTTGTTAGATCATGTACCACAAGCACGGGAGCGTGCAGAAAAAGGTGAGTTGGCCTTTGGTACTATCGATACCTTCTTATTATGGCGCCTCACGAATGGTAAGCAGCACTTAACCGATGCCACCAATGCGGCACGCACCATGTTGTTTAATATTCACACCCAAGAATGGGATGAAGATTTACTGCGTTTGTTTGATATTCCCAAGTCGCTACTGCCTGACGTACAAGACAGTGCCAGTCACTTTGGTGTGATAGATAAACAATGGCTAGATGGTGAGGTGCTGGTGGGTGGTATGGTCGGTGATCAACAAGCCGCTTTGATTGGCCAAGCTTGTTTGCAGCCGGGTATGGCTAAAACCACCTATGGCACGGGTTGTTTTATGGTGATGAATACTGGCGATAACGCTATTTTATCTTCCAGCCGACTGCTAACAACCGTTGCTTACCGTTTAAACGGCAAAGTAACCTACGCCTTAGAAGGTTCTATTTTTATGGCAGGCGCAACCATTCAATGGATTCGAGACGGATTAAACCTAATTCGACATGCCTGTGAAACACAAGACCTTGCCGAAGAAACTGGCTATGAAAACCCCGTGTATATGGTGCCTGCATTTACGGGATTAGGCGCACCTTACTGGGACCCACTGGCGCGTGGTGCAATTTTTGGCTTAAGCCGAGACACAGGCATTAAAGAGATTGTGACCGCGGGCTTACAGGCTGTCTGCTATCAAAGCAGAGACTTGCTGCAGGCGATGATTAAAGATGGGGTACAACCTATGCAGTTGCGTGTAGATGGCGGCATGGTCGTGAACAATTGGCTAATGCAATTCTTGACCGACATTCTAGGAGTTAACATCTCTCGTCCGCTTATTACAGAGACCACCGCCTTAGGTGCAGCAATGCTGGCAGGGCTACAAGCTGGTGCGTATAAAAGCATTAATGAAATACAAACGGTTTGGCAGCTAGAACGTACCTATACACCGCAGATTTCAGTAACTCAACGAGAGTCGCTGTACGCCGGTTGGCTAAAGGCCGTAGATAAAGTTCGCTCGGAAGAATGATGTGTAAGCTTGGGCTAGAAGGAAGCTTCTAGCCCAAAAAAAGGCTGCCTTAGTCTTTTTTGCAAAGTAGAAACTCAAGCAAGGCTTTTTGTGCATGCAAGCGGTTTTCAGCTTCTTCCCAGACAATACTACGAGGATCGTCCAGTAAGTCATGGCTGATTTCTTCACCACGATGGGCAGGCAAACAGTGCATAAAGAGAACGTCTTTATCGGCTAAGTCTAATAGCTCGCGCGTTACTTGGTATGGGCGGAAATGACGAACACGCTCTTCACGCTCTTCTTCTTGTCCCATGGATGCCCAAACATCCGTTGCAATTAAGTGCGCGCCTTTGACTGCTTCTTTTAAGTCAGAAGTCACAGTCACTCGCGACCCTGCCAGCTCTACAATTTCAGTAGAAGGCTCAAAGCCAACTGGCACAGCAATGCGTAGGTTAAAATCAAACCGCATAGCTGCATGAATATAAGACTGGCACATGTTGTTACCGTCGCCCACCCAAACCACGGTTTTGCCTTGGATGCTGCCTCTGTTTTCAATGTAGGTCTGCATGTCTGCTAATAGCTGACAGGGATGAAAATCGTCAGTCAAAGCGTTGATGATAGGTACTTTTGAATTAGCAGCAAAACGCTCAACAATGTCGTGGCTAAAGGTACGAATCATGATGGCATCAACCATACGAGATAACACACGGGCGCTATCTTCTACCGACTCACCGCGTCCTAGCTGGGTATCGCGCGGCGATAAAAAGATCGCATGGCCACCTAGTTGAGCCATACCGGCTTCAAAAGAAACACGCGTACGAGTGGATGACTTCTCAAAAATCATGCCTAATACGCGATTGCGAAGAGGATCGTAAAGCTTGCCATCATGTTGGATCTTTTTAAGCTCGATGGCACGCTGAATTAGCCCGTTTAATTCTTCGCTAGATAGGTCTAACAGCGTTAAAAAATGTCTCACAGGGATTCCCTTTATTCTCAATTAGTTTAAAGCTAAAACCAGCTCAGTCACTTTTTCTATAATTTGATCGGCTTCTGATTTAGAAATGTTTAATGGTGGTAATAAACGCACCACGTTGCCAGAAGTCACGTTGAGTAAAATACCGCTATCTAACGCGTCGGCCATTAAGTTAGGACAGTCTTGGGTTAAAACGAGCCCAATCATTAATCCTAAACCGCGAATTTCAACAAGTTTGTTAGAGTCAGCTAAAGACTGTTGAAAGCCTTCACGTATATAGTCGCCCATGCTTTGCGCATTTGCGCATAAGTTTTCATCAATAATAGTATTTACAACCGCAAGACCAGCAGCACAGGCTAAAGGGTTGCCGCCATAAGTAGATCCATGGTTGCCTGGTTGGAAAATATTAACTGCTTTTCCGCTGGTTAAGCAGGCACCAATAGGTACACCGTTAGCTAAACCTTTAGCAGTAGTTACTACATCTGGAAGGAAGCCATAGTGTTGATAGCAAAAATATTGGCCAGTACGCCCGTTACCAGTCTGCACTTCATCCAGCATCATTAACAAATTGTTTTCGTCACAAATCTGACGTACTTCTTTTAAGTATTCAGCACTACCAGTGGCAAGACCGCCTTCACCTTGAACTGGCTCAAGCATAACAGCAACAATATTTGGGTTCGCGGCCACTAAAGAGCGAATTGCTTGTGCGTCCATAAAAGGAACGCGCACAAAACCATTAAGCATTGGGCCAAAGCCCTCTTGTACTTTTACGTTGCCTGTTGCTGCCATAGCACCCATGGTACGACCGTGGAATGCTTTCTTCATAACAATAATAACAGGCTCATGAATGCCTTGGTCATGACCGTGTTTACGAGCAAGTTTGATTGCCGCTTCGTTTGCTTCTGCGCCTGAGTTAGAAAAGAATACATTGGTCATGCCAGACACTTTGACTAACGCGTTAGCTAACTCTTCTTGGCGAGCAATACTGTATAAATTCGATGTATGAATTAACTCACCTGCTTGCTTAGTAATAGCTTCAGTTACTGCAGGGTGAGAGTGCCCCAAACCACAAACAGCAATACCGCTTAAGGCGTCTAAATAACGTCGTCCATTGGTATCTGTAAGCCAACTGCCTTGGCCATTAACAAAGGTGACTGGTAAACGCCCGTAGGTATTCATTATGGCTTGCATTTAATTTTCCTCAAAAACACGAAAAGGCAGACGAGCTGCCAAGGGATGGGATGATACGAGAGGATGCGTTTTTTGTAAAATAACTTAACGCGACTCGTCAGGTTAGTCGTCAGAATCCATACTGTCTGCACTGTATGATTCTACTGCCGCAGAAGATGCGGTGTAGTAGATCTGTTTTTTACGCAGGGCAGATAGATATTGAGCCCACGCTTTCTCAATATCTGAAACCGGTTGTTCTTGGTGTAAGCAGGTAGCAACAAAGCGCTCTTCCTCAGGTGTCTGAGGTAGAACACTGCCTTCATGCAGGGCTTTTAATATAGTGCCTTTGCTTTCAAGCAATTGTGCTTGAACACGGGTAAAGTCCCCCGAGCGCTGAAAACCGTGCGGGTAATTACGTACATCTATAAACTTTTTGTCACTTTTAAAACTCTGTACTTGGCTATTATCCATTCTACACCTACTATGCACAAAGAAATTTGAGCGAGTATGGGCAGCATGCTAGCTTTGGTAAAACAAAAAATACTTGTCGTAACAAACATAGAAATTGGTTGATATGGATACCGAGTTACTTAAAACATTTATGGAGGTTTCTCGCACTCGACACTTCGGGCGTGCTGCAGAAAACCTATACCTTACTCAGTCAGCAGTAAGCTTTCGAGTTCGCCAATTAGAAGGGTTGCTCGGTGTTGAGTTGTTTTCTCGGCAGCGAAATAACATCCAATTAACCGCGGCCGGCGAAAAGCTCATGCCGCTGGCAGAGAGTAGTGTGCTGTTAGAGCAGCGAATCCGACAAGAAATAGCCGCAGTCGATGGTCAGGGGCAGCAGTTTGTGATGGGTGCAACCCCGAATCTTTGGGACGCCTTACTGCAAAATCGTATCAATGACATTTTGTCTTCAATGGAAGAAACAAAACTAACTGCTTGGTCGCATACCAGTACAACCTTGGCGCGCTTGATTTTAGAACGTAGTGTTGATTTAGCGTTTAGTTTTGATGCGCCTAAAGTAGACGAGCTAACCACAGTAGAAGTGTTAGAGCTGCCTCTGTATTTAGTATCCACTAAACAGCACGACGAATGGCAGCAAGCGCTTAGTGAAAATTATGTCATGGTTGATTGGGGTAGTTCGTTTGCCGTGCAGCATGCACAAGAGATCAAAGCGCCAGGCGCTCCATTACTGCACACAAATACCGGCAGGATTGCTTTAGATTGCATCTTAAATAATAAGGGTGCAGCTTATATGCCATTATCGTTAGTAGAAGAGTACCTTCATAAAGAGTTGCATATTGTTGAGCAAGCGCCAGTGCTCACTCGAAAAATATTTGCTAGCTTCCATGCTGCTAGTGGGCGAGAAGAGCTTATCTTTAAAATAATTAATCAGTTGTCGGATTAATCGATTTCTAAATACTTGTGTGCTTGTAAGCACAGCTTCCACTTAGGGTTAGCCAATCTATTCCATGTGGTGCAGGTAAAGTGCCATTAGTTTCTACTCCGACTTGAAAGCCTGAGTCATGCAAGGCATTAATAAGAGGAGTATCTAATTGCAGCAGAGGTTCTCCACCAGTACAGACGACATAAGGAGTGCCTTGCGACAGGTCGGGCCAGAGACTAGCAATTAGTTCTACTAGCTGCTCTTTAGTGTAAGTGCCACCGTTTTGTCCGTCGGTACCGTTAAAGTCGGTATCACAAAAATTACAAATGGAGTTCTCCCTGCTTTTTTCTTTACCACCCCAAAGATTACATTTACTGAAACGACAGAAAACAGAAGGGCGGCCCGCTTGAGCGCCCTCACCCTGAAGTGTGTAGAAAATCTCTTTAACCTTATATAGGTTATCTTTAGATATTATTAAATCTCGT
>Ga0209075_1000595_pt1 | contig 35307 bp, 32 predicted proteins | sample Stecom2011_FD_187523 | JGI IMG/M metagenome (GOLD analysis project Ga0209075, IMG submission 187523) | Agricultural soil microbial communities from Utah to study Nitrogen management - Steer compost 2011 (SPAdes) (version 2) | ecosystem: Environmental > Terrestrial > Soil > Agricultural land...
TTGAAGAAACGAGGTTATGTTTCTTTAACCGAGTTACATTTACAACTTAACCCATCTCTTTGCGAACCGCCGAGTACGTGACCCGTACGCTCGGTGGTGTGAGAGGCTCTCCCTGTCAGTCTCTGACGGAGCCGTCTACTCGATTACCAGTAGTGCTTCTTTCCAGTCGAAGTTTCGTCATTCTGATTTTGTTTTAAGTTCTGCTGGAATTAGTTCTAAATATTCTTGATAAGTTACTTGCGTTACACCTTTGGGAATATAAGTCGCCTTGTATTTTTCAATTAAGTCGGTCTTTGGTTTGTATGGGTCAATTACAATCATATGCTTTCCCCTTGATAAGAAGTTGTTTTCAAGATATTCATTTATTCCAGGGTCTTGAAAACCATAGCCGATTATAACAAGAAGTTCTGATGTAGAAAGATTTTTTTCAAAATGGTTAAATAGATTTTTGTAATAGGGGTCGCCAGTATAAAATCTTGTTTTATTAGTTGTCCCGCTCAAAAAGTCAGGCGCCACTTCGTCCCATAAATTTTCAAATTTTTGTTCGCCAGTTTTGGGGTCTGTGATTTCCATTAGAAATTGAGATACAGCATAATTGTCTTTTAACCGAATTCTTTGTTGGTCTGGTTGTGGTGTATAGACAATTGTGTTAAATATACTTCCGTGAAGTTTGTAAAGGGCAAGAGGTTTGTCAAATTTATCAATGAAGCGTTCAAGTTTTACATAGTAGGTTTTATGCACTCTTTTGTCTGTGTCACCATTAAAATCATAGCTAACTGTTCCATAAAATGGAGAACCTTCAAGTTGATAGCCGTCTGTAAAATATTGCCAAAGGTCAGAATGATGGCGTCCTAACCAGTCAAAGAATAAGTCGTGGTTTAGTGTGTGGAATTTTATGTCGCTTGATTTAAGAAACTCTCTTAAAAAACCAATAAAAGGGTCGTAAGGCGGATAATTTAATGTGCTTATGTCTTCAAAATATTTTGTCTTATGGAGTTGAGAAGCCAAAAGCTGATTAAAACTCCTATTGAAGTCAGAAACTCTATTGTAACAGTCTCTGTGATTGTCTGAACCTTTAAAATGTTTGTCGTTAAATCGTTTGTAAAATCCTTCAATAGCTTCTTTGTTCTCTTGGTTTGTCAAATAGCCTGAATAAAAGTCGTAAAATGTTTCGTAGTGAAACTCTTCACTTGGTTTCAAAACTTCAGCACTATAAAATTCTAAAAATTCTTGAAGAAAAATTCTCTCGTCCCACCTTGACCAGCGGTTTGGGTCGTCCTGTCCGTTTAAGAATATTGCCCTTTGATCAGTGTGAATTAATATTTCACTTTCGTCAATTTTGGAAAGTCGTTGATTTAATTGTCGAACGCCCGGAATACCTTCAGGAATTGAAAAACCAGAGCCAACTAATATTGATATGTTCGGTCTCATTTCTTTTTGTTGTTTGTCGGTTGCACGGTCGTCATAGCATTACTGGTAACGGGTGGGGTATTGGCGATGTGGCGGATTTTTAGCACAAAAGTTCAATCGAAGAACAAAAATTGAACCTTGCACAAATGTCCAATCGAAGCCGTTCAGCCCCGCTTTTGGCAATACCTTTTTATTAAAAGTATTAAATCGTATGTCGCTATTTGCACTCAAAAATATAATTATCAATTAGTTATAAAAAAGGTAAGAACAAAATAATGCAGTAAAAAGCAACTAAATGTTAGATTTGTTGTACCAAATGTTGTACCTTTGTATCAGGTTGCACCGCTTTGAAATAGCTGATTTATAAAGGGTTTCATTGGTTTGCACCCGATTGATTTTTTTAGTACAACAAATATAATACTTTATTTTATGGCTTCAATAAAATTAGTGCTTCGGACAAATCAGGAAGACAAAACAGGTCACAGCCCTTTGTACATAAGGGTTATAAAGGACAGGAAAGCCAAATTTGTAGCAACAGGCGTAAAGCTGAAACGCAATGAATGGGACGATGATAAGCAGAAGATAAAGAAGAACCACGCCAATAGTGCGAGAATGAACGCCTTCCTTGCCCAAAAGATAGCAGATGCAGAGGGAACAGTTGCAGACCACGAACGCAAAAGAAAATCCGTATCAGCCCGAAAACTCAAAGAAGCAATAAAGGGTAAGGATATGGCAAACTTCTTTGAATATGCTTACAATCGTTGCGAGCGTATCAAAGGAACTGTATCAGTTGCCACTTACCGGAACTACAAACAGTACGTTCAGAAGTTTGAAAAATTCATCGGGCACAGGGAGGTATATTTTGATGATATTACCGTTACGATGCTGAAAGACTACATCAATTATATGTCCAATACATTGAAGAACGGAGCAACGACCGTACACTATTCCTTACTGATTTTATCCGTAATGTTCCGTGATGCACAAAGGGAAGATGTGATAGAAGAAAACATTTATCCGTTCTCAAAAGTGAGGGTAAAGAAATCCGAAAGCAAACGCCTTTTCCTGAACAAAGAACAGATAGAAAAACTACGCACCCTAAAAATTGAATATACAGGCAAAGACGAAGTATTTAGGGATATGTTCATTTTTGCGGTATATGCAGGTGGCTTGCGTTTTAGTGATGTCGTAAGTTTGAAATGGAAAGACTATAACGAGAAAGAACAACGCATCACCAAGACCATTCGCAAAACAGGAAGAAACCACAATTTTAAAATCGGTCAGATGGCAATAGATATTCTGAACCAATACAAAACAGCCATATCACAGCCGGACGATTTTGTTTTTCCGATTATTGAAGATGTAGAAAGGTTTGATGCCGACACCGATTATCAGGCACATATCATCAATGCAAAAAATATTCTATGCGGTCAGAAATTGCGTAGGTTGGGTAAGGATATGGAACTGCCGTTTACTTTATCATTCCATTTAAGCCGTCATACGTTTGCCACCAATGCTTTGAATAACGGTATGCGTATAGAATATGTTTCAAAACTGTTAGACCATTCAGATATTGGTATTACGCAGATTTATGCCAAAGTAATCAGTGAGGAATTGGATAAGGCGGTTGAACAATACATCAATTAAATTTTTTTATTTAAAAATAGACCGTTCGGTTTATTTTTTTATTTATCTTTGCACTGTATTGCATCAATATGCTTTTATGAAAATGTCAAAATCAGAAAATACAAAGCAATTCATTGTTGAAAAAACCGCTCCTGTATTCAACACAAAAGGTTATGCCGGTACTTCAATGAATGATATTATGACTGCGACAGGTCTTTCAAAGGGTTGTATATATGGTAACTTTGAGAATAAAGATGAAGTGGCACTGGCTGCATTTGATTACAATCACGGCAAAGTAAACGAGCATATGAAAGTGCGGATATTGGCAACCGATAATTCCATTGAGCGATTATTGGTTTATCCCAATACTTATAAGAATTATTTCAGGTATCCTTATTTAATGGCAGGTTGCCCCATCCTGAACACATCAACAGAAGCAGATGACACCCATCCGCAGTTGCGAGAGCGTGCTGTGAAAGCTCTTGACTTTTGGAAAACATCTATAGAAAACCAAATTAAGCGGGGTATTGCAAGAAAAGAAATTAAGGAAGATACCAACCCGACAGAAATAGCTGTTATTATGATTTCGATGATTGAAGGAGCATTTATGCAGGCAAAAGTTACCAACAGAACAAAAGAACTAAAAATAGCAATGGAGTTTTTAGAAAAAATGATTAACGGCTTAAAAGCTTAATTTTTTTGGTTTAAAATAGACCGATTGGTCTATTTTAATGGTGCAATTATGAAGAAGTTGAAAGTATTAAGCAAACATATTCTAAAGAAAATAATAGCCATTATCAATAAGGCTTACGACAGAGATTTTTATGGTCATTTATAAATTTTGAGAAATGAAAATAGTAAAATATACACCAGAATATCAAAAGCATTTTGAGCGGTTAAACAGAGCTTGGGTGGAGAAATATTTTGAAATGGAACCAATGGATGAAGCGTTGCTTTTACATCCGGAAGAAACCATTTTGAAAAAAGGAGGAGCAATATTTTTTGTCGAGCATCAACAACAGATTATCGGTACGGTTGCTTTGGTTTTTGTCAGTAAGGGAATTTACGAAATGGCTAAAATGGCTGTTGATGAAACATTTCAGGGCTTGGGTGCAGGGAAATTACTTTGCCATACCGCCATTGAAGAAGCAAAAAAACTGAATGCGGATAAACTCATCTTATTCACAAATTCAAAACTGAAAACAGCGATAGCTATTTATCACAAATTTGGTTTTAAAGACGTGTCTCTGGATGGACAGGAATACAGCCGTGCCGATACTAAAATGGAGCTGTTACTGACAACTGAAATGCCCAAATGGTTTGAGCGAAAATTTGACTTCGACTTCGGTATGGAGAAATTTCCCGAATTGTTAGAAAGAATGGAAAAGAGAGTACTAAAGTTCCGAGAAATAACCCAGGATAAATCTGAAGAGCAACTGAATTATAAACCTGCAGGAAAATGGTCTGTAAAAGAACACATTGGTCATTTATGGATTTTAGAACCCTTGTGGCAAAAAAGATTTTCGGAAATCAAAGACAACAAAACTGAAATGTCTCCTGCTGACCTGAACAATACTGCAACCGACAATGCATTTTTCAATCAATACGACATCGAAAAAATACTGTCCGATTTTCAGCAGGAACGGCAGCGTACTATCCAACTTTTGAAAAATTTCAAAGGGGAAGATTTTCAGCAAAGTTTATATCACCCGAGATTAAAACAGTCAATGCGGATTATTGACCTGATCTATTTCGTAGCTGAACACGATAAACATCACTTGAATGCCATATCAAAAATGATGGACAATACAACATCGCACTAAACTATCCTTGCCTTTTCCCAAATATGAATACTCAGAAAAATATAGCAGCCTATATAGCCCTTATGGTAGTTTGTATCGTTTGGGGAACCACTTATTTTTCGCTCCGGATAGGAGTGGAAACATTTCCCCCTTTTTTATTTTCAGGGATACGGCAGGTGCTGGCAGGCGGTATATTGTTAATTGGATTAAAAATGTTCGGAAGATTAAAATTCGACAAAAGAACATTTGTCAATCAATTAATATTAGGTGTCTTACTGATAGCATTGGGCAATGGAGTAATCGGATGGAGCGAACGCTTCATATCAAGCGGTCTGGCTGCACTCATTGTTTCCATACTCCCTGTTTATATCATCCTAATCAATTACATAGCTGGAGTAGAGAAGCGAAAGCCCAACAAGCATATCCTGTTAGGGTTGATGCTGGGATGTTCCGGAATATTGTTGATATTCAGAGATAATCTTAAAGATTTTATCAATCCGGACTATTTGCTTGGCACTTTTGTGGCATTCGGTGCTTGTTTATCCTGGGCAATAGGCAGTGTGTATTCTAAGCAGATTGTTTCAGTGGGAAATGTATTGAGCAATGCCGCTTTGCAGATGCTACTCGGAGGAATTGTCTTGTTTATGATGAGCTTTTTAATGGACGACTATTCGGAAATCAAAAATGTTACATCAGAGAGTTTGTGGGCATTGGTATATCTCACAATAATTGGTTCTGCCTTTTCTTATCCCTGTTATTTATACGCTTTGCAAAAACTCCCTATCGGAGTGGTATCGTTGTACGCCTACGTCAATCCGCTTATCGCATTGCTATTGGGTTATTTTGTGTTGAATGAAAAAATCACCCTGATAACCTGGGGTGCACTTATATCAGTTTTATGTGGTATTTACTGTATCAATGTCGGATATCAAAAAATGAGCTTAAATGAAAATAGTAAGAACTCAAAATAGCGATATAACATCCGTGCAACAGATATATCAGGAAGCAAGAGACTATCAGTTGAAAACTGTTGGTTACGGATGGTCAGTATTTAGCAAGGAATTTATACTAAAGGAAATTTCAGAAAAAAGGCATTACAAGGCTGTTGACCTGTACAATGAGATAACAGGTGTGTTTTCTGTGGTATATAGTGAACCTCTTATATGGGATGATTACGAGGGAACGAAAGCAATTTATTTGCACAGGATGGCAATGAAGAACAGATTCAGAGGGAGCGGATTTGCAAAGCGAATTATAGAATGGGCAATAATAGAAGCGTGGAAACGCAAGAAAAATTTTATACGAATAGATACTTGGGCAAACAATCAGGCTTTGACTGATTACTACCAAAAATTAGGGTTTAAATGGGTTGGAAAAAAGCAATTACCGCCTACAAGTGATTTGCCGAGACATTATAACAATATAGAGGTCAATTTATTCGAGATGAAGTTATGAAGCATATTGAATTAATTTAATAGGATATGAACAGCGAAAGAAAAATACAGTTGCAGCAAAGTTTTGAACGTTCAGAAATAATGAAATTATTCCGTGCCGAAGCCAATATAATTTCAGAAGGGCATTTTGAAATTACCGTATCAAAGCAAAGTTTTATGATACGTCCGGCAGGAATGTTTAACGGAAGCACCATAGCTGCATTGGTAGATGTTTCATCAGGTTACGCGGCAGCTTCTGCCACACTTTCAGATAGCTATTTTACGACAGTAGAATTGAAAATAAATTACTTAAATCCTGCAATGGGCGAAAAACTCATAGCCAAAGCACAAGTGATAAAAAACGGCAAAAGACTTTCGGTAGTAAGGTCAGATATTTTTGCCGTTCAAGGCAATGAAGAAATATTAGCAGCTACATCACTGGTTACATTAATGCAACTTCAAAACAAGCATAATGAAACACAAATTGATTAACTAAAAAATGAAACATTATGGATAGCACCAATATCAATTCTTTTTTGAATTACTATGCAAAACTTAGGGAGCGTACCAATAAACTTATTTCAGTAATCCCTGAAGATTATATGGATTGGGCATACAAGCCCGGTAAGTTTACCATTGCCGACCAGATACGCCACATTTCAGCCATTGAGCGGTATATGTATGCTGAAACGGTACAGGGAAAACCTTGTCGTTATGCTGGTTGCGGTAAAGAATTGGCAGACGGCTACGATAATGTTTTGAAATTTTTCAATGAAAAGCATCAGGAAAGTATGGAAATATTCAGCCGTTTGACGGATGATGATTTACAGCGAAAATGCCTGACACCAGGTAACGCATCCATCTCAATCTGGAAATGGTTAAGGACCCTGACAGAACACGAAATACACCACAGGGCACAGCTCTACATCTACGTGAATATGCTTGGTGTGGAAACACCGCCAATGTTTGGACTGAGTTCAGAGGAAGTCATTCAAAGAAGTAGTAACAATATTTAAAATCAAACAATATGGAAAGTTATTTAAACAGCGTAGTAAAACAATTTAAGTATTACAAAATGCTTGGAGAAAAAGCAATGGAGCAGTTGCAGGACGAACAATTATTCCGGCAATACAACGAAGAAAGCAACAGCATAGCCATACTTGTAAATCATATTACCGGAAATATGTTGTCACGATTTACGGATTTCCTGACCGATGACGGAGAAAAACCTTGGCGAAACCGTGATGCGGAATTTACCAATCCATTTAATAATAAAGAAGAATTGATGAACCGATGGAACGAAGGCTGGGAATGCCTTTTAAAAACATTGGAACAGCTTTCTGATGCAGATTTGGAACGTATTGTGTATATCCGAAATGACGGTCATACAATTATAGAAGCCATAAACAGGCAGTTGGCTCATTATCCTTATCATATCGGACAAATGGTATTTGTTGCCAAAATGCTTAAAAATGAAGATTGGCAAACTTTATCCATAGCCCGAAACAAATCAGCAGATTACAATAGTCGGAAGTTTTCGCAGGATAAAGACAGACGACATTTTACAGATGATTTATAATCAAAATGACGATAAAATGAAAGACCATAATTTAAAATATCCAATCGGGCAATTTGTAAAGCCGTTGGTTATTACAAAAGCAGAATTGGAAAACTGGACAGAAGTTATAGGAGCATTTCCTGAAGTGTTACGAAATGAAATAGAACCAATGCCCGATTATCTTCTTGATACGTCATACAGAGAAGGTGGCTGGACGGTAAGACAAGTAATTCATCATTGTGCAGATAGTCATATCAATGCGTTTATCCGTTTCAAACTTGCTTTAACAGAGGACAATCCTGTTATCAAACCCTATAACGAAGCATTATGGGCAGAACTTGGCGACAGCAAATCCTTGCCTATTGAATTTTCATTATCCATATTAAAAGGATTGCATCACAGGTGGTATGTTGTTTTGAAAAAAATGGATGATGAAATGCTTAAAAGGAAATATACCCATCCCGAACACGGTACGGAATTTACTTTGGAAGAAGCTATCGGGATGTATGCCTGGCATTGCAATCATCATTTAGCACATATCAAATTAGTAAGCAATAAAAATAATACAAGATGAAAACAATATTGATAACAGGTGCAAGCCGTGGGATTGGTGCAGCTACGGCTTTGCTTGCTGCTGAAAGGGGATTTTCGGTAGCAGTAAATTATAACAAAAGCAAAGAGGATGCAGAAAAAGTAGTAGAAGCCATCAAGCAAAAAGGAGGCTTGGCTAAAGCATTTCAGGCAGATGTTTCCAAAGAAGAAGAAATAGTTCGCTTATTTGAAGAAGTTGATAAAGCGTTAGGCAACCTGACATCATTAGTCAATAATGCAGGAATACTGGAACATCAATCCCGATTAGAAAATATAACACCCCAAAGATTACAACGGATATTTGAAGCCAATACATTCAGTACGTTTCTATGTTGCAAAGAAGCAATCAAAAGAATGTCGCTCAAATACGGAGGAAACGGAGGAACGATAGTCAATGTTTCTTCCATCGCATCAAGAACCGGAGCACCGTTTGAGTATATTGATTATGCAGCGTCAAAAGGAGCTGTTGATGCACTGACCATCGGATTGGCAAAAGAATTAGCTGATGACAACATTCGTGTAAACGCAGTTCGTCCTGCATTTATTCATACCGACATACACGCAGATGGTGGCGAACCCGACAGAATTGAGCGGATAAAAGAAACAATACCGTTGAAAAGAGGCGGATTAGCAAGCGAAGTGGCAGAAGCTGTATTATGGTTGGCTTCCGAACAATCATCTTATTCTACAGGAATATTTATTGATGTTACAGGAGGGCGTTAAACAATATTCTTTCAAAAATTAAACATAAAAGCAATGCATACAGAAGATAAAATGGTCAGCATCCCGAAATCTCTTTGGAAACTTCACGGAAAGCAAGCCTATAAAAGTGATTTGATATTAACGTATCTCTTAGCAATCACAGTGATGCTTTTCAATATGTTGAACGTAAAAGAACTTGCGTTATGGGAGATAATTGTCGTAGCGGTTTTGTCTGTCGATATCGGTGGCGGTGTGGTAAGTAATTTCACAAAAAGTACCATTCATTATTATAAAGAAGCCGGTTTGTCGCCACATCTTTTTATTTGGTTTCACGCCCTGCAAACTTTGGCTTTGGCAATTGTTTACAATGAGTTTTACCTGCCTGTAGCCATAGTAATGGGTGTTGCAATGGCAGGAGCAAGTATTGCAGTTGCCTTCAGAAATACCGTTTTTCAATTACAGATAAGTGTATTCCTTTTTGCTGTTGTTGTATTGCTTCTGAATTTTTATTCCGAATTACCGATACCGCTAAACACATTAATTGTACTGATGGCATTCAAACTAATGGTTGGTTTTGCAGGGCATTATGGAAAACATCAGATTAAACACTGACAGATTAAACGAAAAAATAAAGATGAAAGAGATACAAGCAATTTGTTTCAAATAGCAACATTACAGCTTAGCCTATGCCGTACATCAGTAAAATTACAGATAGCGTTTGTTTCCCGGAAACCACATCTATTGCCAAAGAGGAAATGGAAAATCCTTTATTTGACATTACTGAAGAGGAAATAGGCGAAAATGCTTCATATTGCAAAGTGCTCATTAATAAAATTCTAAATCTTCCGTACGCCTTGCTGCCTGACTTTTTAAGTCATCACTGTAATCTTATCTCCGACCAAGTAAAGTGGCTCAATAAACTGGAAAAACTGATTTCAGAAAATGAAGAACTATTTGCATCTACTACCAATCGAGGGAGAATGATGAAATGCTATACCATTATAGAAAGCAAGCGAAAAGAGATTGAATTTTCAGGATATAAACATACCGTTGCAAACCTACCGATGCAGTACGTTAATGCAGAATGTGAGAAAAGATATTTTTCATTCAAAGAAACCAAAAACAGAGTGGACGAATTACAGGACTACACTCAAAAAATTATGTTCCTTACCAAAGAGAAATTTGATTACGAACAGGCAAGCATTGACTTTATAAATCCAAAACTACCCGATTACTCAAACCAATGTCAGAAAGAAATAGACCAGATACAGCATTTAAACCGTCTAACAAATGAATTTTCAGTTGAGCAAATGAACAAGAATAAAAACGGTATGCCATTTAACAAGCTCAAAATAAATTGTAACATCAATCAGTTAGTAGATATATTTTACCAACTGCACAGAGAACTATTTACAAACGGAAAACCCATTATTGACGGTAATATAAACGACTTCGTTGCAGTTATTGTAAATTCATTCACAGATAAGGACGGCAGGGAATTAAGTCCCGAAACAGTAAAAACAATGCTCACACCGTCAAAGTCAGATAAACGCCCCAAACCCCACAAAAGAATAGACATAGATAAGTTGTTGTAAAAAAGAATAATACGTTTTGTAAAATAGAATGACGCAGAGATTAATAATTTATTATCCGCATTTTTGCAGGGAATAATTTGTGTGTCTGCCATAGGCAAGAAATACAAGAAAAGACTTCATAGAAAAAGGAATTTTATGCCAGACAGCTGAAGGCGGAAGAAGCATAAATTATTAATTGGTAGAACTATCAAACTAAAAATAGCTATATTTGAATACTATTTTTTTTGTTTAAAAAACACTATTTCGATAATACCGAATCTAAAAGTTCTTTAAAATCTTGGTGTAATAGAGAGTTGGATTAAAACCTTAATACAAGAAGTTATTGTTGGCCTTGTGTGTGACTATTTAAATAAAAAAATAAAACGTATGAGTAAGCTATTCAATAAAATCAAAGAAGGATTTACCTTCACGGTAATTTTCTCAATTATTATAAACTTGATATTTCTTTTTGGTGGGCAGACTACCCCATCCAGCAGACTTGTCCAAACTGAAATTTCTTGTAAAAGTCCAACCTTTATGAAACTTGGGGATTGGTTGAGGTTCGATTCCTCGGTCTGCTGCTAAGAAGAGATTGTCTACTTTGAACAATCTCTTCTTTTTTATAAAACACTTTTAAGAATTTTCACTATACTATACCTATATTTTTGAGAAATAAATGAATTTCACTAAATGTATAATTCCGATTGTCTTTTTCTTTGCTCAGTACAGAATCTTCCGAATTTTTTAAAGCAAATTCTATATTCCCTTTTGAGATAAGTAGATTGTGTAATCCTTTTTTTATAGATTTAAAATATTTTTCTGATTTATCATAATCTGGTATGTATTTATGAAGTGCGTTTTCAAGCTCTTTATAAGAGTTGTATTTTTTAGTGGTTGAGTTTTTTAGAAAATGATATAAAAACCAAATTTCTGTGCATCTTTCAGATTCAATAAATATTACTTTACATTGTATTCCTTTACTTGCTTTTCCGTGAGTTTTATTGTGATATTTTTGTTTTAATGTTAGGTATTTTGTTTTTGTTATACCATCAGATTTACCATCCATATCTATCAAGCAATAGACTTCGTCATATCCTTCTCTAATAGATACTTGGATACTTTCTTCTAGTTTAGCCAAACTCGAGGCTTTTCTATCAAGAGAGTTAGGTTTTATTTGAAAACTGGATAACCCTCTTAAGGATTCGATATAATACTTTTCAGTAATTCCCTCTCCGATTACTGCAATTGCTTTTTTCATATTAGAAACTTCCTAAAATTGTTGACCCCAGATTAGGTTTAGCTCCCATTTTTCCAATCCGGTATGCGTTTAGTAAAGAAAGGTTTTGATGTATTCCTAACTCAGAAACTCTAACTAAATTTGAAGATGCAGTATCTCTGCCTTTTTCTACCAACCATATCATATCCCTTCTTAGCATCCAACTTTCATCCAAGAGTAGCTGATTGTGAGTAGTAAATATTAGTTGTGAATCATTCGATGTCTGTAAAAACATTTGGAGATAATGAATCAACAAATCATAATGTAAGCTATCTTCTATCTCATCTTCCATAATTATAGATCCTCCCATTCCAAGTTCAAACAAGATCCTTGCAAGCCGAAAATAGACCCTTGTTCCTGCTGACTCTAATCCAAATCCTAATTCAAAGCTTTCTTTTCCAGTTTGGTGAACAAAAAACAGTTCTTTACGAGGCGCTAACAGCTTTTTTTTCCAATCATCACTAATAGAATCATCACGAATTATTTCCTCTCTTAATTTATCGGATATTTTGTTTTCGATGATTTTAAAATCAGTTATATTAAAGTCTGCACGGCATAATAAATCCAAAATCATTGATTTTAAACTACTATCTTTTAAAGCTTGTTCAGCTATTTCTAAAGCATTATTATGTATTCCTAACTCGTGTACTTTTAACTTTATCCAATTATACAAGTTGGTCAATTCTTGCGGAGCTTCAATGTTCTTTTTATTTAACGTTGAAATAACTGTATGATTCTTTAAAGTTTCTCGGTTAAAATCTTTTTTCTGTTTGGCTTTAATATCAACAGTTCCACCAAATTTAATTTCTTCACCAACTTTTCGTTCATATAGTAAAGATAGAACACCAGCATCAGTAGTGTACATTAATTTTTCATACAATATTTCATATTCTGTATATTCAATAGTATATTGATATTTAGTAGTTTTTATCCAAAAAATTATCTCGAAAAAAACGGGCTTATCTTTCTGAAGTTGAAACGGATTGTAAAATGGAATCTCATCATCTTCCTTTTCTAAAGGAGAATACATTAAAAGCCATAAAGCTTGAATAGCATTCAGCAAATTTGATTTTCCCGAAGCATTGGCACCATAAATTAATGCCATCCTTAGTATCCTTGTCCCAGGTTTAACTTCATATGTCAATTCTTCTTTTAATTTTCTTTCTGATGTTGCCAGAAAATCTATTTTCTGTTTATCTCTAAATGAAAGATAATTTTGAACTGAGAATTCTTGAATCATAGTTTCAATGATTAAATTCGTAATTATTTTACAAAATAAGCATATAAAACTATCAAAAGCAAATTTTAAGATTAAAATTAACACCATCGTAAAACCAAACAAGTGGATAGATATTGATAAGTTGTTGTAAAAAAACTTTGTCCCGAAAGACCAAGTACGGACATAATGACTTTTTTATGTTGCTGTCCTTTGCTTCCATAATCTTAAAATTTAAAGAAAATGGAAGCAATTATTTTATCAAAAGACCAATACACAGAATTGGTAGCAAGGTTGGACGAAATTACCCAACGCCTTAATGCAAAGAACGAACCCAAAAAGGACACGTTTTTAGACAATCAGGAGTTTTTACAACTGATGAAAATTAGTAAACGTACAGCCCAAACGTGGCGGGACGAGGGACGTATTTCATTCTCACAGGTAGGCAATAAGATTTATTACAAGCTGTCAGACGTTGAAAAACTGTTGCAGGAACATTACAACAAAGCATTTGCTAAAAAGTAATGCAGGTAAGAGTTTCAGAACAATTAAAAACGTTTGACTATGGTAGTAAGTATTTTTAAAAACTTCAATGAAGTGGTAGAAAATGCCAAAATAATTGAAGTATTGAACGACATCAAAACAGGTAAGTATATCAATGTGATAACTTATTTAAGAAAGTCGCTTGCAGAAAGCAAAATGGAAGCATACGAAAGGGCAAAGAAATCTTTGCCCGCTTTCACACCTTCGGCTTCTTTCAAAGGGGGTAGAAAGTTGGAATATCTTACAGCATACACACAAATTGTTGTATTGGATATTGATAAACTTACAAAGGAACAACTGAATACAGCAAAGCAATTAGCCAAAGAAACGCCTTATACTTTTGCTTCGTTCGTCAGTCCATCGGGAAACGGTTTAAAAATCTTTGTTCGTGTAAATTCAGCACAGGAAAACCACAAAGAAGCATTTATAGCACTGCAAAAATTCTATGAAGAATTTTTAGGCTTGCCTATTGACAAATCGGGCAAAGACGTTACACGCCTTTGCTTTGTGTCTTACGACACAGATTTGTATCTGAATGAAAATGCAACGGTTTATCCTGTAATTTCTACGGAAGATTTAACGCCTTACATAGAGCAATCAAAAGAAGTAGTACAGGAACATACAACCATTGCAAGCAATGGTTTACCCACACAGCAATTCAATAATGATTACTTGACCGTTTACGAACATTGCGTAAGATTTACCGAGAAAAAAGAAAGTTATGTAAATGGTAATCGCAACAACTTTGTGCATTTATTGGCTTGCAATCTCAACCGTAAAGGAGTGCCATTGCCTATGGCAATGGGTTATATCCTTTCAGATTACAACTACAATTTACAGGAAGTAACAGCAACCGTAAACAGTGCTTATAAAAATGTTGTAGAGCATAACAAAAGTACATTATCCATTTCGCCAAATGGCGAAATTTCCGAGCAATCCAAGAGCATAAAATCATCTGAAGATGATACAGACGAGGAAGAAGAAAAACCGAGCTTCATTGACAGATTAGAAAACTTTTTGAATTACCGTTATAGCTTTCGCTACAACGTAGTTTCGGGAAAGTTGGAGTACAAGGCTACCAAAGCTACGCTTTGGAAACCTGTAACGGATTTCGTTGAAAACTCAATCCTGCGTGAGATAATGAAAGCAAAAGTAAAATGCAACATCAATACACTACGCAATTTGTTACGTTCCGATTACTGCGAACAGTTCGACCCATTCAAAGATTATTTTGATAACCTGCCGAACAATGAAGATGAAACCGACTACATTACAGAGCTTGCCAATACCATTACAACAACAAAGCAGGATTTATGGCAGGTATGTTTTAAAAAATGGTTTGTCGCAATGGTGGCTTGTGTAACCAATGATAAAGCAATCAATCAGACCGTAATTGTGTTTAGTGGCAAACAAGGCGTAGGAAAAACAACGTGGATAGAAAAGCTAATCCCAAAGCCTTTAAAAGATTATATGTTTTCGGGAACAATCAACCCCAACAATAAAGATACCTTGATACATTTAGCGGAATGTATGCTTATCAATTTAGATGAATTGGAAAACCTAAACCGTACCGAAATCGGCACACTCAAAGAGCTGATAACAAAAACGCATATCCGTATGCGTAAAGCATACGGACACAACAACGAAACCCTGCCACGTAGGGCATCGTTTGCAGGCAGTGTAAACACCGCCCAATTCCTGAACGATACAACAGGCTCACGTAGATTTTTATGCTTTGAAGTAGAGCACATAGCGTACACCCATAACATTGACATCAATTCAGCTTATGCTCAGGCAATGCAGCTTTACAAAAACGGTTTCCGTTATTGGTTCAATCAGGAAGAAATAAAAGAAATCAACCTGAACAACGAACAATACCAAATCAAAAGCCCCGAAGAAGAACTACTATTAACGTGGTTTGAGATTGCCGACAGAGATACAGCAAACAATTTTCTGAACACTACACAAATTGCAGCCAAATTAGCCGACAAAGCCAAACTCAATGTAACAGACGGAACGGTAATGAAATTAGGTAAAGCATTAAAGAAACACGGCTACCTTCGTTTATCAAAAAAGAACGGTTATGTGTATGCGGTAAAAGAACTGACCTGGGAAGAAGTCGAAAACAAGAACAAAGAAAAAGAACCGCCACCCGAACCGCCCAAACCACCAGACCAAGCCGATTTACCGTTCTGAATTTCTAAAAGGTGCAAAATGCACCTTTTTTCATTTATTGGAGTGGATAAGTAAGATAACCTTTTTTGAACAAAAAGAATTTTCATTTTTTATCTGCGATAAAAAACGAGCCAAAACCAATTCAAACGGTGCAAATGGAAACCTGCGGTTTACCATTTTGCACCTATACAGCCCGATAAATCAGTTTTTATATTTCTGCGAAATACAAAAAAATCTTTTTGGCAAAAGTTACTTATCCTACTTACTTTTTGGATTGGAAGCAAATGGGAGCAATAGAAAGAATTAATTTATTGATTGCAAAAAGGGAATGAATTAGGGGTTTATTGCAAATGAGGACTTAATGAAATGCTGATTTTGAAACAATGAAAATTAATTCTATGAATGGATTAGACTGACTAAAAAAATCAATATCTTTACACCATATGCAATTTTTATGAGTAAAAAAGCAATTAATAGATTGAAAGTAGTGCTTGCAGAGAAGAATATAAGCAGTAAATGGTTGGCTGAACAGTTGGGTAAAAATGAAGCTACTATATCGAGATGGTGTACAAATGAAGTGCAACCGCCTATTAAGACTTTTGTTGAAATTTCTGAAAAGCTAAACGTAAGACTAACATCTCTATTCAATGACTGATAATACAATTAAAATACCGTTTAAGGTTTCTGCAAGAACCGCAAAGCTAATTGGTTTAGAAAATTTCTCAACTGAAGAGGGTGCGGTCATTGAGTTAGTTAAGAATACCTATGATGCTGATGCGAATAATTGTATTCTGATTTTTGACTTAAAAATCAAAAAAGAAAAAGTCAAGAACGAAGATGGAACTGAAACCGAAATAGAGAAATTTGAGAAAGAAAATAGCAGTATTTATATCATTGACAACGGAATTGGAATGAATGATAAAATTATTCAGAACCAATGGATGACAATTGGTACGGATAATAAGTTATATGAACATACAACCGAAAATGGAAGGGTTAAAACTGGTGCTAAAGGTATTGGACGTTTTGCGTTAAACAGATTGGGAATGCTTACAAATATGACTTCTCTTCCGACTTTGTTGGAAGTAGTCGATGAAAACAAGAAAGAAGTTGAAGATACTCCCAATACTAAAACGATACCCAACAGCAATAATACAGGTTTTGAATGGACTGTTGATTGGAAGGATTTTGACAAACAAGGAGCTACTGTATCTGATGTTGAGGCTGTTTTGTCAGAAAAGGTAAATTTAAATCTTAAGCAAGAATTTCTGAATAGATTTTCTACATATCCGAAGATTAAGGAAATATTGGAAAAAATTGATTTTAAATCGGGTACCGTAATTGAAATTACCGAACTTAATGATGAATGGAATGAAGAAAAATTACGGAAGTTATTTGGTAATCTGGAAATGTTGCTTCCACCTGAAGAACAGAATGATTTTGGTATAGATTTCTTTTTACTAAATGATTTAGAAGAATTTGGAACTGTAAAGAGAGCTTATTATGACGACTATGATTATAAGTTAAAAGCGACATATGGTCAGGATGGCGATAAAGTACTCAAGGTACAAATTTCGAGAAATGAACTTGATATAGATGCTTTAGAGAATAGGTACTCCGAGGTTTTTGAGTTTGATATGATGAAAAACACACCATATAAGCTCGAAGATTTTAAGAAAGAGAAAATTGAATTCGATATTCCAATCGAAAAATTAATATCCGAGAAAGTTGATGAAGACTTATTGGAAAGAGTTGGCAAATTTGACTTTACATTTTATTTCTTGAAAAATACTATTTCGGATGATAAAGAAGATGGAGATGTAAAGAAATACCCATACAAAAGCATCAATAGTGCTAATAGAAAATCTTGGCTGAAAAAGTTTGGAGGAATCAAAATATTCAGAGATGATTTTAGAATTAGACCTTATGGCGAAAATGGAGATGATTGGCTAAGATTAGGAGAAAGACAAGCCCAAAGTCCGGGAGGTGCTGGTCAAAGACTTGGAGGATATAGAATTAGACCCAATCAAATAGCAGGAACGATTAAAATCTCCAGACTTTATAATACAAGTTTTCAAGATAAATCAGGTCGAGAAGGTTTAATTGAAAATGACGAATTTGATTTGTTCAAAAATATAATAAAGGAAATCATCTCCTTATTTGAAAGGGACAGAAATGTTATAATGTACAATCTTTCCGAATTACACAAGAAAAATAATGAGGAAGCTGAGAAGCTAAGAAGAGCAAAAGAAGAAGCGGAAAGAATTAGGAAACAGAAAGAAGAAAGAGAAGAGAAAAGGACAAGTTCTGAAAATCAGAGTGACAATAAATCTTCAGGCGAAAACACTGAATATTCTGAAGCAGCAGAGAATATGGCAGATGCTATATTGATTTTAGAAAAAGAAAGTGAGAAAAAAGACGAAGAGTTAAGATTATTAAGAAGCCTTGCAAGTGTCGGCCTTATCATTTCTTCTTTTGCACACGAAGTCAGAAGTTTGAGAGCAAGATTGATTCCACGCACAAAATATTTAGTAGATGAACTGAAAAATCACTTAAATGAAGAAGATTTAGCAAAAAGCCTTGATAAAGATGATAACCCATTCTATATGATTGATTTAATGCGTGACGAAGATGTTAAACTGAAACATTGGTTGGATTATTCGTTGAGTACATTAAAAATCGACAAACGAGAAAGGAAAAATCTGGACTTCTCTCAATATTTTGAAAATTTCAAAGCAAATTGGAGCAAAGCTTTAGAGCAAAGAAACATCACTCTTGAATTAAATAAAATAGATGACAATGAGCATATCATTAGAGCATTTGAGGTAAATATGGATTCCATATTCAATAACCTGTTGTCTAATTCAATTAATGCCCACTATGGATATAACAAGGAGCAGAAGAAAATAGAAATCAGTTGGCGGAAAAAAGAGAATGATATTGAGATTATATTTTCTGATAATGGAAAAGGATTGGATAAAAAGTATAAAGATAATCCGGAGGAAATTTTTAATTTAAATGAATCGTCAAAAACAGACAATAAAGGGAATCAAATCGGAACAGGATTAGGTCTTTATATTGTGAAGTCAATAATAGAAGAATATAATAATTCGTCAATTTCAATTATCAAAATTGATGATGGATTAACATTTAAAATAACTTTCAAAACAAGGAAATGAAATACAAGATTGCATATATAGACGAGGATAAAGGGTGGATAAATACCTTTTACCATACTTTTAAGAATGATTTTGATGTGACGCGTATTGAAGTTAATTCAGAATCCTCTGTTGAGTCTATTCTTGTTAAGTTGCAAGAAAGCGACCTTGATGCAATCGTAACCGATTATTTATTGGAAGAAAATGCAGAAGTGCCGTTCAATGGGAATAAAATAGTCGAGGATATAAAAAGAATTAGACCACACTTTCCAATTGTAATGCTTACCTCATATCCAACACAGGCAATAGGGCATACAGATGATGTACATATCATTTATAGTAAAGATATTTTGACCGTAGAAAATGATAAAGACCAAGAGGAACTTGATATTTTCAAAACAAAAATACAGTCTAATATTTCAAATTATTATAGAAAAATTGAGGATACAAACACAAGAATTGAGCAACTGATAGAAAAGAGAAATAACCAGGGATTGGATATTTCTGAGGAAGAAGAACTAACGAAATTGTATATTTTGTTTGACGAACTTAATCCTGACGGGAAAGACTTACCTGCAAACCTAATTCACAGAGATTCTATTTCAAAGCTCAATGAGTTTGTAAGTGAAACAAAGGAAATTTTGGAGGAACTTAAAAAACTAAATCAGAAGAAGTAATATGATTCCGTTTAGAAAAGAAACTCCAAAGAGAAGAGATATAAAAACTGTGGTCACTAAATATTCAGACCACAGAGAAGAATTAAAGAAGGATTACAAATGTCGTTGTGGCTATTGTGATGATATTGATATTTGGCGGACTGTTTGGTTTGAAGTTGACCACTTTGTGCCACAGAAATATTTGAAAACAATTAAGGATACCGACTATTCAAATCTTGTTTATGCTTGTAGGTCTTGCAATAACTCTAAAAGAGCTAATTGGCCAACAGAAGATGAATTAGTTCATCATAAAAATGATGAGGGCTTTATTGACCCTTGTGATGATGAGTATGAAAAACAGTTCGAAAGATTTGATAATGGCAGAATTATTTATCAGACTCAATTAGGTAAGTGGATGTATTATAAGTTAAAGCTTCACAAACCACAACACGAAATAATATGGCAAATAGAAGAAACCTATAATTTAATAAATGAATGTAAGGAAATATTAAAGACAATTGATAGTCCAATAATTAAAGAACGGCTTTTAGGTCTTTATGAAAAATATGTTGAATATACCCTGAAGCTAAGCGAAACGTAAAATGAAAAACGCAACAAAATATTTAAGTCAAAAATGTTCTACAAATCCTTGGTTTGTGGATAGGCTTATTATTTCTGCATTTCTATACATAAACAAAATACAAGTAACTAATAATAGGTTGTTATTAAATTATTGTATTCAGGAAAATGACGAAGACTTCAAAAATTTAGTCGGATTTATAGAAGTAATAAATGATATAGGACATAATTTAACTATTGAAGATTTAATTGAACTCTTCGAGTTCGTTATCTCACCTTCAGACAGAATTGTAAATGGTGCAATATACACACCTTCGGAAATTAGAGAATATATTGTTGAGCAAACCTTCCGGAATCAAAGAGATAATCTTAACGAAGCTAAAATTGCGGATATTGCCTGTGGTTGTTCCGGATTTTTATATACTTCAGCTAAAGAACTAAAGAGAATAACTAGAAATACTTATCAAGAAATTTTTCAAAATCAGATTTTCGGATTAGACATTCAAGCATATTCGGTTACTCGTAGTAAATTATTACTATCACTGTTGGCTTTATCCGAGGGAGAAGATGTTGAAGAATTTCAATTCAATATTCATCAGGGCGATGCTTTACTATTTAATTGGGAAAACCATATTCAAAACTTTGATGGCTTTCAAATCATAGTCGGAAACCCTCCTTATGTTTCCGCTCGTAATCTTGATGATGACGCTAAAGAAAATGTAAAACTTTGGGAAGTCTGTGCTACAGGAAATCCAGATTTGTATATTCCTTTTTTTCAAATTGGTTATGAGAATCTTGCAGAAAATGGTATTCTTGGTTTTATTACAATGAATACTTTTTTCAAAAGTTTAAACGGTAGGGCGTTAAGAAACTATTTTGAAGAACGCAATACAGGAATAAGAATTATTGATTTTGGTACCAACCAAATTTTTAAATCGAAAAGCACTTATACTTGTATTTGTTTTCTTGAAAATTCAGAACGAAATTATATAGAGTACTATAAATCAGAAAATAAAGAATTACCAACAAATAGAAATCAATACAGCAGAATCAATTATCGAAATCTTGATGCGAAAAATGGCTGGAATTTAAATGATAATGAAATTATCTCACGGATTGAATCAATAGGAAAGCCTTTTGGCGAAAAATATAAAACACGACACGGTATAGCTACTTTAAGAAACGACCTTTATATTTTTAAACCAATTGCTGAAGATGAAAATTTTTATTACCTCCAAAATGGTATTGTTCACCCTATTGAAAAAGGGATTTGTAAGGACATTTTGAATTCCAACAAACTGAGCAGAGATATAAATTTTGATGAGGTAAAAGAAAAAGTACTATTTCCATACAATGATGAGATAAAACCAAAAGCTCTTGAAGAAGATATATTGAAAAAGCAATTTCCTTATGCTTATAAATATCTGAAGAAGAAAAAAGAAGAATTAGCCAAGCGGGATAAAGGTAATGGTAAATATGAAAAATGGTTTGCTTTCGGAAGAACACAATCATTAGAAAAAGTTGCCAATAAATTGTTCTTTCCTAAGTTTTCAGATAGAATTCCAAGTTATCTAATCAGTAATGACGATGATTTATTGTTTTACAATGGGCAAGCAATTATAGGTCATTCAGAAGAGGAAATGTTATTGGTAAAGAAGATTTTAGAATCACGTTTATTTTGGTATTACATAAAAACGACAAGCAAACCCTATTCATCAGCATATTATTCATTAAACGGAACGTACATCAAAAACTTTGGTATTCCTGATTTTACTGAAGATGATATTGATTTTCTAATTAACGAACCTAATCAAAATATCATTGATGCTTTCTTGGAAGATTATTATGATGTGCAATTAAATGAAGAGTTAGTTCCCGAATCAATTTAAAAGTGTGAAATGGATAAGCAATTAGTTAACGACTTAAAGCAAATAATTGAAGCATTCAATCAATCGTTGGCTATGCATTTACCTGCATTGAATAATGAAGTGAGCAGTTTGATTGAAAGCAAAACCAAAGATTCTACGGAGATAGAGCATTGTTTAGACACACTTCTTTCTCTTACCACTCACGGAGTTGGAGATGATTTGTTTATCCGGCTTTTAGAATATTACAAAACAGTTGATGGAGAAGGAGCAATGTTCTATTGGAATGAATATGATGATAAAGAGGGGTAAAATAATTACTTAATGAATGATATTTCTAACGAACATATAAACACATTCCGTTCCTTATTCAAAGGACGAGAAGACGTGTTTGCTATTCGTTGGGAGAAATCGGGAAAGTCGGGATATATGCCTGCCTATCACTATGACCCATATCATTATCGAGTTCATAAAATGAATGGCGGAACGTTTTCAAATTATCCTCACAAAACCTATCTGCCATTTACCGATAGTGAAATTCATAAACATCTAAACGGGATTCAACAAGTTGGCGTTTATCCTTTATTACAAGACAATACTTCTTGGTTTTTGGTGGCAGATTTTGATAAGCAAAATTGGAAAGAAGAAGCCGTCAATTTCTTAAGCGCTTGCAAAGAGAAAAATATTCCAGCCTATTTGGAACGCTCCCGTTCTGGAAATGGCGGACACGTTTGGATATTTTTTGATAAGCCTTATCCTGCAATTCGAAGCAGAAAAATTTTCATTTCTATTTTAGAACAATCGGGAGCTTTTTCAATGTTTGACAAAAGTTCCAGTTTCGATAGACTGTTTCCCAATCAAGATTTTCTTTCGGGAAAAGGTTTAGGCAATCTGATTGCTTTACCGTTTTTTAAACCTGCAATGGAAAATGGAAACAGTTGTTTTATCAATCCCGAAACATTTGAACCTCATCCAAATCAATGGAATTTTTTGAATGAAATTGAAAGCGTTTCAATTGATGTTTTGGACATTCTTTTTCGAGAAATTTCAACAACACAAAATCTACCAATTTCTAAAAGCCATAACGGGAAACTGACCATTTCGCTTCAACAAAATATCCGTATTCTAAGAGATGGATTAACAACACCATTAATTAACTTTCTGAAAGACGAACTAAATTTTGCCAATTCGGAATTCTTTATCAAGAAAAAATCGGGTAAAAACACTTTTGGAACAGAACGGTATTTTAAACTTGTGGAAGAAACTGAAAATGAAGTTATTATTCCGAGAGGTTTTATCGGTAAGCTATTGCGTTTTTGCAAAGAACAAAACTTGAAATTTGATTTTCAGGACAATCGAAAGCCAAAAGAAGAAACCCAGTATTCGTTCAATGCTACGTTGAGAAATCATCAGAATAAAGTTATTGAAACGGTTTCAAAAAAAGATTTTGGCGTTATCATTGCTCCACCTGGTTCGGGAAAGACGATAATGGGTTTAAAGATTATTGCAGAGAAAAAGCAACCTGCATTAATCGTTGTCCATCGTAAACAATTATTGGAACAATGGCAGGAAAGACTTCAGGCTTTTCTCGGGATTCCAAAACACGAAATCGGCATTATTGGTCGGGGAAAAGCAAAGATAGATAAGCAAATTACCATTGCGACTATTCAAAGTTTACCGAAGCAAATAGAGCAAATCCAAAATCAATTCGGAACCATTCTCGTGGATGAATGTCATCATATTCCTGCCGAAACATTCCGAAACACGATTGAGAAATTAAACACATTTTATCTTTATGGATTGACTGCAACTCCGTTCCGAAAATACAATGATGACAAACTGATTTTTGCGTTTCTTGGAGATATAGTTTCGGAGGTTACAAGCAATGAGATTGAAAACTTCAAACACGCTCATATCATTATTAGAACTACCAATTTGGACATTCCTTTCAATTCCAAAACGGATAATTTTGAAACAGTTTCAAAGATTTTGGTTCACGATTCGGAAAGAAATAAATTGATACTGAACGACATTAAAGCAGAAATTTCCAATGGAAAAAGAATTGCCATTATCACGGAAAGAAAAGAACATATTGATACGCTGTACCTCTTTCTGAAACAATCTTACGAAGTCGTAAAATTAAGCGGAGATGATTCTGAAACCAACAGAAAATCCAAATGGCAGACTTTACAACAAGGTAATTTTCAGGTATTAATAACCACAGGGCAATATTTTGGCGAAGGCTCGGATTTGTCCAATATCAATTCGCTGTTTTTGGTATATCCATTTTCTTTCAAAGGCAAGCTGATTCAATACATTGGTCGTGTGCAACGTTCGGAAATCAATCCTACAATCTATGATTATCGGGACATCAAAATTGATTATCTGAATAAACTATTTTTAAAACGAAACGCCTATTATCGTCAAATAGCAAAACAGGCAAGTCTGTTTAACGAACCAAGCGAATTTACTCTTGATAGCCAAAGTTTAGCCATCGAAAAACAAATCAAAATTGCCGTGGAAGATTTGGATTTCAGATACGGAAATATTGGCTTTGAGTATATTGATAAAGAAAGCAACCAACGGTTTGATTTTGAAATTGAAAATGAAGAATTCAGACCTGAATTTGAAGTTTTGAAGCCTTATTTCATCAAAGTTTTAAAATCAAAAACGGTTACTATTAATATTTATGCCGAAATAGAAAATGGAGTTATTTTATCACAATTAGCTACATCATCAGACATTGAAAACATCAATAAAGAAATCGTTGAAAGCGTAAAGTTTCAGTTTCTCAACAAGAGTTTTATAGGTCAAATTCCGACATCAAAACAAAATATCCTTACCTCGAATGAACTTCCTAAAAATCAAAATATTTACACGGATGCTGAAAATATTTTAACGGATTTATTGAAAGGGAAACAGTACAAACATTCACAACATATTCAGTTTTTAGCCGCAAGACACGAACGAAATGTAATGAAATTACGGTTTGTTTTACAGCCGTTTTCATTCGTCTTTCTGTTGGAAGGAGAACAAAATTATCACATCATTTTAGAAACATTAGACACCGAAGAAGCAACCTACATTTGGCATACAGACAAAAACAAATCGGTACTGATTGACACCATAAAACAAATCGACAAAGAACTGAATGTCATAAGAGAGCAAGGACGACAAACTTATTTGGAAACCAACCCACAAAATTTTTCAAGAATTGTCCACGATTATTCGGACGACAATAAAGGGTTCACCATTTGGAAAGGGTTGTTGGAAGAGCGGTTGATTTAACCCCAGCTCTGCCTACGCACAGAAAAATACGGCTTTAGCCAGACCCCAACCGCACAAGCCCTACGCTTCGTCTGTCTTCTATGGCATTGCCACCGTTTGCAACTGTCATACTTTTTGCGTTGTTTTTTGCCAACGCACAACAGCACATTGCAATCCTCATTCCTGCGGTTGCAAAGAGCTGTACCAATGAGAAAAAAAACAAAGCAAAAAGACACTTCACTCCAACCACCACCACCGTTCCGTTTATGCCAGTATGCAAATTGGTGGGAGCTATGTTTACATAATGTGGCATTATAGGTTCGCTTCGCACAGCCTTTTCCCTAGCTTATGCGAGCATCCAACCGCACAGGCTGTCCTATAATAACATTATGTAAAATATCCAATGCCATAGTCTTCACCCCGAAAAAATATCCCACCGCACAAATGCCAACGCTGATATTTTTCGGGGTTCAGAAGCCGTATTTTTTCCCCAACCGCACCCACCCGATTTGCCACAGCACCCCGCCACCCATTTCAGCGGTGCAGTAAAAAAATAAAGCATTGATTGGTTGTTTTGCCGATGTGCTGAATAAAGTGTTTAGTCATTTCACTTCATTGCATTTCGGTAGGCAAAAGCCTAATTTACCTGCATTTATTCCGTTCCATTCCCTGCACACCTTATTTCAGCACCGCACAGCAAGCGTATTTGGTACCTCATACCCTTGCTTTTTTCCAACGCTTCAGATAATGGTATGCTTTATTTTTTACTGCGGAGTGTTCGCCCCATTGCCAACGCTCAAATGAAATTTAGGGATTTAATCAAAGGAAGTAGGTACACGTTTTCCAAAAGAAAAAAGAATAAAAAGGAAAGCAAAGGTAGGCAGTTCCGCACAAGCCCACCGCACCAAAAAAAATCCAAAAGACTACGGCATAATGGCAAGGCAAATAAGGTGCTTCGCAGAGTTAATTTTTTTGCCTTGCCACCCTTCGGGACTTATTCCGTTTCCTTTTGGATTTTTTGCCCCACTGCCTGATGAATGGCTTTCTTTTTTTTCTGTTTTTTTCTTTGTAAAAAAGTTTTGGTTTTCAGCCACAGCAACGAAAGGAACGGAGCTAATCTCAAAAGTGGTGCGATATGAAAGCCGTTAAAATCTTTACTTACAACCCGAAAAATCAAAAGTCGGAATTTGAATTTTACGCCTTATCCAAAGGCTTAAACAGTGGTAAGCCGTTAGATGTACCTTGCCCGAATTGCTTTGTTATTTCCTGCCGTAATGCGGAAGAATTGGACGTTTACCGTAGCTTATTATTTGGGTTGTGGCAAACAAAATCTTTTCATCAGTTCCTTATTGGCTCTGTCATTCCTTACATTCGGATAGGCGATTTTAAAAACTTCGTTTCTGAACAGGCAAGCCATTTGAAAGACAAAGAAAAAGTGTTTAAAAATGATATTCGCAAAGTCAAAACATTGGAGCAAAGAGAAAGGCACATACACGAACAGTTGCTTTTGATTTCAGAACTCAAACGCATTTACATTGCAAGGCATTTAAAGCGGTAGCCCTGCGGGCTACGCTCTTTTGCCTTTACAGTTCCCACTGAATAATCTTTATAGGCACTTTGTCAGCAACATAAAGGCAATATAAATGCACCGTTTTATAAAAAGAGTGTAAACAGGTGCAATAAAAAATCCTGCCTAATCGGGCATATATGTTATAGTTAGTATTGTGATGCCTTTATTCAATTTCAAATTCTTTAGGATATTGAACAACACCATTTACATTTTGCAGGGAGCTTTCAATTAATTCTATCGCCATACAGTTGGCTTCAGGAACATTAAAAGGCAATTTAATTCCAAATTCTTTTGTCGGCTTATAACCAAATCTTGGATAGTAGCTTTCGTGTCCTAACAATATCACAGAACCAAATCCTAAATCTTTAGCTTTTTTATGGGCAAATTCAATTAACTTCCCACCAATACCTTTACCCTGAAACTTTTGTAACACAGCAACAGGAGCTAATGAAAGAGAAGTGTAACTATTAGTATTTGCATATACAATATTGATTTTTGTAAGCAATATATAACCGACAATTTGATTGTTTACTTCAGCAATAAGCGATAATTCAGGAATGAACGCATCAGATTTTCTTAACCGTTCAACCAAATAATGTTCTTTGTGGTCGCTTAACTCTTCGTTTTCAAAAGCGTTTTTTATTAATTCAAAAACCGCCTTAAAATCTTCCTCTGTTTCTTTTCTTATATTCACATTCATAGAATGCAAAAATATAAAATCCTGCCCAATCGGGCAGGATTTCAAACATTTACCAAAACTGAAAAACTTTTGTTTACTCTTTTTTGGGTTCATTAAAGTTTTCATTCGGTTTGGTTTCTTTGTCATTGTCGGTCTGCATTGCCGTTTGAGAAATGGCAGTTGCCACAGTTCCGCCCAATATCAGATAACCGCCTACCGTTACAATGGTAGCAGGTAAGGCAATGGGTGCGGTTAAGATAGCACCGCCTACGGCTGTTAATGTGATACCGATTGTCCGAATGATTTTAAACCATTTCGGGGTTGGAGCTTTCACACGCTCTACTAAGTTTAAACTATTGCTTTTCATTGTTGAAATTTTTTAAGATTATTTTTTCTAAATTGTTTACTCGGTGTTCCAGATAATCTACTTTGTGATTAAGTAAATCGTAACTGTTTTTGAACTCTGTTTTTATCAGTAGTGCCATTGTTTTTACTTCTGTTAAATCCTTTTCCATTTTCTTAAAATCGGAATGGAGTTGTTTAATGAAGTACGCAACAATCGCCAACAGCATACTAATCAAAGAGCCGAACACGATATTTAATGTGATTGCATTTTCCATTTGCTTTGCTTTTTAAAATTGGAAATTGTTTTCGATGCTGATACCTTTTTCATTGCCTTGTGCTATTGCTAACAACTTCGGGTAAATCATTTGGTAAGCATCTTTGCTTCGCAAAACTTGATAGTCGCCATTCACAAGCTCGAAACCGAAACCACACAACGGACAACCTGCCGTTTGTGTATGAGTGTTCCCGATATGGATATATACAAAGCTAAATTGTGGCAGACCGTTAATCTCAATCATACCTTTGTGGAGCTTTGGGAATTTCTGCCGATACTCGGCATTCATACCGCCCCAGGTATTCAGCCTTAATGTATAGTTTCCTGTCGGGATTGCGGTTTGCTTTGGTATCTTAACGGCTCTTATCTTGTCTTCTAAAAGGTAGCATTGAAACATATCATCAATATATAATTGGCTTAATGTGCTTTGCTTGCCTTCGGCAATTCTTATGATTTTTGTTTTCATTGAAGTATGATTTTAAGGGTTGAACAAAAAAGCCCTCGACATTTTGAGGGCTTTGATAGGATTGCTTAAAACGCATCTTCAATCCGTAAACAGTTACCCGAATTGAGCGTGTAATAATTGCCGTTAACCTCTTGGAAAAACTCGATACCGATACATTGAATAACCGTTACATTTGCACCAAGAGTTGGAGTTCCTGGAAGTGTAGCGGTTAACGTCCCACCTGCATAATCTGTGTTTAAGGGAATATATGCCGAATACTCAACTATATTCAATTCGTTGTTTGCCACGTCATCAGGTTCATACGTTCCTGTGGTCGCATTGTACACAAAGTCCGAAACAACCGCCATCGCATTGATTAAACGGAAATGTGTCGCACCGACCGGAGAAGCAATCAAATTCACAGGGTTGAACGGTGCAACGATGAAATCGGCACTTTCACGACCTGCGGTGTGTTCCACATCATACGGTGCATTGAAAACCGTATTCAAAGAAATTCCTTTGTTGAACTCAAAACCTAATAAGTAAGTCCTTTGGGTTGAAATTTCTACTTTACGGTAACCTCTGGCTTCCGTTCCATCTTCGAGGTTTATTTTCTTCATTACCGAAGTCAAACGACCTGTAACCTGACTGTCTGCCATTTTCGAAATCAACGATGAAAGAGCGGTTCTAACCGATTTGCCAGCTCTGGCACATCCACCAAATTCGTTCATATTCTCACGGGTACGTTCAAATTCGGGAGCTGTTTTGATTTGTTCAGCGGTGGGACCGCCAACCATTCCGGCGAAAAATCCTTTTTGACCTTTTATCTTGAAGTGTCGCACATCGCCAATTGTTCCGACATACTTCATAAGTCCTTTTTGTCTTGCCATTTTGCTAAAAATTTAAGAGTTAATAAATACTGTGTTGCAACAGTACAAAGTTGGCTCTATCTGTTTTTATGGACAATACACAAGGTGTTGTAATACAGTGTAATGCGGTGCTATCGCACCGAAAACACACTTTTAGGGAAGACAATACAGCAATCGTAAGGATAAAACGAAAGAAATTCTAAAGTTCAAGCAATTAAAAAAGAGAACATTTTTTGTTAAAAATGCTCTCTTTTTTAATATTATTTTTCAGTCTGTAATCTATACTCAAAAAGTTGTACTTATGTTGTACTAAGCAGAACATATGGTAAGTAAATCACTTGAAAATCAATGTTGTATAATAAGACTTTTTAAAATACCTTGTTATGCGACCGCCCTTCTTTTCATTGTGTTTGGTTTACTTGCTTCGTGGTGCGTTTGCTTGGTGGCTCTTTTGCAATTTTTGGTTTGTGTGGCTGTTTTGAGCGAATTGCAAATGTGCCACCAAAAGTGTATGCTATTATGTTGTAAGAATTTCATATACCTTCCACTTATCACTTTCCCCCGTATAAACCGCTTTAGCTGACACAAAACAGTCGCTAACAATATTAAATTGTTCTAATGTTTTTTTTGAAACATAACAGTTCTCTATAAAAGCAAAACCACCATCTTTAATTTCTAATTCTCCTGAAATTGTTTTTTGTAGTGATGTGTTTGTTTCATCTGTCTTTTCAAATAACAACGATACAAGTTTCTTTTTCCCTGTTTTGTCTTTTTTGACCGCAAAAAAGACTTTCAAAAAATCACCAACATTTGGTCTAATCTCTGTGTCGTTAAAAAAGGCAATACCTGACAATAAGCCTTTACCGAGAACAAAGTGGAATAATTTTTTGTTATAATTTACATCATCAACAACCACGACTCTGTTTTTAAAGCTTTGAATTGCTGTTTGTTTGTCGCACTTTGTTATTTGTATTGGTATAATTCGCTTTTCGTCTTTTATTGTTTTTGAATATTGACGAAAGCTAACAGAATCCCCTTTTTTAAAAATCTCTTTGTCATACTTTTGAAATAATTCTTTGTTGGTGTTACTAAGGATATGTAAAATTTGTTTTTCGACATTAACATATTCTACAAAACCATATCCTTCTTCCAAAATAGACCAATTTTCTTTATCTGTCTTGTCCGTAATAAGGGGAATATTCTTGTATTCTGTAACAACAGTTTTGCCAAGCCAAGCGAACTTTGCTTCAACTTCTTTTTTAATTTCCTGTTTGTGAAGTTTGAATTTGAAAATTTGTCCCAATTCAGATTGTTTCAATACTTCAAAACGATTTTTACCGATTGCAAACTCTATTGCTTTCCCATCAGTAAAGGACAAACGTTCTTTTCCTTTTTCGTCTTTCCACTTATCTACTAAAACAACTTCTGTCCAATCAAAATCAGAATACGCAAAGTTTTCAGCAAAAGGAATGTATTTTTTGTATAGTTGCCGATTATCTTTTAAACTTTGTTTAACCGAACTTGCCTTTTTGTGTAATTCGTCAAAAACCGATGACAATTTCCAACCTTTTATTTCCCGATGTTTCTTGTATGCTTCAAGTTCTACAAGTGCGTTTTCTAATTGGTTTTCGTCAATTAGAACCTTTGCTAAATCCAAATGAATGTCGCCTAAAAAATCTTCGTTTTTTTCTAAACTCAATGCTTTTGACAACATTCCGATTTTCAAAGAATTGTCAGAAATAATGCAATCTGAAAACTCTTGCCAAACGTAATGTTTGTCTGCAAGTTCCAAAACAAGTTGTTTGTATATTTTGATTGCTAATTCTAATTCGTTGTTTTTGAAATGTAGCAAGGCTTTTTCTCTTAACAACCATTCATCATCAGGAAATAATTTGATTGCTTTTTCATAAGGTTGAATGAGCCAAGACGAATTTTGTTCAGATGTTTGAGTTTTCAGAATTTCAAAAGTCTTTTTTATTGCCTTTGTCGCTAATGGTTTGTATGTGTTTTCGTCTTTCTTAGTTTCTTTCCAATCTTCATTTCTTAAATTTTCAGGATTCCAATTTTTGAAAAAGTTGAGAAAACGCCATTCGTCATTTTCTTTCATAAATCTTTCTGCAAGATTTAGAATTTCGGAATGCCATTTTGATTGTCCGTGTTTTGAATAATTGGCGTTGTATTGCTCAAACAAATTCCACAACTCCGCAAACCTGTTTTCCTTGTGAGTATTGAAAATGTTCCAAAAAATGCTTTCTCTGAAAAAGTCTAAAACGGTTTCTTTATCAAGGTCTATTTTGCCTAAAAATTCTTCAATGTTTATTTCGGTATTTGAGTTAACAAACTCTCTGCAAATACGTGAAATAAGAGAAGGAATACTTTTTCCATCTTTGTATCCATCGTGCAAATCTTCGTAGCGAAGATTATCGGGATTCCACAAAAGGAAAAAGTTGTAAAACTTAAAATCGCTGTGAGTTTTAGAATAATTTAAAGCAAAATTCAAAATCATAGAATGAAGCATTGACGGTCTTTCATTCTTTAAGTTCATATAATCTCTAAAAAACCTTCTCACTTCAACCGATGAGAGATTGCTTTCTTCTGCTTTTATGTATCTGTAAATTATCCAACCATAAGGCTCGTGATGTAATTCTGTAAGCCTGTTTTGAGAAATGAGGTTTTTGAAAATTGCTAATGCCTCTTGATTTTTTCCAGTTTTACTTAATTCTTCTGCTTTTTGAACGTAAGAATAGTTTATATCAATCTTTGGGCGAAGAAAGTTTTTTTGATTTTCAATTATACCATCTTCGTAACCTTGAAAATCTATTGCGTTTAGTTCTTTAAAATAAATCTCTGCTTGATTTAAGTTTTTATTGGCTACATAGTATTTACACAAATCTATGAGAACCCAAGCAAATGCTTTTTGTATCCATTCATCTGAACTATCTTCTAAGTATAATTGTCGTGAAATGTTTAAAGCATTGTTTAATTTATTCAGCTTTTCAATTTCTGATAAATTCTGTGCTTCTTTTCGTAGCTCAAAAACAGTTTTAGAGTCCATATCAAGATATTTTTTCTAACAAGAGTTCATTAATTTCTTCCGCTAAACCTGTTGTTCTTGACGGTATGATTTCCGTTTTTTTGAACTTAAATTTCCCGTCATACCAAAATTTGTATGTCGCTGTAAAACCGTTTTTCTTTATTTCATAAATTTCGTGGTATTGTTTGTGTTCAATTTGGGCAATTTGAAAACCGAAAGGCTGCAATTTTTCCTTTAAGTTCTCGTAAAATTCTTTTTGAAATGTTTGTTCAAACTCAAATTCTGTTTCGTTTGTTTCGGGTTCTGCAATTATGATTATTTTGTTTTGAAGTTTAACAAGTTTCGTATAAATGCTTTCAGTAAACTCCGTTGAGTTTGCTGGCTTTTGTATGGTTGTAATTTTGTTCTGTCCGTTGTAATTGATTTTGAAAATTACAACTTCATTTCCTTGCGAAAAAGTATAATGTTCCAAATAATTGGTGTGACGAATATCGTTGATATTTACGTTTTCATCTTTCAAACACTCACTAATTGCAAGATAAATGTGTTTCACAAAATCCGTTTGATTTAAAAAATCAAATGGCAATTCTATTTCTGAAATTTCTGTATTTAATTCAAGGATATCTTCTCTTGGTTGAATGTTCTCAATTTTAGGCGGTTTAATATTGCTTGCAATATTAAAATGAGGCTCGTCAATCGTAAAAAGATTTTGTTTTGCCCTTGTTATTCCTGTGTAAAGCCAACGAAAATAACTTGAATTGAAATAGCCCATTGATGTTTTACAATTCAAAAATGTATTAGTCCATTCTCCGCCTTGTGCTTTGTGGCAAGTAACAGCATAACCAAATTTTATTCGTAAAGCATTAAAGTATTTATCGTTTCGCAAAGCGTCTTTAAATTCTTTTGTTCCCGATTTTAGTTTTGAATTTCGGATTTTAAAATCAATGTAAAGTGCTTTCAATTCATCTGAACTCAAATCACGATGACGAGAATAAAGTAAGTTTTCTATGATTTTACATTCAATGTTATATTTCTTAAAATCTTCGTCTGTGAATGTAATTGTAACGTTACGAAAAGTCAGCGGAACGCTGACTTCAATCGTTTCGTTTCTTTTGTTTTTACGTTTTAATTTTATTGTTCGGCTTTCATTTGTTGGCGATACTTCGTTTACAATTCCAAAATCCCCATTTAAAAGTTCCATTTGCGGATAATTGTAGTTATTGCTGACTAAAATTATTTTGTCGCTAATTGTTATTAAGTTTTGATTTGGGAAAAAGTGATTTCTAACAAAGTCATTGTATTCTTTTACTGATGAATTTGAATAAGCAACAATTATTGTTTCTTCGTCAATGCTGTTGTTACAGGCTTCAAGATACTTTGATAATAAGTCTTCGTGTCTTGTTTTGCTTATGTCTTTAAAATTGGTTTCAATATCAAGTTGGTTGAAAACATTTTCTTTTAAAGATTTCCGAATTTTGGTTGCGTTGTGCAGTATTCCACTTTCTGCTTCTTGTCTTACGACTTCGGTAAGTTCAAATTCACTTGAAACAAGATTGCAGTTTTCCTGCAAATATTTTTCGTCAAGTGCTGGCGAAAAATTCATATTTACAGGTGGCAACTGTGCATTATCTCCGATAAATATTACTTTCTTATTGTGGACGTTATTATCAAAGTTGATATAGTTTATCAAGTCTTTGAGTAGGTAGCCTGAACCAAACCTAAAAAATTCGCCTTCCGAATATACATTTGATAGCATTGAGGCTTCATCAATAATGTAGATTGTATTATTGGGGTCTTCGTTATGTTTTAATTCATACTCAAATTTAAAAGTTTCCGTTCCGTCCTCGTCTTTTATTTTAAACTCTTTTAAATCCTTGTTTGAGTAGATTGTTTTGTGAATGGTATAAGCCTTTCGTTTTGTTTTTTGCGAAATAACTTTTGCCGCTCGTCCTGTCGGTGCAGCTATCCTAAAACTTCTTTTTGTTTCGGTCAGAAAGTCGGTAAGCCCTTTCATCATAAAAGTTTTACCAGTTCCTGCATATCCTTTCAATATAAAACAAGTTGAGTTGTTGGACAGAAATTTGTCCAACTCGTCAAGAAGTAAACTTTGACCACTTGTAAGGTTATACGTTGCGAAGTGTTCTTTTAGTATCATTTCAGCGTTCTGTTCTCTGTTCGGTCGGGAAAAAACAAATGTGGTGCAATGCGTTGGCTTGGTGCGTTGGGTTGCACCTCTTTTGTTTTTGTGAAGCGTTGGCAGTTTTGTTCATCTTTCTTTCGTTTGCTGATTTTGGTACGACTGTTCAAATAGGGTGTCGCATAACGGTCCGCGGCTTGGCGAAGTGCGGGCTTGAATTGAGCGAAAGTTCAATTCAGACCGAGACGTAGCCAAAGCTGTGAGCCTTTTGGTAAATTTAATAAAAAAACAAAAGCAAACAGCTTTTGGCGGCTAAAATAGGAGAGAAGTTCAATCTTACACTTAACCCCGCATTTTGCCAAACCGATGTGTGTGCCCTGCATATGCAGGACACACCCCGAAAGCTTTTCAAATAGTTCAAAAATACAAATTTAGTTTTATGAACCAAGTTTTCGGGGTGTTATTTTTCCAGAGGGTGCAAGTCCCTTACGAGCGGATTGAAAACCCGAATCGTTAGCAAGCT
>Ga0209075_1000597_pt1 | contig 35280 bp, 27 predicted proteins | sample Stecom2011_FD_187523 | JGI IMG/M metagenome (GOLD analysis project Ga0209075, IMG submission 187523) | Agricultural soil microbial communities from Utah to study Nitrogen management - Steer compost 2011 (SPAdes) (version 2) | ecosystem: Environmental > Terrestrial > Soil > Agricultural land...
GGCTAAAACCCCTTTTAATCAGGACTGTAATCTGGCATCTTTGTTCATAGGTCAGCTGTTTGTATTGCATTGTCATCCCTTAATCTCTTGCCGGAGAAAAAGCGACGAAGCTTACCTTCAGCTGGCCTCTTTTTCTACCTGATTAAGTGATGCACTTCGGATTTGAATCCAAGCTCTTAGAGGTGAGGCCTTGTAAGTCAATGCCACCCGCTTAAAGCATTGTAAAGATAACACCAAGCTCGGATGCTTTTTTGCTTAACGGCTCTGGTAGCCCAGATAACCACAAGGGCGCAGAGGTACCCTTGCCCTGGCCTTAGCCTGGCACTTTTGGTCACCCCATTTAACCCACAAGATGAAACCACTGTAGACAAACCGCGGGGGCTATTGGCTTTTAACAACACACACGGCTAACCGGCCAATATGTTTTGCCAAAAAAAACAGGAGCCAAAAGGCTCCTGTTTAAAGGCAGTAAGATCGGTGCGGGTTACACTATGTCTGTGTTTAGCCTGCGCGCGCGGGCGGAGTCTTTGGCTACTGCCGCGCAAATTACCGTTAGTACTGCGAGTGTTAATACTGGCCACACAAGGATATAGGCACCGTAGATTAACTCGTTCATGATTGTACTCCTTCAGGGATCATGGTGGATTTAGCGTGGCCTTCGACTTTGTCGTAATCGCCAACGCGCTGTTTAATCAGTTCAAAATCAAAACGTTCTTTATTAAATAAGGTGATGGCGGTGCACACTATTGCGCTGGCACCGTAAGCTGTTAACGATGCGGTAAGCACCATGTAGTCGCGCAAAAAACCGGTGGCGTACACCAACATGGCAACACCGGCAATGGCGCCTACCACAAAGCCCACGGTGCGGCCAAAAAAACCAAACGCCATTAGACCAAACACAATCGCACCGCCTACGCTGGCGAGCACCTCAAAAAACAGTACGGTGGCGCCGGTCATTTCCAGCAGCTGGAACCTGGCAATGCAAAACAGTGCCATGGCCACCACCACCGACCACGTAAAGGCGGCGTTGGTGACGCGGTCCCAGTAGCAGCTCACAATTACCGGAAACACGATAGCCCCCCACAGGGCACCAACAAATACCAGCATGACTAAAATATCCAGCGAAAAGCTGGCAAAGATAAGCCCTGCAGCGGTGGCAACGATCATGGTGATGCGGCCTATCAGCAACATGGTTTTAGGGTTGGCGTTGTCTTTGGCGATGTTTTTCCCGTACACATCGGCCATCACTATAGTGGACAGTGCCGATAGATCTGAGTCGGCGGTGGAGGACAGCGCACCAATCACCAGCACAAAAAACAGCGCGACAAACACCGGCGGCAAATACATCGATACCATTTGCGGGATGAGGTTGTTCATATTGCCATTAACCGGCTCTACGCCGACGGTTAAAGCCATAAGGCCGATCATGCCCAAACCAATCACAATGGCGCCGTAGCCTAACGTGGCGGTTAAAAATGTGCGTTTGATGTGCTTCTCGCGCACGGCAAACAACCGCTGAGATATCGTTTGGTTACCAATGGCGTAAGCGAGCACTGCCACAAAAAACGGTGCGCCTTGGTTAAGGATTGCATCGCTCGAGAAAAAGTTAGCTTGCTGGTCGGTTAAGTTTTTCAGCCCATCAACCATGGCCGAGGGCCCGCCCACGGCAAATAAAACCGCTGGGATAATAACCACGGTGATGGCCATTAACGCCACCAGCTGGGCAAAGTCGGTAAACACAGACGCCCTAAAGCCTGAGGTGAGTGTGTAACTGAGCACCCCCACACCGGCGATGATAACGCCCGTCTGAAACGAGAGTGGCGACAACACCGACACCAGCGCACCGGCCGCGGTAAAGTTAACCATTAAGCTAATGATGCTGCCCAGGATATTAGAGCCGGCCAATATTAATTGACTGGATGAACCGTGACGGGCGTGAATAACCTCACCTAAGGTGTGTCCGTTGGGCGCCAAAGCGCGAAACCGCCGACCAAAAGGGTAGATAAACAAAATCATCAAAGCGCCCCAAAAGCCGTAATGAATTGGCCCCGAGACGCCGTAGGTGTAGCCGGCTGTAGCGGCAGCATAAAACGATGCTGCCCAGATCCAGGTGGCGGTCATGCTGGCCGCGCCCATACCAAAACCGACGTTGTGGCCCGCCACCATAAAGCCTGTGGTGTCTTCGTCCTCTTTGCGAATTAACAGGGTCAGTAGATAAGTACCGCCATAAAATGCGATCAATAAAGTCATTATTGTCAGTACAGAAAACTGAGCAAAGTCGCTATCGTTCAAAACGTAACCTCTTTTTTTACAGTCGTGTCCTGTGCAACGGGCCTACCTTGCAGTTGCTCGATGACTTGAGCGCTTAACCTCAACAAAGCCCGCAAAACGCGGAGGTAGAAAACACCGCGGGGTGTCGCCACAGTAAGAAATGCAGCAGCGCCAAATAACCACAACGGAATGCTTTATGGTGGCGCCTACCACTTAAAATAATACTTAGTAGTCGTTGCTTTAATAGGATTTTGCCAATACAAAACCATGCGGCGTCCAGTCTGAGCCGCATAAAAACCCTTGTTTTATTAGCGCAAGTGCCTGATATTGTAGCATTTTATACATCATATATGTAGATAGACCTTAAGCTTGGCGCAATAACCGTACAATGGCATTGCTTAGTGCACAAATTGATATGGCTGAATTTTGCGCATCCGACTTGTGCTTTGACTGGAGCGCACAGCGCAACGGTTACCTTAGGGCACCTTTATTAATTCGGATCCGCATCGAAGGGCGCGGCCAAAACGCCCATCCGCATCGCTGGTCTTTTTGCCAAGGGCCACGGCCATTGCCTGCAAAGAGCGCCTAACGGCGGAACGTTTTAGACTCGCGCACGACTGCAAGGACGCAGGAAATAGAGCAGCACATGGAGTCGCTGCCGAGAGGCAATTCTTAATGAATAGAGGTGCCTTTAATCGCCGACACAAGACTAGGGTTAAGCAACAACTTGCGGCCTATGGGAAGGAGGCGGTTTAAACGAGCAAGCGGGGCAAAAGCATATAAACAGCATCAGCCGCCTTGCGTAAAAGCGGCTAACACTGATTGGAGGATTAGGTTAAACCCTAGGCGGGACGCTGGTGACGAGCAAAAACGGCCAGTGGATGGGTGGTAATAACCGCTAGGCGCACGCGCTCGCCAGGTTCGATGCGGTTCTCGTGACTGACACGTACCTTAACCGGCGTGCCATCGTCTAGCTCGACCGCGTACAGCCGGCTGCCGCCTTCGTAGCGCACCCAGTTTACGCTGCCATTGGCATCGTTGGTGGCCCGCATTAGTGATACATCGTCGGGGCGCACCAGTAAATCCACCTCGCCTGTGGCGCCATCAACTGGCGTACCTGGTGCCACACCCAACGCGGTGGCAACGCGCCCATGCTCTAATTGGCCGGGTAAAAAGCTGGCCTCGCCAAGAAACTCGGCAACAAACCGGCTGGCCGGCTCACAGAAGCAGGTTTCGGGGCTGTCCAATTGCTCTAACTGGCCATTGTTTAGCACCCCGACTCGGTCGCCTATAGAGAGCGCCTCTTCTTGGTCGTGAGTGACCCAAATAGCCGGCACTCCTGCGGTTTTTAGTGCGTCGCGGATCTCCCAGCGTAAGCTGTCTTTAAGCGCTGCATCAAGGTTGGATAGCGGCTCATCAAGCAAAATAAACGCGGGCCTGTGGGCCAGCGTGCGGGCCAAGGCTACCCGCTGTTTTTGCCCGCCCGAAAGGGTGTCGGGCTTGGCGCGGCGCAGCGACTCTAACCCCAGCAGGGTTATCCAGTGATCGGCAGGTGCTTTACTGGTTAACCGAAAAGCCACATTTTGCTCGACGGTTAGGTGCGGGAACAGGGCAAAGTCTTGAAACACCATGCCGACATTGCGTTTTTCGGGCGGCACGATGCGTGTTGGCGTGGCGTGCCAAGCGCCCAACTTTACCTCACCCTCGCTGATGGGCAACAATCCTGCAAGAGCTTGTAATATGGTGCTTTTACCGCAACCGGTAGGGCCCACCAACATCAGTATTTCGCTCTCGGCCAAGGCTAAGTTTAGATTGCTGATCACGCGGGTGGTGCCGTAATTTACGGATAAATGACTTACAGTTAACATTAGTGACGTTGATCCTCTGATGCGTCAAACACACCCCGCCGCTCGCCGCAAAGCATGAGTGCCAGCCCCAGCCCTGACATCAACACCAACAGCAAACCGGGGATCGCGGCACGGCCAAAATAGCCCGCCTCGTACACGCGCCATAAATAGGTGGCGAGTGTCTCAAAGTCGTTGGGGCCAAGCAACAAGGTAGCGGGCAGCTCGCGCATGGATTCTAAAAACACCAGCGCCCCGCCGGCCACCATACCGCGCAAGGTAAGCGGTAATGTGATGCGCATAAACGCCTCGCGGGGGCTGGCACCCAGCACCCGCGCCGCTTGCATTAGGCTGCCGTCCAGCCCCTCTGCGGTGGCGCGTACCGAACCCACCGCCAAAGGTAAAAAGCGCAGCACATAGGCCACCACCAATAACGCCAAGGTTTGATACAACCACGGCAACTGCAAGCCAACGTACACCAACGCCGTACCCATGACGATGCCGGGCACGCCAAAGCCTAAATAGGTAACCCGCTCCATGATGCGCCCTAAGCGACCACTGATGGCGGCGTGAGCCACGGGCACGGCGAGGATTACCGCTACCACCGCCGCCAGTAGCGAGGCGTAGATAGAGTTCCAAGCGTAGCTTAGTTCAAAACCGCCCGCGCCATCGCGCAGTAACCAGAGGGTAAAGATCAACAGCGGCAACACAATGGCCAATAAAGTAACCGGTGCAACGATCGCCAGCATGGCGCTGGCCTGCCAGCGCGACGGCCAAAACGCAAGGCGACGGCCGGGACGCTCTTGGGTGCCCTTAACCCGCGACTCTAAAAACAGCACCAAGCCGACAATGGCCAGCAACTGCAATGACAACATGGCCGCCTGACTTAAACCAAAGGCGTTGTACTCGGTGTAGATAACCCGGGTGAAGGTATCCACCCGCATAATGGCGGGGGTGCCAAAATCCGACAAAGTGTACATGGCGGCCAGTAAACCGCCTGCGGCGATGCCGGTGACCACACGCGGCAGTACCACGCGCCAAAGGCTCATGGAAAGCGACATACCCAGTGTGCGGGCGGCATTGACCATACCGGCGTCTAGGCTTAACAGCGAGGCGCGGGTGGTTAATAAAACAAACGGGTAGGTGTAAAGGGTCATCACCAAGGTGGCGCCCGCCAGGCCATTAACCGGGGGCGTGGGTATGCCCAACAAAGATTCTATCTCGCCACCTGGGCCAAACGCGGCGTATAAAGTAAAGGCGCCTATGTAGCTGGGCATGGCCAGCGGCGCGGCCAATACAATCAGCCACAGGCGCTTAGCGGGCAGTTGCACATAGGCGGTAAAAAGGGCTAAGGGCACACCAATCAGTGTTGCCCCGATTACCGTTAGTACCATCAGCAATAAGGTGCTGATGAGTACGTTTAAATTGTGGGCGTCAAATAGCTCGGCGGCGTCACCGGCGAGGGCAAACAACACCCCCACCGGTACCAGCGCCAGTAGCGCGATGATCAGCGCAAAGGGATAAAAGCGGGACCAACGCCTCATAAAATGCCGACATTACGCAACAATGCCAAAGTGGGGCGTAAGTCGGCCAGCCGCGTTAGATCCATATCGGGAGGAGAGATATGTTCAAACGACGGCAAGCCCTCGGGCAGCTCAACGCCTTTAACCAGCGGTATTTCGTAGGCCTCGCTGGCCAAGTACGACTGCACCTCACGGGTTAACAAATAGCGGATAAAGTTGATCGGCAGCTCGCCTTCGCTAAGGGCTAAAACCCCCGAGGCGTTAACCAAACAGCCAGCATCGGCCTTGGTAAAGGCCAGCTCTACGCGGGCGTCTGGCTTGCCGGACTTAAGCCGCAAGGTGTAATAGTGGTTGGCAAGGCCTAAGTCTACCTCGCCGCGCTCTACCGCCATCACAACCCCCAGCTCACCGGCATAGCTTTTGGCGCGCTGCTTCATGCGGCGCAGCCAATCGACGGTGGCTTTCTCGCCCTCGAGCAAGCGCATAGCGGTGATAAACGACTGGAACGACGCGTAAGCCGGCGCCCAACCGATGGCCAAATCACTGTCTGGCAGCTCCATAATGTCGCTGGGTATTTGCTTTAAGCTGACGTTGTCGGGGTTGTAGGGCAAGGTGCGGATGCGCCCTGTCACCGGCGACCAGCTGGGGTACTGAAAATCGCTTTTAAGCTGACCGGTTAAATCCTTCGGCAGCGGTTGCGCTAATCCGGCGTCGGTCACCAAGCCTATTGCGCCTGAGTCTACCGCCCAAAAAACATCCGCCCCCTGCACACCGGCTTTGGCCTCGGCAATGAGGGTGTTGGCCAGCGCGGCAGTGGGGCCGCGGCGCACACTTAAGTTAAGTTTGGGGTTGCGATCGCGAATAGCCTGTAAGACATTTTCGTACAAGCCGCCCTCGCCGCGTCCCAGGTAAAGCGTGAGCTTGCCCTCGAGCGCCGGCAAATCGTTCACCGATACCGCTTGGCTAACCGCCTCGGCGGCCAAGCTTTGCAAACTGGCCAACGGTAAGCTGGCAAAAGCACCAGCGGTGGCTAACGCCTGGATAAAACGTCTACGTTGCATTTAAAAAACGTCCTTCTTTTCTTTTTTGGCGGCTTGCAATAAATCTTTAGCGTGGTTGAGCTTGGCTTTCATATCGTTCACCACTTGCTCTACTTGCTCTGTGCTTTTACCGTCTTCAATGGCCTTGGGCAAGGTCACGTTAAAGTCTTTTTCGAGCGCCACGACTAAATCGGCGTCTTGCTCGATCAGCGCACCTTCAACCCCTTCAAACAGGTTTAGGTAGGTGTCGTGAACGATTTTAATGGCTTCATCGGCGAGCTTCTCGGCGTATTTTGCCATCACTCGATCCAGCTCATGTTTTACCTCGTCCAGCGCACCGGTTAGCGTGGTGGGGGTCGATGAGGTGGTTTTTATAGCGTCTAACAAACCGCGCTCCTGAAACTGGGCCGCTAGTTTAATCGCCCCGAGAGACTGCCACAATGCCTGCTCTAGTGTGACTTGTTGTTTGCGCACTTCGGCGATTGGTTGCTTGTCGTCAATGCTTTGTTTAACGCCGTAAATCCCCTGCCAGATCTTAGCGTACAGCGGGACAAAGTTAGTCTCGATGGCAGCGTGAAAGTCCACCTCTTCCCAGTGATCGATCAGTTCATCGGTTTTAACCGCCTTACTGTTTTTGCTGTCGTAGGTGGTCACGATGGCGTCTACTTTGCCGATAAACCACTCAACGTCTTTGGTGTAATCACCCAGGTGACTTTGCAGGTGGTTGACGTGCTCGCCTATGGGTCCGTTGGCCATCGCCGGGGCAGTGGCCAACAGTGCCGCCAGCGCCAATATTGCCGCCGAGAAGACTCCGCGGTTGCTATCAAAGAAATGTTTCATAAAAGGTTTCTACTCCGAGTTCATTCATGGTAATGATACTTATTATCAGAAGCTAGGTAAAGTAAAGAAGTTCAAGGCAAACGGTAACCGCCCCATTCGATCTACCCAAATAAAGCGGCTGCGCTGAGCGCAAATACGGTTGACAAGGCCGTGTGCCATTGTCATACCGCCTAACTGGCCTGAGCAGATCGCATACCTTATACTTGCCCTGCAAAGCTTTTGCGCAACCTAACGGACCGCGCCTGATCAAGCTTTGCATCCATTCGAGCTCAGGAGACACCTCCCTCGCAGCGATCAACCACCCCAAACAATCTGACCTTAATTAAGGAGAAAACCAGTGGCCTGGTTTTATTTACTCATTGCCGGCGTGCTTGAGGTAGTGTGGGCTTTTGCCATGAAAGAGTCCCAAGGATTTAGCCGTTTAACCCCTTCGATCATCACCTTGGTGACCATGATCGGCAGCTTTTGGCTGCTGGCACTGGCCATGCGCAGCTTGCCACTGGGCACCGCCTACCCCATTTGGACAGGTATCGGCGCGGTGGGCGCTTTTATTGCGGGCATTATTTGGTTGGCCGAGCCGGTCAATGCCATGCGCATTGTGGCGGCCTGTTTGATTTTATCGGGGCTGGTGTTAATGAAGGTAGCCAGCCCTTAAAGTGCGCACCAACCCAAGGACGCCCTTACCCCCCAGTTACTGGAGGAAAAAACGCCACCTCGTCGTGCTGTTGGATGGTGTGAGCACCGCCGACGATTTGCTGGTTTACCGCGCTGAGGATTTTACTTTTACTGAACGCCTCGGCCCAGCCCTCACCCTGCGCTTTTAACTGCTTAATAACGTCATCAACGGTTGTTGGCGAGCTGACATCAAGCGTCATTTGTTCGCAGTTAAGTTGATCGCGTAGGCTGGCAAAAAACAAGATATTAATCATAACGTCTTTTATATCACCTTAGAGTATTGGGTGGCAGGCGAGTTTTTTAAATACTGGTCAAACACCATGCAAATACGCCGAATCAGTAAACGCCCGGCATCGTTAACGTAAATGCCGCTATTGTTAACCAGCACCAGTGCGTCCTCGACCATGGGCTCCAACGCTTGTAGCTCCGGCGCAAAGTGTGTGGCCATATCGATCGAGAACAGCGTGTTAAAGTGGGCATACTCTAACCTAAAGTGGCAAATCAGCTGGTTGATCACCTCTTTTCTCAGCAGGTCTTCGTCGGTTAACGTAACGCCACTGATAAACGCTGGTTGGCCGCTGTCGATTCGCTTTTGGTAGTCGTGAATATCGCCGCTGTTTTTAATATAAGTGTCGCCAAAATAACTGATGGCCGACACGCCAAAGGCCAGTAACTCGCAGCCTTTATGGGTTGAGTAACCCTGAAAATTGCGGTACAGAGCATGCTCGTTTTGTGCCTTTACTAATGAGTCGTGGGCCTTGGCAAAGTGGTCCATTCCCACATAAACATACCCTGCTAATTGTAAGCGCTCGATAATAAGCTGCAACATATCCAGCTTTTGGGCGGCGCTGGGTAACTGCGACTCATCGATTAAGCGCTGGCTTTTAAACAGATGCGGCAAGTGCGCGTAGCCAAACGCCGAGATCCGGTCGGGCGCCAAAGCAATCACTTGCTCTAGGGTCACGGCTAAAGTCTCGGCCGTTTGCAGCGGCAAGCCGTAAATTATATCCATACTGATAGAGCCAAAGCCACTTTCGCGGGCAGCGGCCATTATGCTGTCCACTTGCTCGACACTGTTGTAACGGTTAACCGCCTTTTGTACGTCTGGGTCAAAGTCTTGAACCCCCATACTAAGGCGGTTAAAACCGATATCGCCCAAGCAATATATTTTATCCACTGACATCCGGCCCGGATGCACCTCCACCGAGGCCTCTAAGGCATCGCCACTTAACAGGTTAAAATGCCGGCGGGTGGCGTCCATCAGCCAGCGCATTTCGGGCTCGCTGATATAGGTGGGTGTACCGCCGCCCCAGTGCAATTGCGCCACTGGCTTGGCAACATCTATTTGGCTTGCCATAGCGGCCATCTCGCGATCCAGCGTTTGCAAGTACGGCATGGCGCGCTCTTTGTGATGGGTCACTATTTTATTGCAGCCACAGTAATAACAAAGGGTTTCGCAAAACGGAATATGAAAATAGAGCGACAAGTCGCGCCCAGAGGCGTTGCTGGCTTGAATAGCCCGGGCAAACCCCTGGTCGTTAAACTCGCTGGTAAATTGCGGCGCTGTGGGGTACGAGGTGTAACGCGGACCTTGTAGATCGTAGCGTTTTATTAAATCTAAATCCCAGAAAACCGGTGCAGACGTCATAGCTGTACAACCTTAACAATGCCTTTATTGCATTAACGGCGATCCAGAAATCTCAAAATCGTAGCCATCGATTTCGGCCTCAGAGATCAATACCTGAATATACTGAGACACAGCTTTACGCTGCACTTTCTCGGCCAGATATTCGGATATTTTATCTTTTACCGCGTCAAACGGCATCGTTTGGCCGGCAATTTTGCGCGCCACATACACCAGATGAAAACCATAACGTGTTTCAACCGGGCGTGGCATTAAACCCAGCTCAGCAACAAACACTTGGCGCTCAAACTCGGCCACGGTTTGACCCTTGCTGATTTGCCCTAAACTGCCATCGGTTTCTTTTGACGGACAGGCCGACTCACGCTTTGCCAGTGCGCCAAAGTCGGCGCCCCCCTTTAATATCTCAAGCAGTGCATCGGCACGGGTTTTGGTCTCGGCGCGGCCGGCATCGTCATCTTTGCCTACCGCTAAAAGGATGTGCTTAACCTCTAACAGCGGCGAGGTTAAAAATCGATCGGGGTTGGCCTCATAGTAGGTACGGCAATCTTCCTCGGTGGCTTTTGGCGTGGCGACTTCTCGCTCGATTAGCTCCTCGATAAAGTCTTCGTCAGAGCTTTCGATCATATCATCGGCCACATCAATGCCCAGCTCTTTAGCCCGCTGGCGAAATAGCTCACCAATGACTAACGCCTCGGCCGCCTTTAACATCGCCTCGCGTTTTGAATCGGCGCGGTGATATTGCATCTCTTGCAAGATTTTATTTTCATCGATAACTGTTTCATTAACGGTAATCATATTAACGATTGCCTCGCAAACAACCAAAAGCGTTAGGGCGGCGTTTGCCGCCCGCTAATTTAACCTATTAAACTCAGTGAGCTGGGCGTTTACATAGACGCCCGAGTACGACGACGAACCACGATGTAGTTGCGCCCAAGGTACTTAACCGGAACACTGAGCATGTGCACTAAGCGCGTAAACGGGAAGACTAAAAAGATCGTCATACCCAGAATGATATGCGCTTTAAAAATCCAAGAGACATTGGCAATTGCCTCGGCGCCGCTAAACCCGCGCAGTAAAAATACGCTTTGTGCCCAGTGCATTAACTGCATCATCACGGCGCCGTCTAAGTGACCCAGCGATATAAATATCGAGCTTAAACCCAGCAGCAGCTGCGCCAACAATAGCAGCAATACCACAACATCCATGGCGCTACCGGTAGCGCGAATGCGCGGGTGGAACAAGCGACGCAACGTTAACACCACCAGGCCAAACAAACACAACAAGCCAAACAACCCGCCGGCGACGATCGCCAGTATTTGTTTTGCCTCGGCGGTAACGCCTAAAAAGTGCCACACTCCCAGCGGGGTTAACAGGCCGACAAAGTGACCAAAGAATATGCCGATGATCCCCACATGAAATGGAATACTGCCGATGCGCAGCCACTTTTTTTCGAGCAGCTGGCTAGAGCTGGCCTTCCACGTGTACTGCTCGCGATCGTAGCGAATCCAGGTACCGATAAACATCACAGCTATGGCGATGTAGGGGTAGATGCCAAAGGCAAACAAATGAAAAGTAGACATTGCTTCTCCTAATGTTTTTGCGCGCGTTGCGGATCGACAATGTTAAGCACTTGCTCGAGATCGCGACGCTGGCCAGATTCGGGTTTGTTGGTGGTGCTGCACGCGTCGGATTTAGAGTCGGGGCCAAAGGTCACCATCTCTTCCTCCCACACCTCATCCAGCGCCTCGGGGGTGTCGTCACGGGGCTCACCCGCCACTTGCTCGCGCACGTCATCGATGCTGACGCGAGCGCCACACCAGTGCAGCAACGCCTCAAACAGTACCGCGTAATTGCATTCACGCTCTTTTAAACGCGCCGCCAATAACACCAAGATATGCTCGACCTCTTGCAAGCCGGCGCGGGCGTTGTCTGGACCCTGAGTCGACAAAAACTCCAAATACAAAGGCAAGTAATCGGGCAGCTCTTTGGCGTCTATCTCAAGCCCCGCCTGTTTATACTGCTCCATTAAATCCACCATCGCCTGACCGCGATCGCGGGACTCGCCGTGCACATGCTCAAACAATAAAAGCGACAGCGAGCGGCCGCGCTCGAACAGTGAGTCGTACTCGGCCTGCCAATCCATGAGATCGTCGCCGGTGCGCTGGTCAATAAAGCCCTGCAAGTCGTCGCGCAGCCTAGCTTTAAGGTTGATGCTGCCGGCTAACTCTAGCAGCGCCTCCCGCTCGTTCACGAGATCTTGGGTGGGGTATTCCATTAACAGTGACATTAATCGCAAACTTTTCATGGGCTACTCCTAGTCCTCTTGTATTACGGCGGGGATAATCTGCCGTACGCCTGCGCGATTGCCACCAAACAAACTGGTGTCATCATTACCACCACCACAGCCATTGCCAAAGGTAAAGCCGCACTCGCCTTTCATATCGTAGGCGTCCTCGGCGTAAGCGCGATGGCTGGTAGGAATGACAAAGCGATCTTCGTAATCGGCGATGGCCATATAGCGGTACATCTCCTCGACCTGCTCGACGCTCAAGCCCACTTGTTTTAGCACCTCTAAATCCTGCACACCATCGACGTACTTAGAGCGGTTGTAGGCGCGCATGGCGATCATTTTCTCTAGTGCCTCGACCACTGGCTGCTCTTCACCGGCGGTGAGCAAGTTGGCTAAATAGCGCAGCGGAATACGCAGAGATTTTAGATCGGGGATCTCGCCGTTCATACCCACGTGACCGGCCTCGGCGGCGCTTTGGATCGGCGACAAAGGCGGTACATACCAAACCATTGGCAAGGTGCGGTACTCGGGGTGCAGCGGCAACGCCACTTTCCACTCGACCGCCATTTTATAGGTGGGCGAGCGCTGTGCGGCTTTAATCCAGCCCTGCGAGATACCCTCTTTTTCGGCCGCGGCAATCACCGCTGGGTCGAACGGATCTAAGAAAATATCCAATTGCGCTTGATACAGATCGGCCTCGTTGGGGACGCTGGCGGCCTCTTCGATGCGATCGGCGTCGTACAGCAATACGCCTAAGTAACGGATACGACCCACGCACGTCTCGGAGCATACCGTGGGTTGCCCGGCCTCAATGCGCGGGTAACAAAAGGTGCACTTTTCGGACTTTCCGCTCTTCCAGTTGTAGTAGATTTTTTTGTACGGGCAGGCCGACACGCACATGCGCCAACCGCGACATTTGTCTTGGTCGATCAGTACAATGCCGTCTTCTTCGCGCTTGTAAATTGCACCCGACGGACACGCCGAGACACACGCGGGGTTTAGGCAGTGCTCACACAGGCGCGGCAAATACATCATAAAGGTGTTTTCAAACTGGCCGTAAATATCCGCTTGGATGTTGTCAAAGTTGACGTCTTTGCGGCGCTTTTCAAACTCGGTGCCAAGGATCTCCTCCCAGTTGGGACCCCAGACAATTTTGTCCATGCGCTGGCCGGTAATCAGCGAGCGCGGCCGTGCCGTGGGCTGGTGTTTGGTATCGCCCACGGTGTGCAGGTGTTGATAATCAAAATCAAACGGCTCGTAGTAATCGTCGATCTCGGGCAAGTCGGGGTTGGCAAATAAATTAGCCAATACCCGTAACTTACCGCCAATGCGCGGTTTGATTTTGCCCTTTTTATCGAGCTTCCAGCCGCCCTTCCAGACTTTTTGATTCTCCCACTCTTTGGGGTAGCCGACACCGGGCTTGGTTTCAACGTTGTTAAACCAAGCGTATTCGACACCTTCGCGAGAGGTCCAGACGTTTTTGCAGGTGATTGAACAAGTGTGACAACCAATACACTTGTCCAAGTTTAATACCATGCCTATTTGTGCTCTTACTTTCATGCGTTAAACCTCCGGGCCTTACTCGGTATCGAGCCAATCGACTTTATCCATCTTGCGGATAATGACAAACTCATCGCGGTTACAGCCCACTGTGCCGTAATAGTTGAAGCCGTAAGATTGTTGTGCGTAAGCACCAATCATGTGGGTGGGCTTCATGACCACGCGGGTAACAGAGTTATGGATGCCCCCGCGGGTTTTGGTTAGGTTTGAGCCTGGGGTGTTGATGATGCGCTCTTGCGCGTGGTACATCATGCTTAACCCTTGTGGTACTCGCTGCGACACCACCGCCCGACAAGCGAGCGCGCCGTTCACGTTAAACACATCGATCCAATCGTTATCGACAATGCCGGCGGCCGCGGCGTCGGTCTCACTGAGCCAGACAATAGGCCCACCGCGCGACAGTGTTTGCATCAGTAGGTTATCCGAGTAAGTACTGTGGATGCCCCACTTTTGGTGCGGTGTTACCCAGTTAAGTATCAACTCTTTATGGCCGTTGTCTCTTTTGCCAAAAAGAGGCTCTACCGCTTTTAGGTTAACCGGCGGTTTGTACAAACAGTGCTGTTCGCCAAAGTCGAGCATCCACTCGTGGTCTTGATAAAACTGCTGCCGGCCGGTAATGGTGCGCCACGGGATCAGCTCGTGCACGTTGGTGTAGCCGGCGTTGTAGGACACGTGCTCGTCTTCTAAGCCCGACCAAGTGGGCGATGAAATAATTTTACGTGGCTGCGCGACGATATCACGAAAACGAATTTTCTCGTCTTGTTTTGGCAATGCCAAATGCGTGTGATCGCGCCCGGTATGCTTGCCCAGCGCGGCCCATGCTTTAACGGCAACCTCGCCGTTGGTTTCGGGCGCCAGCGATAAAATCATCTCGCAGGCATCGATGGCCGAATCGATTATAGGCCGCCCTTGGTTGGCGCCCTCGGCCTGGTGGGTGCGGTTAAGCTTGCCTAAAAACTCAACCTCTTCTTTGGTGTCCCAGCTAATGCCTTTACCACCATTGCCTAAGGTTTCTAGCAGTGGCCCCACCGAGGTAAAGCGCTGGTAGGTGTTGGGGTAATCGCGCTCGACCACATCGATGTTGGGCATGGTAACGCCGGGCACTGCATCGCACTCGCCCTTCCACCAGGCTTTAACGCCGTAGGGCTGCGCCAGCTCGCCGGGGGAGTCGTGCATAATCGGCGTGGTCACCACATCGGTTTCAACCCCCAGGTGCCCTACCGAAACCTCAGAGAACCTTTTGGCAATGCCTTTAAAGATCTCCCAGTCGCTGCGCGACTCCCACACCGGATCGATGGCCTCGGTTAGTGGGTGAATAAACGGGTGCATGTCCGAGGTGTTCATGTCGTCTTTTTCGTACCAAGTGGCGGTAGGCAAAACGATATCGGAGTATAAACAGGTGGTGGACATTCTAAAGTCCAACGTCACCCATAAATCGACTTTGCCCTCAGGCGCCTCTTCGTGCCACACCACGTCTTCGGGTTTTGCTTCACCCGTCTCGCCTAGGTCTTTGTTCATCAAGCCGTGCTTGGTGCCTAAAAAGTGCCGCAACATATACTCGTGGCCTTTACCGCTTGAGCCTAACAAGTTAGAGCGCCAGACAAACATATTGCGCGGAAAATTTTTGGGGTTGTCAGGGTCTAGGCAGGCAAACTTTAGCTCGCCATTGACCAGCTGATCGCGCACATAATCTTTAACATCTTTGCCGGCGGCTTTTGCCAGTGCGGCTATTTTAAGAGGGTTTTCGCCAAGCTGCGGCGCCGATGGCAACCAGCCCATACGCTCGGCACGGGTGTTGTAATCCAAGATACTCGACTGCCATTTGGTTTTGTTGGCCAAAGGCGACACCAGATCGCTCATGTTGAGTTTTTCATAGCGCCACTGGTTAGAGTGGGCATAAAAGAACGAGGTGCCGTTCATTTGGCGCGATGGACGCTGCCAATCCAAGCCAAAGGCCAGTGGTGTCCAGCCGGTTTGTGGGCGCAGTTTTTCTTGCCCCACATAGTGCGCCCAACCGCCACCGCTTTGGCCAACACAGCCGCACATCATCAGCATGTTGATCAGGCCGCGGTAGTTCATGTCCATGTTGAACCAGTGGTTCATACCGGCGCCGACAATAATCATCGAGCGGCCATGGGTTTTATCGGCGGTGCGGGCAAACTCGCGAGCCACTTGGATCACGTGCTCGGGGTTTACGCCGGTGATGCGCTCTTGCCATTTAGGGGTGTAAGGTTTGTCGTCGTCAAAGCTCTGGGCGCAGTTTTCATCGCCTAAACCGTTATCGACGCCGTAGTTGGCCAAGGTTAAATCAAACACCGTGGCCACTAGTACTTGCTCGCCATTGGCCAGGGTTACGCGCTTAACGGGTACTTTGCGTACCTGCACCTCGGTGTGGTCGGTGTGCTGAAAGTAACCGTGGTCGTGCTCTTTACAGCCAAAATAAGGAAACGAGACATCGGCGATTTCATCGCTGTTGCCTTTGATGGATAGCTGTAGTTCGATCTCATCGCCGCTGCAGCCGTCGCGCGACTCGAGGTTCCACTTACCGTGCTCGCCCCAGCGATACCCAATAGAACCGTTGGGGCTCACAAGGCGCTGATCGGCGCCGTTAATGGCCACAGTTTTCCAATCGGGATTATTGGTTTCACCGAGGTTATCGACCAAGTCGGCGGCGCGTAAAAAGCGCCCCTGTTGCAACGCATCGCCGCTTTTTTCGAGCATCACCAAGTGTGGCATGTCGGTGTACTGCCTGACGTAACGGGTGAAGTAATCGCTTTGCGAGTCGACGTAAAACTCTTTTAAAATCACATGACCAAAAGCCATCGCCAGCGCGGCATCGGTGCCTTGGCGCGGCGCCAGCCATAAGTCGGCGTGGGTGGCTACCTCCGAGTAATCGGGGGTGATGCTGATCACTTTGGTGCCTTTGTAGCGCACCTCGGTTAAAAAGTGGGCATCGGGGGTGCGCGTTTGCGGTACGTTAGAGCCCCAACACATAATGTACGATGAGTTATACCAGTCGGCCGACTCTGGCACATCGGTTTGCTCGCCCCACACTTGGGGTGAGGCCGGCGGCAAGTCGCAATACCAGTCGTAGAAACTTAAGTTGTTGCCGCCAATCAGCGATAAGTAGCGAGCACCGGCGGCGTAAGACACCATCGACATAGCCGGAATCGGCGAGAAGCCGGAGATGCGATCGGGGCCGTAGGTTTTGGCGGTGTAAACGTTAGAGGCGGCGATAATCTCGTTCACCTCGTCCCAGTGGGCGCGAATAAAACCGCCCAGGCCGCGACGCTCTTTATAGCTTTTGGCTTTTACAGGATCCTCGATAATAGAGGCCCAAGCGTCTACCGGATCGGCGTGCTGCTCGCGCGCCTCGCGCCACAGTTTCATTAAAGACTGTCGCACCTTGGGGTATTTTAAACGGTTGGCACTGTAGATGTACCACGAGTAACTGGCCCCACGCGGGCAACCGCGTGGTTCGTGGTTAGGTAAATCGGGCCGTGTACGAGGGTAATCGGTTTGCTGAGTCTCCCAGGTAACCAAGCCGTTTTTAACGTAGATCTTCCAGCTGCAGGAGCCGGTACAGTTCACCCCGTGGGTCGAGCGGACAATTTTATCGTGCTGCCAACGCTGGCGGTAACCACGCTCCCATTGGCGGTCTTCGTCGGTGGTAACGCCATGACCTTCGGCAAAAGGTTCTCGCTGCGCCTGAAAATAACGCAGCTTATCGAGAAGATGACTCATTCGCGGACTCCTGAACAGAGGCTAATAGCAATAAGCACGAAGGCCATTGCCGGTAATAAACTTACCCCCAATGGTGCGCCAATTGTGCTACTTTCGCCATGCGCCAAAGTCTTTGAGCAATGCCCCCGACTACCCCTTTAGTGGTAAGCCGAAAAATCACAAGCTATTGATTTTAAAGGATTTTATTTTTACGCCATTGGCATTATCGCTGTTTTTAGGTATTTTAATTCATCGGTGGTATCCCTCATTGGTTGTACCACAACAATACCAACGAGGCTGAAATATACCCTGCACGCTTTAGCTGCAGCCGCTAAATCAACACCTGCAGTTTGATGGCAATAAACCCACACCCCATACTGTGGCACTATAGTGTTTAGCACCGCCCTAAAAAGGCGTAACTTTCCACAAAGATAATTCTTATGCGTTCAAGTTCTCTTGTGATCAGTATCAAGCTCGCCTTAACCGGCATTGTCGCGCTGGCGGCTTTTACTATGGCTGTGTCTTACTGGATTTCGGAGCGCTCCGACACGGATGCTTACGCGATTAATTTAGCCGGCTCATTGCGCATGCAAACTTACCGCTTAGCGTTATTGGCTGAGACCGATAGCGTCAGCGCCGAGACCGTTGCCCAAGCGCGACAAGACTTTGAGCAAACCTGGAATCACCCACTGATACAGTCTTTGCGCGGGCAAAACGCAAAGCACGATCAAGCATGGCTGCAAGCCAATGACTTTAGGCAACACGCAAGTCAGCGGCTGCAGCAGCAATCACTGCCAGAGCTATTACCCAAGCTTGATCGGCAAGTTAAAAAACTGGATGAATTAGTGCAACGCATTCAGTCGCACAGTGAAGCTAACGCCAAAAAGCTACGTTTGGTACAAGTTATCTCGCTCTTTTCCATACTCGCCTTAGCAGCGGTGGTTACCTACTGGTTAAGAATGCGCATGGAGTTTCCCTTACAGCAGCTTGGCGATATGAGCCAGCGCATCAGTCAGGGGGATTTTGCTTACCGAATTATTCCAGCCCACGCCGACGAGCTGGGCTCACTGGCGCTGACCTTTAACAAAATGAGCGACTCCATATTCCATATGCACAAAGAGATGGAGCAACAAATTCAACAGCAAACACTTGCCTTGCAACGCAGCAACACCACTTTGCAATTTTTATACGACACGGCGCGGGCTATTATCGAGCAAGAGCCTAACGGTATCGATTACGACCCGATTTTAGCGCGCCTGCAAAGCTTGGTTGAGGTAGACGATATTGAGCTTTGTTTAATTACCGAGGCAGGCGACGCGCCCTATCGACAAATTAAACCCGACACGAGTGACCCGGAGCTGTGCATGCTTCGCAGCTGCCACCTTTGTCTGGCCGGCGAGCCGCTCGATAATATAGATAAAAACCCGCTCTCCAACTTTGCACACAGATACAGCTTTCCGATGTTGCGCGATCAAAACCATTATGGCGTTTTAATTGCACGAACCAAACAAGGGCAAACCCCCGAGCCCTGGCAACAGCAATTGATGCAGTCGGTGGCCGACCAAATTGCAATGGCGTTGAGCCTGCAAGTGCAAGAGGACGATGCGCGGCGTCTGTCACTGGCACACGAGCGCGCGGTGATCGCCCGCGAGCTGCACGACTCGCTGGCGCAAGCTTTGTCGTATTTAAAAATTCAGGTGGTGCGATTAAACCGCGCACTGGCCAAGGGCGATAAAAAAACCCTCGAAGAGGTTTCTTTAGAGTTACAAGAGGGGCTCACCGCTGCTTACAAACAACTGCGCGAGCTGCTCACCACCTTCCGCTTAAAAGTAGACGGGCCCGGGCTGCTGGGAGCATTGCAAAGCAGCGTAAAACAACTGGGAGCCCAAACGGACATTTACATTGAGCTTGATTACCAATTAGAAAACTTACCACTAACGCCCAACGAAGAGATCCACTTATTACAAATAGTGCGCGAGGCGTTGCAAAATGCCATTAACCACAGCCAGGGCTCGCACGTGCTGATTCACATCAAACAAGAGCAGCAACAAGTGCTCACACACATTACCGACAATGGCATTGGTATTGATGAAGACCCGCACAAGCGAAACCATTACGGCTTGGCCATTATGCAAGAGCGCGGCAAAAACCTGCACGGTGAGCTCACTGTGGCCAGACAAGACTGCGGCGGCACCCGCGTTAGCTTTGTATTTACCCCAGAGTGCTTCGCCTTAGCCAATGTGTTTGCCCGCGAGCGATAGCAGCGCTTGATGGGTTATCAAGAAGCGCTGCTATCGCTGGGATTTTAACAGGGCACGGCGGCGCCTTTGCGTGCGTAGTACCACCAAGTGACCAGCAAGCAGCTGACATAAAAAGCCACAAAGCCCATTAACGCTGCACTGACACCACCGGTTAACGCAAACGATGAGCCGTAGGCTTTAGGAATAAAAAACCCTCCGTAAGCGGCGATCGCCGAAATAAAGCCTAACACCGCGGCGGCCTCGCGGTTGCCCTCTACCTCGGCCTGAGCGCCCTTGCCCAGCGCCTGCACGCGCAAGGTCATAAAAATAACCGGCACCATGCGAAAGGTGGAGCCATTTAAAATTCCCGAGGCAATAAAGAGCAATAAAAACATAGTAAAAAAGCCCCAGAAATTGCCTGGACTGCTGCCGTCGGGTAAAAAGTGAATCACCCCAAAAACCCCAGCAATCATCACGCCAAACACCCATAAACTAACCCGTGCGCCGCCGAGCTTATCGGCAATGACGCCACCGGCAGGGCGCGCTAACGCCCCCAACAATGGGCCTATAAAAGCGTACTTAGTTGGGTCGACATCGGCAAACAGCATTTTTGATAACAGCGGAAACCCAGCGGCAAAACCAATAAAGCTACCAAAGGCACCTAGGTACAACCAACACATTAACCAGGTGTGGGAGCGCTTAAAAATAACCACTTGATCACTAAAAGAGGACTTAGCCGAGGCGATATCGTTCATGCCAAACCAAGCCACCACAGCACCTATGGCGATAAAGGGTACCCAGATTAATGCCGCGTTATGGATCCACACGGCTTGCCCTGCGGCGGCGCCCTCTTGGCTGATCAGCGGATCGCCACCAAAAACCGCTAAAGAGGATGAGGCGATAATCAAAGGGCCCACCAGTTGCATGGCCGAGACACCAAGATTACCCAGCCCGGCATTAAGCCCCATGGCACCGCCTTTTTCGGCCTTGGGGTAAAAAAAGCTAATATTGGCCATGCTCGAGGCAAAGTTGCCGCCGCCAAAGCCGCACAGCAGCGCCAAAATTAACATCACCAAGTAAGAGGTGTCGGTGTTTTGCAGTGCAATACCAAGCCACAAACACGGCAGTATTAACGAGGCGGTAGAGATTGCCGTCCAGCGCCGGCCGCCAAAAATCGGTACCATAAAGCTGTAAAAAATTCGCAGCGTAGCGCCCGATAAAGACGGCAATGCCGCCAACCAAAACAACTGATTAGAGCTGTAGGTAAACCCTAACTGGGGCATCTTGACCACCAAGATCGACCAGATAGACCACACCGCAAAGGCTAAAAACAAGTTGGGTATGGATATCCATAAATTGCGTCGTGCAATGCTTTTACCGGTATTTTGCCAAAAGCTAGGGTCTTCGGGGCGCCAGTCATCCAGCACAAAAGCATCGGGCGTTGAAAACTCTGGGAGGTCCCGAACATCTCGCTCACCGACACTCCACTCGCGACGCTCGGCTAAACGAATCGCGTAATGCATCCAAGCCAGTGCCGCGGCCGACACCAAAAACAGCAGCATAAACGTACTTTGCCAAATGCCCACGACGTCGTTGAGCATGCCAAAGGTAAGGGGCAAAAAGAAACCTCCCAAACCGCCAATCATACCCACTGCACCACCGACCACACCAACGTGGTTGGGGTAGTAGATGGGGATGTGTTTGAACACGGCGGCCTTGCCCAGCGACATAAAAAAGCCCAGCACAAAGGTCAGCACAATAAACATTGGCAAGTTCAGCGCAAAGCTAAACTCCAGCGTATGGTCGACCCCTAACACGCGATATTCGGTGGGCGGATAACTGAGCAAAAAACAGCAGGCAACAGACGCTAACAAAGTCCAGTACATCACCCGGCGGGCGCCGTAGCGATCGGACATCCAGCCGCCTAATATACGAAACAACGAGGCCGGAATGGTGTACAGCGCCGTGACGATACCGGCGGCGATAATACCCAGCCCGTACACTTCCATTAAATAATGCGGCAGCCACAAAGCCAGCGCGACAAAGCCGCCAAACACAAAAAAGTAATAGAGCGCAAAACGCCATACACGAATATCACTTAACGGCTCGAGCTGCTGACGTAAAGAAACCCCTTGAGCCCTGCGCTGGGTTAACCCTGGGTCGGCCTTGGCCAGCACAATAAAAGCCACCCCCGCCAGCGCTATAACCGCCGCATACACCTGTGCGGTGGCCTGCCAACCCATGGCCAGCAGCAAAAAAGGTGCGCCAAAGTTGGTGACCGCTGAGCCCACGTTACCGGCACCAAAAATCCCCAACGCTAGGCCTTGTTGTTTGGCCGGATACCAAGCAGAGGTATAGGCAACCCCGACGATAAACGAGCCACCGGCCAAGCCAACCCCAAGGGCTGCCAACAGCATTAAGTAGTAGTCGGTGGCGATACTGACCAGCAACACCGCACCACCGGTGGCAATCATCAGGCTGCCAAACACCCAGCGGCCGTCAAAACGATCGGTTAATACCCCCAAAAATATTCGACTCACGGAGCCCGATAAAATGGGAGTAGCCATCAATAGGCCTAACTGGGTATCGGTTAAGCCCAGCTCTTGTTTAAGACGAATCCCCAGTATTGAGAAAATCGTCCAAACCGCAAAACATAAAGTGAAGGCAACGGTGGATAAAGAAAGCGCGCGGCGCTGATCACTTGGCCGGATGGCGCTGGCATCGAGCATGTGGTATCTCCAATGTTTTCGGGTATGCCAAGGGATAGTAAGGGGCAACCTGCAAGCTGGCTATTGAACCCTGTGGGCACCACCTTCTACCACCAAGGTGGTACTTTACACACTGCGAGATGTTGTATCGGCTTTTAAGAGAATTTTAGAGGTATGCTCAGGGTCGAGCTTTTGCTGAAGGTCGTTGCCAATAAAAAAGGCCATTAAGCAACAAGCACAGACCATAAAAAACCGAAAAACTGACAAAGGCTAACGCCAAACCAGCATCGCAAAAATACGCTATTAACAACGGAACATACGTCATGCCCACGGTAGCTATGGCCATTAGCCAGGCACTGGCGTCGCCGCGCAAACAAGGAGGAAACACCCTGTTAAGCGATTGCACTAACGCCCCATGAGCAACCCCAGAGGCGATAAACAGCAAACTAAAACTGAGCAGGTAACCGGTAAAATAACGCGCGGGATAATCTGCCCCAAGTGCCAAACTTATAAACCGCGCCGCGGCGAGGGCCGCTAAAGCCAACGCGACAAAACACACTTGACTGACACACACACCACCCCCGCGCATGGCCGCCCAGCGCCCCAGCGGTCGCATCAACAACGCCGCCAATGGCAGCATCCAAGCGTAGAGAAAAACCCCAGGATATCCAGAGCTATAAAGGGCTGCATCGGGCGGTCTAAATAATACCGCCGTCATTAAGGGAAACACCAAAGTAAAACCCAAAAAGCTACCCAGTGAGGCTATCCACCAGACGCTCATAAACCATAACTGCGGTTGCGACCACACCCTCACTAAACGCTGCCAACGCGAAACCGACAGCAGCAACTTTAAAGTTAATGCACACATCAGTGGTATCAGCAACACCGGCAACAACCACAATCCCAAACACTCACTGCCACGCACTATTGCTAATAACGCGGTTGCGGCGACAACCGACAGCGCTAAGGCTAAGGCGTAAAGACCGGTCACCTTGACCACGCCACGCCAGTTAATATTTCTATGCCAGCGGTAATTGCACAGCCAAATTGCCAATACCAACAGGCACACCAGCGCCCAAAATACGCCAATCCAACTTAACCATATGGGCGTACCAACGGGTACCCGTCCCAAAAAGTGGCTTGCATCAAACAGTAACTGCTGTCCAGTGTGACCGGTAAAATCAAAGGTTACCAACAGCGGTAAACACAACAGTCCGATGATGATTCCCAAGTGCCCAGATGCAGTGGCGCCTTCTAGATCGTACTGAAGCTCGCCGGTGGGGGCCGCAGCGGGGGCTGCCAGCAAAACAAATCCGCCGCCGCCTATACCCGCCACAAGCGCCAGCCAAGGCAGAGCATTTACCGCGTTAAAGCCCACCGTTAACAACAGCAAGCCACAGACGGCTAAAAGCGCAAACAGCAACACCAACAGCAGGCTTGGCTCATCGGATGGTTTTAATAAAAAACCCAACAGCAAACGCAAACTAATGGCATACAAGCCGGTTAATGCCATATAGACAAACAGTATTTTGGTACTGGGTAGCTCTTGGATAAGGCCCCAGTACGTCAGCAGCAAAGCAGGCGAGGACCACAAACCGAAGGCGCACAAAAGCCCCATCGACACCAATGCCGAGGGTATTGGCTGGGTGCTTGCTGGGTTGTTATTAACGCGGGTTATTATTTTATTTGTGCCGCTAGGGCCGTGCATAATGCTTACCTATTCAATAAGGAGCGAGTTGCACTATGGCGCCTTAGCTTAGCCACCTCAATTGACCATTGTGGTTAAGCCCCTGCCGCAAACCACCCCTTTAGAGCTACCCACAAAGGCCTAGCTATTGTTTCAGGCAATGGTAAGAAGCACGACACCCTACTTGCCAAAAAGCTCAGCGGCACTGACAATGGAGTGAGACCAGACACTGGCACCCTATAAAGTACGGTCGTAAGACAAGGACTCTTTCATGACTCAAAAAACCTCCAGCATAATGCTGGTTGACGATCACCCCCTGTTACGCAAAGGCCTGCAACAGCTCATTGAGCTATCAGACGGGCTCAAGCTAGTAGCGCAAGCGAACAGCGGCGCCGAGGCGCTAGAGCTTGGCGTTGAGTTGGATCCAGATTTAATTTTGCTGGACCTTAACATGCAAGGTATGAACGGCTTAGAGACTTTAGAAAAACTCAGAGCTGCAGGCGTTACCTCGCGCATTGTTATGCTGACGGTGTCCGATGCCGACGCCGATGTCATTGGTGCTATATCCCGCGGCGCCGACGGTTACCTATTAAAAGATATGGAGCCCGAGGAACTTCTGACACAAATCGAACGCGCCTTGCAAGGCAAGATGGTGATGAGTGAAGCGGTCACCCAGGCATTGGCCACAGCGATCCGCCGCCCACAACAAAGCCACCAAGCAAAACTTGAAAACCTGACCGGACGGGAGCTGGAGATTTTAAAACTTATCGCCAAAGGCCTGAGCAATAAGCTGATCGCGCGGGAGCTGGACATATCCGACGGCACGGTTAAAGTACACGTTAAACACCTACTGAAAAAGTTGGGGCTGCGCTCTCGGGTCGAGGCGGCTGTCTGGATGATTAATCAAGAAAAAGGCGAGTAATTATTTATGCACCACTGCGATGAACCCCAGTTGCTACCGGTGGCCGACGCAATAGCCCGAATGCAAGCGGCCGTTAGCCCTGTGACCGAGACGCAAACATTGCCGCTGGAGCAATTGCTTGATCGAGTTAATGCCGAGCCACTGCGCGCCGGCTTTAACGTCCCAGGCTACGACAACTCGGCCATGGACGGTTACGCTTTCGACGCGGATAACAACCTCGATACACTTACCCTAGTGGGCCAATCGCTGGCCGGACACCCTTTTTACGGCACAATTAAGCCAGGTGAGTGCGTGCGCATCACCACAGGTGCCACCATACCCAATGGCGCTAATACGGTGATTATGCAAGAGAACACCCGTGCGGTGGGCAACCAGGTTCAGCTGCTAAGCACACCTAAAGCCAACGCTAATATCCGCCGCGCCGGTGAGGACATGACCCTTGGGCAAACAATCTTTACCGCGGGGCATCGCTTTGGCCCTGTGGATATTGCCCTACTGGCCTCTTTAGGTCTGGCTCAGGTTAACGTAAAGCGTCGCTTAAAAGTCGCGGTGTTATCCACCGGCGATGAATTAACCCCTCCCGGTCAACCACTGGCAGACGGTCACATATACGACAGTAACCGTTATGGCATTATCGCTATGCTAAAACGCCTAAACGCTGAGGTGATCGATATTGGCCTGGTTGCCGACCAGCCCGATCTTATCCGCGCGGCACTGACACGCGCTGCCACCGAGGCCGATGCTATAGTCTCTAGCGGTGGCGTGTCGGTGGGCGATGCCGATTATGTCAAAGATATTTTAGCCGAGATGGGACAAGTGGATTTTTGGAAGGTAGCCATAAAGCCCGGTAAGCCGTTCGCTTTTGGCGCGATCGGCGCTACCACTTTTTTTGGCCTGCCGGGCAATCCGGTCTCTGCCATCGTTACATTGCATCAGCTTGCTTTGCCGGTATTGCAAGTGATGAGCGGAGCGCAGCCAGAGCCACCGCTGCAACTTACCGTCAAGGCCTTAGAGGGTTACAGAAAACGCCCCGGGCGGTGCGATTTTCAGCGCGCACGCGTTTACAGCGCCGGCGAGAAAAACCGTATTACCAGCACCGGCGCTCAGGGCTCTGGTGTGCTGACCTCGTTTGTAGGCGCCAACGCTTATGCCATGCTCGAGGCAGAGCGCGGCTCAGTTGCCGCCGATGAGACCATTACCGCCTTGGTGTTTGATCGCTTTTTACAATAATCACAGGGCCACTAAAGCAAGTGGCCATTAACCTATAAAACGCAAAAAACGCTACGCTGTTTACCTTTAACACCGGGTCATGATTATTGCTTAGGGGTTACTCGCCACCCCATACAAGCGGTTAAGTACGATCTTTAAACGGTGGCCGAACGATCGATTACTTTTACGCCATCAGCCTCGGGGACAATATCTTTAACCAGCAGCGCCGTGACTAAATCGCATTTTACCGGCAACTTAATTTGCACTCGATGCCCCGAGCCTGGTGCACGAGCAATGCTTAAATTATTGCTATCCAGCATCTCGTGCAACCGAAACGAGTGATTGCTCTCGGGTGTTAACAAAGTTAACTGATCCCCTACAGAAAAAGCATTTTTAACCTCGACCTCAAACCACTCACCACTGTGGCCACTTAGCTCTCCTACCCACAACTGCTTACCTCTGCCGTGTGCCCGTGCTAAATTTTGCAATTGCTCTGGTTTTGCGTGGCGATCCAGCAATCCTGCGGTGTAACCGCGACTGGCAAGACCATCGAGTTCATGCAACAGCGAAAGGTTTAAAGCACGTCCCGCTACCGCATCATCAATCGCGCGCCGATACACCTGAGCGGTGCGGGCGACGTAATAAGGCGACTTGGTGCGCCCCTCAATTTTTAACGAGTGCACACCCATCCGCGTAAGCTCGGCCACATACTCAAGGGCACGCAGATCTTTTGAGTTAAGGATATAACTGCCGTGCTCGTCTTCATCGATCGGCATCAGCTCCCCCGGGCGGGTTTTATCCTCCAGCAGCACAGGCTGCCAGTGACCCTGCTCATCCTCTGCGGCGGGCTTGGCTTGGTACTGCCAGCGGCACGCATTGGTGCAAGCACCCTGATTAGGGTCGCGGTGATTAAAATACCCCGACAACATACAGCGCCCCGAGTACGCCATACACAAAGCGCCGTGGACAAACACCTCAAGCTCCATATCCGGTACCCGCTGACGAATTTCGGCAATCTCTTCTATGCTCAGCTCGCGGGATAAAATAATCCGGCTAATGCCTTGCTCTTGCCAAAAACGCACTGCGGCCCAATTGACGGTGTTGGCCTGTACCGATAAGTGCAACACCACATCAGCAAAGTGTTGCCGTAACAGCCACACCACACCTGGGTCCGATACAATCAAAGCATCCGGCTGCATGGCTATTAAAGGCCGCAGCCTTTCAATCAAAGTGCGAACCTTATTATTGTGCGGCGCTATATTGACCACCAGATAAAAGGCTTTTCCCTGCGCGTGAGCTTCGCTGATGCCGAGCGCCAAAGTCGGCACATCGAAACTGTTGTTGCGCACCCGCAAGCTAAAGCGTGGTAAACCGGCGTACACGGCATCTGCGCCGTAGGCAAATGCCAAGCGCATGGCGCGCAGACTACCGGCGGGGGATAATAGCTCTGGGGCAACGCAAGAGGTGTGCATATCGGCTCTCCAAAAAAACGGCACCATAGCAAACATCTTGTTTTTTTAAGCTTTACTGCCACTAAAACCCTCGGGCTACAACTTATTTGCTCGGCAAACGCCGTCAAGCTACCCATTACTGGGTAGGTTGGATGCTACAAACGAGCCATAACAACTCAACCTTAAGTGCGTTAAACTGGCTTTTCATCGTCACAATTACACTCACACCGAGCCTGCTCGCCTACCGCATTCTCATAGCCATGGTGAGCTGGCCGCTAGCCTTAACAGCTAGCCGGGCATCGCGGGGAAACTCGCCTGCCTCCCTTATTTGGAAAGGTGTCCTATGTTAAAAGACTCGTTTGACAGACGCTTTAGCTACCTGCGCCTGTCAGTTACCGAAGTGTGCAATTTTCGCTGTGATTATTGCCTTCCGGACGGCACTGACTGCGGTCCCGATGCGCGCGCCAAAGACTTAACGCTGGATGAGATTCGTCGTTTAGTAAACGTGTTTGCCAAACTTGGCACACGCAAGGTGCGCATCACTGGGGGCGAGCCCTCGCTGCGCAAAGACCTGCCCGAGATCATTCGTATTTGCAAAGCCACACCCGGCATTGAAACTGTTGCCCTAACCACCAATGGCTACCGTTTAGCTAAAGATATCGAGCTCTGGCACCAGGCAGGCTTAGACTCACTCAACGTCAGTATTGACAGTCTTGATCACGCTAAATTTGCCATGATTACCGGCCACAACAAGCTGCAACAAATACTCCAAGGGCTTGCCCAAGCCGCCGAGATAGGTATCGGCAACATTAAAGTTAACGCCGTGTTAATGAAGCATTATAACGATCAGGCTATGGACGACTTTTTTGCCTTTGTAAAAACCCGACCTATCACTTTGCGTTTAATTGAGCTAATGCGAACCGGGGATAACGCGGCTTTCTTTGAGCGCCACCACTTAAGTGGTACAGAAATTATTGCTAAGCTCAAAAAAGAAAACTGGCAAGAGCGTTTGCGCGGCCCCCACGCGGGCCCTGCGCGCGAGTTTTGGCATCCGCATTACGCCGGTGGTATTGGCTTAATTATGCCTTACAGTAAAGACTTTTGTGACACGTGCAACCGTTTGCGTGTGTCCAGCCAAGGCGCTTTATTTTTATGTTTATTTGTCGATCAGCATCAAAGCTTACGTCACCTATTGCAATCTGACGATCCACAACCGGCCATGGCCTTTTTACAAGAGGCGATCAAAGGCAAAGCAATCAGCCATAATTTGCACCAACAAAACCCGGGCTCTACTCGGCAACTGGCTATGATAGGCGGTTAAACAACAGCAGATTGAATTACGTTTTACGAGAATTCTTATGGCACACACACTACCTACCGAAAAAACGCCACTTAACATCGCGGTGTTAACCGTATCGGATACTCGCGATTACGACAGCGACAGCTCGGGGCAATATTTAGTCGATGCCCTTACCGCCGAGGGCCACCGGCTGGCCGAGCGGGCTTTGCTAAAAGACAATGTGTACGATATTCGCGCACAGGTTTCAAACTGGATAGTCCGGGCTGATGTACATGTTGTGTTAATTACCGGCGGCACGGGCTTTACCGATCGGGACTCTACCCCCGAGGCCATTAAACCGTTGCTGGATAAAGAGGTAGCAGGTTTTGGAGAGATGTTTCGGCAGTTGTCTTGGCAAGAAATAGGCACCTCCACGATTCAGTCTAGGGCTTTAGCGGGGCTGGCTAATAAAACCTTAATTGCCTGTTTACCTGGCTCGACAGGGGCCTGTCGCACCGGCTGGAGTCAGTTGCTACAACCGCAACTGGATGCTCGCCAAGGACCGTGCAACTTTGTCGGTCACTTGGTGCGGTGATTTTTATTATAGCGATCTACGCCAGATACGTTGTTACCAACAAGCAACAAAACTCGGTCTAGGCATCGAGCCGCCGTGGCGCTAAGAGTCGACAATACCCAGCACTTGGTACACCTCGTGTAAGGCATCGTAATACTGATCGATACCGCAACTTTCGTGATCGCGTTTTTTTACCCCTAGTTTGGTAAGCTCGATATGCCATTTAGGGGTCACCTTATGCCGTGCCAACGTGTGCTTAACACACGCCAACGGACAGCCATCAATCGCACAGATATCACGCCCTGATGTCGCCAATTTAACCAGATGTTTAACGTCGCCGCCAACGCCGGCAATACAGGACATTTGCCCATGGCCCTCGCGATCCATAACCACCGCTAAGTCATTGGCAAGTTGGGCAACATTAGAGCAGCCCGAGCAGGAGTACACTAAAGGTTTATTGCTATCGCTCATAAAACTCTCCCCTAAACAGTAACAGGGGAGAGTTTAACAATAGTCTTACAACAGGTTATTGATCGAAATCAATTAGCCACATTTTGATGCGCCACAACTTAAACAGGTTTTACAGCCGTCTAAAATAATAACCGCTTTAGTGTGACATTTTAAACACAGAGTAGAAGTGGCAGGAAATTCACCCGAACCAGGTTGGATGCTTTTTTTCTTTTCATACTCGGTTTGTTTTTCGGCCAGTACTTCTTTTTGGATGTCGGATAACGCTTCTTCTTTAATTAAACCGATATGCTTCATATGGGTTTCAATGGCGTCGCCAATCTCGGCCACCAGCGACGGCATAAAACGCCCACCGGATTTGAAGTAACCGCCCTGGGGGTCAAATACCGCCTTTAACTCTTCCACCAAAAAAGTAACGTCACCGCCCTTTCTAAACACCGCCGATATCACCCGCGTGAGGGCTACAACCCACTGAAAGTGTTCGAGGTTTTTTGAATTTATAAAGATCTCGAAAGGTCTTCTTAACTCGTGGTCAGTGCCAGGGTTTAACACAACATCGTTAATGGTGATGTAGAGCGCATGATCGGACAAAGGCGTTTTAATTTTGTAGGTGCTACCCTCTAACGACTCGGGCCGATCGAATTTCTCGTGCATTTTTTCAATGTCGGGCTCTTTCGCAGCCTCTTCTTGCTTGATCGCAACATTGATAATTTTTTTATCGATAACTATGGCATTCATAGTGCAACTTCCTAATAAAATATGTGAGCGCCTGTATTAAAACTTACCGTAGTAGCCTTCTTTGATCGCATCAAAAAGGTTGGCGGCTGTGTGAGTCTCACCGTCGTACAAGATTTCCTCGTTACCTTTGCAGGCAACCCGCGAGCCGTCTTCTAGCTCGAACTCATACACAGTATTTTCAAGATCGCGCTCTTTTACCAACACACCTTGGAACGCCTCGGGGTTAAAGCGGAATGTGGTGCAACCCTTTAGGCCTTTCTCGTGGGCGTACATATAAATATCTTTAAAGCGGTCGTAGGCAATGTCGGTGGGTACGTTGATGGTTTTTGATATCGACGAGTCAACCCACTTTTGCGCCGCAGCTTGCACATCGACGTGCTGCTCGGGCGTTATTTGATCAGACACCACAAAGTACTCTGGCAAACCAATCTCTCCCTCTTCGGGGTATGGCTTGGCAGTAGGCGCCACCAACTGGCGATAGCGCAACAGCTCGTAAGAAAACACATCCACCTTTTCTTTACTTTTACGGCCCGAGCGAATCACGTTACGAGCATAGTGATGGGCAAAGCTTGGCTCAATCCCATTGCTGGCGTTATTGGCCAATGACAGCGAGATAGTGCCGGTGGGGGCAATGGAGCTGTGGTGTGTAAAGCGTGCACCGGCCTCTATAAGCTGCGCAATAAGCTCTGGATCTTCATCGGCCAACTGGCGCATGTAACGGCTGTACTTAAGCAGTAGCACTTTACCTGGCACTTTATCGCCCAGGGCAAACTCACTGCTTAATTCGGGTTGTTTGGCCATCAGCTCTGGGGTGATCTCAAACAGCTCATCCATGATGGGCGCAGGGCCTTTCTCTTTGGCCAACACCAGCGCTTCGCGCCAACCGGCCAATGCCAGCTCTTTACTTACCTGCTCGGTAAAGGCGACCGAGGCAGGGCTGCCATAGGCGATGGTCAGCATCGATAGAGCCGATCCCAAGCCAAGAAAGCCCATGCCGTGGCGCCGTTTACGCATAATCTCATTGCGCTGCTGCTCGAGGGCTAAGCCGTTCATTTCAACGACGTTGTCTAGCATCCGAGTAAACACTTGCACCAATTTACGGAATTTATCCCAATCAAATTCGGCGTGCTCTGTAAAGGGGTTGTTGACGCACTGGGTTAAGTTAATAGAGCCCAGCAAGCAGCTGCCATAGGGCGGCAGAGGCTGTTCACCACAGGGGTTGGTGGCCCGGATATCTTCACAAAACCAGTTGTTGTTAAATTTATTAACGCGATCGATAAGGATAAACCCAGGCTCGGCAAAGTCGTAAGTCGAGCTCATGATCTGATCCCAAAGCTGGCGCGCCGGAATCTTTTTAAACACTTTACAGGCAATTTCGCCACTTTCGTTGCGTAAATAATGCGCCGGTAAGTGGTCGAGTCGGCGCCAAACAACTTGCTCTGGGTTATCCGCGGCCAGGCCTTCTCGCTGTAGATCCTCCTCGGTGATAGGAAAGCTAAGCGCCCAGGTGGCATCGGCTTTTACCGCTTGAATAAAGTCGTCGGTAATTAACAGCGACAAGTTAAACTGGCGCAGACGCCCAGCTTCGCGCTTAGCGCGAATAAATTCACTGACATCTGGGTGGTGCACATCAAAGGTCGCCATCTGCGCGCCGCGGCGACCGCCGGCCGAGGAGATGGTAAAACACATTTTGTCGAAGATATCCATAAACGACAAAGGCCCCGAGGTGTTTGCCCCGGCACCGGCAACATAAGCGCCTTTTGGTCTAAGGGTAGAAAACTCGTAACCGATACCGCAACCGGCTTTAAGGGTTAAACCCGCTTCAACGTTTTTTTGTAAGATGTCCTCCATTGAGTCCAGGACTGTGCCCGACACCGTACAGTTGATGGTTGACGTGGCAGGTTTGTAGGCCTCGGCGCCAGCGTTAGAGATAATACGTCCCGCCGGAATGGCACCGTTTTGCAATGCCCAAATAAACTCTTTATGCCAATATTCGCGCCGTTTAGATTCTACCCCAGCCAAGGCTTTGGCAACCCGTGTCCAGGTATCGGCAATGGTTCGATCAACCGGCAGCTCATTGTGATCTTTGAGCCGGTACTTTTGATCCCAGATGTCTTCTGAGGCAGGCTGCAATACGAGCGAGCCGGTGTCTTGCTCATGGGGTGATACTGTTTTTTGTGTCATAAATTCTCGCTTCCCCTATGGAAATTCGTGTGTAGCTGGCAAGCGGTAACGCCTGGCAGCGTCACCGTTTAAACCGATAGTGTTTTAATGCCTGCTAAGCGATGCCAATAACCGTTGGTGTCATGACGTTCGCGGGAGCGGTGATTATTGCCACTGCGTGCCGCGTGAAAGTCGTCTATCCATTGTTTTGTACCCTGTGACTGCGGGCTAAGGCGCAGGCAGTCGATAAGCCCGGCCATTGCAGGCAAGTCATCCACTAGGTTGTATCTCTGTCCCGATAGCGTTTGTATACCGTTGAGGGTAAAGAGCTTAGCACGCTCTTGGCTGTACACGGCGCGTCCATCGGGGTATTTGATACAGCATAGTTCACATTCGTCTTTTGCTCGGTTTTCGCTCCTTGCGGTAAAGCAACGAGCCGACCACGCCAACGGTAAATGGCCAAAAGCAAAAGCTTCAACCTCAAAATCTGCGCGAATATCAGCCACTTCTGGCTGACTGAGCAGCTGTTGTAACCACTCGCGCGACAACTCGACCGGCATCAACCAGCGGGTCATTCCAAATTGTACCAGTTGCCGCAGAGTTTGCGCGTTATAGCAGTTAATTGCAGCACCCACTGTAAACGATAATCCTTGCTCGCGCAGCAATCCGACCGCGCCTATGTCATTGGCCTCGACGGTAAACTCGCCATTATCACAGTAGCGTCGCAAACCGCGTAAGTCGGCCGGAGATTCCAGCAGCGTCAGGGTGGACAACACCACCTCTTTGCCCGCCTCACGCAGTTGGTGCGCAAGGGACAAGTAATCCGTTAACTCCAGCTCACGTCTTTTAGGGCAAACCGTCTCCCCCAAGTAGACGATTTCAGCGGGTGAATCGGCGATTTCGCGGTAAAATTCATGTACTTTGTTAGCCGGCCAATAATAAAGTATTGGGCCGACCGAGAGTTTCAGTGCTTGTGTGGGTTTATTCAGCTTATCAAACATCAGCGCCAACCTCTATGATAAGCACCAAGAGTTGATTGTGTGCCCTCTGAAAGACGATTTAATTGTGCATCCCAGGCCCCATCCACCCGAAACTCTGACGGGTTGCTTAACAGCTGATCAATAGCGCTGCGCCACACCCCGGTGATTTGTGCGACATAAGCAGGACTGCGCTGGCGGCCTTCAATTTTTACGGCTTTTATGCCGTCGCGATGCAGCTGGGGCAATAAACTCAAGGTGTTTAAACTGGTGGGCTCCTCCAGCGCATGGTATGGCTTGCCATCCACCTCAAAGCGGCCTTTACACAGGGTCGGGTAACCGGCATTTTCGTGCTTTTCAAAACGATCTATTAAATAACCGTTAAGACGCGACTCCAGCACACCGTCTTGCTCTTGCCAGCGGACGTAAGCCGCCGGCGAGCAAGCACCCGAGTTGTTGGGCGACTCACCGGTCATATAAGAGCTTAAATAACACCGCCCCTCGGCCATAATGCACAAACTACCAAAGGCAAACACCTCCAGCTCGACATTAACGCTATGGGCTATAGCGCTAACCTGTTTGATAGACAGCACCCGAGGCAACACCACGCGGTTAACGTTGTAGGTTGTTTGATAAAACTCGATGGCTGCGGCATTGGTTGCCGAGGCCTGCACTGACAAATGCCGCTCTACCATCGGGTAGCGCTCTGCGGCGTAGGCCAACACGGCCATGTCGGCAAGAATTAGCACATCGGCACCGGCCTTTACGGCGTCATCCACTGCGCTTTGCCATACCGGGTAATCACTGGGGTGGGCAAATGTATTAATCGCCACATGCAAGCGCCGCCCCTGGCGGTGCACTAGATTGGCAATTTCAGCTAAGCCTGCCGCGTCAAAATTAAGTCCGGCAAAGTGACGGGCATTGGTATCGCCGCGCAACCCCACATAAATGGCATCTGCACCGGCCGTCAGTGCCGCTTTTACTGCCGGACGACTGCCGGCAGGACATAGTAACTCCATAGTTTCTACCCCTTTAGTGTAGCTGGCGAATGGATCGTGTTTTGCTAGTATCCTCACAGGAGGTATTCCCTATGATCGCAAGACCCAATCCGTTACGATTTTTACCCGACCCAGGCCCAGCGATGCGCTGCGTGACAACGCTGGTTCCCACGCCGCTGCTCAATAAGATCGCTCAGTCGACATTAAATCTATTGTTTGCTGGTGCATTAAAGAGCGGTGAATTGGCCTTTTTACAAGACCGAACCGTGCGAGTTAACGTGACCGATATGGCGTTAGATTTGTCCATAACCACAAGGCGACATCAGTTGCTGGTGCACAAAGCCGATCATCAAGAAGACGTGACTTTCTCTGCAGAGTTTGCCGCGCTGGTCGAGATCATCACAGCCCAGACGGACCCAGACACCCTGTTCTTCCATCGAAGATTAAGCATCAGC
>Ga0209075_1000598_pt1 | contig 35238 bp, 38 predicted proteins | sample Stecom2011_FD_187523 | JGI IMG/M metagenome (GOLD analysis project Ga0209075, IMG submission 187523) | Agricultural soil microbial communities from Utah to study Nitrogen management - Steer compost 2011 (SPAdes) (version 2) | ecosystem: Environmental > Terrestrial > Soil > Agricultural land...
CGGGTTCCGTCCTCTGACCGTCAGTGGCTGACCCTGGGTGCTCAGTGGAGAGATCTGGAGTCTGGCTGGACCGTGGATGCAGCCTTTGGCTACCTGATCATCGACGACGTGAAAGTCAACGAGTTCGAGCGCAGCGTCAATGACGAGATCTTGCCTGGCGGCACCAACTACCAAGCCAAGTACGAAATCGATGCTTGGGGTGCTGGCATTCAGGTTAGCAAGCGCTTCTAAGCGCTGGATGGACACAGGATGTAACAACAGATTAGGAGCCTAGGCTCGTAGTCTATTGCCCTGACAGGGACGTCGAGGGCCTTTTATCAAAGGATGGAGCGCTCCTCGACTCCCTTTTCCTGATTTCTTACCTTTTATTCTCCAGAAGTTTTTCTCGTGGCAATCATTGCCCGCCCTACAGCTATCGCCATTCTCCTGACAATAAGGGCTCAATGGGGTGCCGTGATTTGCGCATTCTCAGATCAGACAAAATCTCCGCGCTCTGCTCCGTTTCCTTCTCCGGATCTAGCTCGACCCCAAGATCCTTGGCGTGCTTATCGGATGCTGCAATCAGCAGTAGCTCCACTCCCTCGTACTCCAGAATCTCCAGAGACTCGACGCTGGCAAAGCGGCGGCCTTTAAAACTGGCTTGTAACTTGTTCGGAAGATCCGCCCTCTCCTGCCGGGGCAGGCCGGCATTGCGCGGCGAGGACTTGGTCGGATTCTTGACCTGCAGAATGTAATTGCCTTCCGGCTCGATATTCAGGTCATCCTGGGCTTCCCCGGGCGTCATGGGCAGCTCCAGGGCATAGGCCAGATGGGTGTGGTCGCCATGGCGTACGATCTGGTACACCCCTTCCCCCGCAGGCCGGGCGGCGGGTAGCTCCCGCTCTCCACGGGTTTGGGTTTGATAGGTCTGCGCTCTCAGGCTTTGCTCCAGCTTACGGGGGTCTTTGCTCACGGCTTCCACAAAGCCCCAGGCTTGGTCACCTTGTTTGGTGGCATCAGGCAACTGTTTTCGCCCCATCACCAGCATCCGATAGGTTTTCTTGCCGTTAGGCTTGAGGACCACATTGAAGCGCTGAATATCCTCCAGCCCCTCCACAGGCTCCTCCTCGCCCTGTTTTTCCTGGACCTTGGGGCGATAAACAAAATAGATATTGCCTGTTTCCAAGACCTCCACGTCATCCTGGCTTTGTTTGGAACTGGCCATGTTGATCCTCCTGTCATTGGCTCACTGGCACCTACTCATTCTAGAGAGCCGGGATTTCCGGAAATCAAAGAACGTCAGCGAAGAGCGTAAAGAGGAACCGCCGAGGGCCAGGCCATTACTGCGTGAACAGTGTGGAAAGAAAGGGAAAGGAGACAGGAGGCTGCCTGTCTGGTCTGGGCGGACACCTGGTTCCGCCCCATAGCTTACGACTGCTTAGCCAATACAAATACGGTTACGTCTGGCACGACGAGCTTCCAGCAGGGCGAACTCAGCCCTGCGCAGCAGGCCCAGCAAGTCACCATCCCCCTTCAGGGATACCTGCCCAATAGACACCGTGAAACGCAGGGTGACACCTCCCAAGGGCACCACGGCCTGTTCAATGGCCTTATGCAGGCGCTGTGCGATATCTGTTGCACTAATCTCATCGGACTCGGGCAGCAGCACTGCAAACTCATCCGTATCCAGGCGCCCAACAGCGTCCACATGACGCAAGTTTTCGGCACAAACCGCCGTCAGCTGTTGCAAAACATAGTTAGCGGCCTGCTGGCCATGAGTGTCCTGAATGGACTCAAACTCGTCGACACTCATCAGCAACAAGGAAAGTGGGTGCTGATAGCGGACAGCCCGGGCAAACTCCTGCTCGGAAACCGCCAGAAAATGGCGGCGATTGAGAGCGCCGGTCAGAGCATCTGTTCGGTTTTGGCGTTCCAGCTCTTCCTGGAGTTGGCGTACGGAGGTGATATCCGCCATAAAGCCCACCATCAGGTCAGGACTTCCTTCTGATGAGGTCAGAAACCGCCCCCGGTCCTGCACCCAGCGATACTGACCGTCCTGATGTAAAAACCGGTATTCCACATCGTAGACGGAGCCTTCTTGCCGGGCCTGTTTCAACTGGGCCAAAGCCTGGGCCCGATCCTCGGGATGAATCCGGGCCGACCATTGGGCCACACCGCCGGCCATTTCCTCCTGGCTGTAACCGGCCACTCCCTGCAAGTTGCCGCCCCAGGAAATATTGCCCGAAAGGCTATCATATTCATAGAGCAGCAGGCCGGAAAGCTCCGCTACAACACCATAACGACGCTTCCAGACAGAAGCCTCCACCGCACCCTGCAGACCTTCGCCTGCCATTCCCGGCTGAGCAGCTGTATCCATCGGTCCCTCTCCCAACTCATTCCTCCGCCTGCACCCAGGCGCTTACACCACTCTTGCCCTGTTTTCTCTACTGATCAGGCTCTACTTATCAAGGGCAGTCACCTTCCCAATACTTTTTCACCAGAATCTCGATCGAGCGTTCCGCAGCCAAGCCAGTGCTCGCCAGCAAGGCCACTTCTCCATCCTGGCTCAGCACTCCCCGCATCTTGCCCTCGTCCACAACCAAAGAGCCGTCATAGGCTTCGGTATTCACATCGTATGTCATATAGGGCTCTTTACGGAGGGCGCCTGCAGACCGCTCACACTCAATCCGCGCCAAGGCGCCTTGGCCATCGGCCTTGATGTAACCGAAAGTAGTGACATCCGGCAGCCCTGAATTGAGCTGCAAGTTCGCGAACCAGTATTCTCCCTGAAAATCTGCCTGGGTAAGGCGGCTATCTCCTTTTAGACAGAGAAGTAGCCCCTGGGTTGGTACTTTATCCGGCGATCTGACGGGTGGTTTGTCAGGCAAGGAGTCGGACAGTGAAGGCTCTGTGTCGCCAACCATGTAGGAGGCCATCAGAAACTGCTGCTTGTGCTGGAATCCACCGGCAAAGAGGGCTTCTTGCTTCTCACCAATTTCAAAGTTTGAGAGATCAACACCGCCATCCAACGAAATCCTGAAGCGGCCGTCGCTCTGCAGCTCGTACTGGGCTTCCAGGTTGGTTTTCCCATCCAGGCTATATTGGAAGACCCCATCCTGGACAAAGTCTGCCTGGAACCACTGCAGTTGCTCAGCCGGCTGAGTGAAGTGGCGCAGACAGGAGTAAACACCGCTCAAATCAGCAGGCGCAACTTCCTCTCCCTTTGCAGGCTTGCGTGTGTAGAAAGTCAGCCCCGGCTCTTTCTCGATAAAGAAGATCAGTTCCACATCAGGGTCGGCTGCCCCGTAGGTGGTTGAGCCTGCCGTAACGTAGCCGGTTCCACCGGGAGCCTTTACCTTGCCCAAGTTACCAGCCGACCGATTAAGCCCTTGTTTTTCCCAGCGCGCCAGGTTCGTGCCGCCATGTTTGGCCTTACCAGTAATGTAAGCGTCCACATAAAGGGCCTGGCTTTTATCGGTATCATAGGTCAAGCGGTAGTACTGCGCTGTTAACCGGAAACGGCGCAGCTCTTCCTCTTCTTCGTCCTTGTCGCTGCCGCCTGAGCATCCCACTGTCGCCGCCAGCATTGCCAACAGGAGGCTTCCCCACCCAATCTTCACGTCCCAGATCCGCCCCATAGCCCCATCCATTAGATTTGTTGCCTTGCATTTCTTATTGGAATTTTTATCCGCTAACAAAGCATGGTAACGGCAGGGATGGCGACAATCCTTGATTGACTTGGCAAATCAAACCTGTGGACGGTTTGACCGGTTTAGGGAGATAGCCGACTGCCTCGGTCAGGAGAGCAGCCGCACATGGTTGTAAAGCGCAGTGACCCGGTCAAACTTCAGGATCAAGGCATGCACCGTATTGGTGTAAGTGTCGTGGAGGTGATATTTGAACCTTGTCTGGGGCTCGCCCTGTAAGAAGCGATCATAGTCCTTGGCCAGCTCGCGCACATCACTCTTGGTTTCCTTGCTCCAGGTGGCGTGGAATGGCCCCAGAACTGCACCGCCTTCCAGACAAATCGTAACCTCATGATTGGTCAGAGCTTCGTCTTCCTGTATCAGCATGATTTGCCCTCCCTCTGGTTCAAACTCTTAGATTAGCCGCAAGCCACCTGCTCCGGGGTGGTTTGAAGCGGCGAGCAAGTGGCTTCATGGGCCTTGAGTTCCAACATAAAGGCCTCGACCAGTTGTTCGGGCCAGCGAATAACCTGGCTGTCTGCCATCAAACCGATCTGCACCTGTTGGTTGTAGCTTAACAAACTGATTCCCAGGGCAGCCTCGCCACTTTGGGGCACCCAAAACATGGCCTCATGGATCCGGCTGCGGCCCAGGTAACGGGGCCGCTGGAGACCAGGCACATTCGACAGGACCAATGAGCTCTTACGGCTGAACAGGTCAATGATCTGACGCTGGACCCGCCCGGGCATCAGCCCCAGCGCCGTGAGCAGGCCATAGGAAATACCCGGCTGCAGGGAGCGGCGCAGGCGCTGCATCTCGTATTTGATCCGATAGATCCGCTCCACCGGGTTGCGCACCCCCAACGGCAGAGCCATAAACAGGGTTCCGAACTGGTTGCCCAGGGCCAACTCCGGCACCAGCTCCCCTTGCTCATCCAGAGCCCGAATATTGACCGGCACCATGGCGTGAATCTCAAAATCCGGCTCTACCGGCTGGTAGTTTTCCAGATAGCGTCGCAGGGCACCGGCGACACAGGAAAGCAGCACATCATTCAAGCGGCACTCATAATGACGCCCCAAATGCTTGAGGCGCTCCAACTCTATCGGCTCGCTCCATAAGCACACCTTGCCTTGGCCGAGCCGCCCCTTAAGGGCGGTTTCCGGGTCGGACGGCAGTGCGGCCAAACGGGAGGCCTCGGCCAGCACCGAAAGCGCCATACGTCCAAGGTCCTTCAAGGAAGACGGCTCCCGCAGCATATGCAGGCCGCCCTCCGACATTTTCAGGCTAAAGCGCCCATAACGCTCCAGGGATTTAAGGGCTGCTTCCTTGATTACCTGATAGGCCTGCCAGGAGTCCACCTTCGGCGCGCTATTGTCATTGGCAGCGGGCTGCTCCGGCTCCAGGCCCGGGAGCTGGCCTGGCGGGAGCGGCTCCGGATTCTCGCCGGTCAGCGCGGCAAACACCGAAACCAGAGACAAGCCGTCGGCATAGCAGTGATGCACCCGCATCACGATGGCACAACGGTCTCCGTAATTTTCGATGAAATGAAACTGCCACAATGGCCTGGCATGATCCAAAGGTGTGGCGACCAGTTCAGCGATAAAGCGCTGCAGCTCGGCCTTGCCGGCCATTCCCGGCAAGGCCGCCCGGCGCACATGGTTGTCCAGCTGGAAATCCTCATCCGGCTCCCAAAAATAGAGCCCGGAGCGGCAAACCGGGCGTTGCAGGAAGCGCTCAAAGGCTAAAAAGCGTTGTCGCACCAAAGTGATGAATTCCTGGAAGTCACACCGGTCAACCACGATCATGGCGGTGACAACCATCAGATTGGTAGGGCGATCCATGCGCAACCAGGCCGTATCCACGGCATTCATGGGTTCGCTGTTGTAGTCCAGCATCAACTCTCTCTCTTGGCTCGCTGTAACTTGCTTGCTCCGCTAGAGCTTCCAGCAGGCGTACGTTCCGCAGGGTGTTTGGTTGCCGTCTCAGCCATCCGGCTTTGACATGGCCCCAGAGGTCTCAGCTGCCGAGCGCACCTCTTTTCCCCATCATACAGAAACAACATTACAAATTTTAACAACCACCCCCAAAACCCCATCTATAATCGATTTAGAAGCTTCTGTTGTCGGTGACTGCCACATTTTTACGACACTTTGGCACCTCATGACCTGGACACCGACGAGATTGTTTATTACAAAGTTGTAAGGTATGGGAGCTTCTTATCGTTGCGGTCGAGCCGTCGATTCGCGAGCGCACGAGAACAATAAGCTGGCTGATTGCCTCTAAAGTAAAGAGACCATGGATTGCAAGCCCGACTCCTGGGCAGCCCCCTGGTCCTGGCAATCATCTACGACAGGAGCGTAGTTTGTATGAAAGCAATCCATGCGCGTAAGTTGATCAAGCCGATCGAGCAGTCCTACTCCGAAATGTTTTCCGGCCGGGTCTATAAGGTCGGCAAAGGTGCAGTTTCCGTCCGTAACCATAGCGCCCACGCTCGACACACAGTCATTGGCGTTCACGGTTTTCTGGAAAATCACTGTTATTTCACCCAGACCTACAATGCCCCGGATATCGAACTGATCCTCCTGACCTGTAGCAACTACCATATTCCCGTCAGCGGCCCCACCGCAGAAACACCCGCTTGGGAAGTTCCCATTAAATATCTCGAAGGCACTATTGAATACGATGCCTGCATTCTGATCCAGGCCCTGCAGAACCTGCCCAGCACCAACCGCATTCGGGTGCATGGCCATTCCCGCGGCGGCGCGGTGATCATTGAGGCAATCCGCCAGCGCCCGGAACTCTTTGAGCAGGTGGACGTGGTGTTGGAGGCCCCTGTCCTGCCCCAAGGGCAGCTCCACCCCCTGGTCAACGCCCTGCTGGAGCCGGTCAGCCACGGCATGTGGCCCTGGGTGATCCGGCTGGTCAATAGTGCTCCGGCGTCGTCCTATAACCAGACCTTTTTCGGTCGGATGAATGCCCGCAAGCGGCAGCTGCTGGACAAGCTGTTCCACGCCACCCGGGATCATCTCACCATTGTCCGCAATATCGAGAACATCATCGGCTGGATGGAACGGACTTCCTTCGAGGTCTATGAGAACATGCGCTACGGAACGATCCTCATTCCCAAGGTCGACCGGATCCTGGACCGCCAGGCCATGCTGCGCAGCGCGGAACACACCTCCAATGCGATCCGCATCGTAGAAACCGACGCGACCAGCCATTTCATCACCCTGGACAGCGTAGAATGGGTACCTTCCCTGGATTCAATTCCCACCCCCGCTGTCTCAGCCGCATCCTGAATGCATGCAAGGGGCCTGTACAGGTATCTACCGAGTACAGGTTCCCCACCGATCTGGTACACTGCCTCGCCTTTCGGCCCAGCCACAGGCCATCAACCCTGCTTGACGAAAAACGTCCCAACCAGTATATCTGGCGGCGTCAGGCCCAGAAGCTGACAAATCATTAAAATATCCATGCCCAGCAACACTCACCATCTATTGCTGTTTGCCCGTAGCCAGACAAGGAAGAATCATGTCCAAGGATAAACTGCTCAAGGCTCGTGTGCGCAGCGAAAACGCCAAGCGCCTGCAACAGCTGCTACTCGACTACCACAACCATCGGGAAGGGCTACACCTGCATCCCCTGAAGGAGCATCTCGAGCTACTGGGAGACTGGCAGGCGGAGCGTCTCAAGCACACCCATGCCGATCTTTACCATGACCCTCGCTATCACGAGGCGCTGGACTATCTACTGAAGGATCTTTACGCGCCGAAGGAGTTTTCCCGACGGGACTCCGACGTGGAGCGGGTCTTCCCCGTGATGGTCAAGCTGCTGCCGGACCAGGCACTCCATACGGTCGCCGGCCTGGTGGAACTTAACCTACTGAGCCAGCAACTGGACCTGCAGCTGGCCCAAGTCCTGTTCCGGGACCTGGGGGTTCGGGAAATCACTGAAGAAAACTACGCCAAGGCCTATCGGCTGTGTAACAACCGCGCCCAGCGCCTGCACCAGATCCAGCTGTTTACGAACATCGGCAGTGACCTGGAGCGTTACGTTGGCAGCCGCCTGCTGGCGATGACCCTTAAGATGACCGAGAGGCCCGCCAACATGGCTGGCCTGGGAGAACTCCATAGCTTCCTGTCCCGTGGCTTCCATTCATTCCGGGCCATGGGCGGTGTGGAGGAGCTACTGGAGCGCATCACCCGGCGGGAACTCCAGATCCTGGAGCGTATCCTGAGTGGAGACAGCCGCCCCTTTGGCCTGCCCCAACCCGTGCAGGTTCCCGAGCCGGAGCAAATCCCAGAACCTCAGGTGGCGGTCGTCTAATAAAGATCATCACAAGGGCTTTGGCACCAACCCCGGGGCGGCTCCTTCCTCCGCCCCTAGGCCTGACGCCCCTGCTCCAGCAGGTGATCCAAATGATGATGGATTTCCCGCTCGATACGATCGCGAAACGCGGACAACAGCAGCCCCAACTTCAACTCGATCTGGATGGTCTGAGGCCCTACATGCAACTCACCACTGGCCCCACGACGATTGAAATACAGCACCTCATCTTTCCACTGGTACTGGACATCGAAGTCCCGGGACAGGCTTTGCGCTAACTCATCGGCGGCCTGAAGTGCATGTTGATGATCCAGTTGGTGATGGCGGGTAACTTTAATTGTCGACATAAATTCTCTGATTCCGCAGGATTCGTCTTTCAGTAAAGATTAGTGTCGCCCGGCATGGAGTAAAAAGCAGGGGGTTCAATCGGCGGCGCATCATACCACATGGTTTGCTGATTTAGCCTGTTGATTTGACGCCAGCTCACCTCTCTTACCCCAAGTGGAAAGACAATTCGTCCGGAGGGCGTTAAAATACAGCCCCAATTCTTCCCATGACGCAGCAGCAGGCGCCATGGCCACCCAGATACAGCGGCAGGGATCACTATGGACAAGAACCAGAACATGACCCACTTTGGCTATCGCCAGGTGCCCACGGAGCAAAAAGTCCAGCACGTGGCAAAAGTGTTCCATTCGGTCGCCTCACGTTACGACCTGATGAACGACCTGATGTCCATGGGCATCCATCGCATTTGGAAGCGCTTCACCATCGAGATGAGCGGGGTCCGGAAAGGCCACCGGGTCTTGGACATTGCCGGCGGCACCGGCGATTTGACCATGCAGTTTTCCCGCCTGGTGGGCGAGACCGGCACAGTAGTGCTGGCAGACATTAATGAGTCCATGCTGAAGGTCGGGCGTGACCGCCTCATCGACCGGGGCTTTGGCAGCAATATCGAATACGTCCAGGCCAATGCGGAATGCCTGCCGTTTCCGGATAACTACTTCGACTGCATCACCATCGCCTTCGGCCTGCGTAACGTGACCCACAAAGACAAGGCCCTGGCGTCCATGGCCCGGGTACTCAAGCCCGGTGGCCGCTTGCTGGTGCTGGAGTTCTCCAAGCCTGACAACCCGGTATTCTCCAAGGTCTACGACGCCTACTCCTTCACGGCACTCCCGCTGATGGGAACCCTGATTGCAGGCGACAGCGAAAGCTATCGCTATCTGGCCGAGTCGATCCGCATGCACCCCGACCAGGAAACCCTGAAAGGTATGATGGAAGATGCAGGCCTGGTACGTTGCAAGTATTACAACATGACCGGCGGCATTGTCGCCCTGCATATGGGAATCAAGGCCTGACATGGATCCCGTTGCCCGTTCGGCCTTGCATCTGGCCCTGGAGCGCCTGTTCAACAAGGTGCTGGCACTAGACCCTGCCAGTGCTCCCAGACTGCACCAGTGGGACGGCAAAATGCTGGGCCTGTGCCTGCAACCGCCCGGTCTGGAGCTGGCCCTGCTGTTTCTGGACTCCCAAATCCGGGTCTTCAGCCAAAGTGACGGCCAATCCGACGCGCTGGTGACCGGCACGCCCCTGGCGTTGCTCCGGTTTCTCACACCTGCCGCCTCGGCTCCTGCAGCGGATATCCAAGTGACCGGCGACCAGCAGTTGGTGGAAGAGTTTCGCCAGCTCCTGCAGGAACTGGAGCCCGATTGGGAGGCGGAATTGGCCCAGCATTTGGGCGATGTGATAGCCCACGAGGCCGGTCGCCGCCTTCGCCAGGGCTTTCGCTGGGGGCAACAGACCCACCGCACCCTGCTCGCCAACCTGGCGGAATATGTCACGGAAGAATCCCGGCTACTGCCACCCCGGGCCGAACTGGAAGCCCGCCTGCTGGAGCCGCTGCCGCAGCTTGAAGAGAGCCTCGATGAGCTGGAGCAACGCATTCAGCAACTGGAGCGTCGGCTGCGGCAACCTTCGACCTCGCATTAACCTGCCGGAAGTAACCTCGTGAATCGACTGCGCCGTTTCCTGAAGATCACCTGGGTCGTCAGCAAGTACCGTCTGGACGAATTCATTCCCCTGGCCACCCTGCCACTGCTGCTACGCCTCCTGCTGTGGCTCGCCCCCTGGCACCTGTTCCCGCGCCCCGACCTGCCCCGGGGCGAACGGCTGCGCCGGGCCCTGGAGGAGTTGGGCCCCATATTCGTCAAGTTCGGCCAGATCCTCTCCACCCGACGGGACCTGTTGCCCGACGATATCGCCAACGAACTCAAATACCTGCAAGACAAGGTTCCGCCTTTCGACAGCAATCTGGCCCGCCAGCGTATTGAGCAGTCCCTGCGCCGCAAGGTTGAGGATGCCTTCGCCCGCTTCGACGAAACGCCCCTGGCCTCCGCGTCCATCGCCCAGGTTCACTCCGCCCAGTTGCACAACGGCAAGGAAGTGGTGATCAAGATCATCCGCCCCGGCATTGCCCCCATCATTCGCCAGGACATTGCCCTGATGTTCATGATTGCCCGACTGGTGGAAAGGTATTGGGAAGACGGCAAGCGGCTGCATCCGGTGGACATTGTCGCCGACTACGAGCAAACCATCTTTGACGAGTTGGACCTGCAGCGGGAAGCCGCCAACACCTCCCAGCTGCGCCGTAACTTCCAAGACTCCCCCCTGATCTATATTCCGGAAGTCTACTGGGAATACACCAACACCAAAGTGCTGGTCATGGAGCGGATCTACGGCACCCCCATTGCCGATGTGGAAACCCTCAAGGCCAAGGGCACCGACATGAAGAAACTGGCCGAGCGCGGAGTGGAAATCTTTTTCACCCAGGTCTTCCGGGACAGTTTCTTCCACGCCGACATGCACCCCGGCAATATCTTCGTGTCCACCGAAAATCCACAAGAGCCCCAGTACATCGCCATTGATTGCGGGATTGTGGGCACCCTGTCACCGGAAGACCAGAACTACCTGGCCCGCAATCTGCTGGCCTTCTTTAAACGGGATTACCACCAGGTCGCCCTGCTCCATGTGGAATCAGGCTGGGTGCCGCCCACAACCCGGGTCGACGAGTTTGAGTCTGCCATTCGTACGGTATGCGAGCCCATCTTTGAGCGGCCCTTGAGCGAGATCTCCTTCGGCCACTTCCTGCTGCGCCTATTCCAGACGGCACGCCGCTTCGATATGGAAGTCCAGCCGCAACTGGTCCTGCTCCAAAAGACCCTGCTCAACGTCGAAGGCCTGGGACGCCAGCTGTATCCGGAACTGGACCTGTGGAGCACTGCCCACCCCTTCCTGGAGCGCTGGCTACGGGACCGTATCGGGCCGCCTCGACTGATGAAAGCTGTGCGCCAACACCTGCCCGAATGGCTGGAGCATACGCCGGAAGTTCCCCAGTTGATTTTTGAGGCCATGAGCCAGATCCGGCACCTGGACCGGTTCAGCCAGGGCCAGGACCGGGCGCTGGAAGCCCTGCGCCTGGAACTTCGGCAGGAACGCCAACAGGATCGTCGCCAATGGCTGGCCCTGGCCTTCATCGCAACCGCGGCCTTGAGTGCCACGGAAACCGGCTGGGCCTGGCTTGGCTCCATCCCGCCCCACAGCTGGCTACTGGCCGGCGCAGGCCTTTATTTGCTGCTGCGCCCCCAACGACGCGGACCGCGGTGACTGATATACTGGTCTTGATGACTGGGGGTTCAGGCAATGGGGCCAGCCCAGCACAGCCTGAAGCCACGCAATAGCTTCTACACGCCCTGACACAAGGTACCCCATGACAACTCCAGACTGGCTGAATACCATCAAATGGAATGAGCAGGGCCTCGTGCCTGCCATTACCCAAGACGCCAATAGTGGCGAAATCCTCATGGTCGCCTGGATGAATGCAGAGGCACTCGCCCTGACGGCCCAAGAGGGTCAGGCTGTCTATTGGTCGCGCTCGCGCCGTGCACTCTGGCGCAAAGGTGAATCTTCCGGCCACCAACAACGGGTTCAGGAAATCCGCCTGGACTGCGACAATGACGTGGTTTTGCTGAAAGTGGAACAGGTCGGCGGCATTGCCTGCCATACCGGGCGCCGCAGCTGTTTTTTCCAAGTGCTGAAAGATGGCTCCTGGCACGCCATTGATCCCGTGCTCCGCGACCCGGCCGACATCTACGGAAACCAAGCCAATGACTGAGATCAGCAACTCTTCCAACACCCGCAGTTCTTCCGGGGAAACCCTGGAAAAACTTGCCGAGATTCTCGAAGCCCGCAAGCAGGCTGCCCCCGACAGCTCCTATGTGGCCAGCCTGTACCACAAAGGCTTGAACAAAATCCTGGAAAAAGTCGGCGAGGAGTGCGTCGAAACCATTATCGCCGCCAAGGACGCGTCACATAGCGGTAATAATCAAGACGTAGTCTACGAAACCGCCGACCTCTGGTTTCACAGCCTGGTAATGCTTAGCCAGTTGGGAAGCGGGCCGGGAGAGGTCTTGGCTGAGCTGGAGCGACGCTTCGGCCTCTCTGGCCTGGAAGAAAAGGCCGCACGTGGAAAATCCTGAGGAGCATGGCAGAGCAGTCTGAATTAAGGCCGCTCTCTTGACTTTGACTCCTTTGTTTTTCGTCATTCATTAACATTGAACAGACCTGTGCTTCAGCCTCCACACCGGGCGCCCAGGCTACTTGACCTAAGTCATGCAGTAGCGCAGCTTAGGTGTTTATGGTGTAATGCCTGAAGCTACGTTGAGGAATTTTTATGGGTATCAGTTGGCAACAATTACTCATTGTTCTGCTTATTATCATTCTGATTTTCGGCACCAAAAAGCTGAAGAACATCGGCAGCGACCTGGGTGGTGCGGTCAAGGGCTTCAAGAAAGCCATGAGTGATGAGGAGAACGCTGAGAAGAAGTCGCTCGAAGACAAAGGCCAGACCTTCGAAGGCTCTGCCGAGAAGGTGGACACGACCAAGCAAGGCGAGAAATAACGCTTTTGCCTCCGAGGCAGTCCGTACCTTATGTTTGATATCGGCTTTTCTGAACTACTGCTGGTTGCCGTAATCGCCCTCGTTGTCTTGGGTCCGGAGCGGCTACCCTCTGCCGCCCGCACCGTGGGCACCTGGGTGGGCCGGGCACGCAGGATGATGAACCAGCTCAACCAGGAGATCGACAAGCAGATCAAGCTGGAAGAGCTGCGGGAAAAGCTGCGCCAGGAAGGGGATACATTGGGTGCGGAAAAAATCCAGGAAACCGTGGACGCAGCCCTGAAGGAAGCCAAGAAGTTCGAGCACTTGGTCAATCAGGACATTGCCGCCCAGCCCAAGGCTCCGAGCGAGGCGTCAACCCAGCCAGCCAGCCAGCAGGTTCCGGCCACAACCAGCAATCCGGACAATGCGCCTGAAACAGCCGTATCAGAAAACCAGACGGCCGCAAACACTACAGAGCCACCCCGGCCCTAGCCATCAGACAGCCCTGAGACCATTGATCCATGGCCAAGCAGTCTCCTGACGCCCCTGCACCAGAACAACCCCTGATCGAGCATCTGCTCGAGCTGCGCAGCCGCCTGCTCAAGTGCGTCTTGGCGGTGATCCTCCTGTTCTGCTGTATTTACCCATTCGCCAATGAAGTCTACCTGATTGTTGCGGAGCCACTGCGGGTTCACCTGCCTACCGGCACGACCATGATCGCCACCGAGGTCACCTCCCCCTTCTTCACACCTCTGAAGCTGAGTATGGTCATGGCGGCGTTCCTGGCAGTGCCCTATATGCTCTTCCAGATCTGGAGTTTTATCGCCCCTGGCCTGTACCAGCATGAAAAGCGCCTGGCCCTGCCCCTGTTTGCCTCCAGCGTGATCCTGTTCTACCTGGGAGTGGTGTTCGCCTACTTCGTGGTGTTCCCGTTGGTGTTCTCCTTCTTCACCTCGGTAGGTCCGGAAGGCATCGCGGTGATGCCGGACATCAACAGCTACCTGAATATCGTGCTGAAAATGTTTTTCGCCTTCGGCATTACCTTTGAGATTCCAGTAGCGACCATTCTTCTCATCAAAAGCGGCGTGACCTCAGTGGCCAGCCTCACGGCCAAGCGCCCCTACATCTTCGTGGGCTGCTTCGTTGTGGGAATGCTGCTGACGCCTCCTGATATAATTTCCCAAACCCTGCTCGCCATTCCCATGTGGCTGCTCTTTGAAGCAGGCGTTTTCTTTGGACGCCTTGTGGAAAAGCCCGGGGCCCCGGAAGCGGCGGAAGAAGCCGAGAGCCACCAAGATAGCCCACCTGGCCCATGAACCTGCTCCTTCTGCCAGAGCACTGCCAGCACGAAAACGGGCTGGCGGAAGTCAGAGGCCGTCAGCTCACCCACCTGCGGGAAATTCTGCAACTGAATCCCGGCGAAACCGTGCTGGCCGGCCTCCAGAACGGCGCCTATGGCCGGGCTGATATTATGGAGCTAAATGAGCAGCGGGCGCTGCTTCGGCTGAATCTGGACACCCCGCCGCCGCCGCCCCTGCCACTCACCCTGATACTGGCACTGCCGCGCCCCAAGATGCTGAAACGGGTTCTGCAAACCGCAGCCACCCTGGGCGTGAAGGAGATCTACCTGATCAACTCCTATAAGGTGGAGAAAAGCTACTGGAGTTCCCCCTGGCTGCAGCCGGACAAGATCGAGGAGAACCTGATCCTGGGCCTGGAACAGGCCATTGATACCCTGATGCCGAGGGTGCACCTGCGTAAACGTTTCAAGCCCTTTGTAGAAGATGAATTGCCGGCAATCACGTCCGGCAGTCGCGCCCTGGTGGCGCACCCCGTAGCGGCCATTCCCTGCCCCATAAATATTGAAGAGCCAGTCACATTGGCCATTGGGCCGGAGGGTGGGTTTATCCCCTATGAAGTGGAAAAGCTCCAGGAGTGCGGCTTCGAAGCCGTCACTCTGGGTCAGAGGATCCTGCGAGTGGAAACCGCTATTCCCGTCCTGCTGGCCCGGCTGTTTCCTTAACCTGCATTCCCCTGATCGAACTAGTGCGCCAGACCTGTAGTAGCAACTCTTTCCTGAGGCACGCCACTCAGCCAACGTTTGGGCAGCATATCCTGGGCCAGAGCCAGGGCGGCCACCTGGTTTTTCAGCCAAGCCTGCTCATTGAGCCAGCGCATGCCCGTGTTGCGCATCCAGCGTAACGGTAAGGGATCTGCGCCAAACAGCCGCTTGAACCCTTCCATGGCCGCCATGGTGGCCAGGTTATGCCCCATCCGACGGCGCTGAAAGCGCTGCAAAACGGACAAGTGAGCAAAGTCGACTCCCCGCTCCCGGGCTCGCAGCAACTCATCAGCCAGTACCGCCACATCCAAAAAGCCCAGGTTAATGCCCTGACCGGCCAAAGGGTGAATGGTATGGGCAGCATCAGCCACCAAAGCGATGCCCGGCTGCACGTAGTGCTTGGCATGGCGCTGCCGCAACGGCAGGGCCTGGCGCCGGGATACTCCCACCACAGCCCCCAGACGTTGCTCAAAGGCATCTCCTAGGGCTGCACAGAACGCCTCATCCGGCATCGCCAGCAATTCCCGCGCCTGCTCCGGTGTGGTAGACCAAACAATAGAACAATAACGGTCGTCAGGCCCATGCAAGGGCAGAAAGGCCAGGGGCCCCTCCGGCAAGAATCGCTGCCAGGCGGTTCTCTGGTGGGGCTTTTCGGTCACGACCGTGGCCACAATCCCATGCTGTTCATAATCCCACTCTCGGGTGGGAAAGGCCGCCATCCGCCGTAACGGAGATTCAGCGCCGTCCGCGGCTACCACGAGTTTGCTCGTGAGGCTCGAGCCGTCGCCGAGGGTGAGGCGGACCAGTTCCCCCATGCGGGCAAAGCCTGCAACCTTTTGGGAGACGATCTGGACCGGCAGCTGCCGCACCTGATGCCACAGGGCCCCCGTGACGATCCGGTTTTCTACGATATGGCCCAGGGAGGGCTCGTAAAGGTCTGCCGCCTGAAACTCGATATGGGCCGTGCCATCGGCATCCCATACATACATGCCCTGGTAGGGGCTGATGCGTTGCGCCGCCATCTGCTCCCAAGCACCCAGGCTGCGTAAAAACTCTTCACTGGCCCGGGTCAGGGCAACCACCCGCCGGTCATAATCCTCCGGCCCCTGGCTGGCCGGAGCCTCATCCTGCCAAGGTGCCGGCGGCACAGGGTCGACCAAGGCCACACGCCAGTCCCCTCGTCCTACGGCACAAGCCAGGGCAGCCCCCGCCATGCCGCCGCCGACAATTACAATGTCAAAATCAGGAGTCACGTCCATCGGTTCTCTCAAGCCAATACGGCCTCTCGGCCACCTAATCCCATGGCATAACGGGCAAAGGTCTGTTTAAGGGGAGCGACCAGATCCAGCGTCACCAGCCCCACACCACGGGCCTGGACCAAGGGGAATTTTGCATTGGAAAACAGGCGTACCAGGCTGTCGCTGGCCTGGATGGTACGCATCTGGTCTTCTTGCTGGGCCTCTTCATAACGGGCCAACAGGCTCAGCTCCCCCAGCCCCTGTCCGGCGCGGGCCGCCTTCGCCAGCAACTCCGCCAGGCCCATGACTTCCCGCACGGCCAGGTTATAGCCTTGGCCTGCCACCGGGTGCAGGGAATGGGCCGCATTGCCCACCAATACCAAGCCGGGCCGAATCTGCTCCAGGGCCCGCTCTAACGCCAGTGGATAGACATGACGGGAGCCCACCTGGACAAATCCGCCCAAACGATGGCCAAACCGTTCGCCCAACAACTCCAGGAACTGTGCATCCGAGGCGTTCAGGACGGCGTCTGCTCGATGTTCGGGCAGGGTCCAGATCAAGGCCGAACGGTGATCCTCCACGTCCTCTCCACCGAGGGGCAAAAGTGCCATGGGCCCCTGGTCGGTAAAGCGCTCATAGGCCACAAAATCATGGTGCTTGCGGCTGGACACGGTGGTGATCAGGGCGACTTGTCCGTAAGCCCGTTTCTCGGTCTGAATCCCTAGCTGCTGGCGCAGCCCGGAGCGCCCTCCATCGGCCAGCACGGCCAACTGGGCGCGCAGGGTACTGGCTCCCGAGCCACCGGCTTCATTGGAAGCCAATTCCAGCAAAACGCCTTGCTCCTGGTGCTGCACCCGCAGAACCTGGACCGGGCAACGGAACTGGATGTTGGAATACTGGCGCAAGCCGGTCCACAAAACCCGCCCCATCCATTGGTTTGGCGTCACGTATCCCAGGGCATCGAGGCGATAATCCTCGGCCCGCAGGCGGGTGACGCCAAACTGGCCCCGGTCGGACACATGGATGCGCTTGATAGGCGTCAGGTGCTGGCGCAACAAGTCCCAAAGGCCAAGCTGCTCGTAGATCAGACGTGTCCCATAGGATAAGGCGGTGGAGCGTACGTCGTAACTCGGCTGATAGCCCATTTCAGCGCCGGTATCCGGCATGTCCACCGCTTCCAAAACCGTAATCCGCAAATCCGGACAGGCTCGGGCCAGAGCTACCGCCAGGCTGGCGCCCACCATGCCCCCGCCGATAATGGCAACATCAACGTCCACTTCCATCCCTAGCGCTCCGCCATAATGCGTTCGATATCGGCGACAGTTTTCGGCGCCGAGGCGGTCAGCACCTGGCAACCGTCTTTGGTGACCACCACATCGTCTTCAATACGGATACCGATTCCCCACCAGCGCGGTTCGACCGACTCACAATTGGCGGCGATATAAAGCCCTGGTTCGACGGTCATCACCATGCCCGGCTCCAGCACACGCCATTCGCCACCGATCTTGTAGTCACCCACGTCATGCACATCCATGCCCAGCCAGTGGCCCGTCCGGTGCATATAGAAGGGCCGATAGAGCTCCTGGGCAATCGCCTCCTCTAGGGAAGGCGCCTGGATGATCCCCAGTTTCAGCAGTCCTTCGCACAGCACCCGTACCGCGGCCTCGTGAGGCTGGTTCCAGTGGTTGCCGGGTTTGGTGGCGGCAATGGCCGCTTCCTGGGCTGACAGCACCAGCTCGTACAGGGTGCGCTGCTCAGGCGAGAACTTGCCGTTGACCGGGATTGTACGGGTGATATCCGCAGCGTAATGGTCCAGCTCACAGCCTGCGTCGATCAGCACCAGGTCACCATCCCGCAGGACCTGGTCGTTTTCCGTGTAGTGGAGGATACAGGCATTGTCGCCGCCCCCCACAATGGCGTTATAGGCCGAGGCCCGGGCACCATTCATCAGGAAGTGATAATTGATTTCCGCTTCCAGCTGGTATTCGAGCATGCCCGGTCGACAGGCCTTCATTGCCCGTATATGGGCTTGCGCGGTAATTTCCGCAGCCTCGCCCATGACCTTCAGCTCCGCCGGGCTTTTATACAGGCGCATATCGTGTAGCAAATGCTCCAGGGCGGCGAACTCGCCGGGCGGCTGGGCACCGCTGCGTACCTTGGCGCGGATTGCATTGATCCAGTCCATGACCTGGCGGTCGAACTTTTCGTCCCGGCCCATGGCGTAATAGACCTTGGAGCGCCCCTCGATCAGGCCCGGCAGGATTTCGTCGATATCGGCAATGGGGAAGGCATCGTCCATGCCATAGACCTCCACTGCCCCTTCCTGCCCGGCCAGGCGCCCGTTCCAGAGTTCGAACTCAGGGTTGCGTTCCTTACAGAACAGCACAGCCTCCCCATGCTCCCGCCCCGGAATCAGCGCCAGTACGGCTTCAGGCTCGGGGAAGCCGGTCAAGTAATAGAAGTCACTATCCTGACGGAAGGGGTATTCCGCATCCCGGTTGCGAATTTTGAGCGAAGCCGATGGCAGGATGGCAATACTATTGGGCGCCATCTGGCGCAGCAGCCTTTGGCGACGGGCTGCGTATTCCTTCATGGGCAACTTGGCGGGCAATTTACGGGATTCGAGCTTCTCGGTTGATTCGTTCATGAATTGCTACCAGCTTATCGGATAAGGGGTCACGACCGGCCGGTCCAGCCGGCCGGCTGGTTTGAACTAGTGTAGTACGGTGCCTGAAGGTGCCGCGGAGCGGTCAATAAACTCGTCATACAGGTTCATGGCCGCCACCCGCACGAACTCCACCAGCTCCACGTAATAGCTTTCCTGCTCCTCGGACTCTTCCACTTCCGGATCGATTTCCGCAATGGCCATGAGATCCGCCAGCAACTCCCGGGCATCTTCAGACAGCTCCGGCTTGAGTACAGCCAAACCGCGGGACAGGCCTTCAATAAACCCTTGGCACCAAGCGCCAATCGCCTCCAGCCGCTGCCCCAGCGGTACATCATCCTCAGGCAGCATCGGGACAAACGACAGTACATCTTGCTGAAACACTCGCTCGCCCACCTGATATAAGGCTTCAAACTGGCGTCGCAGCTCCTCGTTGGCCGCCTCCAGCACCTGGGTTCCTACCTGGCTGGTCACCTGGGTCAACCATTCCACCTGGGTGAGCTGGTGGCCAGACACCAGACTGCCAATCAGGGCGCCATGCAGCTCGGACGGCGAGGCCTCGACCCCCAGTTGCACATAAATATCGGCCCAATCATCAAACTCAAGCGTTACCGCCCGGCGGTTGTCATGCGTCATTGGTCGTTCTCTCGCTCGCCCTGCCCTCATTAAACATCGCGGGCCAATCAAATTCCACGGATGTCGGATTGCTGCTATCGTAACACTTAGGGTATGAAGTCTCTATGCTGCCACAAGCCAATTCCAACAGGCTTGATACCCTGGGGAAACACTCACCCGGTGTCCGTTGACCCCCTAGAAACGCCCCTTTATAGTACAGCGAAATTTGACAGGATCTGACTATGAATGAAGCCGCCCTGAGCGCAATAGCCGAGAAAGTCGAATTACTGATCAAGCGGTGCGAACAGCTAGAAGCAGACAATGCAGCCCTCCGTGCCCTGCAGGACGATTGGCAGAAAGAGCGGTTGCAGCTGATACAAAAGAATGATCTGGCCCGTACTAAGATCGAAGCCATGATTGGCCGTCTGAAGGCCTTGGAGCAGCGTTAATGAGCCGTTCATCCAGCAATACCGTCAGCGTTACCATTTTGGAAAAGGATTACCTGGTCGCTTGTCCGCCGGAAGCCCGCTTTCAATTGGAAGAGTCCGCCCGTTACCTGGACTCGAAAATGAAGGAAATCCGTGCCTCCGGCAAAGTCGTGGGCACCGAGCGCATTGCCGTGATGGCAGCCCTCAACATGGCCTACGACCTTTTACAGGGTACAAACCATAACAAGGCAGTGGAAGAACAACTGAAGCGTTTGCAGGAACGATTGGACCAAGTTTTGACTTCAACCCATGGACAGGGCGAATAAAGCTTAATTACGGTTCAGTAAGCCTTCTGTTTTTTTCTGCAGAACCGCTATAATAAGTTCAACGCTCCCTGAGATGTTCGCCAGTGGGATACGTCCTCGAGCCGATAAACTTAGACCAGGCGGTCACTTCAGGGCAATGTGTGCATGTCCCGTTTCGGGAAAGCCTAATTTGTCACAGCGGCCGCCGCCTTGAGCCGAAGGGTTCAAGGGCCACGTCCCGCAGCGGCATCTTGGGGAGCGTCTATCATCTAAGGGTCTATGGACACCACGCCTATTTTTGAGCCCCCCTTGCCAAGCGACCGTAAACAGTTGCGCCGGATCATGCGCCAGCGCCGACGTTCGCTGACTCCCGCCCAGCAAGCTCTCGCCGCCCGGCGCCTGAAGCAACAGCTGCAAAATGACCCGCTATTCTTGCGCGCCCGCTCGGTTGCCCTGTATCTGGCCAATGACGGTGAAATCGACCCGAGCGAAATCGCCGAATTTATCTGGCAACAACGCAAGCGCTGCTTTCTGCCGGTTCTCCATCCCGTCCTGGAAAACCAGCTGTGGTTCTATGAATACACCCCGCAGACCCAACTGCGCCAAAACCGCTTTCGCATCTGGGAGCCGGATATCCGGCAACAGCCGCGCCGCCCGGCCTGGGCTCTGAGCCTGGTGTTGTTTCCCTTGGTTGCCTTCGATGACGAAGGGGGGCGCCTGGGGATGGGGGGCGGGTTCTATGACCGAACCTTCGCCTTCATTCGACACGGAAAGCCGTTGCGCCCAAGGCTGGTTGGCCTGGCGCACGACTTTCAACGGGTGGACTCGCTGGATAAACAGCCTTGGGATATACCACTGGATGCGGTAGCTACAGACAGGAAGATCTACCGATTCAAAGCGAGGCGGGACGCCTGACTAGCGGGTAAAGGTTTCGTCGTCGGTCTCCGTCATGGTCACCTGAACAGCAGGCCGCTCAATGGAGCGTTCAAACGAGACAACGCCACTCACTACCAAGCCTAGGCAAAAGACAACAATCAACGTGGTCATCACGTCGGGTTTGCGTTTCATGAAATCCCCCTGGAAGGATGTGGAGCCCAAACCGTCTCCACAAAGCAACACATCGCACAAAGCGGTTAACAGCTAGAGATCAAGTATAGATCGACTCTGGAAATTCGCATGCCAAAACGGCACCAGAAGTCGATCCTGGCCTCCGAAGCAGTAAAATGGCCTCTATATAAGCCTTTTTCTTACTCGGAACCTCCTCTGCATCCTGCCTGGATAACCCTCTGCCATGTTCCAGGCGCGGCTATTGTGCAGACAAATTGTCAGGAAGGCTATCTGTCGCCTATTTTCGACAAAATATCCTGTTAGAAGTTTCCCATCCCCTGCGTCTACTTCCCTGTAAATGCAATCTGCTCGCCTGGGAAGTGGTCTCCCACCGGCCCCGAGTGTAGACATAAGTGATGCCCCACAGCCCATGGATCCGCAAGGAGATCTGTATGTACAACGAATACGAGCCGGGCATCGGCAATTGGTATCACCGGCTGGATAACAACACCCAATTCCAGATCGTTGCCTTGGATGACGACGAAGGGTTGATCGAGATCCAGTATTTCGAAGGGGATGTGGAAGAGCTGGACCGGGACACCTGGCAAGAGCTCGACCTGGAACCGATGGAAGCACCGGAAGACTGGACCGGGCCGATGGATCGCTACGAGGCCCAGGAATACGGGGGAGGAGGTGAGACGCCGGAAGAGTCGGGGGCCGCCAGCAGCTTCAACGAAGATCTGACCAGCCGCACCAGCGACGAGGAACGGGGCTATTAGAAACGCCCCGCCTCATCCCTTCAGCGAAGCTATGGCGCCAAAAACAGGCGATAGGCCGGGTTGGAGGTTTCTTCCCAATACTTGAAGCCGACCTGATTCAACATGGCGCGAAAATCAGCCATGTCCTCGTCCTTCACCTGTACGCCCATGAGCACCTGGCTAAATGCCGCGCCATGGTTGCGATAGTGGAACATGGAAATGTTCCAGCGGGTTCCCAGGGACATCAGAAACCGGATCAAGGCGCCGGGGCGCTCGGGAAACTCAAAGCGAAAGACCTTCTCCGATTGGAGCCCTTTTACCCGCCCCCCAACCATATGGCGGATATGGCCTTTCGCCATATCATTGTCGGTCAGGTCCATGACCGCATAGCCCTGCTCCCGCAGGCTTTCCACCAACTCGTCGCGCCCCACTCCCCCACTGGGAATCTGTACTCCCACGAAAATCAGGGCTTCCTGGTCATCGGCGTACCGATAATTGAACTCGGTAATGTTGCGTTTTTCGAGCGCCTGGATGAACTTCTTGAAACTGCCGGGACGCTCCGGAATCTTCACCGCTATGATGGCCTCACGCTGCTCGCCGATTTCCGTGCGTTCGGAGATGTAACGCAGGCGGTCAAAATTCATGTTGGCACCGCTGATGATCGCCAGCAGGTCAACACCGCTCACTCCCTCCCGGGCCACATATTTTTTCAAGCCAGCCACGGACAGAGCGCCGGCCGGCTCAGCAATCGAACGGGTATCCTCAAAGACATCCTTGATCGCCGCACAAATCTCGTCTGTATTGACGGTGATGACCTCATCAACGCTGTCTTTACAGATTTCCCAGGTCAGCTTGCCGATCTGGCGCACCGCCACACCGTCGGCGAACAACCCTACATCCGGTAGCGTAATGCGCTTCTCGGCTTGCAGTGCGGCGTGCAGGCAGGCTGAGTCTTCCGGCTCCACCCCGATCACCTTGATATGGGGGCGCAGATACTTGACGTAAGCCGCCACGCCGGCAATCAGACCGCCACCGCCCACGGGCACGAAAATGGCTTCCAGGGGACCGGTGTGCTGCCACATGATCTCCATGCCAATGGTGCCCTGGCCGGCAATCACCTCTTCGTCATCGTAAGGGTGAATGTAGGTGTAGCCTTTCTTTTCAATGAGCTCGTTGGCGTGGGCCGCCGCCTCATCAAAGGCATCTCCTTTGAGAACCACCCTCGCGCCCCGCGCCCGCACCGAATTCACCTTAATCTCCGGCGTGGTCGCCGGCATCACGATCACGGCCTTGATACCCAGCTTCGCTGCCGCCATGGCCACGCCCTGGGCGTGGTTTCCGGCCGAGGCGGCAATAATGCCGCGCTGCTTTTCAGCCTCGGTCAGTTGGGCAATCTTGTTGTAGGCACCACGCAGCTTGAAGGAAAACACCGGCTGCAGGTCCTCCCGCTTGAGCAGGACCCGGTTATCAAGGCGGCGGCTGAGCTGATGCGCCTGATCTATGGGGGATTCGATAGCGAGATCATAGACTTTGGCGTCCAGGATCTTCTTGATATAGCGATGGGGCATGGTTTTACTCAGGATATTTTTTGGTTACCGCGCAGATTGGCGACGGGACCGAAGAAACTGAAAGACGGGTCAGTTTAATGATTTTTCCGCCATGACGTCTATATAGAACAAGTACCAATCATTGTAACCGGACTGGGGGCAAAAGGCTGCGGCCAATTTTTTTAAGCGTATAATAGCCAGCCTTTCAACCAGGCCCTTTACTTACCAGATGCGGAATCAAGCAATGTCCCAGGACGCTCTCAAGAAAGCGGTTGCCAAAGCGGCCGTAGCCCACATCAAACCCCATCTCACCGACAAGAGCATCATTGGCGTGGGCACCGGCTCCACCGCCAACATGTTCATTGATGCCCTAGCGCCCCTGAAAGCCCATTTCGACGGTGCAGTTGCAAGCTCCGAAGCTACGGCCCAGCGCCTCAAGCAACATGGCATCCCAGTGTATGACCTCAATAGCGTGCCCGAGCTGGAGTTCTATATTGATGGCGCCGACGAAGCCAATGAGCGCCTGGAACTCATCAAGGGCGGCGGTGCGGCCCTGACCCGCGAGAAAATCGTGGCAGCCGTGGCCAAAACCTTTATCTGCATCGCTGACGAAAGCAAGATGGTCGACATCCTGGGACGCTTCCCCCTGCCGGTGGAAGTCATTCCCATGGCCCGCAGCCATGTGGCACGGGAGCTGGTGAAGCTGGGCGGCGATCCGGTCTATCGGGAAGGTGTGGTCACCGATAACGGCAACATCATCCTGGACGTGCATAACATGCAGATCGCGGTACCCACCCAGTTGGAAGAGCAGATCAACCAGATCACCGGCGTGGTCACCAATGGCCTGTTTGCCCTGCGCCCGGCTGACTTGCTGCTGCTGGGCACTAGCAGTGGTGTTCGCTCCATTCCCCGCCCTTAGTTTTGATCCCTTCCTGGCCGTTCCACTGTGGAGCGGCCCGGGGTTGGGTATCCCAAGCCCAGGCCCTGCATTCTCCCCTTCCTCGCACTAAAGCGTCACTCTGCCTCTATTTCTGGGTTTTCTATGGCAGATTTCCAGTGACCGCTATTTGCCCGCACAAAAAAACCAAGCGCTTGCTTGGTTTGCTGAAGCCAGCTAAGCTAAATTCTGTTTCCAGGCCGAGCGGTTCCCGATCAGGGCCGCCCCGGCCAGGGCTCTTGCGCCAAAATCGCCTGAAGGCCACGACGAATCCGAACAACAAAAATGCCCGATGCAGGAGGCAGCAATGCACCACAACACCGGCTACTTTCAAGAAACCCACGAAATGGTACGCCGCACGGTCAGCCAGTTCGTGCGCCAGCATGTGCTTCCCCATATTGAGGAGTGGGAGGAGGCAGGTGAGATCCCCCGGGAAATCCATCGCCTGGCCGCAGAGGCCGGCATTCTCGGAATCGGCTATCCGGAAAAGTTCGGCGGCGTGGGGGAAGGCGATATCTTCATGAAAATCGCCGCCAGTGAGGAACTGATGCGCTCCACATCCGGCGGCTTTGTCGCCAGCCTGGGCTCCCATGACATTGCCCTGCCGCCGGTGGTGAAATGGGCCAAGCCCGCCATCCGTGACCGGGTGGTGCCCGAGGTGCTGAGCGGTCAGAAGATTGCCTCACTGGCCATCACCGAACCCGGCGGCGGCTCGGATGTGGCCAACCTCCAAACCCGCGCCGTACGCGAGGGCGACTACTACCGCATCAATGGCAGCAAGACCTTCATCACCAGTGGCGTACGGGCCGACTATTACACGGTGGCGGTCCGTACCGGAGGCGAAGGCCATGGCGGCATCAGCCTGCTCCTGGTGGAGCGTGATACCCCCGGCTTTAGCGTGGGCCGCAAGCTGAAGAAAATGGGCTGGTGGGCCAGCGATACGGCCGAACTTTTCTTCGACGACTGCAAAGTGCCGGTCGATAACCTGATCGGCGTCGAAAATGCCGGCTTCATTGCGATTATGTCCAACTTCCTGTCGGAGCGGGTGGCCCTAAGCATCATGGCCTATATGACCGCGCAAATGGCCCTGGAGGAAGCGCAACGCTACGTCACGGAACGGGAGGCGTTCGGCCGCAAGATCGGCAAGTTCCAGGTGATCCGCCACAAGTTGGTGGACATGGCCACCAAGGTCGAAATCGCCCGGGAATACACCTATCGGGTCGCCAGCCTGATCCAGGCCGGCAAGAACCCCATCAAGGAAGTGGCCATGGCCAAGAACTTCGCCACCGAGGTGGCGGACTTCGTGACCAACGAGGCCGTGCAGATCTTCGGAGGCATGGGCTACATGCGTGAGTCCCGGGTCGAGCGGCTGTATCGGGATAGCCGGATTCTCTCCATCGGCGGTGGCACCACGGAAATCATGAAAGAACTGATTGGGAAGCAAATGGGATTATGAGTAAGCTAAATACCATCTCATAACCGTCGCCAGGGGCAGCAGAGCAAGGTGGGACGAGCCTGCCCTGCATCCGACCAGGAGTTGCCCCATGCCTGCCCGCAACCATGAGCCTTCCATCTGGGACCTTGCCGCCGCCTCTCGCAAACGCTATCCGGCCCTGTCGGGCGACCTTGAAACGGATGTCTGTGTGGTGGGTGCCGGCATTACCGGCCTGACAGCCGCCCTGCTCCTGAAAAAAGCCGGGCGGCGTGTCGTTGTGGTTGAAAAAGAACAGATCGGCGCGGGCACAACCGGCGGCACCTCCGCCCACCTGACCAATGTGGTGGACTTTCGCTACAGCTCCCTGGCCCAGTCCTATGGTGCCGAGAGTGCCCGGCGCGTGGCGGAATCCATGACTTACGCCATCAACCTGATCGAACGCCTGAGCCAAGAGTATGGTATCGACTGCGCTTTCCAACGGGTTCCCGGCTACTACTATGCGGAAGAGGACGACGGCGTTCCGGACGTGCAGGAAGAGTTTGAAGCCGCCCGTGGCGCCGGACTCCAGGTGGCCCTGCTGGACCAGGCTCCTTTGCCCTTTCCCACCCGGGCTGCCTTTCGGACAGAACACCAGGCCCAATTCCAACCCATGGACTATCTTGCCGGCCTTGCCAAAGCCATCGACGGCGACGGCTGCGCCCTGTATGAGCAAACCGCCGTTACCCGGGTGGATGATGGCTCCCCCTGCGTTCTGCATACCAACCGGGGCCAGATCCGGGCCCGGGAAGTCGTGCAGGCCACCCATACACCTTTGGGCATCAACTTCCTGCACAGCAAGCTCGACATCTATCGCTCATTCGTGCTCGCCGCCCGGGTGCGGGAGGAGGTTCCTGATGGCCTGTACTGGGACACTCAAAGCCCCTATCACTATATTCGAACCTTTCATCGGGGCAGCGACAAGTTCGTCATCATGGGTGGCGAAGACCATAAGGTCGGCGACAATGTTTCACGCCGGTCTTTCCAGGCACTGGAAGACTATGCCCGGGCCCACTTCAGCGTGGAACACATCGAAGCCCGTTGGTCGGCCCAATTTTACGACCCCACCGACCACCTGCCCTTTATCGGCAAAAACCCGTTGGGAGACCATGTCTATATTGCCACCGGCTACAGCGGTGACGGCCTGACCTTCGGCTCCCTGGCGGGTTCCATGATCTGCAACCTGATCCAGCAGGGGCATGACGCCTATGAAGATCTCTACCACCCTGGCCGTGTGCGGCTCACCGGTGCCAGTGACTTTATCCGCAAGAACATCCAGGTGACCCGTGACTTCATTGCCGACCGACTCCTGCAACCCTCGTCCCGTTATGTGGATCGTCTGGCCAAAGGCGAAGGCTGTGTCATCCGGGATGGCAGCTCCTACGTCGCGGTCTACCGAGATACCGGGGGGAACCTGAGAACCTACAGTGCCATCTGCCCCCATATGAGATGTGTGCTGCGCTGGAACGACAATGAACGCTCCTGGGATTGCCCATGCCACGGCTCTCGTTTCGATACGGACGGCCAGCTTGTGGAAGGGCCGGCCACCATGCAGCTGGAACCGGTGAGCTGGAGCCCCAGCAAGAAGCCCGCCAAAGAAGAAGCCTGACCAGTCACAACCTGGCCGTTGGTCAGCCTCTGCGGTTATCCATATCATGCTATGAAGGCATGCAGGAATTCACGGCGGTATGGCTTGCCCCTGCCGTTGCAGTCCACCCCATCCGGTTCAGCCATAAGGAGTACGCTATGGATCCGATTCTGATTCTGGTTGCTGACCAGGCCCGCGCCCGGATACTGATGAGCGAAACCCGGGCCTCAGATCCCATGGAGATTGCCGACCTGGTGAATCCGTCTGGCCGGGCCCATGAAGGTGATCTGATCACGGGCGAGAAAGGCACCACCTCCGGGCGAACCCATATCAGCCATGCCAACTATCATCCGACCTATACGGAAAACAACGCCCTGGAGCGGGCGGCCGAAGAGTTTGCCATCAATATCAACACCGAACTGGAACGACTGGTACGCTCCCACCGTCCAGCCCGGATTCACGTCATTGCACCACCCAAATTTCTCGGATTACTGCGCACCAAGCGCAGCAAGCCTGTCCAAGCACTAATAGAGGAGGAAATCGCGAAAGACATCAGCAAGCTATCTATGAATGAAATCCGCGAACATTTGCCTGATTTCGTGTAGCGCAGCCCTCAACGCTGCCGAGCGCACCGCATTCAAGCGGTGCGCCATGCCTCCCCCCGAACCTCTCACTCATCGCTCATCCTAGCCCCGGAGCCAGCCACTAGGAAGCCTTTTCCTCTTTCCAGGGCTGGATACATTCCACCCGCTGAAACCGGCCTTCCTCGGCTCCATAATCCCAGCGTTCCACGGTTACCAAAGCCCGCTCCGCACCAATGTGGATCCGGTTAAAGGAGTTGGGTTTGCTGTGCCGAACCCGACGGGAAAGAGCCGTTCCAGCCTGGATACACCAGACATCCCGGGGCAAATCCGGATAGCGGCCACGTAGTGAGGCGGTAAACGGGAAATGGATATGCCCGCCCAACACCATGTCCAAACCCGCCCGGGCCCAGCGGCGGATCGCCTCCGCGCCGTGGATCATCAGGTTCTCCTCATCACTGGTCAGGATAACGTCAAAGGGGTGATGGGCCACCAGTATCCGGATTTGCCCCTCTTTCGCCCGGGCCAGTTGTTGCTCCACCCGGGCCATCTGGGCCTCGGTGACCTTGCCATCCTTATGACGCAAGGGGCTGGTGGTATTCAGGCCGATTACCAGAACCCGCTCGTCCTCATAGGTCGGCTCCAGTTCCGGCCCGAAGAACTCGCAGTAGTAGCCGTAGGGGTTGATGGTCCGACGCAGCAAATCGAACAGGGGCAGGTCATGGTTGCCCGGAATCGTGAGCAGGTTATGCTTGGGAATCCGGTCGATAAAGCGCCGCGCTGCCTGGAACTGGTTGCGCCGGGCCCGCTGTGTGATATCTCCGGAGAAGATGACCAGATCCGGCGCATGATCCTGCATCCAGGCCACGAGGGCCTCCACCACCTCCGGCTGCTCGGTTCCGAAATGAGTATCGGACAGCTGTGCCAAAATCATGGTTCTCCCTCTCCTTTTGGCAGCAAACAGTTCAACGCCCGGGGCTGGATCCGAATGTTCAAAGGGGTGCGGAAATACTTCAACTCACCATCGAGCACCACCTGCACATAGGGGCGGCGCAGGTGAATCTGCACTTCCTGCGCCCACAGCAGTTCCAGCTCCCGAACCTGGTCCAGATGGCCGCGCAGGTGCTTCCAGACCAGAGTCAGGATGGCCCGGCGCGGGAATTGATGCATGATCACCACCGCCAGATGATCGTTGGCTTCCTCCTCCGCCTTGGCAATATTCAGTGAAGCCAGTTGCAGCTTATTGTTGCCCACCAGCACCATGGCCGCCTTACGGTGCAAGGGCCGCTTGTCCAGCACCAACCGGGCGCGCAGGCTGTATTGCTCCTGTAAGGCGGTCACCAAGCCAGAGACCACTGCCACAAAGCGGTTACGTCCGGTGATTTTGGTGTGTCGCTCCCGGGCCGCAATAATGCGGGCATGCAGGCCCAGACTGACGTTGACGATAAAGGGCTCGCCGTTGACCTGGCACACCGGCACCTTGACCGCCTCGGCGGTTAGCAGGTTGGCCAGGGCCTCGTCCAGTTCCAGGGGAATGCCATGCTGGCGTGCGAAATAATTAAAGGTTCCCAAAGGAATCACCCCCAGCGTCAGCCCCAGGGGCAGGATCCGTTTGATCACGGCATTCACCGTGCCGTCGCCTCCCGCCGCCACCAGCACTCCACCCGATTGCCGACAGTCCTCCACAGCATCATCCAGGAACTGGCGGAAGTCATCGCCGGGCCGGATAATCACGAAGCGGCCCTGGCGCTCCCTGGGAATCAACCGCTCAATAGCGGCCAGCACTGTCTCCGCATCCTGGCTGCCGGACCCTGCATTCACCACAAAGGTAAAAGGAACCTCCATAACGCCCTCTCTTTCCCTGGCTCCAAGCGCTGCTTCTAGCCCGCCACCTGCATGGCCCAATACCGGAACTCGGCGGCGGGCATGGGCCGGCTGATGTGATAGCCCTGTACCCGGTCACAGCCCATCCGGGTGACCGCCTCCAGGGTTTCCCGGTCTTCGATGCCCTCGGCGACAGTCTGGATCCGCAGAGTCCGGGCCAGTTTGATGGTGTTCTCGACAATCCGCAGGTTGCTCAGGTTTTGCTTCATCTGGCTGATAAAGCTGCGGTCAATCTTCAGCTCATGGATGGGCAGCCGGCTCAAGTAAGCCAGCGAGGAATACCCCGTGCCGAAGTCATCCAAGGCGATACTGCATCCAGCCGCGCTCAACTGCTCCAGATTGTCGACCACAGTGCCCACTTTTTCGATCAGGGTGGTTTCGGTTACTTCCAGGATCAGGTCCGACAGCCTGACCTGGTAATGCTCCGCACAGGTGGTAATAAAACGGACGAAATCCGGCTCGATCAGGTTCTGCACCGACAGGTTGATACTCAAGGTCAAATGCAGGCCGTTCTGGTTCAGGGAATGCAGCAACTCCAGGGAACGGCGAACCACATAGCGGGTCAGCAGCCCCATCAGTCCGGCGCTTTCCGCAATTTCGATAAACTCCCCAGGCGACACCCGGCCGTAGCGAGGGCTATTCCAACGCAGCAGGATCTCGGCTCCCACCAGCCCCCGCCCGCTGCAATCCATTTGTGGCTGCAGGTAAAGCTCCAGCTCATTGTCGCCAATTGCCCGGGACAGGGCGCCCATCAAGGCCAGCCGACGACGCCCATAGGCATCCAGCTCAGGGCTGTAAATAAAGATCCGCTCTCCCCGGCGCAGTCCTTCGTCCTTGGCCGCCCCCGCATACTGCAGCAGCAAGTCGGCCCGATCCCCATGGCTGGGATAACAGGCGATTCCCGCAAACAGGTCCAGGCTGACCGCCACACTGCTGACATCAATGGGAGATTCGAAATGGCGCATAATGCGCGACACCAGCCGGCTCGCCACGCCCTCTTCCCCGCTGGTTTCACAGATCAGGGCCAGGGAGCCAAAATCCAGAACGGCCAGATAGGCCCGATGTTTCTCCTCGATAAAGGTGGCCGAAGGGCTGTCCGCCAGGATGAGGTTGAGCTGGCGGGTCAGGGTGCGAAACAGGGATTCCGACAGCCCCCGCCCAAGGGACGACAACAGCTCCTTCATCTGGGGAAAGTGCAGGATCACCAGGGCCCAGGACTGGCCCGGGGAGGCGGCGTGGATCAGTTCCTGGAGCCGGGCCAGCAACAGGGCCTCGTTGGGCATGCGGGTCACCGGATCCCGGGTGGCGTATTCCAGGGTCTCTCGTTCCAGCGCCCGCACCTGCTGCTCGGCCTGGTGGCGCTGCTGGAGGGCATCGAGCTTTTCCTGGCGCTCTTCCTTGATGCGATGGGCCAGGGCAAAGCACAGGAACACCGCTTCCAGGGCCGAGCCGATCTGAAAGGCATGGTTGGAAAAACGGGAGACTGGCAAAACCCCGAAGATAGCCAGCAGGTAAACCACCGCGCCTGCGGCAAACATCAACCAGGCCAGGACAAAGTAACGGGCGATCACCACGCCCGCCGACCAGGCCCGAATGCCGGCCACTGTCACCAACACAACCACCAGACCACCCAAGACGCCCGACCACTTCAGCCCCTGCAAGGGTTCAGTCCAGGAGTACAGGATCAACACCAGGGCAAAGCCGGTGATAACCGCCAAAGTGGCATCGAGCTTGCCGGGAAAGCCGCGCGGGTACAGGAACTTACGGGTAAAGAGCAAGGCCCAGATCACCGTCAGGGCCGTACAGGTGGGCAGCACATAGCGGTGAAAAGTGGGATCCTGGGGCCACAAGTAAGCCGAACCCAGGCCGGACAAGGTCAGCATGACTCCAGCCATTGAGGCGAGATAGAACACATAATACAGGTAGGCCTTATCCCGCACGGACCAGGCGACAAACAGGTTAAAGGCTCCCAGAGCCAGGATGACACCAAAATACAGCCCCCAGAACAGGGTTTCGTAGATCTGGTAGCGCACCAGGTATTGTTCCGACCAAACTTCCAGGGGCACCTGCAATGAAGTGGCGGACTTGACCTGAAGCACCAGATCCAAAGTGCCCGTGCTGTCCTCCGGCAGGGGAAAAATCATGAAGTAGAAGTGATACAGCAAGGATTGCTGGGCCCGGAGCTGGGACTGATCGGACTGGCTCAACAAGGCCCCGCTGGCGGGATCGCGCACATACAGCCTGACCTGCTCCAGCAAGGGATAGGGGATCACCAGATATCTGGACTCCGCCCCTTCCACAGTTCCCGGAACCCGGGCCCGCACCCAAAGCGTGTCGTCGGAAAAGCCGCGGTTAATGACCTTGCCGGACCTGTTCTGCTGCCACTGATCGCTACGGAGGGCCTCTCCCAGCGACAGGCTATCGGACGGGTCGACCAGGAATTGCAGTTGCGCGTCCAGGGAGTAGCGGTCCGGCCCCTGACTCCAACCGGGCATGCTCCATAAGACTATTCCCAGGGCCAGCAAGAGGCTCACCAGTAACCGACATCTTAGCGCCCTGCTTCGGCAATCTGGCCTTGCCTCCATTCATCACCCCTTTCCTTTGGCTCTATATCGCTCTAGCCCACAATAAAACTGACACCCATTAACGTCGAGCATATCCAAGTTGCCTATGAAAACCTCTCATGGAGAATATCGGAGACACTTCCGAACCGGGATCCGGATTCCCGTGACGGTCGATGTTGCCGACCAGAGCCTGAGCACCAGTACGCTCAACCTCTCGTTCAGTGGCCTGCGCCTGGCAAAGCCGGAAGACATCGCCCTGGAACCCGGCCAAGCCCTCAATATCCAGTTCAATCGACCCGGCAATTTTAAAGTGCCGGCACGGGTCGTCCATGTGGGCGAGAGTCATGTCGGTCTCAAACTCCATCGGGTTCGCCTTACCGACAATGATATTGATAATCTCGTTCAGGCCGCCCCACTTTCCCAACGGGCCCGGGTCTATTTCCGGCGCGCCGCCTGGAAGGGAAGCCGCCGGGCCGGCGTGCTGGGAGCCAATACCCTGCTGCGCCCCTTGCTGCTGAAATGGGTCCGGCCCAGCTTCCTGTTTGCGGTTTATGGCTCAGCCCGGGACGTGCAGACCTATTACACACCCACCATGGAAAAGCTGTTGCCCAATACCATTATCGGAGGCGTGATCCGGAACCGGGGCCGCCGTGGACTGTTGGTCGCCTCCAAATACCTGGAAAGTGAACTGGCCCAGGACTCCGATAAAGTGCGGGAATACATCGGCCACTTGCGTCGGGACTTTCCGGATGTCACCTGTATTGCCCTGGTGGGACGCCTGCCCAACTTCACCATGAAGGCGGGTATTCCCATTGAGCCGCCCCTCGTGGATGGCTCCATGGGCACCCGGTACATGATTTGGGAAGCGGTGCGTAAAATGAAGGAAATGACCCCCTACCAACACGAGCAGGGCATTACCGTCCTGGGAGGAGCGGGGCGGATCGGTAACATGGTCTGCGAGGATCTGCTGGACCTGTTTCCCAAGGTCTATGGCTTCGATCCCCGCTATCAGGAAGAGCAACGCCTGGATCGGGGTCAGGGCACCATCATCCGTACTGCCGACCGGGCACGCCTAGCGGATCACCGGCTGTTCGTCGCCCTCACCCACCATGGCGATGTGATCCGTGATCTGGTCGATGCCCTGCCGCCAGGCGCCCTGATTGCCGACGACACCCATCCCTGCATCAGCCTGGAAGTGCGGGAACTGCTGGAGAGCCACCGCATCCAAACCCAGAAGATTGTCCTGACCCACCACCTGTTTTCCATGTGGCCGCGCATGCCCGCCTGGAACAACCGGGACATTCCCGGCTGCCTGGTCGAAGCCCTGGTCCTGCTGGAGCATGGTGAAGCGGACCTGAACCACTTTCCCGCCTTCCGCCAGACAGCCCGGCGCCTGGGATTCCAGGGCCGCCTGGTCGAGCCCTTGGATGAGTAGCCCTCTGGACGAATAGATAAAAGCCATGCAGTATAGGGTTAACCGCCCTGCCCCCTTCTGCAGTTTGGCCGTCTCGATAAAATCGTCTAGGAGATGCGAGCCATGGAACCCTCTATGACTCAGACTAACCGCTTCCTGCAGCTCACGCGCTGGTTTTTCGCTGGTCGCCAGGACCAGATGGAACTGTCAGCCTTGCGCTGGTGGAATCGGCACCGCCTGGGATACAACCTGCGCCTGATCGGCTGCCTGCTGCTTGGCCAGGTTCTGATACTGGGGGCCGGCTATGGCGAGGCCTATAGCGGCTGGAATGAGTTGTCCCAACGCATTTGGCTGGGCCTGCGGTCCAACGTCGCCCTCCTGGTCACCGCCAATTTGCTCTATTTCCTGCTGCCCTGGCTGGAAACTTCCACCTTCAAGGGCCCACCGAAACGCTTCCGGTTCTATGCCTTCACCTTTATCAATACCGTGAGCGTCCTGTTTGTGGTGTTTGCCCTCCTGTCTTCCCTGATCATTGCCAGCCCTGATTAACATGCCGGGCATGGACCCAGAGGCCCCAGTAACGGAAGGACTGGCGAATCGGAAAACCTATCAGGAATAGGTGCGGGTCAACTGCTCCGTGTTCCACTGGACCGAGGGGAAGCCCGCTTCAAAAGGTGTCTTGCCATCCTTCTCCCACAGCTGGCCCCCCTGCTCCACGAACTCCCTCAGCAACCGGTGCAGTAACGCAAAACTGAGCGCCAGGGCCTCATAGGAATCCTCGCCGTGCACATCCGGCAGACTATGGTAAAGCCCTTCCAGATGGACCGACACTGCCCACTCATAACGCTCCAGTCGAAATGGACGTCCGACCTGGATCTTGACCCGCTGGCGCTCGCCATCGGGATGACAGGCAATCAGTTCTTTCTCCGCAATTGGATATTTCATAACTGTCTGAAAAGCCTCCCTTCTATTCAGTTGCTTGAACCGCCGCTTCCCGGGCATTGGGGTTGGGCGTTCGTTTCCCTTCCTAGCGCACAACCCTTCCCAAAATCTTATCCTGCCACGCCGGCCAGACCAAGCATCCACTGCGAGGTTGGAGAAGCTCTGCATGCTTTATCCGGTTTCTCCATGCCCCTTCTGCCATCTACAAGCCTTCTCCTGCGGCTTCCGGTGTTACCCCTCACCTCCACGCCATAACCGCTGCTTT
>Ga0209075_1000599_pt1 | contig 35224 bp, 34 predicted proteins | sample Stecom2011_FD_187523 | JGI IMG/M metagenome (GOLD analysis project Ga0209075, IMG submission 187523) | Agricultural soil microbial communities from Utah to study Nitrogen management - Steer compost 2011 (SPAdes) (version 2) | ecosystem: Environmental > Terrestrial > Soil > Agricultural land...
GGCTTACGCTTCGCCCATACCTTCAGCGGGCTGGCTTCCGCCGCCGGCGCGAACCTTCTCTTCGATCCGACGGCCTACCTCCGGGTCAACGCTCTTCCAGTAATCGAAGGCGCGCTCCAGTACCGGGCTGCGAACACCCCCCAGCAGGCTGCCGGCAACCTGGTCGACCAGGCGATCCCGTTCCCCATCGTTGAATACTTCCCTGACCAGGGTACCTGGCTGGGTGAAGTCGTCGTCTTCAGGATGTAACTCATAGGCGCTGCGCACCATATCGCCATCCGCAGCCCAGCCATCTTCCATCCGGCCGGTGTCGTCGGCCCAGTCTCTGCCACCGCTGTTGGGGGCATACACCGGCGCAGCACCGCTATGTTCGTAGTTCATCTGGCCATCAAACATATAGGTGTTGACCGGCACCTTCGGCCGGTTTACCGGCAGCTGATGGAAGTTGGTGCCGATCCGGTTGCGCTGGGCATCGTTATAAGCAAACGCACGCCCCAGCAGCATCTTGTCGGGCGACAGGCCAATGCCGGGTACGGTGTTACCGGGCGAGAACGCCGCCTGCTCAATCTGTGCGAAGAAGTTCTCGGGGTTACGGTTGAGCGTCATCTTGCCCACTTCAATCAGCGGGTAATCCTTGTGCGACCAGATCTTGGTGAGGTCGAAGGGATTGAAACGATACGTTTTCGCGTCCTCGTACGGCATGATCTGTACCGACATGGTCCAGCTCGGGTGCTCGCCACGTCCGATGGCATCGAACAGATCCCGGCGGTGGAAGTCGGCATCCTGGCCCGCCATTTCGGCGGCTTCCGCATTGGTGAAGAATTCCATGCCCTGATCGGTATGGAAGTGGTATTTCACCCAGAACCGCTCGCCAGACGCATTGATCCACATATAGGTGTGGGAGCCGTAGCCGTTCATATGACGCCACGTACGCGGCAGCCCCCGATCGCCCATCAGGTAGGTAACCTGGTGCGCCGATTCGGGGTTGTTGGTCCAGAAATCCCACTGCATGTGATTGTCACGCAAGCCGGAGTCCGGCAGGCGCTTCTGGCTCCGGATGAAGTGCGGGAACTTCATCGGATCGCGAACAAAGAAAATGGGCGTGTTATTGCCTACCAGGTCGTAGTTACCTTCGCTGGTGTAGAATTTCAGTGAAAAACCCCGTACGTCCCGCCAGGTATCCGGGCTGCCCATTTCCCCGGCCACGGTGGAAAAACGCGCCAGCATTTCTGTTTTGGCACCTTTCTGGAAGAGCGCTGCCTTGGTGTAGGCAGACACATCCGCCGTGGTTTCAAACTCGCCGAACGCACCTGCGCCTTTCGCATGAGGCTGACGCTCGGGCACCTTCTCCCGGTTAAAGTGCGCCATCTGCTCAAGAAAATGGACATCGTGCAACAGGATGGGGCCGTTGGGACCGATGGTCAGGGAGTTACGGTCGCTGGGAGCAGGCGCACCCGTACTCATGGTCGAATGGGTTGGCTTGCCTTTAGAGTCACTCATCAGATTCATCCTTTTCTCGATTATGGGTGATACCCGGATTACACGCACTCATGCGTTTTATCATCTTAGCAGCATAGTCCAAAGTCAGACTGACGATGGTCAAGAGGGGCTATTGCTTCAATAGGTTCAGTCCATCAGAATGCTCCCTCAGCTCCAGCTTATGTCCGATACACATTGGTAGTATCATGTGCAGATTACGATCCACCCTCCCCAGCCGTTTCGTTGCCCCATATCCTTAGTGGCGCTTATGAGAGGAAAACCGTGAAAGCATTGCACCAAGACGTGGCCGAACTTCTTTCCAGTAAAGTCATTCCTGGTAAATTCAACGCTACTGCTTTCGCTCATATTTCTGAATCCACGGACTCCATACTCCTTCTTAACCAACTCATGGACCTCGGCTTCGTTCGATCGCTCGGGGATGGGTTGTACGCGAGGTCGGAGGGATTCGATACGCTCATGTCCGAGTATGAGATTGAGTTAAATACCCGCAGCGTCAATTTATCGAAAGTGAAACTGTCGAGGTGGATCGAGAAAAACTACCACGAAGCAACCACAGAGCTGATCCGGGCCTGTTATGAGGTCTACAAAGACAGCCACCTTGCCGAAAACCTGGTCCGACAGCTTTTCTTTTCTGGTCGCTTCCGAGTGCTGTTAACGCTTTTTGATCTTATCGATATAGAGGAAGAAAACCTAAAAAACTCCATTTTCAAATATAAGACCTGGTGTGAAATATTTACTCGGGGATATTCTCAGGCAGATACCGTTATTGCTAGCTTCGAGTCGCGAAGCAGTAGAACATCAGACCCAGAACTACTCGCACTTGAACCTGTCATCCTGATTCTCCGGGATGACCTTCAAGGCGCTCTTAGGGCCAATTTAGCCAATCTCGAGCTTGTCAGCCGGGAGAACGAGCTCGAGTACACCATTCTCATCACCCATGCAGCCACCCTGCTTGCAGCCTCTGGCCGTTTTTCGGAAGCCAGTTTTTACATCACGAAGTACTACGAGCAATCGCTCTATACTTATTCTGATTTCTTTAACCAGTTTTTCTGCACCATCGAAGGCTGGATGGAGCTCATGGAAGGGCGTGGCGCTCGCGCACGAAGCCGGTACGAATCGCTGATAACAGAAGCCGAAGTAAAGGGCGATAAGAAGGTAGGAATCAATGCCATTCTGCTCACCGCTTACATAGACTCTCTTTATTTTACCTTTGACCTCGAAGCCCTCGAGTATGCGGTTAATCGCTACCAAAAAGTGATCGCAGAATTCAACCAACCAGACCAGATCATTACCCTTTACCGCACCATGGTTCGTTTGGCACAGCTTAAAAACAATGACGCTCTGGCGGAAGCCCTGCTTTTACGATGGGAATCCGCAGGGACCAGATTAGGCCTCTTCCGCGTAATCATTCAATCACGGCTGGAACGAATCAGAATCAACCTGAACCGAAACAACAGATATGACGCAGAACGAGACCTGACAAGGGTTAAACTTCTTCTGAAAAATAACAGAAAAAGCCTTGATGCCCTCCCGGGAAACGAAGTGGAAGATTATTCACTCGCCAGAATCCGGCTTCTGGTCCGCTTCGGTAACACCCGGCAACTACGCGTGGTGATCGAAAAACTTGTCAGGACAGCTCAAGATCGTAGCCTGACTCGCCGAGCCACCAAACTGAAAATGCTGCTGGCCTGGAGTTACGAACTGGACGGACACCACTCGGACTCCACGCGAATCTTTCGCGATTGCCTGGATACAATAAGGAACGGTGGTGGTATCTCCCTACTTCACGAGGAAGGCCCGGGTTTTGAAACCTATGCTCAAGCACAGCTCCACCTTTACAAGCAGGAAACCAAAGCAAACCCCGCCCAGATTGACGCGATGGGAAAGTATTTCTCGACCATCCTGGAAAACCCAGGCGGCAGCACTCCTCCGGTAAACTCTGGAAAAACCTCTGCACTCACCCAAAAAGAAGTGACGATTTTACAGTTTGTCTCCAAGGGCTATACCAACAAAGAGATAGGCACTTCGTTGGCGACTTCAGAGTCAACCGTACGCGCTCATCTACGGAACATAAACATCAAGCTCGATACCAAAAACAGAATCGAGGCCTTGAACGAAGCAAAAAGGCTCAGGATCCTCGCTGACAACTGATTCAAATATGTGGTAATGACTACTCCCCATGCGCAGCCATTACCACGTCGACATCAAAGGCGAGCGTCATCCCCTCATCATTTCCGGTAGCACCGTGACAATGGCTGGAAACGCGAGAAGCAAACTGACCACTATCAACTGTCCCGCCACAAATGGCGCGCACCCCCTGAATATGTCGTAGATTCCCGTCTTCGTATACTTGGAGACAACAAACGCATTCATTCCAATTGGTGGAGTAATAAGACCAATCTCAATGACAATAATTGCGAGTACCCCAAACCAAACAGGATCTATGTTCATGCCGTCTACAATTGGCAGCAGAACGGGAATCGTAAGTACCAGAATAGATATAAGATCGAGAAAACAGCCAAGGATCAGAAAAATACACAGTATCGCCACCATAAACATAAACGGCGTGATGTCTAGTGCCACGATAAAATTCATCAAGGCTTGCGAAATATTACTTAGGCTGACGAAATACCCGAATACTTGAGCCCCCATAACAATCAAGGCCAGCATTCCGGTAATAAGCACTGTTTCGCAAACCGCTTTGGACATGGCTCGCACGGTGAACTTTCCCGCAAACATTACCAGCACCAGCGCTCCCAACGCACCCAGCGCAGAGGCCTCAACGGGAGTGGCGTACCCCATGTAGATGCTGCCGGATACAATTAGGAACAAAAACACAAAGGGATAAACGGAGCGTATCGAAGCCAGTTTTTCCGTGAACGAGTATTTTAAGCCTTTAGGCGCACTATCCGGCTTAATCAGAATCCACACCTGGATCGTAACCAGAATGGAAAGAGTGACCAGTGTGGCAGGCAAGATGGCGCCGATCAAAAGCCCCGAAATCGAAGTGCCACTGATGATGCCATAGAAGATAATTCCAACACTCGGAGGAATAAGCATGGCCAACGTGCCAGACACCGCCACCACGCCGCTGGCAAGGCTACTTCTATAGCCTGCCTCCGTCATCGCAGGCAAACTGGTAGAGGCAAGGGTTGCCGCTGCCGCCGTGCTCGACCCCGAGACCGCACCAAATCCAGCCCCACTGATGGCGGTCGCCATAGCGAGTCCCCCTGGTAGCCGCCCCATCCAGATCGTCATAGCTTTGAACAGATCATCAGCGACACCACTGATAAGCAAAAAATTCCCCATCAGGATGAAAAGGGGAATAGTAATAAACTCAAAGTAGGCTATGGATGAGTAAAAAGATGACTCCAATACCCCGAACGCCGAATCTGAGCCGCCTAGCCACCATATTCCCAAAAATCCAGCAATCGCAAGCGCGAATCCTACCGGAGTACGCATAACCAGCATGAAGATCAGAAAGACAGTAATTGCAAGAACAACCATAATCAGACCTTCTTATTGACAATTAGTGAGAACGTGTCAGCAAACACCCGGAGCACCATGAGCAGAGAACCCGAAAAAACAATTGCCCACATCGGCCAAATTAGCCAACTGACCATTCCGAACTCCATTTCATTATCAACAAAACTGGCTGTCATTTTTATCGCATAGATGTATGCTAGTGCTGAAAAAAGAAGCAGTATGGCAACGTTGGAAAAAACGTTGTATATCAAGGAGAGTCCACTCGGTATCTTTCCTGAAAGAATATCTATTGATACGTTATAGTTTTTATGAAAACAAAGTGATAGAACTGAAAACACTGAGAATGGAAATAGATACTTAGTCACAAGATCATTAATAAAATACAAAGGAATGTTAAATATCTGTCGGGATACGACATCGGCGACAACCAAAACCATTATTATTGCTACTGTCCCACCCGCTAAAAAAACCGAGATCCTTTCTAACATTGAAACTAACGAGTCAAAAGTCTCTATAAATCTTTTCATGACGCACCATTTATCGGTGCCCTGCATTAACAGGGCCCGTAGTAAGCTACCGGATTTATTCCAGACAGTGAGTTTTTAAAGATTAATTCTCCAACACCTGCATGAACTCGCTAAGCACTGGTGCCGCATCAAGCTTCCGCTTAGTCAAGCTGTCGACCCACGTATTCCTGACCTTTTCGTAGGCAGATTTTGCGTGGGCCTGCAGGGCTTCATCTGGCGTCTGGAGCTGAATATTGTCGGCCCGGAGTTTCTGCGTTATCTGCTCAGATATCTCGTCGGATTTTTCGCAGAAATACTGAATGATTTTTTCGCTTTCAGCGCGCATTGTCTGTCGCTGATCATCAGACAGCGACTCCCATCGATCCCGTCGCATAATGTACAGGCTGACGAAATCACCGAGGTTCAGATTTGGCGTAACGCTGTCAATAATGTCGGCCACGCCATAGGGATATATCGCACTGATGGGCAGCACCGCGCCATCCAGAGTCCCACGCTCCAACGCAGTGATCATGTCAGGGCCCGTCATATTGATCGGGCTCGCCCCTAACATACCAATCGTCAACGACATGGTACCGCCACCGCCACGGATCCGGGAGCCGCGCAGGTCGCCGACCTGGCTGATGTCGTTCTTTCTGGTTACGAAGAGATACTGCCCGTTGGTAGCGGACCATAAGGTCACCACCTCGTTTTTCTCATATTCCAGTTGATCCAGTGTAGCCCCTTCTTTGGTAAGCTCAGCCAGAGCCTGGGTTCCTTCACAGGTGGTTCCGAAGAGACCCGGGAGTTCGGCAACACCACTTAATGGGAAACGAGAGGAGTGATAAGCCACGGAAACGTGAGAAATGTCCACCACGCCATTTTTTACCAGATCGTACATTTCGGATGCCTTTCCCGCCTGCTGTGCCGGGAAGTATTCAAATCGGATATCACCTGCCGACGCGGTCTCGATGTTTTCCATCCACGGCTTTATACCGTGCTCGACGATGGGCATTCCCACCGGCTGCCAATCGGCAACTTTCAGCACGGTTTCCGCTGAAACCAGAGAGGCCCAAGACACTGCAATTGAAACGCAGAGAATGTTTTTTATCAGTGTTTTTTTCATAAGATAGTCTACCGTCTAGTACTTGTTGTTTTCGGCGAGGGTTAGCGCCCTGCGCTAACCCGATATCACAACTGGGTCTTATGCCCTCTTTTCCAGAAAATCGGACAAACGCGCTTCCAGTTCAGGGCCAATTGTTCCCACCACAAGCTCGGGCTCAGTAAGAACCATATTGCCAAATTCCGGAGGCACGGCTGCATTGGCCACACGCTTGGCAATTCGAATGGAACGCCAATCTTTGGTTCGAAGCTTTTCCACTTTACCCATAATGGTGGTGAGCACTTCTCCCTTAGCGACCACATCCTGCACAACACCAGCCTCTTTACATTGCTGAGCTTTAATGTCTTCAGCAAACATGATCATTTCTTTGGCTTTCGCTAACCCGACAGTTTGCACAAGCCGTGGCGTCGAACCGTAAGTCAGGAACATTCCCCGTTTGGTTTCCGGCAGGCTCAATACAGCCTCCTCATTCATCACCCGGAAGTCACAGGTCATCGTTATCGCCACGCCCGCACCGTATGCAGAGCCCTCGATTGCGGCAAAAGTGATTTGCTCAAGGTTGGTAAGCTTTTTCATCATTTCGTGCGCGAGGTTCTGGTGCAGGCGCATCGCATCGGGGTTATCAACCATTTCACGGATCAGGCTCAGGTCAGCACCGGCCGAGAAGTACTTTCCCTCGTGCCCGAAGATCACGTAATGGATCTCGGTCGCTTCCATCAGACAATCCGCCAGTGAAACCAGATCTTTAAGCACCAAGGTACTGACAGAGTTGAGCTTCTCGGGTTGCGCCATCCGTACGTGCAACACATCACCAGCCTGCTCAAGGTTCAATGTTTTAAAATCCGGGAATACCATTTCACACCTCAACATTTTCCATTGATCTTAATAGTTCTTTTCAAACAGCGGAGTCTTCGCGACAGCCAAGGGCAGGCTTCCCGGGGGCGCCCACTGAATGTTCGGCGTCAATCTGAGCTTGTGGTGAAGTGCCTTTTTGATATCACTCTCAAGCTGGCTGAGCTCGTCTTCGCCATAGTTGGCACTGAGCTCGATTTTCAGGTTAAGCGGAGGTTCCACACGGGGCGGGGGCGTATTCAGCACGATTCTCATCTCGCCACTCACCTTGCCGCGGAACTCGTTTACGATCTCCTTAATCGCCGAGGGGTAAACGTTAACGCCCTTAATGATCAGCATATCGTCGGAGCGACCTACCACTTTGACTCTCGCCCCCTTAAACCCGCAACACGGACACTCAGCCGTATGGACTTTAACGATGTCACCCGACGCGTATCTCAGAACAGGCAGTGTCTGACGACGCAACGAGGTATAAATTGCCTCGCCAACAACACCATCCTCAATCCTGAGAGGTTTTTTGGTGTCAGGATCGATCAGATCCAGAGGATAAAGGTCTGTATCCGGAGTGAGTGCGTGCATGCCGTGGTAGATATCCGAGTCGCAGGAAACCGCCAGCGTCTGACCAACAGGACCAATCCAGTCATATACCCGGCAACCATAGGCCTCTTCCATCTTCTGTTTGATCTCAGGGATGCCGACACCGATCTCACCAACAACGTAGAGTGCTTTAAGCCCAAGATCTCTTGGCGTGCAGCCTAATACCTCAGGAATCCGATCAATCAGGTGCTGAGCGAGCGAGGGCGTCATCATTGCCGCATTCGGCCTGGTCATACGCGCGAACTTGAGGATCATCTCTGCCCCTCCTCGAACATCTACGTCGATGGGCAGCACGCCAGTGCTTTTCAGAGGTGGAAGTAACGCTGAGGTTGCGTAGATCCCAAGCGCGTGCGCAAAGAGAACCCGGTCACCCCGGCCCAGCCCCGCCTGCCCGAACATTACCTTCATGGCATCGTTGAGCATGTCGAGATCTGCCCGTCCGAGTGTGTAGGTAAATGTGGGCAAACCGGTTGTGCCGCTAGTGGTGGCGGTGATCGCCACATCGGCAGGATCACTGCACAAGTGCATACCAAACGGGTGGCCTTCCTTCTCCATCGACTCCGTCTGGCTCAGTCGTTCCTGCTCTTTATCCATCAGGATTGGCAGGTTATAAAAATCTTCAAGAGACCGGATTTCTCCAGGCTCCACACCGATTTCCCGGAACTTGTTCTTGTAATACACCGAATTGTCGTAACAGTACTTGATCTGGCGAATTAACAGCTGTTCCTGGTGAGACCGAATCTCATCCTGACTCATATGGTTGTAGATTTCGTTTGCGTATCTCACAGCGAATCTCTCCACGTATCTGTTGTAAAAGTCTTACGTTAAAACCCGTATTGGGCACTCAGGTTGATTCTTGAGACGGAGTAGGTCCCGATCTGATTCGCGTCCAGTTCATAGTAACCGTACTCCACACCCAAACTCGTCGATTGCATTGGGCTCCAGAACAGGTTTACGATGCCTGTCGAGGTGCTTTTCGCGACCCCTGCCGGCATTCCGCTCATGTTCTCATCAGCTTCGGTATGGGCATAAACCGCCGTTGTCCGCCAATTCCATTTTCCACCCCATTTGTGGGTGTACTGGGCCGAAACGCCCCAACTATTGAAAGCTTCGATATTCCCGTCGTCCACGAACGCATCAGGGTGCGCACTGAGCGATACGTACCGCCCGAGAGCACCGTAGTGGTACTCAAGCGTCAGTGAGTCATCGGCAACCGGTAATCGAACGGTTGAGCTGAAAGCGCCTGCTAACGTCTCATCATCCACGTCCCCCTGCGACGCAGGGTTATCCATGGTCAACATGCGCCCCATAACCTTCCACGAGGTATGCACATCACCGATCGGAATATCTGCCCTCAGAATCACGTCGGGATACTTCTGATCATCCTTCTGGCTATCGGCAACAGAATTCGACAAGGTGACGACCTTGTCTTCGTATGAGTTCTCAGCGGCGATCTTCAACGAGCCCCAATCACGGCTCAGGGTATAACGGACCTGCGGCTGTCTGATTTGTACCAAGTTGGCGTGACCGCCAAAGTTGATGACCTCCCCGGCGGCGGCAAAGTCGAAGAAAGTGGTGAACTCCTGCCCTACCAGCCAGTTACCATAGGTTGCAAAGGCACGCCTCAGTCTGGGTGCATGACCATGGGTAAAGGATTCGGTGCCGTCGGCCCCATAAAAGTCAATCTCAACGTAGGTATTTAAACGGTCGTCCTCGGTGGGCGTGCTCGTTTTCAGCCACAGCCGGCTACGTCGCGCGGTCCAGTCAACCGCCGTGCTCCGACCCTCTACCTCTCCAAAAGGCGTGTTCAGAAGACTCGGCGCAAACCCCGGGTTGTTAGGTAAGCCACTGCCATTCTCTCCCGCCGCCACCTCCAGATGAATAAAACCCCCAACAGAAAGCTCAGTAGACCTACCAGGGAGCCGGAAGGAACCCGCGGACTCTCCGGCCCGCACCGTTTTGCTTTCCAGATCATCTTTAAGAAGCCTGATTTCCTGTTCCAGACTTTGAAGCTTTCTCTCAAGCGCCGCATCGTCTGCGTAAGAAAAGGCCGGTATTGCCAGAAAAGCCGCGCAGACAGACCCAATAGTTATTTGTGTGTTTTTGGACAACATATGAGACTCGTTCGATGTTATTAGTGTTATTACTCTCGTACCGCCAAGGTCTCATAGGTTAGTTTTCCTGGAACTTTCCGCATCGTCCTAACGGACAAACTTACATATGGCATTTACCAAGCACGACTAGTCCACTGCGACAGGTTTTCACAGTGGACCGGGGTTTCTGAACGTTTCAGCTATTGCTACAAAGCGGAATAGAGGCCAACCGCCTCAAAAGCTTCCTGAACCGGCCGAAAGGAACGGCGGTGGTGGGGAGTGATACCCAGGCGTTTAAGCGCCTCAAGGTGTACAGGGGTGGGATAGCCCTTGTGGGCGGCCAGGCCGTAGCCCGGGTACAGCTGTTCCAGCACTTCCATCTCGCGGTCCCGGGTAACCTTGGCGAGGATAGAGGCAGCACTGATGGCCGGCACCCGGCCATCTCCCTTGACCACCGGCTCAGAGGGCCAGTGCCAGTTGGGGCAACGGTTACCGTCTACCAGCACATACTCGGGCCGGATGGCGAGGCCATCCACGGCGCGGGTCATCGCCAGCATGGTGGCCTGATAGATGTTCAGCTGATCAATTTCAACGGCCTCGCAACGGCCCAGGCTCCAGGCCGCCGCCTTGTCGATAATTTCATCGTACAGGGCAAGCCGGCGCTTCTCGCTGAGTTTCTTGGAATCGGCCAGGCCTTCGATGGGCCGTGCCGGGTCGAGGATTACCGCAGCGGTAACCACGGCACCCACCAGGGGCCCCCGCCCGACCTCATCCACCCCGGCCAGCAGAGCGCCCTGGTAACGGCATTCAAACGGGGCTAGCTCCTTACCAGCCATCAGCGCCGGCCCTCAAGCAGCCCGGCGATGGCCGCCGCTGCGCGCTCATCGGCGTTCCGGCGCAGGCTTTCGTGCAACTCGGTGAAGGCCTGTTGCAAACGCTCACGTTCTTCGGGATTTTCCATCCGTTCGAGTACCGCGGCCCCCAGGGCCTCGGGGGTGGCGTCATCCTGAAGCAGCTCCGGCACCAGCGCTTTCTGAGCCAGCAGGTTAGGCAAGGCTACCCAAGGCACTTTTACCAGACGAGACAGCAACTTGTAGCTAAGCGGACTCAGCCGGTAACCCACCACCATGGGCCGTTTGAGCAGCATGGCTTCGAGCGTGGCAGTGCCGGATGCCAGCAGCACCACATCACTGGCGGCCATCACCTCACGGGACCTGCCCCGCACCAGTGTCACCGACAGCTTCACCTCCAGAGTTTCAACCAGGGCCTGGATCTGCTTTTCACGGTCCCGGTTAACGCACGGGATAACGAGCTGGATATCCGGCCGGCGCGCCTGCAGCCAGCGGGCGGCTTCCAGAAACAGGGTGCCCAGCCGCTCAACCTCTCCCCCGCGACTGCCCGGCAACACCGCCAGCACGGGCCGGTCGGAGTCCAGCCCGAGCGCGGCCCGTGCCGCCGCCGAATCCGGACGCATGGGGATGCGATCGGCCAGCGGATGGCCCACAAAAGCGACCGGCACCTGGTGTTCTTCGTAAAAGCGCGCCTCAAACGGGAACAGCGTGAGCATCAGATCCACCGATCTGGCGATCTTGAAGATACGCTTCTGTCGCCAGGCCCAGACTGACGGGCTTACATAGTGCACAGAGGGAATACCGGCTTCGCGGCACCGGCGCTCGATGGCCAGGGTAAAATCGGGGGAGTCGATACCGATCACCACGGCCGGGGGCGTGGTGAACAAATAGTCCAGCAACCGGGACCGGATACTGAACAGCTCCCGGATACGGCCAAGGACCTCCACCAGGCCCATCACCGACAAGCGCTCCATGGGCACCAGGGAATGGAATCCTTCTGCGATCATCTCGTCACCGCCAATACCCACAAACCGGGCATGGGGGTAGCGTTTGCGCAGAGAACGGATAAGCCCGGCACCGAGAATGTCTCCCGATGCCTCGCCGGCAATAATAGCAATCGTCAATGAGCGGGAACTGATCTGCCCGGCTTGAGGGTTAGCCACCAGGGCCTCCGGATTTAACGGATGATGCCGCGGTCTGTGCCCCGAAGCGAGTCGATCAGCGGGCGGACTTCCGGCACATCGCCGTAGGTTTTTTCCAGCTCGTCAATGGCCTGATCGGTGGTCAGCCCCTGGCGATAAATCACCTTATAGGCACGGCGCAGCATGAGCAGCACATCCTTGCTGAAGCCACGGCGTTTCAGGCCTTCTACGTTCATGCCATGGGGCTGGGCCGACTGGCCGCTGGCCATCACGTAGGCGGGAATATCCCGGAGCACAATACTGCCACCCGCGGCCATACTGTGGCGGCCGATATGACAGAACTGGTGCACCATCGTGCCCCCGCCGAGGATAGCGTAATCCCCGACCGTCACATGCCCGGCCAGCGTGGCACAGTTGGCCAGAATCGCATGATCACCAACCGTGCAGTCGTGGGCCACGTGTACATAGGCCATCAGCAGGTTGCCGTTACCGATACGGGTCTCGCCGCGATCCTGTACGGTACCGCGATGGATGGTGCAGTTTTCCCGGATCACATTGTCATCACCGATCACCAGCGTGGTAGGCTCACCGGCGTACTTCTTGTCCTGACATTCTTCCCCGATACTGGAAAACTGGAAAATACGGTTATTGCGGCCAATCACCGTCGGGCCTTTGATCACCACATGGGAGAGAATCTCGGTGCCTTCACCGATCTCCACGCCCGGGCCGATGTAACTCCAGGGGCCGACAGTTACGTTGTCCGCCAATTTGGCTGACGGGTCCACAATCGCCTGAGGATGGACACCCGACCAGTCATTTGTCGCCATCAAACTTCTCTCTCAGCGGTCAATACTTCAGCCACGCACACAACCTCGCCATCAACGAGCGCACGGCAATTGAATTTCCAGATTCCACGCTTACCGGAAACAAACTCCGCTTCCATCTCCATGCGGTCCCCTGGTACCACGGGCCGCTTGAAACGCACTTTGCTGGAGCCAGCCAGATATTGTATCACGCCATCCGAAGGTTTCCGGCCCACGGTCACAAAACCGAGAATGCCCGACAACTGGGCCATGGCTTCGATAATCAGCACGCCAGGCATAATCGGATTATCGGGAAAGTGCCCGGTAAAGAACGGCTCGTTGAACGAGATGTTCTTGTAGCCCTTGATCGACTTCCCTTTCTCTACCTCAGTTACCCGGTCTACCAGCAGAAAAGGGTACCTGTGCGGCAGATATTCGAGAATTTCATCAATCTTCATTTGCATGTTGATCGGCCTCAGCCCTCTGTCTTCTTTTCCAGTTCTTTTATCCGCCGTGCCAGGCTGTCGAGCTGCCTGAAACGCACCGCATTCTTACGCCAGCTCCGGTTATGATCCGCACTGATGCCGGAAGAGTAGACCCCGGCTTCCCGGATATTACCGGTGACCAGCGTCATACCGGTCAGGTGCACCTGATCGCCGATTTCCAGGTGGCCAGCCACGCCGGAGGCGCCACCAAACACACAGTGCTTACCAATGTGTGTACTACCGGCAATACCGACCATCGCCGCCATGGCACTGTGGTCGCCGATGTGCACGTTGTGAGCAATCTGAATCAGGTTATCCAGCTTTACTCCGTTGCCAATGACGGTGGCGTCCAGGGCACCGCGGTCGATGGTGGTGTTGGCACCCACTTCCACGTCGTCGCCCAGCACCACACCACCCAACTGGGCGATCCGGTGCCACTGGCCCCGCTCATTGGCAAAACCAAAGCCGTCAGACCCGATCACTGCGCCGCTGAGAATATGACAACGCTGCCCCACAACCACGTCGTGGGCCAGCGTCACCCGGGCGCGGATAATGCTGCCCTCGCCAATCTGTGTGCGGGCACCGATAACCGAGCCTGCGCCTATGGCCACCCCGGCGCCGATGGTTACCTGGGCCTCGATGACAACGTGAGGGCCGATACTGGCAGAGCTGTCGATCGTTGCAGACTCGTCCACCACCGCCGTCGGGTGGATACCGGCGGGAGCAACCGGGGCCGGATCAAACCAGTGGCTCAGCCGAGCATAGCCCAGATAGGGGTTATCGAGTAACAGGACGTTGGTAGGACAATCATCCGCCGCAGCGGGTGACAGGATAACAGCCCCCGCCCGGGTGTCTTTCAGAAATTTTCCGTAGGCCGGATTGGCCAGGAAACTGATCTGGTCCGGGCCGGCCGCCTGCAGCGTGGCCAACCCGCAAACACGAAGTTCAGGGTCTCCCCGGAGGCTGGCTCCCAAGGCATCGGCTATCTCCTGCAGCCGATAGGACTTCTTTGACATTGCCGTCTCCACACACCGGGGCGGGGAGCCCCTCGCACTTTACTTGTTCAGCTTATCAAGCAGCTGAGAGGTCAGGTTCATTTCCGGCTTAACATACACCACAGCTTCGCTGGGCAGGATCAGATCAAGATCGTGCTCCTCCATCAGCTCCTTGATGGCCGCGTCCACTTCCGGACGGGCTCCCGCAAGAAACTGCTGCTTGCGCTGGTTAACGGTCGCATCCAGGCGTTGCTTCAGGAGATTGAATTGCTGAACCCTCTCCTGAAACTCGCCGGTCAGCTGGTTGCGCTCACTCTCGTTCATCATCGAACCGTCTTTCTCAAGGCGATTCTGCAACTGCAGGGCGGCTTCCTGAGCCTCACGCACAGCCTCTTCTTCCTCGGCGAAGTCCCGTTGCAGCTGATCGCTGAACGACCGTGCATCATTCGATGCAAACAGGGCCTGACGCAGATCCACCACACCAATACGAGTGTCTGCCGCAGCCTGCATGGAAAACATCAGCAGGCCGGCAGCAATCAAAGCGGTCAAACGGTTCATCATCAATCTCCTTTGTTTCATTCTTTCTGTTTTTATAGCGGTATCAGAACGTTTGTCCCAGTGAGAACTGGAACACCTGAGTATCATCACCCGACTTGTCGTTCAGAGGTTTGGCCAGACTGAACGCCAACGGGCCCACCGCGGTGATCCACTGGAAGCTCACACCGGCTGCGGTCCGCACCTCGCTCAGCTCCGGATCAAAACCGCGCTCGGTATCAAATACCTGGCCGGCATCCAGGAAGAACGACGTCCTCATGGAGCGGGTATCACCGGCAAACGGGGTCGGGAAGATCAGCTCCAGGCCCGCTTCGGTCAACAGGTTACCGCCGAACGGGTCCGGATCGGAATAGTCAAACTCGGCACGCTCGGCCTGGTTACCCAGTGAGTTTGCACGATACCCGCGCACCGACCCGTAACCACCGGCGTAGAAGTGCTCGAAGAACGGCATCTGGGTACGGTCACCATACCCGTCCCCATAACCGATTTCTGTTCGCGCTCTCACAACCCACCGGTCAGAGTCCGTCACCGGGAAGTAAAAGTCGGTACGATGAGTGGCCTTGTAGAAGGTCAGATCACTGCCGGGCACCGCCACGTCCAGCGACAGCGAGTGGCTGTAACCGCGGGTGGGCAGGACGCCCCGGTTCAGGGTACTGCGCCGCCAGTTACCAAAGAGGAAGTAGTTGGTAAACGAATCACCTTCGTCGGCCACAAAGTCACGAACTTCCTGAGCCGAGAAAATACCCGGCTTGATATCCGAACGGGTAACCCCGGCACCAAAGCTCAGACGGGTGATGGAGTCGGTCGGATAACCAAAGGTTACCCGGCCACCGTACTCGTCCAGCAGATACGACGAGATATCCTCTTCCTGGTAATCGGTTTCCCGGGCGAACACGCTGAAGCCCCGGCTCACACCGTCTACGGTAAAGTAAGGGTCCAGGTATGACACGTTGGCGCTTTTCACCGAGTCACTGACGTTCACGCCAAACGACACCCGTTTGCCGCTGCCAAAGAAGTTATTCTCAGACACCGCCGCGCCCAGGATTATGCCAGAATTCTGGGAGAAGCCGACCGACGCCGACAGGCTGCCGGTGGGCTGCTCGCGTACGCTGTAGTTAACGTCTACCAGATCGTCGCTGCCCGGCACCGGCACGGTTTCAACATCCACCGTCTGGAAGAAGCCCAGACGCTCAAGGCGGGTCTTGGAGAACTCGATCCGATCAGACGACGCCACGCCCCCTTCCATCTGGGTCATTTCCTGGCGCAACACCTCGTCTTTGGTGGACACGTTGCCTTCAAAGTTGATCCGGCGCACATAGGCCCGCTTGCCCGGCTCGATAAAGAACGTGACCGCCGCGGTATTATCCTCGCCAGGCTCCGGCACCGCGTTCACGCTGGCAAAGGCATAACCTTCCCGCCCCAGCCGGAAAGAGAGGGCCTCGGAGATCTGGGTCATCTGGGCGCGGGAAAACACATCGCCTTCCTTAACCGGGATCAGCTCCCGCAACTCGTCTTCATCAACGATCAGGTTGCCACGGAGCCGGATGTCGGAAATCGTGTACTGAGGGCCTTCATCCAGCGAGATGGCGATAAACACCTGCTTCTTGTCGGGCGAGATAGACACCTGGCTCGATTCAACGTTGAAATCCAGGTAGCCCCGGTTCAGATAGAACGACCGCAGAGACTCCAGGTCACCGCTCAGGCGCTCTCGGGCGTATTTGTCCTTGTTGGTGAGGGAGTTCCACCAGCTGCTGGTGCGCAGCTCGAACAGATCGGTCAGCTCTTCATCGCTGAACTCTTTATTGCCAACGATATTGATGTGCCGGATAGCGGCAACCGAGCCCTCATTAATATCCAGCCTGACCGCCACCCGGTTGCGGGGCAGCTCTTCGCCGGTGGCGGTTACCCGGGCGTTGTAGCGGCCCTGGGCGATGTAGGACCGCAGAATCTCAAGCTCTAGCCGTTCCAGAGTGGCGCGCCGGAACACCTGGCCTTCTTCGAGCCCGGCGCCGGCCAGGGCCTCCATCAGCATACTGGTTTCGATGTTCTTGTTGCCGTCGATCTCGATGGAGGAAATCGACGGCCGCTCCCTGACCGACAGAATCAGCACCCCACCGTTACGGCTGGCCTGAATATCCGTGAACAGGCCCGTGGCAAACAGCTCCTTGATGGCCGCCGCTAACCGGCTTTCGTCGATCTGCTCACCGATATTGACCGGAAACCCGGCAAATACCGAACCGGCAGAGACCCGCTGCAGGCCTTCCACCTCTATATCTGCAACCGTAAAGTTATCCGCCAGCGCTGGCTTCATACCGGTTGCGGTAATTGCTAGGCCAACAGCTACAGCTAGAAGAGAACGTCTCATTCAATAATTCGCCTGGTTAATGTGCGGTAAAGAGCACGCAATTCTCACAACCGCATCAGGTCGTTGTAAAGGGCAAACACCATTAAACTCAGAACCAAAGCCATACCAATTCGTAATCCAAGTGCCTGTGCATGCTCAGAAAGCGGTTTTCGGCGAATGGCCTCAATGGTGTAATACACGATGTGCCCGCCATCCAGAATGGGTACCGGCAACAGGTTAAGCACCCCAAGGCTGACACTCAGGTAAGCCAGAAAGCGGACAAAATCCTCAAACCCGGAACTGACACTGGCCTCCGCCACCCGGGCGATGGTAATGGGGCCGCTCAGGTTGGTGGGCGACAGCAGCCCGGTAATCATCTTCCTGATCGCCACCAGGGTCAGCCGCGTATCAGACCAGGTTTCCTCAAGGGCATTGGGAATGGCCGCCAGCGGGCCAAAACGGATTTCCCGCAGCATGCTGTCGGGCCAGCTGATACTTTGTACCCCGGCGCCTACAAAGCCGATCCTCCGGCCGTCGTCCAGCGTCCTGGCTTCGGGTGTTACCTGCACCTGAAGCTGCCGGCTGTTCCGTTCCACCGTTAATTCCAGCCGCTGCTCCGGCGCCTGCTGAATGATGTCCACCAGGGCAAACCAGTCGGCAACCGGCTCACCGTCCACCGCCACAATGCGATCCCCGACCGCCAGGCCTGACTGCTCAGCCCGGCCGTTACCGGTCAGCTGGCCCAGTACCGCCGGCACATCCGGCCGCCAGGGCATGATGCCAAACTCGGCCAGTGGGTTGGGCTGGCTGTTGCTCAGGTTCCAGCCGTTCAGCGGGGCAGTCAGCACGCCCGTGGTGCCGCCACGGGTAATCTCAAGCGCAATGGGGCCTTGCTCCCCTGCCCGCTCCAGCAACCGCATGTTCACATCCTGCCAGGAGCTGACGCTGCGCCCGTCAACCGCCAGAATCTCGGCACCCCGCTGCAGCCCGACCCGCTCCGCCACACTCCCCGGCGTGACCTCACCCACCACCGGTGCAACGGTGGTAACACCCATCACGCTGATCAGCCAGTAGGCGGCGATGGCAAATAAAAAGTTGGCCACCGGCCCGGCGGCGGCAATGGCGATGCGCTGCGAGGGCGGCTTGGACGTAAACGCCTGATCCTGAAGCCCGTCGGGAACCGGCCCTTCCCGGGCATCGAGCATCTTCACATAACCGCCGAGCGGGATCGCGGCTATGGCAAACTCGGTGCCATGGCGGTCGTACCAGGAGTACAACGGCTTGCCAAACCCCACCGAAAAGCGCAGCACTTTAACACCGCAGCGGCGGGCCACCCAAAAGTGGCCGAACTCGTGCAGCGTCACCAGAATGCCCAACGTCAGTGCAAGTGCGAGTACACTTTGAATAATCTGCATAAACTGTCCGGTTATTTACGGAATGCCGTCTCTGATCCGGCGTCGGAATCAGACCGATAAAAGACGGATCTGTTCCTTCGCCCGCTCGCGGGCTTCGGCGTCTTTCCGGAAGATGAGGTCGAAACTCTCTGCCGGTACCACCTCCGTGGTCGCCAGCGTTCGCTCTATGATAACGGGGATATCAGCAAAGCACAGCCCACCGTCGAGGAAAGCTGCAACCGCGACTTCGTTCGCCGCATTAAGTACCGCCGGCGCCGTGCCTCCCGCTGCAAACGCCTCGGCCGCCAGCCGGAGGCAGGGAAAGCGATGCAGATCTGGCCGTTCAAAATGAAACCGGCCAATGGCAAACAGGTCCAGCGGCGCCACCCCGGCCTCAATCCGCTCTGGCCAGGCAAGGCCATTGGCAATGGGCGTACGCATATCGGGGCTGCCCAGCTGGGCCAGAACAGACCCGTCCGCATACTCCACCATGGAGTGGATGATGCTCTCAGGGTGCACGTGCACTTCGACTTTGTCTGGAGTGGTATTGAACAGCCAGCAGGCCTCGATCAGCTCCAGCCCCTTGTTCATCAGCGTGGCAGAGTCGACTGAAATTTTCTGGCCCATGGTCCAGTTAGGGTGGGCACAGGCCTGGGCCGGGGTTACCGAGCGAAGCTGCTCCGCGGCAAGCGTACGGAAAGGCCCTCCGGAGGCGGTCAGCAGAATCCGGGTAATACCGGCGGCCTTGGGGTCCCGCACCTTATCGAAGGGCATGCACTGGAAAATTGCGTTGTGTTCGGAGTCGATGGGCAGCAGTTCGGCGCCGGATTCGGCCACCGCATCCATAAAGAGCTGCCCGGACATCACCAGGGCCTCTTTATTGGCCAGCAGTACCCGCTTGCCGGCCCGTACCGCCGCCAGCGTTGGAGCCAGGCCAGCCGCCCCCACAATGGCCGCCATCACGGTATCCGCCTCTTCAGCGGCGGCGACAGCGGTCAGGCCCTGTTCGCCCCCGAGCACGCGGATCTCCGGATAATCCGCCAGCAATGCCTGCAGCTCGCCGACCGCACCGGCATCGGCCATGACCGCCACCTTCGGCCGGAATTCCCTGCACAGCAACGCCAGTTCAGCCGCCCGCGTGGCCGCAGTAAGCGCATACACCGAAAACCGGTCCGGGTGCCGCCGGATCACATCCAGCGTGCTCAGGCCGATAGAGCCGGTGGCCCCCAATACGGTTACGCGCCGGGGAGTCATAGGTTCAAGGCACCGGTCGACAACCAGCCCAGTAACGTAATGATCAGGGCGAAGGCGGGGATCGCCGCCGTCAGGCTGTCTATCCGATCCATCACACCGCCGTGGCCAGGCAACAGCCCGCTGCTGTCTTTAATGCCCCGAAAACGCTTGAGCATGCTTTCCAGCAGATCACCCAAAACCGACACCAGTCCCGTGAGCATACTGGCAAGCACCAGCAACACCGCCTGCAGCTGACTTACACCGGCCAGCGCCGCTGCAACAACCGCCAGCGCGGCTACCGCAGCCAGACCGCCCCAGACACCGGCCCAGGACTTTCCCGGGCTGACCCTGGGCGCCAGCTTGGCCTTGCCAAACGCGCGGCCGGCAAAGTAGGCACCGATATCCGCCACCCAGACCACGAAAAAGACATAGAGAATCGCCAGCAGATTATTACTGACCTCTCCAAACTGGAAACTGCCGGTACGCAGATGATTAAGCCCTACCCAGGCAGGGATGAGCACAAACAGGCCCATTACCGACCGGCCGGCGATCGAGCCCCAGCGCTCAGCGCCGGATGGATAGCGCCCCACCAGCACAAAACAGACCAGCCACCACAACAGCGCCAGCCACAACACGGTGATGGCAGGAATCCGGAGGTGCCAGGCAAGGGCCAGCAGCACGGCCATCATCACCGCGTACGCGACACGGCCGGGCTGGCTCTCGATCCCGGACATATTGGCCCACTCCCAGGCTCCGAGAGAGATGATGGCACCGGTGAAAATGGCAAAACCCACCGGGGGCAGGAAAAAAATACCGCCAATAGCAATCGGGGCCAGAATAAGCGCGGTAATAACTCGGGTTCTTAACACGGTGTTGGTCGCTATATCGTTATTTTTTTGTGGCGCGGGCGGCAATCTGATCATCTGTCTGACCAAACCGGCGCTTGCGTCCTGCATACGCAGCCAGAGCCTCTTGCATCTGTTCCGTCTTGAAGTCGGGCCAGAACAGATCCGTAAAATAGAACTCAGTATAGGCAAGGTGCCACAGCAGGAAATTACTGATCCGCTGCTCACCGCCGGTGCGAATGAGCAGATCCGGCATGGGCAGGGTGCCGATGCTCAGATGCTGCTGGATCAGGTCATCCGTTACGTCAGAGGGCTGGAGTGTGCCGGCACGGACTTTTTCAGCGATCTGCCGGGTGGCCTGGGTAAGGTCCCAGTGCCCGCCGTAGTTGGCGGCAATAACCAGCGTCATCGCGGTGTTGTCACGGGTCAGCGTTTCCGCTTTCTCCATATGCTCCTGGATAGTCTGCGGAAAAGCCGCCCGGTCGCCAATCAGCATCAACCGGATGTTGTTGCGGTGCAGTTTGCGCACTTCTCTCTCAAGCGCCATCAGGAACAGCCGCATCAGGGCGGTTACCTCATCCTGCGGCCGACGCCAGTTCTCACTGGAGAACGCAAACAGGGTAAGCACCTCTACGCCTTGCCGCGCACAGGTCTCTACCACCGCCTTGACGGCGTCAACACCCGCTTTGTGGCCGGCCACTCCTGTCAGCCGGCGGGCTTTCGCCCACCGATTATTGCCATCCATGATAATGGCCACGTGCCGGGGGCGGCTGTCTGCCTCCACCGGAATTTCTGCGGTAACTGATCCCGTCATGAAATCCTCTGCACGGCGTACATCCTGCCGCCGCTCACTTGTCGCTATACAGACCGGGCGATCAGACCGCCATCAGGTCCTCTTCCTTCGCTTTCAGCACTTTGTCGACTTCAGCGATGTAGTGGTCGGTCAGCTTCTGGATATCGTCCTCACCGCGGCGCTGGTCGTCTTCGGTGATGTCCTTATCCTTCAGCAGATCCTTGAGCATGTTGTTCGCATCGCGACGGGCGTTACGGATCGACACCCGGCCCTGCTCGGCATCGGCGCGGGCCTGCTTGACCATTTCCTTACGGGTTTCTTCGGTCAGCATGGGCATGGGCACACGGATAAGATCACCACTGGTGGCCGGGTTCAGGCCCAGATCAGAAGACATGATCGCCTTCTCAATGGCCGGAACCAGGTTCTTTTCCCAGGGCGAGACGGTCAGTGTGCGGTTGTCTTCAACGTTTACGCTGGCCACCTGCTTGAGCGGTGTGTCCTGACCGTAGTAGTTAACTACCACGCTATCCAGAATGGCCGGGTGCGCACGGCCGGTACGGATCTTGTTGAAAGCCGAGCCCAGCGCCTCAAGGCTCTTTTTCATTTTCTTTTCAGCGTCAGTCTTGATGTCGTTAATCACGTAAAGTCCCTCAATTCGTTATTCAATCAGTGTGCCTTCTTTCTCGCCGGTTACAATACGGGCGAGAACGCCGGGCTGGTTCATGTCGAAAACCCGCAGGGGCATACCGTGGTCCCGGGCCAGGCAGATAGCCGTGAGGTCCATCACACCCAGTTTCTTGTCCAGAACTTCATCGTAGGTCAGATAATCGTATTTTACTGCGGAGGGGTCGAGATTGGGATCTGCCGAATAAACCCCGTCCACCTTGGTGGCCTTGAGCACCGCATCGGCCTCGATTTCGATGCCACGCAGGCACGCAGCAGAATCGGTGGTAAAGAACGGGTTGCCGGTACCGGCACCAAAGATCACCACATCACCTTCTTTGAGATCACGCACCGCGCGCCGGCGGTCGTAATGCTCAACAACGCCACTCATGGGGATAGCCGACATAACACGGGTACGGATGTTGGAACGCTCCAGGGCATCCCGCATGGCCAGGCCATTCATCACCGTGGCCAGCATGCCCATGTGGTCGCCGGTCACCCGGTCCAGGCCGGCCGCACTCAGCGCCGCGCCACGGAAAAGGTTGCCACCGCCAATCACCAGGCCAACCTGAACACCAATCCCAACAATCGCACCGATTTCCAGTGCCATGCGGTCAAGTACCTTGGGATCAATGCCGAACTCATAATCGCCCATAAGGGCTTCGCCACTGAGCTTTAGCAGAACACGCTTGTATCTGGGCTGGCTTTTGGAAGGTGTCGACATGAAGATCCCCTTTTCATCTGTTGGCTATCCGGTATCAAACCCGCTACAGGCTTGTATCTGACATATCCCTCACAAAAAAAAGGGGTATCTCAGATACAAGCCCGCCACGAAAGCCGGGAGATCCCGACTGACGTGGCAGACTCAGGTGGCGCTGTCAGAGGGCCTGACAGCGCCGGAAAGAAAAGGATCAGGCCTTGCCTGCGTTGGCGGCCGCAGCCACTTCAGCAGCAAAGTCTACTTCTTCTTTCTCAATACCTTCACCCACTTCCAGGCGAATGAAACCAACCAGCTCGCCACCGGCGGCCTTGATCAGATCACCCACTTTCTGGTCAGGGTTCTTAACGAACGGCTGCTCAACCAGGCTGTTCTCAGCCAGGAATTTCTTGATGCGGCCACCCATCATTTTCTCAACGATCTCGGCAGGCTTGCCTTCCATGTCTGGCTGGGCACGGATGATCTCTTTCTCTTTTTCCAGCTCATCGGCAGGCATTTCTTCCGGCGTGCCTACGCGCGGGTTAACCGCGGCAACGTGCATGGCGATGTCACGGGCCAGCTCGCTGTCACCGGCGGTCAGAGCGACAACAGAGGCAATCTTGTTGTTGCTGTGAACGTAGCCACCCACAACCTGTCCTTCTACCTTCATCACACGACGTACCGTGATGTTCTCACCGATTTTCTGAACCAGCGCTTCGCGCTTGCTTTCCAGATCGCCAGCCATCAGGGCCGCAACATCGGTTTCACCTTTCTCGAACGCAGCGTTCAGCACTTCGTTGGAGAAATCCAGGAAGTTGTCATCGCGAGCAACAAAGTCAGTCTCGGAGTTTACTTCCAGAACGTACGCTACGGTGTTGTCGTCAGACACTTTCACCAGAGAAACGCCTTCAGCGGCGGTACGGCCGGCTTTCTTGGCAGCCTTCAGACCGGAAGACTTACGCAGCTCCTCGATCGCAGCTTCAACACTGCCGCCAGCTTCTACCAGAGCCTTCTTGCACTCCATCATGCCAAGGCCGGTACGCTCACGCAGTTCCTTGACCATTGCAGCGGTAATTGCAGCCATGTTCAATCCTCTTGTCTTATCCGAATTCAGGGAAGAGGTATGCCCGGATAAACAGGCGGGCATACCTTAAAACTCAAACACTCAGTTCAAGTGTTACTCGGCAGCCGGAGCAGCGCCTTCGGCGTTCTCGCTGACTTCAACAAACTCATCAGCAGAACCGCCAGACTGCGTGGCTTCCAGGCAGGTATCAGCCACGGCTTGCACGTAGATCTGGATCGCACGGATGGCGTCGTCGTTGCCCGGGATAACGTAATCAACACCGTCAGGATCACTGTTGGTATCAACAACACCAATCACGGGAATGCCAAGCTTGTTGGCTTCCTTGATAGCGATACGCTCGTGATCCACGTCGATCACGAACAGGGCATCCGGCAGACCGCCCATTTCCTTGATACCACCGATAGAGCGCTCAAGCTTGTCCATTTCGCGGGTGCGCTCAAGAGCTTCTTTCTTGGTCAGCTTGTCGAAAGTACCGTCCTGGCTCTGGGTTTCCAGGTCACGGTAGCGACGGATAGACTGACGGATGGTTTTGTAGTTGGTCAGCATACCACCCAGCCAGCGGTGGTTAACGTACGGCTGGTTGGCGCGGGTGGCTTCTTCCTTGATGATCTTGGCAGCCGCGCGCTTGGTACCAACAAACAGGATCTTGTTCTTGTTCTCAGCCAGGGACTGAATGAAGTTAAGCGCTTCATTCATGGCCGGAACAGTCTGCTCCAGGTTGATGATATGAATCTTGTTGCGGGCACCAAAGATGTACTTGCCCATTTTCGGGTTCCAGTACCGGGTTTGGTGACCAAAGTGAGCACCTGCCTTCAGCAGGTCACGCATATTTACCTGAGCCATGATAGTTACCTTATTTAGCTTCGGGTTAGACCTCCACGTGCCCTATTACCCCCAACCGCTTTCTGCCACAGCTTCTACCTATTGATAGAGAACCAGGCATCCCGCGGCACCCAGGGACAACGTGATGACACGTGTGTGAATTTGCCGGAGTTGATCCCGGCGGGCGCGTTTATACCATAAACCGGCACCCGGACGCCATTAAATTTGTGCCCGGCCACCCGCCCTGGCGCGTGCCCTGCCTTGTACCTTCGGGCGCTGCCGCTTAAAATGGCGAATTGACGCAACATTACAGGAAGCCCGATGCCAGTATCTCTCAAGACCCCCGAAGAAATCGAAAAGATGCGCGTAGCCGGCCGCCTGGCTGCTGAAGTTCTCGAAATGATCGACGAACACGTCCAACCCGGCGTAACCACCGAAGAGCTGGACCGGATCTGCCACGACTACATCGTGAATGTACAGAAGGCGATCCCTGCGCCCCTTAACTACAACGGTTTTCCGAAATCCATCTGCACCTCGGTTAACCATGTGGTCTGCCACGGCATTCCTACCGACAAGAAAGTGCTCAAACACGGCGACATCATCAACATCGACGTTACCGTGATCAAAGATGAGTACCACGGGGATACCAGCAAGATGTGGATCGTGGGCAAGCCCAAGCCCGGCACCGAGCGCCTGATCCAGATCACCCAGGAATGCCTGTATAAAGGAATCGAACTGGTACGGCCCGGCGCCCGCCTGGGCGACATCGGACACGTCATCCAGCAGCACGCCGAAAAACACCGCTACTCCATCGTGCGCGACTACTGCGGCCACGGTATCGGCAAGGTGTTTCACGAAGAACCCCAGGTACTGCACTACGGCAAACCCGGTACCGGGGTGGAGCTTCAGGAAGGCATGACCTTCACCATAGAACCCATGCTCAACCAGGGCAAATACCACACCAAGCTGCTGTCCGATGGCTGGACCGCCGTCACCAAGGATCACAAACTGTCTGCCCAGTGGGAACACACCCTGCTGGTAACCGCAGACGGATATGAAGTCCTGACCAAACGATCGGAAGAGTCATTCTAAGTGGACCGGAGCGAGCTGGAATACCGCATCAGCAATGACCGCTCCCCGGTCACAGCCGCTCGCCAGTTACTGCAGGAACGCTATAACGCCGATGCCGAGGCCTTTCGGCAGGGCGCGGATGTCCGGGCACTGGTTCACGCCCGGGCCCGCACCGTGGATGCCGTGCTCCGGCTCATCTGGAACCGTTATGCGTTCTCCCGCTCCGACGACATCGCCCTGATTGCCGTCGGCGGCTACGGCCGGGGCGAGCTGCACCCGCACTCCGATATCGACCTGCTGATCCTGACCCGCAACGGCGTAAAACCCGACTGGCAGAACGACCTCGAAGCCTTTATCACCCTGCTCTGGGATCTCAAGCTCGATATCGGCCATAGCGTGCGCAGCATGGCAGAATCCGTCGCCGCCGCCCGCGAAGACATCACCATTCTCACCAACCTGCTGGAAACCCGCACTATCGAGGGGCCCGACCGTTTGCGGCAGGAACTGAGCGCGCAGGCCTACTCCGACGACGTCAGTTCCGACAAGGCCTATTTCCTCGCCAAACGGAAAGAACAGCAGGAACGTCACAAAAAGTACGGCGACACCGAATACAACCTGGAACCCAACCTGAAAGGCTCCCCCGGTGCCCTTCGGGATATCCAGACCATCGGCTGGATCACCAAGCGCCACTTCGGCCTGCTCACCATGGCCGACCTCACCCGCTTCAGCATCCTCACCGAAGAAGAACACCAGATCCTGTACGAGGGTGAAACCTACCTGTGGCGACTCCGGTACGGTCTGCAGCTGATCGCCGATCGCAATGAGAACCGCCTGCTGTTTGATCACCAGCGGGCACTGGCCCAGATGCTCGGCTACCAGGACGAAGGAAAACGCCTGGGCGTGGAGCTGATGATGCAACACTACTACCGCACCGTACTGGCGCTGGCCGAGATCACCGACGTACTGCTGCAACACTACGATGAGGCCATCATCAGCAGCGAAACCGAAGACGAAATCCGGCCTCTGAACAAACGCTTCCAGACCCGCAACCTCTATATCGAAGCCATCAACAACCAGGTGTTTGCCTACGCGCCCTACGCCATCATGGAACTCTTTGTGCTGATGGCTCAGCATCCGGAAGTGAAAGGCATCCGGGCCACCACCATCCGCTCATTACGGGCCCACCGCCACCTGATCGATGACGCCTTCCGCAACGACCCGGCAGTGACCGCGCTGTTCATGGAACTCCTGCGCACCCCGCACCCGCTCCACCAGACCCTGTCGGCCATGAAAAAGTACAACGTACTGGGCCGCTATCTGCCGGAATTCGGGAAAATCATCGGCCAGATGCAGCACGACCTGTTCCACATCTACACCGTAGACGCCCACACCATGCGGGTGATTCGCAACATGGTCCGCCTGACCGGCATTGAAGCCCAGAGCGATTACCCGCTGGCGTCAAGGCTGATCCACCGCCTGCCCAAGCTCGACACCCTGTTTATCGCCGGGCTATACCACGACGTAGCCAAAGGCCGCGGCGGTGACCACTCCGAACTGGGCGCCGTGGATGCCGAAGCCTTCTGCCAGCGCCATCACCTGAGCGAACGGGACACCCAGCTGGTGTCCTGGCTGGTGGAAAACCATCTGTACATGTCGATGACCGCCCAGCGCAAAGACATCTCAGACCCGGACATCATCCAGACCTTCGCCCGGGCCATGCCCAGCCAGGCACACCTGGACTACCTCTACATTCTGACCGTGTGCGACATCAGCGCCACCAACCCGAAACTCTGGAACACCTGGCGGGCCTCCCTGCTACGCCAGCTCTATATTGAGGCAAAAGGCGCACTGCAGCGCGGCACCGACAACCCGGTCAACCGCCAGGCCTGGATAGACGCTACCCGGGAAGAAGCCCGGGAGATCCTGCGGGCGCAGAACATGACCAGTGAGCAGATCGACAACATCTGGAACACCCTGGACGAAGATTACTTCCTCCAGGATTCCACCGTGGACATCGCCTGGCAAACCGCCGCGATCATCCGCCACGGCGACAACCCCGATCCGCTGGTGCTCATCCGCGATACCCGCGGCGGCCCCACCGACGGCTACTCCCAGATCATCATCTACATGAAAGACCGGGTCACCCTGTTTGCCGCCACCACGGCCGTGCTCGAACAGCTCAACCTGAACATCGTGGATGCCCGCATCAACGCCACCGCAGGCCCCTTCTCCATCAGCTCCTACGTGGTGCTCGATGAACAGGGGCAGCCGCTGGGAATCGACCCCGAGCGTAAAGAACGGGTGCGCCAGCGGCTGATTGAAGAACTGGACGACCCCGAGGACTACCCCAACATCATCCATCGCCGCACCTCGCGGCAGCTGAAACACTTCGCCTTTCCTACCGAAGTGACCCTGTCGAACGACACCGTCAGCCAGCGCACCGTGATGGAAGTGATCACCCCCGACCGCCCCGGCCTTCTGGCCCGCATTGGCCGTGTGTTGCTGGAACACCGGGTGCGGCTCAGCAACGCCAAAATCGCCACCCTCGGCGAACGGGTAGAAGACGTCTTCTTCATCACCGACGAACACGGCGCACCCCTGACCGACCCACAGGCCTGCCAGGCACTACAAGAACACCTGAGAAAGACGCTGGACAACATTCAATGAATCCGAACCTGGACCGACTCCATCCCTACCCGTTTGAAAAACTCGCCAAACTCAAAGCCGGCATCCGCGTACCAGCGCACCTGGCTCCGATCTCGCTGGGTATCGGTGAGCCCAAACATCCGTCGCCGGAGTTTGTAAAACAGGTGGTTGCTGACAACCTGGACAAACTGGCCAACTACCCCACCACCAAAGGCACGCCAGAGCTTCGACAGGCGATTGCCGGCTGGGCTACCCGGCGCTTTCAGCTGGCACAAGGCACGCTCGACCCGGACAGGAACGTGGTCCCGGTTAACGGCACCCGGGAGGCCATTTTCGCGCTGGTACAGGCGATCGTGGATGCCAGCGAAACGGCCACAGTGGTCAGCCCCAACCCGTTCTACCAGATCTACGAGGGCGCCGCCCTGCTTGCCGGCGCCACCCCGGTGTACCTGCCCTGCGACGCCGGCAACGGCTTTATTCCCGACTTCGATCAGGTTCCGGAAGCGGTCTGGCGCGACTGCCAGATACTGTTCCTGTGTTCCCCCGGTAACCCCAGCGGCGCCGTCATACCCCGGGACACCCTCATCAAGGTAATCGGACTGGCCGACCGGTACGACTTCCTGATTGCCTCCGACGAGTGCTATTCCGAGCTTTACCCGGACGAAAACAACCCGCCGGAAGGCCTGCTGCAAACCTGTGCCGCCATCGGCCGGCACGATTTCAAACGCTGCGTGGTGTTCCACAGCCTGTCCAAACGCAGCAACCTGCCCGGCCTGCGCTCAGGCTTTGTGGCCGGCGATGCGCAGGTACTGTCCGGCTACCTGAACTACCGCACCTACCACGGCAGCGCCATGCCCGTTCATAACCAGCTGGCCAGCATTGCCGCCTGGAACGACGAGGACCACGTCCGGGAAAACCGTGCCGCCTACCGCGCCAAGTTCAACGCCGTGGTCCCCATCCTGCGGCAAGTCATGAACGTCGACTTCCCTGACGCCGGCTTTTACCTGTGGCCGCAAACACCGATCAGCGATGAAATCTTTGCCCGCGACCTCTCGGCACAGCAAAACGTACACGTCCTCCCCGGGCGCTACCTCTCGCGCACAGCAAACGGCTACAATCCCGGCGAAAACCGCGTGCGCATGGCCCTGGTAGCACCCCTGGAAGAATGTGTAGAGGCGGCGCACCGGATTGTTGAATTTGTCAGGCAACTGCCTGTGGCATAATGAGGTTCCAGAGCATGAAACTGTACGGCATAAAAAACTGCGACACCGTCAGGAAAGCCCGCAAGTGGCTGGACGACAACGGCATCGCCCACGAATTTCACGATTTCAGAAAAGACGGCCTGAGCAGCGAACAGCTCAGCCAGTGGGAACAGGCGGTCGGCTGGGAAACCCTGCTCAACAAGCGCGGCACCACCTGGCGCCAACTCCCGGACCACGTACGCGAGAACATCGACGCCGCCTCAGCGCACCAGGTCATGCTGGACAACCCCTCCATCATCAAACGCCCCGTAACAGAACGTGGTGGCGAGGTGACCGTGGGGTTCAACGCCGACCAGTGGGCGCAATGGAGCAACTGATTCTTTAACGCCACACCATCCGTGGCACCACCACACCTTTCCGAACCCGGATAAAAGGAGGAGCACACCCGATGAGTTTTGCATTCGGTATTGGCATCGGCACCCAGAACAACCAGGGCGAATGGCTGGAAGTGTATTACCCGCAGCCACTGATCACACCGGATACCGAACTCATCGATGTGGCCGAAACCTCCCTCGACTATCAGGGCGGCAACCAGGCCCTCAGCGTAACCGCCGAACAGCTGGTACAGTTTGCCAACGCACTCCGGCAGACCGGCCAGACAGACCAGGCCCGGCTGGCCGAGCAGGCCGCCCGGAGCACGCGCCCTGTGGTGGTGACCATCCTCGCGACCGACGACACCGCCTCCAGCACCCCCGAGGCCTACCTCAAGCTGCACCTGCTCTCACACCGCCTGGCGCGCCCCCACAGCCTGAAACTGGACGGCCTGTTCGGCCTGCTGCCCAACCTGGCCTGGACCAGCGAAGGCGCGATCGACCTTAACGAACTGCCCGAACGTCAGCTGCAAGCCCGCCTTGCCGGACGCACTCTGGAAGTCCGGTCGGTTGATAAATTCCCCCAGATGACCGACTACGTGGTGCCCTCCGGAGTCCGGATTGCCGACACCGCCCGGGTTCGCCTCGGGGCCTACGTGGGTGAAGGCACCACCGTGATGCACGAAGGCTTTATCAACTTTAACGCCGGCACCGAAGGCACCAGCATGGTAGAAGGCCGCATCTCCGCCGGGGTGGTCATCGGCAAAGGCTCAGATCTGGGCGGTGGCTGCTCCACCATGGGCACCCTCTCCGGCGGTGGCAACATCATCATCTCCGTTGGCGAAAACTGCCTGCTGGGCGCCAACGCCGGTATCGGCATACCGCTGGGCGACCGCTGCACGGTCGAAGCCGGCCTGTACATCACCGCGGGTACCAAGGTGCGCCTGCTGGACGATCACAACGAACTGGTCGAAACCGTCAAAGCCCGGACTCTGGCCGGCAAAGACGACCTGCTCTTTCGCCGCAACAGCCTGACCGGGGCGGTGGAGTGCAAAACCAACCAGTCTGCGATCGAACTGAACGACCAGTTGCACGCCAATAACTGAACACACGGCGAGTCTGGCAGAACAACCTTAACCCCCAGTTACCCAAAGGCCTGAGCATGTCGCTATCCCCCACCCTCACACTTGCCATGGAGCTTATAAGCCGCCCCTCGGTGACCCCGGACGACGCTGGCTGCCAGGCACTGATGATGTCGCGCCTGGCACCCCTGGGGTTTACCGGTGAACACCTGCGCTTTGGCGACACCGACAACCTCTGGGCCCGCAAGGGCTCAGAGGGGCCGGTGCTGGCCTTTGCCGGCCATACCGACGTCGTCCCCACCGGGCCTGAAAAGCACTGGCAGCACCCGCCCTTTGAGCCGGTTATCAAAGACGGCTACCTGTACGGCCGCGGCGCGGCCGACATGAAAGGCAGCCTCGCGGCCTTCATCACGGCCTGCGAGCGTTTTGTGGCCAGCCACCCGGACCACCGCGGCTCCATCGCCCTGCTGATTACCAGTGACGAAGAAGGCCCGGCCCAGGACGGCACCGTCAAAGTGATCGACACCCTGGAAGCCCGGCACGAGAAAATCGACTGGTGCCTGATCGGAGAACCCTCAAGCACCCGGCACGTCGGAGACGTGATCAAGAACGGCCGTCGCGGCTCGCTGCACGGTTACCTCACAGTAAAAGGCATTCAGGGCCACGTTGCCTACCCCCACCTGGCCGACAACCCGGTGCACGCCGTGGCACCGGCACTGGATGACCTGGCCCGTGAATTCTGGGACAACGGTAACGACTACTTCCCGCCCACCACCTTCCAGATCACCCGCATCGAATCCGGCGTGGGCAGCAACATCATTCCCGGCGAATGCCTGGTGCACTTCAACTTCCGTTACTGCACCGAGAACACCGCCGAAAGCCTGGAAGAACGAGTGGCCGCCATCCTCAACCGGCACCAGCTCAGCTACGAACTGCAATGGCACCTGAGCGGCCGCCCGTTTCTGACCGACCAGGGCGCCCTCGTCTCGGCCAGCCAGAACGCCATTCGCCGGGTGACCGGCCGGGAAACCGAACTCTCCACCTCCGGCGGTACGTCAGACGGTCGCTTTATCGCACCCACCGGCGCACAGGTCGTGGAACTCGGCCCCATCAACGCCACCATCCACAAAGTGAATGAATGCGTTAACGCCGGCGACCTGGATACCCTGTCAGAGATTTATGAACAGATACTGGCAGAACTACTGGGCTGATTCGCGGGCCCCAAACGCCACGGTCATCAGTAATGCGGGGGCGGAGTTTCTTCGTCTTCCCGCCGGATATTGGACGGCGAGATATCCTTCAGCTGCTTGTGCAGCATTTTCTTGGCATCCCACAGCTCCCGGATATCCATTTCCTGCCGTGCCACCTGCTCACTCAGGGTATTAATCAGGTCATCCTGGAACGCAAGTCGCATTTCCAGCTCCGCAATCCGATCTTCAAGCGTGTTTTTGCTCATCAGTTTGGTCAGCCCTTTCCGTAATCTGGTATGATGCCGCCTTTTACCGCCTTAGCCGCATATTTGGCCAGGCGGCGCTCACCGGCCGGGCATGCCATGTTACCTGATGCCCGGTCTTTTATCGTTAGTGCTACATTATGGAGAATTATCAGCTAATGCGTAATCCAGCCAAGGCGATCCTCGTTGCTATCCTGATCGCAATTCCGGCACCGTTTATTCTGGGCCTTCTGCTCACTGCTACCCCTGCTCCGCTTCAACTGCTCGCCATTGGCGAAGGCGTTGAAGCCCTGGGCAGTGACGGAGGAATTGCGGCCTACCTAATCACCTTTATTCTGTTTACCATCGCCGGCATCATCGCCATCGCACTGGCCGACAAACAGGCTCGTGCGGCCAGCACCGGTGCGCGCAGCCAGCGCCGCCCGGCCCGTGCCAGCCAGCCCGCCGATGACTTTGATGACGAAGACGACGATTTTGACGACAACACCCCCGAAGGCGACGAAGAGGGCACCGTCAAATGGTTCAACGTCAAAAAAGGCTTCGGATTTATCGTGCGTGACAGCGGCGACGAAATCTTCGTTCACTTCCGCGCCATCCGTGGTCGCGGCCGGCGGGTTCTGCGTCAGGGCCAGCTGGTCCGCTTCGACGTGGTTGAAGCCGACAAAGGCCTGCAGGCCGACAACGTGTCTATCCTCAGCGAGTAATCGCCACAGGCAGGCACCAAAAAGGCAGCCCCCGGGCTGCCTTTTTACGTTCTGACAACGGCTTCGGTCAGTTCCACACCACCGGGTGCTCGCCCCGATGATCCACCCGCCACCACTTGTCCTCCTCCACCGGGTCCCCTTCTTTCCATTCCCCCGGACTACAGCGAATCTCGCCTTCCATCGCCCGCCAGGCACTGCGTGCGCAGTCCAGATCGGTATTCCAGGGCAGCTCCGTGCCCTCCAGAACCAGCGACGAAAAGCGCTTGCCAAACGCCTGCGGGTACAGAGTAATGCGCAACGGCGCTCCGTTATACCGGCCCTGGCCCTTAACCACCCGGCTCACATCGGAGTCATCCAGCGCCAGCTGGTCAAGCTGCGCCTCCAGCCAGCCAGACACAGCGCCCGGCTCCAGGTCGCGAATGTAAATCTCAAGATCCTGCACTCAAGGACTCTCCCTGCGGTTATTTACGATGCTCTTAAATACCGTCAGTTTACGTTATTCTCAGGCCATGACCACAAACGCAGCTCCCGACCCGCTCCTCAACCTGCAGATACCGGCCATACGGCATCTCGCCTGGCTCTGCACCGCACCACAATTGCTCAACTCCCCGCTGAGCTTTCAGCCACTGCAGTGGCTGCCCCCGGATTACCGGGAACAGCTCAGGCACTGGGATCAACACCCCGAAACCATGCCCGAAGAACTCACGCTGCCGGCCAGGCCGAGGCTGGGCCATTACTTTGAGCAACTGTACGAGGTAATGCTGACCCACCTGCTGGGCTGGGAACTGCTGATCAGGAACCAGCAAATCAGAACCGGCAACCGAACCCTCGGCGAACTGGATTTCCTGGTACGTAACCGCCAGACCGGCAACCTGGAACATCACGAAATTGACCGGCAACCTGGAACATCACGAAATTGCCATCAAATACTATCTGGGGGTAAACCACAGCACCGGAATAACCAAATGGTACGGCCCAAACGCCAAAGACCGCCTGGACCTGAAAACAGACCGGATACTCAGCCACCAGAGCACCATGGCCCAGCGGCCGGAAACCCAGGCCCTGCTGGCCGGGCTGGGGATTTCAGAACCCATCACCCCCAGGGTCTTCATGCCCGGTTACCTGTTCTATCCCGACACAAACGTTCAGGTACCGGACGACGTACCATCCGGCCACCTGCGGGGACGATGGTGCTACGCCAGTACACTGGCGAACGCAAACCTGACCGGCTGGATACCACTGAAAAAGCCCCACTGGATCGGGCCCTGGAGACTGCCCGAACAGCCCGGGGCGACAGCAGCACGGCACGCCGTAGACTTTGTGGAAACCCGGGGCGTGCCGGCCTTGTTCGCACACATGGCATGGCAGCCCGGCCTGGGCTGCTGGGTTGAGCAAGAACGCTGCTTTGTGGTGCCCCCTGGGTGGCCGATGGGGTGCCCTGGGCACTAAATCGGCCAGGCACCGACTGGTCGTAGTTTGCGATATTCTTCCATCGAAATCCTGCCCAGCTGCGGCGTCAGCTTGCAGGCCCGCTGATTCCATGGATAGTCCCGCTGGCGCTTGAGCCATTCCAGCCCTTCGCCGTTTTTCCAGGCTTCCAGATCCAGATCCCGCCAGAACCGTGGGTTACGGCCGGTTACCCGATCGTGCTCAGCGGTGATTGGGTCCAAGTGGCGGAACGGCTCCAGGCGCGGTACATCCGGCAGGGGCTGGGTCACATCCATGTAGCGCTGCAAAACATCCCACATAGCCAGCACCTCAGATTTGCTGGACTCAATGGTACTGAAGGCCGTGTTGTGAAAGGATTTCTGGGTATAACGGTGCACAAAAATCAG
>Ga0209075_1000600_pt1 | contig 35202 bp, 34 predicted proteins | sample Stecom2011_FD_187523 | JGI IMG/M metagenome (GOLD analysis project Ga0209075, IMG submission 187523) | Agricultural soil microbial communities from Utah to study Nitrogen management - Steer compost 2011 (SPAdes) (version 2) | ecosystem: Environmental > Terrestrial > Soil > Agricultural land...
TTTGGTTCAGCCAAGAAATCCTTAGCTATGTTTTGGATTGATTCAGGGGTTATACCTTCAATTGCTTCATAAATTTCAGCAAGTGTATCTATTTCATTAAAAACCAATAGGCTTTTACCAAAATTCAGCATTAATCCGGCATTGCTGTCCATACCCAGTGCCAGATGACCTTTCATTTGTTGGGTTGCTTTCTTTAATTGATTATCCGTTAAAGGCACATCTATAAAGCGTTGAATTTCCTTTTTAATTAAGCGAATGGTCTTTTTTTGATACTTAGGATCTGTTCCTGCATAAACATTCCAGTAACCAACTTCTTGAAATGGTGTATAACTTGCTTCTACACTATAGGTATAACCGTATTTTTCACGAATTGATAAACCTAAGCGAGAATTTAAAGCTGGACCACCCAATATATTAATCAACAAGGTAAAAACACGTCGGTTTGGGTGATTATATCCTGGAGCTCTTCCTCCTATCAAAATATGAGATTGATAATTAGCCTCTGCTTTGGTAATATTAAAAGGTTTTAGAGGTTCTGGTTGAACAGGATGACTCAATTCTTCTTTTTGAGAATAATGTCCGAAATCGGCATTTAATTTCTTTAATACAGCTTCGGGCTTTAGATTCCCAACAAAGGAAATCACCATGTTTGCGGGGTAAAAAAACTTCTTTACATAACGCTCTAAGTCTTCTCTTTGAAAAGATTGAACCGATTCAACTGTTCCCAATATATTATTTCCTAAAGGATTATTAGGAAACAAATAAGATTCAAAATCATCGAATATCTTATCGGATGGACTATCGAGATAAGAATTAATTTCATCCAAAACTACTTCCTTCTCTTTTTCAATTTCTTTATCTGGAAAAGTTGAATTAAAAAGAATGTCAGCCAATAAATCAGAGGCACGTTTTAAATGTTCAATGGTAAAAGAACTATAAACACAAATCTCTTCTTTTGTGGTATATGCATTTAGCTCACCACCCACAGAATCAAGACGAGACAATACATGAAAGGCTCTTCTGTTTTTTGTTCCTTTAAAAATACAGTGTTCAAGAAAGTGGGCTAATCCTTGTTCATTTTCGCCTTCAAATCTAGATCCAGCACGCACAGTTACTCCGAGATGAGCTACAATTGATGGGTCGTGTAAATACACCACACGCATTCCATTATCTAATTGATATATAGTTGGTTCTACATTCATGAATTTAACTTAAGGATTACGGCGTGTTACTTCCCAATCACTCTGTTCTACATCTTTCTTTTCGAAACAAATTCGATCGTGCAATCTATTTGGGCGACCTTGCCAGAATTCAATATAAGTTGGACGAATTAAATAACCACCCCAAAAATCAGGACGAGGAACTTCTTGATTTTTAAATCGCTGTTCTGCTTTCTTTAACTCATTCTCTAGCGTTTCTCTATCCTCAATTACAGCACTTTGTTTTGATGCCCATGCACCCAACTGACTTCCTCGTGGACGAGAAGCAAAGTAATCATCCGCCATAAAATCTGGTGCTTTTTCAACTGCACCCTGAACACGAATTTGACGAGATAAACAATCCCAATAAAAAAGTGCAGATATTTGCGGATTCACAGCAATATCTTTCCCTTTTTTACTCTCATAATTGGTGTAAAATATTAAACCTTCTTCCATGAGTTCTTTCATATAAACTACACGAGAAGAAGGCATAAGATTTTTATTTACTGTACTAACCGTCATTGAATTCGGAGAAGCACATTTATTTTCGAAAGCTTCTTGATACCATTTCTTAAAAAGTTTCATCGGATCGATGTTCTTTAGTTGATCATCTAATGTCCCCTTATTAAAATCGGAATGGTCGTTTCGTAAAACGTCAAGAAATTCTTTCATTTTTATTAAATTGTATCGTCTTCGAAAGAAACATCATCTTCTTCGTCATCAGCATTTACTTCTTCTAAGTCATCAGCTTCATCCTCATCAAAATCATCCTCATCTGCAGCTTCATGTTTAGCCGATGTGTTAACAAGAACTTCCCCTTCTTCAAGTGGTCTTCTACCCAATTCAACATCCAAATCTGGATTGTAAGGCAATACCTCAACGATAGGAGTCAACATAATAGAAGGTATTTCAAAAGTAACCGTCATATCACTCAAACTTTCCTGAATACGTTCGTACGCCTCTTTTACATTATTTGCTGTAACGAGGAAATTACTAGAGATTTTCTTCTCTTTTCCTTCGTCACCATCAATAGAAACATAGGTTAATTTACATTTATACCAAACATCAGAATCGTCATAATAAAAAATATCTGCAAATTCTGTCTTTGAAATCCCTGTAATTAGAAATTCTCCCTGTACACTTTGTCCAACTTCTTCATAAATACGAGCCTCCGCATCAGTAAAAGAAACTGAATCTACTAAATAAGGTTCTGTAACACGCTTCAACCTTCCATCTTCTAACTGCTTCGTGTATTTTACCTTTACCGTAAACCAATTATTCATAATTCTATTTTAATGTATTATTGTCTAATTTTTAAGACAGACAAAGTTAGCAGAAAATAGAGTGTTAATCGAATAAAATCACCGTAAATTTCATACAAGTATTCCTTAATATGCAGAACCCTAATTTTACGAGTGCATAACTACTTTTATTTGGGGGTACCTCAGACATTTCTTTAACGCTTCGCTCATAAAAAAAGTCTGAGTCGGGTCATTCGCTGTATCTCTGACAAAACTGTCAGAGGATGCCGCTTCTACCCCTTACCCACGTGAGAAGCAAATATAGACTCTTCTAAAAAAACACAAGCTGTAGAAAACTTACTAGAAAGGATAACCTATTGCAATATGGAATTGAGGTTGAAATGGATTCGGCAACATATTCTTGTCTTTGTAATAATAATCGCCAGTATTAGGATTAATTCCCCATTCATCAATTGCTTCCTGTATATACGGTTGCTTATCTTGGAAAATCCATTTTGCATTATCTGGAAGCGCAGGATTTCGCAAGGGAATTCCCACATCAAATCGAATAATCAAGAAAGTGAAATCCAATCGTAAACCTATTCCACTTGAAACGCTTAATTGTTTATAGAAGTCTTTGGTGATTTGACCTCCAGGCCGGTTAGGATCTTCATTATACGCCCATAAATTCCCAACATCTGAAAAGAAAGCTCCTTCAAAAAGACTAGTGATTCTAAAGCGGTATTCGAAAGAAGCGCCCAATCTCATATCTCCCATTTGCGTAACTGTTCTGTTGGAATCTAAGTAATACTTATACACTCCAGGGCCTAATGAACGCGCACGAAAACCTCTGTTATCATTAGATCCCCCTCCAAAGAAACTGTAATCAAAAGGTAAATTTAGTCCATTGTTTTCTAAAGGCATTCCCGCACCAATTTGCAATCGGTAATGTAAAGATTGGTTGTTGAAATGATGATGCAGAGTAAATTGATTGTCTAAACGAATAAATTGAGAATACCTTTGACCTAAAAACTCTTTATATCCATTTTCATTGACTTCCTTATTTTTTGTGATAAGACCGATCACCATTCCAGCCATATCAAAATTAAACCCATAATTAAACGTGATTTTTCCATTTTTCAAATCAGGATTCGTAAAACTATAAGTTACCGCTGCATCTTTATAAATTGCTTGATTACTGTAGGCGTTAATTAAAAATAAATCGTTTTGTTCTTTTAATCGTTGTTCAAACTCTTCTGTTTTATCAATTCGAACAAATTGTATCCCTCCAATAACAGGAATACCAACGGTAAACACTTGAGTCCTGAAAATATCATAGAATTTCCAAAGGTAATTCAGTTGTATAGTTTGCCTCTTAAAGTCAGGTCTTTGCTGAAAATTATATGCCGCAGAGAAAGTTGTGGTTGGATTCTGATTCTTAGACAATCGTGTTAGCGAAATAGGAAAAAGACCTGGAACATCTAACTCAAAAGAAGGTCCAAATTCTAAAGTGTTAAAACTACGTGTTCCATCTTGTAAGACGGTAGACTCTTCATTATTCGCGAAAATTTCCGGTTGAGATTCAAAACCACCACTAAAACTAATTTTTAATTTTTGCCCCCTGCGAAATAAGTTTCTATGAATATAATTCAATGATGTTGAAACTCCCAAAAAGCTATTGGCATGCGTTCCCTTTGGCTCAAAACTAAAAGCTTGTTGTTTTTGAGGTGTCAAGTAATAATGGACATCAATACTGTTGTCTTCATTTTCGATGATTTCGGGTTTTACAGTTTTAAAAATATCAAGATTGACCAAACGGTTATAAGATTGCGGAAGAAAGTCTCCTTTATAGTAATTCGTTTCTTCTAAATAATTCTGAAACTCAATAAGTTCAGCTCTTGTAGTTAATTCCCCGTTATATAAAAATGTTGCTGTACGAAATTGTTTATTATGTCCGTCGTACCAATCATAACGTAAAGTATCAAATGTAGGTACCTGATCATAAGGCCCCAAAACAATTCCACGTGGATCAAGCACCTCTTTTTTAAAGTTTCCTTTGTATGCAACTGTATCTAAAAGATGGAAAGTAACGTGATTCACTTTAGTGTAAGAAAATGGCTTTAACTTTTGATTGTCTTCTTTTCCAACAAATCTTTTTGAAATATCTACTGCAATTTGAATGTTCTGGGTGCCTTTTAGAGTATCAACTTCGAAACTAACGTAACTTTCCCTAAACCCATAAATCGTATGATTTTTCATGAAATCAGACAAAGATTTACGCATTTTCGACAGGTTATCTGAATCAAATCTAAAAGGAGGAATTAATACGTCTTTACCTTCTTTCATGAATTGATTATAAACGGATTCCACCACAGGGTTGCTTGTTCTCAAGAACATGGAATCAACAGTATAAAGATCTTTTGGGGTAATAAAGTAATCAACACGAGCTGTTTTCTTTTTTGACTTTAACTCAACTTCTGTTCTCACTGTAGCATCAAAATATCCTTTTCGCTGCATAAACAGCTTAATCTGATTTTTTGATGTTTCCATCAAGGTTGAATCATATATAACAGGATACTCACCATAATTATATTTTAGTCGCTCACGTATTGTAGGTTTTGGATCTAAAGTATCCTTCAGCTCAATTGTTTTAGGCCTATACTCTGTCTTATCATTTTTCAAAGCCTTGAGAATACGCCTTTCATTGGAACGTTCTTGACGCTCTAAACGGTTCTTATTTTTCTTTCTGTACTTTAGATAACGGTCTCTTTGATCTTCAGCAGTTTTGGTAGAATCAATAGTATTATACATCCGTAATTTCAGGCGAAACCCTAAAGTTCTGTAGTTTGGTCGTTGACGAATTACATTCTCAACTTCACTTTTACTCACCGCCGTTTCTTTCGGCATGTTTACCACATTGTCAACCAAAAGATGGCGACCATCAGGCACATGACGTTTTATATTACACGCTGCTATCAAACAGGTGAATACAAGAAAGAGGATATAGCGATAAATTTGCTTCACAACAGACAAAAATACGAATCAAGTGAAGATAAATTGTCTTTCTGTAACATCTTTTATGGAATTATGGAGTGGTAGGCAGAAAGCTGCTAACAATAGGCTAGAAGCAGCAGGCTTGTTTGACTCGTCAAAAGACTATATCCTCTACTCTTCCTCGCAATTGTCTATGTGGAGCTACGCGGAATCGAACCGCGGACCTCTTGCATGCCATGCAAGCGCTCTGCCAACTGAGCTACAGCCCCCAATAAGGCACCAAATTACAATTAATTCTGTAATTCAAACCCAATAAGTATAAATGAAGTAGAAAATGAAATTTTAATAAACGCGTATAGGGTACTTTGCCATAAGACCTAAAAAAATAATCACTTGCTCTCTCGAGCTTTGTTTAAATATTTATTAAACTAAATTATGAAGCCGTTGAAACGGCTAGAAGATCAGGAGTTGAATTTATTGAATGTGGGATGAATCCCACATCAATAAAAAATTGGATATCGATTTATCATGCATAAATAGTGTTGCCGACTTCGACAATCAATTACTTTGATTAACTAAACCACTATGGACTGAAAGTGCCATAGGTTTAGATAAGAATAAAATTCTATAGTTATCAAAAAAGACTAGATATTAGATGTTAGACATTAGACTTTTTGTCTAACGTCTAATGTCTACTGTCTGATAAATTTTTAGAAGCTAAAGCTAGATGCACTAAAGTGCATAGTTTTAACTATTTCTGAGACCAATAAAATAAACTTGATTTGTGTGTTTACTCTGCTCCCAATAGACCAGTTCCATTTAGATAAATTCATTTATTTTCCTACCCAAAGCTTATTGTCTAAAGCCGGAAAATTCGCAAACATTTTCTATTTTTACACTCCAAGACAAGTCTCATGATTTCAAAAGAACAAATAAAGTATATTCGCTCACTTCACAGAAAGAAATTTCGTGATGTTAACCAGCAATTTATTATTGAAGGTCCAAAAATGATTGCTGAAGCGATACTTTATGCTCCAGGAAGTTTAATACAGGTCTTCGGGACAGAAGCAATTCAAGAAAAACTACCTGAACATGTTGTATTTGAAGAAATCGACAATAAAACGCTTGGACAAATTTCCACATTAAAACACCCACAAAAACAGGTGGCAATTTGTAGCTATTTACCAAGTAAAACAACACGTTCAGAGTTTTACATTGCCCTAGACACGATTCAAGACCCAGGGAATTTGGGAACAATCTTACGACTTGCTTCATGGTTTGGAGTGCATGATATTATTGCTTCAAAAGAGACAGTAGATTGCTATAATCCAAAAGTTGTTCAAGCATCAATGGGAGCTATATTTAATGTAAATATTGAATACCTTGATTTAAAAGAAGCATTTGAAACGACAGAATCACCCGTTTATGGCGCCATATTAGAAGGTGAGAATATTTATCAAAAAGACATTCAAAGAAAAGGAATATTAGTCATGGGAAATGAAGGAAATGGCATTAGTGACGATTTACTTTCCTACATCACAGATCCAATTACAATTCCAAAGTTCGGCAAAGGAGAATCCCTCAATGTCGCAATGGCTACTTCAATTTTTCTTTCTGAATTTTCGAGACCGAGGTTATAATCACGCTTTTTTTCTTCCTAAGAAACGCACTACATCCCCTTTACCAACATGAAAATCTCCTTCATTAAAAATAGCTTCGGTTTGGTACAGTTCAATAATATCTAATCCTGCAAACTCTTCCTCTACCTGTTTCAATGTAGTCAACAAACTCACGTCTTTAGGTCCGCCTACCTTTGGGTTTTCAGCACTGTAAGTAAGGTGTTTTGTACTAAAAGATTCGAAAATAATGATTCCTCCAGGTTTTAATAACTCAATAAACTTTTTTCGGTAATTAGCTCTAATTGCAGGGTTAAAATGAGTGAAAATCAATGCTATTGCATCAAAATAATTAGTTTTATAAGACAAATCTTCTAATCCACCGACTTGGTAATTAATCGTCAAACCATGTTTTTCAGCAAGCGCATCTGCTTTCTTTTTTCCTTCACTACTGATATCAAAAGATTCAACCTCCCAGCCAAATTTTGCTGCACTAACACCATTCCTTCCCTCACCATCTCCAGGTAAAAGAATTTTTCCTGATTCCAATTTAGATAATTGTGCTTTAAAATATTCATTCGGTTCCTCACCATAAGCAAACTCAGCTGAAGAATAACGTTCGTCCCAAAAGTTTTTCATTTGTTCTCTCTCTTAATTTATAAGAACGAAGATACCATCTTTATGTTGAATGCAATGTAACAAAAGTACACCCTATTGCCGTATTTAGTGACTGCAGCTATTTATTTTAATGACAATTGCGCACAACAAAGTTCATGTGTGAATTAACTTCACCTTACTTTTCATTGATTACTTTAGCGATTGCTTGAACACAGTTCAAACCATCCACAGCAGCAGAAGCAATTCCGCCAGCATAACCTGCACCTTCTCCGCAAGGGTATAAACCTGCTACCTCAACATGTTGAAGAGTTTCAGGATCGCGAGGAATAGAAATCGGTGAAGAAGTTCGAGATTCTGGAGCCATCAATACCGCATCATTGGTTAAATAGCCATCCATTTTTCTTCCAAACTCCTTAAATGCTTTGCGCAAGGCATTGGCTACAAATACAGGCAGAATTTTATTCAAATCTACACTTACCATTCCTGGCTGGTGACTACTTATAGGCAAATCTTTAGAGACCCTTCTATTTACGAAATCCAACATCCTTTGAGCTGGAACAGCTTGAGTTTTCCCTCCTGCTATCCAACACGCTTTTTCAACTGATGCTTGAAAATCCAGACCAACAAAAGGGTCATCCGGAGCGTAATTCGGTAAAAGTTTAGGATCAATCTCTACAACGATTCCAGAATTTGAATACGGGTTGTTTCTTTTTGAAGGCGACCAACCGTTGGTTACAACTTCTCCTGGCGATGTTGCACAAGGTGCTACAATACCACCTGGACACATACAAAACGAATAAACTCCAGTACCTTGTACTTGCGTAACCAAGCTGTATGTTGCGGGTGGTAAGAACTCATCATTTACCCTACCGTGATATTGTATTTTATCGATTAGTTCTTGTGGGTGCTCAATACGTACACCTAATGCAAAACCTTTGGCTTCCATTTTGACATTTTTCGCCCTTAAAAGTTCGAAAATATCTCTTGCAGAATGTCCAGTTGCTAAAACAACGTGCTCTACTTCAACTTTGTGTTCGCTATTGAGTTCCAAACCAATAATTTTATTGTCTTCAATAATGAAATCAGTGACTTTTGTATTGAAATGAACTTCCCCTCCAGATGCGATAATTTGTTCACGCATTGCAGTAATAATCTTCGGCAACTTGTTGGTGCCAATATGAGGATGAGCGTCCACTAATATATCATATGGAGAGCCAAACTGAACAAAAAGTTCTAATACCTTCAGTACATTACCCCGTTTTTTAGAACGCGTATATAATTTTCCATCAGAGTAAGTTCCAGCACCACCTTCGCCATAGCAATAGTTTGATTCTGGATTAACAATATGTTCTTTATTGATTGCGGCCAAATCTCTTCTGCGTTCACGAACATCTTTTCCTCGTTCATAGACAATAGGTTTTAAACCCAACTCTATGGCTTCCAGTGCTGCAAATAATCCTGCAGGACCTGCTCCTATAATATGAATTGCTTTGGCTTCAGCTACATTCCCATAATTGACTTCAGGGACTGATAACTTAGGTTTTTCTTTCGACAGAACGACTTGCAAACTATATTTGACTGGGTTTTTCCTTGCATCAATTGAACGTTTTCGAATGTAGAAATGCGGCAAATCGTCTCTACTGCCTCTGTTCTTTTTGTTGGCAGTTTTAAGAATAAAAGCCTCATCCTGCAATTGTTCTGGCAAGACTAGAATTTGAACCATATTTTCCATTATCCTTCGAAAGTTAGAGAAATCCACCATACCCGATTGTACAATACATTGATTGGATTTGAAAGTCGGGTATTGTCTTGGATTAAAGCATTTTTAAATCCGTGAGAAAGCTTAACTTCTATTCCGAACTTAAAAAAGGGTAAAAAGAAATCTACTCCAGCCCCTACTTGTGCTTGAAAGTCATCTCTAAATAATTTGATAAAAGGGTCTCCATATTTCTGGGCAGACTTTTCTTTTGATTGTAAGTCCAAAGTATATTGTGCTCCTCCAATCAAATAAGCTGCAAAATTATTATACCTAGCTGTTCTAAACTTCAAGAGCAAAGGAAAATCAAGGTTTGTTGATCCAACTCTTTCTTCATAAGTATCAAACTCTACTTCAGGATCCTCTGAAATAAAAGTATAATTTAAAATTCGTTCTTGAAAAGATAATGAAGGTATAAAACGCAAACGAAGTAAAGGAGTTCCCAGTTTCATAGAACTAATAATCCCCAACTGAAATCCGGGTTGACTTTTATTCGTAATTGAGTAAGTATTGAACTCCTCCAACATATTGGGCTTAAATTGGGTTGAAAAATCAGAGGTGTTCACGCCCAGCATAAATCCAAAATGGATAAATTTCTTATCAAACTTTCTGTAGTTCTCAGTCAATGGAGTACGTTGTGCGAATCCAATGCTAATACTAATAAAAGTGAAGATTAAAAAAATTATGAATCGTCTCATCATGCCATATATCAACGCTTATCGTTAAGCTTTATTTTAAACCTGTATAAATAGTTGCAATCCCTCCAGAGACCATTCTCGCGGAAGTATTTTTATAACCAACTTTCTCCAGAACATCAAGGAAAGCTTGTCCTTCGGGAAAAGCGGCTACAGATTCAGGTAAGTATTCATATGCAGAACTGTCTTTTGAAATTGTTTTTCCTAACATCGGAATAATATATTTCGAGTAGAATCCGAAAAACTGCTTAACCGGAAACTTTTTAGGTTTTGAAAATTCAAGAATTACTGCTTTCCCTCCTGGTGCAATTACGCGCAACATTTCAGCAAGTCCTTTTTCAAGATTTTCATAATTTCTAACTCCAAAACCAACAGTTAAAGCATCGAATTCATTGTCTTCAAAAGGCAAATCCTCGGAATCTCCATATACCATAGAGATGATGTTTTCTTTCCCTTTCTTTTTAATTTTCTCTCGACCTTTCTCTAGCATTCCTTTAGAAATATCAACTCCAACAACTTTTTCTGGATTTAATTTCAAAGCTGCCAAAGCAAAATCTCCAGTTCCTGTTGCCAAATCAATGATTTTTTTTGGTTGTTTTTCTTTCAACATTTTAATGGCTCTTTTACGCCATAAATGATCAATTCCTAAAGACAAAAAATGGTTTAAGAAATCGTATCTGCCTGAGATGTTATCAAACATTTCAGCAACTTCCTCTTTTTTAGACTTATCCTCTTTGTTATACGGTTTAACCACTTTATCCTCTACCATAACTAACCAATCATTGTGTGCCCTTTCGGGTATTTATATCTTCTACTCATTACTTGTCTACCAAACAAGTAAGCAACCGTTAATGTTCCAACACGACCAATAAACATAGCAACAATTATTACAATTTTCCCTGGTTCTGACAGATCTGGAGTAATCCCAGTCGACAAACCAACCGTACTCATTGCCGAAACGTGTTCAAAAATAATATCAATCAATTGAAACTTGCCTGCTTCTATTACATCATATTCTGTAACCAAAAGTGCAAAAATACCAATTAAGTTCCCTACAATAAAAAATACGAAGACAGAATATGCTTTTAAAACCAATTCATTATCAATTGTTCTTTTAAACAGCTCAACGTTAGGCTTTCTCTTAATTGTAGAAATTACAGAGCTCATCATAATAGCAAAAGTCGATACACGAATACCACCACCTGAAGATCCTGAACTCGCTCCAACAAACATCAAGAAGAGGAAGAAAACCAAGACAGGCAGGCTTAATCCAGGAATATCAACTGTACTAAATCCAGCACTTCTAGTTGTCATGGAACTAAACAAAGTGGTAATCAAGGCACCAAACCCTGATTTACCATCTAAACTTCTGTTGTGTTCAAATGTATAGAAAACTATCGCTCCTAATACAAGTAAAAACAAGGTAGCGTAAAGTGTTATTTTAGTATCAAAGCGTAAGGTTTTCCATGGATATTTCATGCGGTTCCTTAAGCTCTTCAATCCAAAAATGTCAAACAAATAAATCATACCAAAGCCTCCTAAAAATAACAATCCTAAGGTTACGGTGTGCAATAGATAATTATCCACCGTTAAGGCATTCATTAATCCGTTTGGAATAGTTGATAATCCAGCATTACAAAAACTAGATATGGAGTGAAACAATGAATGGTATAAACGAGCAGATGTCTCTTCAAACATCCCCTTGGGTTCTATCAAAATAAACACGCATATAAATCCAACGAACTCTATAAACAAAGTCCATTTCACAATTCTATAAAACATCTTTTCCGTATCCAGAAAAGAAGCATCATTCACAAAATCTTCAATTACATCGTGCTGCTTAATCCCTACTCCAAATTTTGCGATCAATAAGTATAAAGCTGCAAATGCAATTGTGTTTAAGGCGCCTATTTGAATTAAAAACAAAACAACAATTTGACCCTTTGTTGTCAGTATACTACTAATATCAACTGTAGTTAACCCCGTAACACTTGTTGAGGAAGTAGAAATGAATAAACCGTCTATAAAAGATAAATCATAATTCGGCTTTGTCATTTCTGGCAACATCAAAAGCCCTGTTCCAATCACTATAATTCCAAAAATTGAAAGGGTAAACAATAGCCCTGGATGGATTTTAAAATATTGTCTAAAGTCTCTCTTTTTAAATATCTCCATAAAGATATAGGCCACAAAGAACAGCTGAATAGTAAGGTTTGAAAAATCTGTAAAATCTTCAAATCCAATTGATTCAAAAAATCGAGAAGCAATAATTACATCGAAAACATTATAGGAAACGCCCTCAATAACGAGCAAGAACACAATAATTGTTTCCACCCAATTCTTTCGCATATATTGCAGTGGGTTGTAATCGTAAACGATTTTAACGAAGTAACGAATGATGTAGAACAAAAAGCTAAACTCAATTAAACGTATGAGAAAGTTTTTGTTTTCAGGTGTTTGTGGGAATCCGTAATAATAAATAAGCACACCTATCATGGAAAGTGCCACAACAATATGACTCCACCTGAAAAGTGCGAGGACAGCATTTTTAGAATTGTATAGGCTAAGATTAACCTTTTCTCTAAAATCGCTTAACCACATTTAATTCCAAGTTTTTTTGCTTCGTCAAACAGTTCCTCTGCTTTAATTGCAACAACACCACGGTATTCGCATACGATTCCACCAGCTAGATTTGCCATAGACGCCAATGCCTCGATATTTAAGCCTGCAACTAAACATAAAGTTGCCACACTGATTACTGTATCACCTGCTCCCGAAACGTCAGAAATAGTTCTTTCATGCGCTGGGACATAATGATTTTCATCTTTATTTTCGATAAACACACCATGTTCACTCAGGGTAACAAATACGATCTCTGGATTTACGATAGATTTCAATTGTTCAACCGCTTTTTCAAACTGTGAACGTTCATTTACAAAATCTATCTTTATTTGAACACCTTCACTTAATTCCTTCAAGTTAGGCTTAAACAAAGTCACTCCTTTATATGCTAAAAAGTTTTTAAGCTTGGGATCAACTGTCGTTAAAACATTATATTTTTTGGCCAGGTTTATTACCCGTTCAATTAAGTTTTCTGTAAGTACACCTTTGTTATAATCTTGAAAAATTAAAGCGTCATAACCTTCTTTCAAAAGCAATTCAACTTTTTCAATCACTTGTTCTTCTTCGTGTACAGCAATATCATTGGTTTGCTCTTGATCCACACGCAAGAGTTGTTGGTAATTTCCAATAACACGTGTTTTCACAGTTGTTTGACGCGCTTTAGAACGAATTAAACCTGAAGTTGAAATAGATTTATCTTCTAAAAGACCAATCATTGTATCAGCATCTCGGTCTTCGCCAATCACGCTGGCCATAGCAACTTGAGCCCCTAAACTTATTAAATTCAAAGCTACGTTTGCTGCTCCTCCTAGTCGCTCTTCTCGTTTGGAAAAGTTCACGATTGGAACAGGAGCTTCTGGACTCACGCGATCCACTTTTCCCGAAAGATAAGCGTCAATCATGACGTCTCCTAAAACAATAATTTTCTTTTTCTTAAACTCTTCAAAGAGCGTTTCGAGTGTCATTATTTTAATTTTTGTAAAGCCTTATCAATACGGTTCATAGCTTTAGTTAATGTTGTTTCATCTGTAGCGTAAGAAATTCGGATACAATTTGGATCTCCAAAAGCATCTCCAGTAACCACTGCAACTAATGCTTCTTCCAGTAAATACAAGGCCAAATCATTAGCGTCTTTGATTGTTTTTCCACCCTTAGACTTACCAAAGAAGCTGGAAACATCAGGGAAAAAGTAAAATGCACCTTCTGGCTCGTTTACTTCAACACCCTCCATTGCTCTTAAAGCATTCAAAACTAATGTACGGCGATTTCTAAAAGCCTCTAACATTTCATTCAGGAAAGAAGGATCCTTTTTTAAAGCTGCAATAGAAGCACGCTGAGCAATAGAATTTGCTCCACTTGTAAACTGTCCTTGAACTTTATTACAAGCTGCGGCAATTGCTTTTGGCGCTCCAATATATCCAATTCTCCATCCTGTCATTGCCCATGCTTTTGACATTCCGTTAATGGTTACTGTTTGGTCATACACCTCTTTAATTGTCCCTATACTCGTATGTTTTCCAACAAAATTAATGTGTTCATATATTTCATCCGAAATAATTACAATATCTTTATGGTCTGCAAAAGCTTTAGCGATATCTTTTAATTCTGATTCTGAATAAACAGATCCCGTAGGATTACATGGAGAAGAAAAGATAATTGCTTTTGTTTTATCTGTTATTTTCGCTTTGATTGCAGCACCATTCACCTTAAAATCAGTGTCGATTGATGATTCTACAATTACTGGAATTCCTCCTGCAACCTTTACGATTTCAATATAAGAAACCCAATATGGAGCAGGAATTAAAACCTCATCTCCAGGATTTACGAGACTCATCATTAAGTTGGCAATGGATTGTTTTGCGCCTGTAGAAACCACAATTTGGTCAATATCATAATGCAAACCATTGTCACGCTTAAACTTATCTACAATCGCTTGACGCAAATCATCATACCCTGGCACTGGTGTATAGGTAGTATAATTTTGTTCCATTGCTTCAACAGCTGCTTCTTTAATGAAATCAGGCGTGTGAAAATCCGGTTCTCCTAAACTTAATGAGATAATATCAAGTCCTTGACTCTTCAATTCACGACTTTTCCGTGACATTGCCAAGGTAGCTGATTCTTCCATCTCTAACAAACGATCTGATAATTGTAGCATTCGCGTTTTATTTATATTTAATTTAGTGACAAATTTAAAACTTTTTTAGGCTTTTCCTTTCCTTTCCTAAAAGATTGGTGAAATCAGTTCATTTTTATTGCGTAACTTTTGTTACCCATGACAATTTCAAATACTTATGCCTATGTTTCATCAAGGTCTTTTCTTATATTTGCTGGTATGAAAGCAAAAAAAACATTGGTAATTGGAGCGAGTGAAAAAACAGATCGATATGCTAACAAAGCTGTTCGTATGTTGCAAGAACATAGCGTTCCAGTTATTGCTTTTGGAAATAAAGCAGGCCAAATAAACGACACAGTCATTTCGACTGAGTTTCCAACTGATAATGACATTCATTCTGTGACTTTATATCTTTCGGCAAAGAATCAACCTGAATACTATGATTCTATTATCGAATTAAAGCCTAAAAGGGTAATTTTTAATCCTGGAACAGAAAATACAGAATTTGAAGAACGTCTGCGTAAAAATGGAATTGAAACAGAAATCGCTTGTACTTTGGTATTATTGAGCACTAACAGCTACTAGGATGGATATCAAAGCATGGGTTAAGAAAAGGAAATGGGACATTGTTTTCGCAGGATTTATTGGATTAATGTTAATTCCAAGTGTTCGATTGCCAGTCATGGCTTTTGTTCAACGTCTTTTTGCTGGTTCTCCTTCAGAAATAGCTGCTGAAAAACAGAAAACAATCAGTTCAGATGATTGGATCTTGCATGATTTAGATGGAAAGGAAAATAATTTTTCTGAATCTCAAGGGAAAGTCACTATTGTTAATCTTTGGGCTACTTGGTGTCCTCCATGTGTTGCGGAAATGCCTTCATTGCAGAAGCTTTATGATAAATATGGTGATCAATTGGCATTTTACTTCATCAGCAATGAAAAATCAGAAACCATAGAACGCTTTCTAAAAGCAAAAAACTACAGCTTCCCTGTGTATTCACCTGCGAGTAATTATCCAAAAGAATTTGACTCTAACAGCTTGCCTACAACATATGTTCTTGATCAAAAAGGAAAGATAATTATGGAAGAAGTTGGAGCCCATGATTGGTTTAGCACTAGTTTTCAAAACAAGATTGATGAGTTGTTGAAAGCAAAATAAAAGAAACTTCCCTTCTCCTCTAAAAAACTTAGCTGAATCAATAAAACGGTGCTTAGCACAATAAAACAATACTTATCAATTGAATAATTATTGAAATAATTTGTTAATGATACTTATCTCCTTATATTAGAATATTATTTCAAACTTATTTGAATATTCATTTACCAAAAGATGGATCATTCTTAAAGTTAAAATGCTATTATTAATTATTACAAACACTAATTATTGCCATGAAACAACATTTTCATTTTGGATGGATCACTAAAAACAAAACAGTGACATCTGGTCTTATTGCGCCTCCATTTTTAAACGCTTTAGTCAGTTTAATTTTCTTTACAGGATTATTTTCTTCAACAGCATTTGCACAGCAAGAAACAGTCGTTTTAACAACAGGTACTTCTTGGACAATTCCTGCAGATGCAAACCTTTCATCAATTGTTATTGAATGTTGGGGTGCTGGTGGTGGCGGGGCTTACACTTCATCAGCAGACGATGCTGGTGGTGCTGGAGGAGGAGGTGCTTATGCGAAAAAAGATTTCACCTCATTCACTTTCGGTCAAACAATTAATTATGAAATTGGAATTGGAGGTTCTGGGGGAACTGGTACCAATGCAGGTGGCAACACTTGGTTCTTTGACAATACTGCCTCAGGAGTTAGTGCAGCAGGCGGAAAAGGTGCTGCAAACAACTCTTCAACTGGTGGAGCAGGAGGTTTAGCAAGTGCTTCAATTGGAGATGTAACATTTAGTGGAGGAAAAGGTGGTAATGGATCTTTTACTTCTGGCTGGGCTTGCGGAGACGAGCAAGCTTCTGGAGGTGGTGGAGCTGCAGCTACATCAACAGCAATTGGCGCGAATGGTGGAAACGGCAGCACTTCTACAGGAGGCTTTCTTTGTTCTGGGAATCATTCTACTGCTGGAACAGGTGGAAGTAACTTATTGTTTACAGGGTACACAAGTTCTGGAGGGATTGGAAAGGTAAAATCATCATCTAATTCACTACCCGACTCACCACCTTATACCGGAAATTCGGGTTCCAATGGTGCTGGAGGAAGCGGTGCAGTTTCGAATACATATAATGGTGGTCATGGCGGTAGCGGACTTATTAGAATTACCTATGACAAAATTTGCACTACCGATGGAATAGATGTTCAAGTCGCATGTGGAAGCTTTACTTGGACTAATGGCATAGAATACACAGCAAGTAACAACACAGCAACAGATACTATTTTCAATGGTAATGCTGCGGGTTGTGATTCTATTATTACATTAAATTTAACGATTAACAATGCTGACATCACAACCACACAAACTGGTGGAATCAACTTATCTGCGAATGCTACAGGAGCTACTTATCAATGGATAGACTGCGATAATGGAAACGCACCAATTACAGGTGAAACGAATCAAACATTTACAGCATCTATTAATGGAAACTACGCTGTAATCATTACAGAAAATGGTTGTACTGATACTTCTGCATGCATGGTCGTAAACAATGTAGGATTAAAAGACTTTAATACAATTACAGGGATTAATATTTTCCCAAATCCAACGAAAGGGCTAGTGACTATAAATTTAGAAAGCACTCAAGATGGCCAACAGACTTTAGAACTAATTGATGCTACAGGTCGATTACTCTCTAAGCAATTATTAATGAACAATTCTACAACTCTAGACTTAACCAACTACGTAAGAGGCATGTATCTTGTTAGAATTACTAATGGAGATAATCAAAGCGTCCACAGAATAATTAAGGAGTAATACACAGATTGCTAAACATTTAAAAGGCTGATTTCGCAAATATGAAATCAGCCTTTTTTTTGTTTAATGGTCAGTTATAATTAGTCTTAGCTAGTGTTTTATGATAAAGAATCTTGCAACAATTGGAAAATAGTTGAGGTATTTATAGAATAGACAGTATGCGTAATAAATACCTCTATAAAACAAAAAATCATCCTACATAATGCAGGATGATTTCTAATTTAATGTTGTGTTAAGACTATAGCCTATCCAGGTACATAATGCATTACATCATTATCTAAATCTTTAAGCCACAATTCTTTATTTTTCAATCTTAGAATTTGAAACTCTTCAATATCTGTACTTCCTAAAAAAGAAAATGTCATAGAAATATACTCCTTGTCTTTTATAAAATCCCATTTTCCTGAAAGTGCAAAACCTTGATCTTGAAACATAATTGTTCCATCTTTTTCAATAATCATTCTTTCTGTATCAGAAGCGTCTGCCACATATGTAAAGCCTTCTGAAGTAACTGTTTTTTCTAGTTTCCATGTTCCAGAGATTCTAGCTTTTTTAGTTAGTAAAGAAAAACTTGGACCTTCTTCATATTTATTACATCCTGAGAAAACAAAAACAAGAGCCAAAATTGAAACGAGTAATTTAATGCTATTTTTCATATTGATTTTAATTTATTTAGTTGCCAAAAGTATAACTTAAAATTGATTCTAACAAATTATTCTTATATGACTAAACAACTATAGCTCTCATGTTTAGAACACTTTAAGAAAGAAATCCTTACAATAAAGCACCTTATCTTGTTAAAAACTCGGCAAATCTATCCCAACTTCCCTCTCAAGAATTTCCCTGTATAGCTTTCTTTCACTTTTACAATATCCTCTGGAGCACCTTGTGCAACAAGACTTCCTCCATGTACACCTCCATCTGGACCTAAGTCAATTACCCAATCTGCATTTTTGACCACATCCATATCATGTTCAATAATAAGCACTGAGTGACCAATTTCAATCAAGCGATTTAAAGAAATCAAGAGTTTATTGACATCATCAAAGTGCAAACCTGTTGTTGGTTCATCAAAAATAAACATCGTTTTAGTCGGATTCTTTGCCTTTACTAGAAAAGAAGCTAATTTAATTCGCTGTGCCTCTCCACCAGACAAAGTAGAAGAAGATTGTCCCATTGTCAAATAACCTAATCCAACATCCACTAAAGGTTGAATTCTATCAACGATTTTCTTTTCTAAGCTCCCTTCTTGTGATTTAAAGAAATTCAAAGCTTCATCAATATCCATCGCTAAAAGATCTGCAATGGATTTGTCTTCGTATTTAATTTCTAAAGCATCATCTTTGTAGCGAGAACCATTACAAGCTTCACATTTCAACTGAATATCCGCCATAAACTGCATTGACACGGTGATTACACCCTCTCCTTCACACACTTCACATCGTCCACCTGGAACGTTGAAACTGAAATACCCCGGTTTGAGGTTACGCATTTTCGCCAACTTCAATCGAGAATACAAAGTTCTTATCTCATCAAAAGCCTTCACATAAGTTACAGGATTACTTCTTGAAGAACGTCCAATTGGATTCTGATCTACAAACTCTATTGCTTCAATATGAGAGAAATCGCCTGTTATTTCAGCATGTTTTCCAATTGTATTTCCATGAATACCTAACTTTTTAGATAAAGCGGGATAAAGAATATCTTTAATCAAAGTTGATTTTCCAGAACCACTTACTCCAGTCACGCAAACCATTCCATGTAAAGGGATTTTTACGCTAATCTTCTTTAAATTATTCTCTGAAGCTTCAATAATATGAATCGCATTTTTTAAATCTCTGCGCTTTTCAGGAACTGGTATTTCTTTTCTTCCCGTTAGATAATCTGCTGTTAAACTGCCTTTCGCACTGATCAACTGCTTGTGAGTTCCTTGAAAAACAAGTTCTCCACCATTCACACCAGCACGTGGACCGATATCTATTATCTCATCTGCAGCCTGCATTATCGCTTCTTCATGCTCTACGATAATCACTGTGTTTCCGAGATTCTTTAATTCATTTAATACACCAACTAAACGTTCAGTATCCTTTGGATGTAATCCAATACTTGGTTCATCTAAGATATACATAGAACCTACCAAGCTACTGCCTAAAGAAGTGGCCAAATTGATCCGCTGAGATTCACCACCAGACAAAGTATTGGCTTGTCTGTTGAGTGTTAAATATCCCAATCCAACTTCATTCAACCAATTTAATCGGTTTTGAATTTCAACAAGAATACGTTTCCCTATTTCTAATTGTTGCTTGTCTAATTCTATATTTTTAAAGAAAACGAGGTTGTCTTCTACCGAAGTTAGAATGACTTCTGATATCGATTTTCCTCCTACTTTTACATAATTCGCATCTTTTCTTAAACGTGTACCTTTACAATCTGGACATTTTGTCTTCCCTCTGTAACGGGCTAACATTACACGCACATGAATTTTATATTTCTTGGTATTCAGGTAGTCAAAAAAGTCATTGATTCCTTTTATTTTTCCTTTACCATTCCAAAGAATTTCATACTCTTCATCCGTTAAATCCTTAATTGGTCGATGGATTGGGAAATCAATTGATGCGGAAGCTTCTATAAATTGCGTTAAATAACGACTCATCTTCTCCCCTTTCCAAGGGATAATAGCTTGGTCATAAAGAGAACGCGACCGATCAGGAATCACTAAATCTTCATCAACACCAATAACAGCCCCGAACCCTTCACATGTACCACATGCTCCATAAGGATTATTGAAAGTAAAAAAATGTAAATTAGGTTCAGAAAACAGTATTCCATCTAATTCAAATCGATTTGAAAAAGGGATAATTTCTTCATCTTTTGGAAAATAAATCAAACAATCTCCATTTGCTTCTGCAAAACTAAGTTGAACAGAGTCTGCTATTCTTGATTGATGATCTTCATCTTCGTGTCTGACTCCTAGACGATCAATCACCAATTCTAAAGTTTTTAATTTTTCTGGTAAATTCTCTAGTGTCTCATCAACTCTCAGCACCTTTCCATCAATTCGTACACGTGCAAATCCTTGTTCCTTGAAAATCGTCAATTGACGTTCTATACCATAACGTTGGTAATTGGTGATTGGAGCGAGAATCATAAACTTCTCTCCTTCTTCACGAGTGTTGATTAAGTTTACGACATCGGTAACATCATGTTTCTTTACCTCATTCCCACTAATTGGAGAATACGTTTTTCCAACACGTGCAAACAAAACTTTTAGATAGTCATAGATTTCTGTTACCGTACCAACAGTCGAACGTGGATTAGTTGAAGTTACTTTTTGTTGAATTGCAATTGCTGGAGCAACCCCTTTTATAAAATCAACACTGGGTTTATCCAATTTCCCTAAAAACTGTCGAGCATAAGCCGATAAGCTTTCGATATAACGGCGTTGTCCTTCTGCATAAAGCGTATCAAAAGCCAAAGAAGATTTTCCAGAACCTGACAACCCAGTAATTACAGTCATTTTTCCATGCTGAATTTTGACTTCTATACCTTTAAGATTGTGTTCTCTTGCTCCTTTTATATGAATAAACTCATTCTTCATTTAGATGGGTTCTAATAATTAATCTTCTTTTTGCTCCTCCAATAATTGCTTATTGTATATCTCGGAGTAAACACCTCCTAAAGCTAAAAGTTCATCGTGCGTTCCTTCCTCAATTTTACCACCATCTTCTAATACTAAAATACGATCAGCATTTCGAATTGATGAAACCCTGTGGCTTACGATTAATGAGGTGTTGTTTTGAATGGTGTTTTTGAGGTTATTCAGAATAATCTCTTCTGTTTCGGTATCTACTGCAGATAAACAATCATCAAAAATTAACAATTTTGGATTTCGAATTAAAGCCCTTGCAATACTAAGACGTTGTTTTTGTCCTCCACTTAGGTTTACTCCACGCTCACCTAAAATGGTATCCAGTCCTTGTTTAAAATCTTTAATGTTATGCCAAACATGAGTTGTTTTTAACACTTCAATTATTTCTTCGTCTGTAGCTTCCTGATCTGCTGCCAACCCAAACTTAACATTATTTCGAATGGAATCAGAGAACAAGAAAACCCCTTGTGGCACAACCCCAGATTGTTTTCTGAAATCATTGATATTAATTGATTTCAAATCTTGTTGGTCTACCTCAATGGTTCCTGAAGTAGGATCAAACTGACGCATTAATAAATTAATTACAGTCGTTTTTCCAGATCCCGTTCTTCCAATAATGGCAAGGGTTTCTCCTTTTTTAATTGTAAAACTGAGCTTATTTACAGCTTTTATACCTGAAGTTGGAAAAGTATAACTCACGTTTTTAAACGCAACATCACCTTTAAAGTCAAATGGAGAATCATTTGTGTTTTTGACTTCAGGTTTTTCATTTAAAAACTCATTGATTCGCTCCTGACTTGCTGCTGCTCGTTGAATAATTGAAGTTACCCATCCAACACTAGCAAATGGCCATGTCAGCATATTTACATAAAAAATAAATTCAACAATGTTTCCTGCAGAAAGCTCATTTTGCGTTTCAAAAGAAAGAATCCCACCATAATAAATAGTAAGAATTGTACTGATTCCAATTAAAAACGTGATCGTTGGCATAAAAAACGCATTGGTTCTCACCAAAGCCATATGTCGGTCTAAATAGCCTTCAACATGATTGTTAAAATCATCTTGGAATTTTTGTTCTCCTCCATAAGCTTTCAGTACAGTAATTCCAGAAAATGATTCTTGAACTAATGTTGATATTTTTGATTGTTGTCGTTGAACCTTCACACTTTGTCGGTTGACAATACTTGAAACTTTATAAATAATAAAGGACATCAAGGGCAATGGTGCTAAAGTGTACAAGGTAAGTTCAACACTGATATTTAGCATAAAAGTAAGAGAGAAAGCAAAAAGAATAACAAGGTTTATTGTATACATTACTCCAGGCCCAAGATATTGTCTCACTTGTGAAACATCTTCAGAAATACGGTTCATTAAATCCCCAGTATTGTTTCTTTTATAAAAATTATATGAAAGTTTTTGATACTGGGCATAAATTTCATTTTTCAAATCATATTCAATATAGCGAGAAACAATAATTATGGTTTGGCGCATCATGAAGTCAAAAAAACCTTTTCCAATAGACAACAAAATATACATCCCACCCAATGTAGCAGCGAAGTTCAGCCATTCATCTGTATTGAAATCAACTTTAAATTCATTGACGGCTTTCCCTACTATAAGTGGCATATTCACATACAGAAAATTTGAACCTACAATAAAGAGAACCCCTAAGAGTAACCTCCATTTGTACTTAAGAAAATATTTGTTGAGATAGCTTAGAGACTTCATCTATTAATTTCCTATTTTTGCACAGAATAAAGTGCTTTCTTTTGTATAATACTACAAAAGTAGCCATTTGATTTTAATGAATGTGTAAAAAAGCTTAATAACAATGATAGAAACAAGAAAATTAAATGCAGAGGATTTGAAAGACAATCCAGTCATTGCTGCGATGAGTGAATACGATCACGAACAAATTTTATTTTGTAATGATAACGCAACTGGTTTGAAAGCCATTATTGCTATGCACAACACCACTTTGGGTCCTGCACTTGGAGGAACGCGTATGTGGATGTACAAAAATGAACTTGAAGCATTAAACGATGTAATGCGTTTATCTCGAGGGATGACTTACAAAAACTCTATTTCTGGATTAAATCTAGGAGGAGGTAAAGCGGTAATCATTGGAGATTCAAAAACAATGAAATCTGAAGCATTATTCCGCAGATTCGGAAAATTTGTAAACAGTTTAGCTGGGAAGTACATTACTGCTGAAGATGTTGGGATTTCTCCAACAGACATGACGTGGGTAAATATGGAAACAGACCACGTTGTTGGTTTACCAGGTAAAAGTGGTGACCCTTCACCAATTACAGCTTTAGGAACCTATATGGGAATGAAAGCATGTGCTAAAAAACAATTCGGAAGCGATAGTTTAGCAGGTAAAAAAGTAGCTGTTCAAGGAGTTGGTCATGTTGGTGAATACTTGGTTAAGCATTTACGTGATGAAAATGCAGATGTATATATTTCTGATATCGATCAAGATGCTTTGAAACGTGTTTCTGATAAATACGGCGCTAAGGTTGTTGGATTAGATGAAATCTATGATATTGATATGGACATTTATGCTCCATGTGCATTAGGTGCAACGGTAAATGACAATACACTTTCACGTTTGAAATGTTCAATCATTGCTGGATCTGCAAATAACCAATTGGCAAATGAAGTAATTCATGGTCAAGCAGTATTAGACAAAGGAATTATTTACGCGCCAGACTTCGCTTTGAATGCTGGAGGAGTAATTAATGTATATGCAGAATTAACAGACAATTCAGCAGCTTGGGCATTACAAAAAGCAGAAGGAATTTACGATACTATTTATGAAATTATTGCACGTTCAGCGAATGAAAATATTCCTGCATATGCAATTGCAAATAAAGTAGCTGAAGAAAGAATCGCAGCAGTTGGTAAAGTAAAATTATCTTATTAATATCGATGTTAAACAGAAGACATTTACGTATAAAGGTGCTCCAAACGCTTTACGCTTTTTCTCAGCATGACGACAAGGAATTCTTGTGGGCAAAAAAGGAATTATTCAAGGCAGTGAATCAAATGTATGAATTATACATTTCATTGTTGATGATATTCCCTGAGTTAAAAGATCAGGCAGAGCACCGAATAGAGGAGAATAAAAAGAAAATGCTTCCAACAGATGAGGACATTAATCCAAATCTAAAATTTCATGACAATAAGATCATTAAAATTTTGGAAGAAGGTGCAGAATTACGTCATCAATCCGAAAACCTTAAGGCCAATTGGATGGGTGATGAAAAACAGGAGTTGATACGTAAAATGTATAATCATATTCGTCAATCTGAAATCTACTTTGAGTTCATGAACAATGAAAATCAAGGTTTTGAAGAAGATAAAGAATTTATGATTCAATTGTTTAAATCCGAGATCGCTAACTTCCCATTGTTGTATGACTTTTTAGAGGAAAAAAGCGTGTATTGGATGGACGATATTGATTTAGCTTGCTCTATGGTGATCAAAACCATTAAAAGTTTTAAGGAGCTTGATGAAGATGCAGATGATGTTGTTGCCGAGGCAGAAAAAAACAAAATCCTACCTCTATATAAGCCAAACGATGATGAAGAAGAATTTCTTGCTGATTTGTTAAGACAAGCAATTAAATTGCGTCCTGAGAACTTGAAATTGATTGATGATTTAACTCAAAACTGGGAACTGGATCGTATTGCGAAAATGGACGTGTTTCTAATGGAATTAGCCATTACTGAGATGATTACATTTAGCAACATTCCAACCAAAGTAACGCTTAATGAATACATTGAAATATCTAAATTTTACAGCACTCCAAAAAGTAATCAGTTTATCAACGGAGTTTTAGATAAAGCTATTTCAAGATTAGAAAGCGAAGGAAAGATCAATAAAGTTGGTCGTGGATTAATGAAATAAAACGTAAAACAATGAAACGAATATTAAGTTTAAGTCTAATTTCTTTTGTATTACTTTCATGTGGAGGAGAACAAAAGACAGAGCCTCAAATAGGACAGTACACCACAATAGAAGTTCAAGAACTGTATAATGCTGGATCTGTTGCAAAAGGAGAAATAGTACATTTAGAGGTTTCAATCAAAAACACTGGAGACTATCCTTTGGTTATTGCAGATATTAAGCCTGCATGTAATTGTACTGTTTCAGAATTTGACAGAGAACCAATTGCACCAGGAGCAACAACAATTGTAAAAGCTGCAATTGATACGGATGCAACAGGAAAAGGAGTGATTAAAAAGCCAATTACAATTTCGGCAAATACACGTCCTTCAACGACTACAGTAATGCTTCAGGCAACTGTAATCAATTAAATAATAAGTACAAAAAGTTAATAATTAAAAAAGTAAGTTATGGGAGAAGGAGGAATGCAATTAGTTATGTTATTACTCATCTTAGGGGTGTTTTATTTCTTTATGATAAGACCACAGATGAAAAAACAAAAAGAGTTAAAGAAGTTTCGTGAAAGCTTAACGATTGGTGACAAGGTTGTTACTATTGGTGGAATTCATGGAAAAGTATTGGAAATGGACGATACAAGTATCCTACTTAGTTGTGAGGGAAGTACGAAGATTCGTGTTGAAAAATCAGCAGTTTCTACTGGAATGGATGCACAACAAATTGCACAAACCAACAAGTAGGAAACTATTTAAATATTTTTAAAGTCCCAAAAGTTTACTTTTGGGACTTTTCATTTTTAGCCCTCTCCTCTAACTCTTTCAATAATTTCTTATTGCGCTTTTTATTTTTCTTCCTCTCTTCTCTGTATTCCTTCTTATTTACTTTGTGTTGCTCCTTATCAACGATTTCAAAGGTGGGATCAAAATCAACTTTCCCACTTATAATGTCTTGTATTACACACTCAATGACGAAATCTTCAGTGGTGGGTTGATAAATAGCATCTAAATCTTGTTCAAACATCCCCGCCAATCCAGTGTATAATGATGCCTGGAATCCACTTTTATACTTAGAAATGATTTCTGCTACTGTCATCCCTGTTTCTCTGTGAATCAATTTAGTTAAAACAATACCTTCTGAAACGTATAGATCTTTCAGTAAAAACTTAAAGTCGTGTTTTAAAGATTGATGAGTTTTGCGCATTAATTTCCGTTCTTTTCGGTTTTTATTAATATCTTCTAGCTCCCTATCGAGTGAATCAATTACTCGTGCAGCTTCCAAAGCTAAAGGATAAACCCTCCTTACCCGACGTAAAGCACTACGATACTGAGCATTAAAATTCATAGGTAAATCAAAACCTTCATACACCTGAAGTCTACTCACAACTGTGTCTTCAGGAGTTTTTTGGGCAAAAACAGTCACTGTTAGGATAATGAAAATAAAAATAAGTATCTTAGACATTGGTTTTAAAAGATATTTAAACATATATTTATATAACGAATTATAATTTACAAATATTTTGCCATGAAAACAAAACCACTCTACTTAACAATTATTTTAGCTTTAAGCTTGTTCTTATTTTCATGCAAATCAGGATCTTCTGATCATCCTGATAATGAAATGGACTCCATTGCTAATCAGGATACAATTCAACTGATAGGCTTTGACACAAATGTAGTTGAAATTGCAATAGACACAATTAAAAAGGTTTATGACAATCCTGAAGTTCAAGAAGCTCACGTTGCAATTGTAAAACAATTTGGTCAACAATGGGACTTTTGTAAATGTATTATAAAAAGTGACTCCGTAAACAATGCACTTATGGAGGCTTCAGATGATGAGTTTGATGCAGTAATGGAACGTTCAAACTTTATTGATAACAAGTGTAAAGGCCTCCTTATTCAACCCAATGCCACTCCTGAAGACAGGTACAAACATGAAAATAAGGTTAAAAAATGTTTGAAGTCTGCTAAAAAGTAAGAAAACATTCAAATTTTATAAAAACGACCAAGCATATAATGCTTGGTCGTTTTATATATAGTTTTTGTAGAAAGTAGATTTTATGGAATCAACACATTGTAACCTAAGGCCTGCATTTCATAAATACGGACATAAGCATTATCAATTACCTGAATTCCTTTAGGCAAATCCTCTAGCTTAATACCAAACTTATCCATAGCTACGGCGCATACTGAAACTTGAATATCACCATCTAAGGACTTTGTTATAAAGTCGAATAAGTCTTTACTTTCTTTGATTTCTTTCACAACCATTCCCCAAACAACAATCTCGTAATTTTCGAATTCTACCCCGCTGTTTTTCATTTGTTCATACATCATAAATGCTGAACGCAACGGACGCTCTTCAGAAGCTCCAAATCCTAAATTAGGTGTTTTATTGAGGGTTTCAACAACTGCCTCATCAATTGTTTTTGGTGCATTTTGTGCCATCACCACAGTGGAAAAAAGCAACATTGTTACTAAACTCAAAAATTGAATTCTTTTCATCATCTCTATCTTTATTTTAATTAAAAGCTCAAGATAGCTTATAAAGTTAAGCTATGCTGTGACAAATGTTACCCACTACTGTACTTAAATTACTTCAATGAAAAATGTTGCTCTGCTTTTTCTGCAATATATCCACCAATTGCTAAAGATGCGGTTGCAGCAGGAGAAGGAGCGTTCAAAACATGGATAGAATGACCGTGGTATTCAATTCTAAAATCATCTTTTGTATCTCCGTCTTGACCTAAAAGCAAAGCCCTTACGCCTGAGCGACCTGGACGTAAATCTTCCATTTCTAATGATGGAATCAATCCTTGCAAGGTCTTTAGAAATAACTTTTTAGAAAATGCTCTGCGGTATTCATTCACGCCAAATTTCATGTTTTTGAAAAACAACTTCCACGTTCCTTTGTACCCTAAAGCGTCGAATGTATCTTTCATATTAAAATCCGTTTTACCATATCCTTCTCGTTTAAAGGTGAAAACAGCATTTGGTCCACATTCCGTCTCTCCATCTGTCATTCTCGTAAAGTGAACTCCCAAAAACGGAAAATCTGGATTAGGAACTGGATAAATTAGATTCTTTACTTTATGCTTCGCTTGATCAGTTAGTTCATAGTAATCTCCTCTAAATCCAACAACTTGTTCCTTTAACTTTACCCCATCTTTACGCGCCAAACGATCAGCTTGTAATCCAGCACAGAAGATGAGATGTTTCGCTTTAAATTTCTTTGTCGCTCCAACTACCGTTGAATAGTCACCGTGCTTTTCTACGGCAATCACTTCTTCCCCTAAAACAGTTGTGGAGTTACTGTTCATCCCTTCAGCATTGGCAATCATTTTTTCGGTTGCATTTCGATAATCAATAATTCCAGTACATGGAACCCATATTCCTGCAATTCCTTCAACAAAAGGCTCGTGTTCTTTGATTTGCTCAGCACTAATCTTCTCAATTCCTTCCGTATTATTCGCTAAACCATTTTCAAAAATCTTATCCATAAAAGGAAGTTCTTCCTTTCGGGTGGCAACAACAACTTTTCCACAAACATCATGTGGCACCTTATTTTCTTTTGCAAAAGCGACTAACTCATGGCGTCCTTTTACACAGTTTTCAGCTTTAAGAGAACCCGGTTGATAATATAAACCAGAATGAATCACACCAGAATTATTTCCAGTTTGGTGGTCTGCAAAGCGCTTTTCTTTTTCAATCAGGATGATGTTTAATTCCGGATTTCGTTTTTGAAGCTTATAGAATGTTGCTGCACCAACAATCCCACCTCCAATAATTGCGATGTCATATATTTGATTCTCCACGTGACTATTTTTTTTTACAAAAATAACAAAAATTGAAGGAGAGGGTTCGCAAATTCAGGAATGAAATAAGCAGTTTCTTTAAATTAAAAATGTGAATTATTATTAGTTTAGTATTCTCGAAAATGAAACCATGAAAAACTCAGTAAAGCAATCCAATAAAGCAATAGATATTTTCAAAAAGATTCTACCTAGCCCTTTTACAATTGCTATTTTACTGACGATACTGACTTTAATCATTGCACAGCTTTTTACCAAGCCTACTTCTATTTCTCATGGTGATTACTTTTTGAAACTTATCATTGAGTGGGAAGAAGGACTTTGGGATAGTTCTGGCGGCGGATTGTATTTCGCATTTCAAATGATGTTGATACTGGTTTTGGGTCATATTTTAGCATTAACTCCAACTGTTGACCGCCTAATTCAAGCCTTGTTAAAATATTGTACAACTACCGCTTCAAGTGTGGTTGTTGTAGCGATTGGTGCAATTACAATGGGATTGTTCAACTGGGGCTTAGGCTTAATCTTCGGGGCTATAATTGCCCGAAAAGTTGGAGAGAAATTCGCCAGAGAAAACAAGCCCATAAACTACGGATTAGTGGGTGCGGCAGGTTACGCAACTATGATGGTTTGGCACGGAGGCTTATCAGGAAGTGCAACTACAAAATCCATGGAAGAAGGTTATATTCCAGAGTTAATGCAACAAATGAATATTGCAGGAACATTCCCCAATAGTCTTCCTTTTGAATTCACGATTGGATCATCGATGAACATTATTCTAACTATAGCTTGCTTGATTATAATTCCGGTTTTTCTGTACTTTATTGCAAAGAAAACAAAGTCTGAAGCAGTACCACAATTCAGTAAACAACTTGAAGAACGTAAAACAGAAAACCCTAAGCTTGGAAAAGGAGCCGAACGACTCGATTACAGCAAGTTTCTTGGAGTAGGATTGGGCTTATCAATTATCGCTATCGGAATATACAAAGCCGTATCTTATGAAGGTAATAGCGCTTTAGGGTTTATCCAACTGAATTTTATCAACCTGATGTTTTTAGGCTTGTCCTTAACACTTCATAAAACCATAAATAACTTCACCAAAGCTTTACAAAATGCAATTGGCGACATCTCAGGAATCCTCATTCAATTCCCTTTTTATTTTGGGATTTTAGCCTTAATGAAAAGCAGCGGTCTAATCATTTTATTTTCAGATTCAATTACATCAATTGCAAATGATTATACATTGCCTCTGTTTACATTTTTCAGTGCTGGAATTGTCAATTTTTTTGTTCCTAGCGGTGGTGGACAATGGGCTATTCAAGGTCCAATAATCATAGAAACCGCACAGCAACTGGGTGCAGACTTACCGAAAACTGTTATGGCCATGGCGTATGGAGATCAACTCACAAATATGTTACAGCCTTTCTGGGCATTGCCGTTATTAGGAATAACACAATTAAAACCGCAGCAATTACTGCCTTATACCTTCCTTTTGTTCTTAGTCGGGTTATTCATTTTTGGAATAGGATTGTTGGTTTTATAATTATCCTTTCCATATTTTAGGAAAAAACTTTCTTTGTTGGTGTTTTGGATGAAGGTATTTCTTCCATTCACTTCCACCAGTTGCCGCTTGATTTTCTCCTTTTTTATCCAAGTAATGCTGCGCTGTTTCCAAATGCACCATTGGCCATTTCACATTATACAATTGATCAAATTCTTGTAGAATCTCGACTAATTCTTTTGAAGGGTTCTTCATTTTAGCAAATTTCTCTTCCAATGTTTTCCCTTTAACTTCATCAGCTTTAGCAATCAATTGATCTTGGTACTTCTCTTCAAACATTGTTAGTGTTAAAGTCTTTTTACCTGTTTTTCTATCCATTCCTGCATCTTTCCAATAAATATGTTCAAAATACTCTGCAGTTGTAGGCTGGTTAGAAATTCGTTCTCTACCTTTTTCATTGAGTAAATTCTTCAATTGTGTACAGTAAATCTCAACATATCGAAAAGAGACACTTTGAAAACCACTTGCAGGCGCTAATGTCTTACGGAAAACATTATAATCATCATAATCCATCCCATGACTCATTACACCAAAAGAAGTAATTAACATAGAAGTATAACGATTCAAACGGTTTATTTTGTCGATCCAAATTTCATCAGAAAGGTCCTCATTAACCAATTGTTTTAATTCATGCAACATCATTCCAAGTACAAGTTCTGTAACTTGGTGGTACATGATAAAGATTTTTTCATCCTTAAAGTTGGTTCTTGGTTTTTGAAGAGAAAAAAGTGTTTCAACCTCAATATAATCCCAATAAGATATTGGCTTTGCTTGTAATAAGCCTTCTAAATATGTATTTGGATTTTCGCCTAGATTCTCATATTTCTTATTGAGCTGATCGATAAGTTCTTGGTTTTTATTTTCTTGGTCCATAGTTTATATAAATTTGAATAGCACGTATCCTATACTTGCTAAAGTAACAACTTTAATCAATTCAAAAATAACGTAATAAATATGAATTGATGACTTTTTAGTGGTTTTCCCTTGGATTTTATCTTGTGCTAAGCGTTTTAAATAAGGTAACAAAAACGATGTTTGAAAGAATAGCAAAAAGATGGGTACAATAACAATTCCCCAAAAATAAAATGGAACATGCTCAAAATTAAACAATAATACAACCATCAAAATAAAAGCAAGCGTCCACTCCACTCTATTTAATGCTTTAAAAACTAATTGCCCAATCCCTAAACCAATTTGTAAGTTAACACCAGGCGCTCGAAACTTCAACCATGCTTCCATGAAACTAATTGCACATACAAAACCTATCCATATATAAATGGAGATAATCGCTATTTCAATCATACTATTTTAGTTAAAGCAGTAAAGTCGCTAAAATGATTCCAGCATTGACAATTACACTTAAGTAAAAAGTAAGAATACAAGGTTTAGCATCTGCTTGTGCAATAAACATCGAATTTGATGACATTGTTAAAACCGCAACTATACTCACTAGCAACCATAAATCATTTTGAATACACAACATAGCTGCAATTGAACCAAGACAACTTTGGAATGTTATCATTATCGTCATTGCACCAAATCTGTTTTCTTCGAAAGTTGCTTCTTGTTTTGCCAACCAACCCATAGTTCCTATTTTTTTAATGATTAGAATATTTAAAGACCTTTTTGTCTTCTATTTTGCTAATGTAAATAAAAAATATAAAAATCCACATATTTATAATAAAAAAATATTGCTTAAACACTTGACAACCTTAAACCTACCCAATCTTCATATAAAACAAGTTGGAGCCAATTCAATAAAATGTCATTTAGTTATTGGATTCTACTTGACACTAAACAATTTATCGAATAACTAATATTAGAAAAAGCGTAAATAAATATAATGATTTAAAACACTAATGATCAAGGGTATAAATCGCACTACATATTAATATATACTAAATTCATATTAGTCATTTTTTGGTGTAAGTGACCATTTATCAGGATAACAAAGAAGGAGTAAAAGGTCAAACCATTACTATCGAAGGTTATTACATGAATTACAACAAACAAAAGGACGCTAATTCTAATGAAGAATTCGAATACAATGTTACTTTATATAAAGTCGAAACATTTGAGCGAAAAGGACCTCAAGTTTTCTTCATGATGAAATCGAAGGAAGGAGATCAATCCTAAGGAATTAGACAAAATTATATTTTTTAGAATTTTAAAGCAACTTGAGGTTAAAGCTGAAAAGATCAGTACTAAAACAGATCAAAACAGTAAGGTTTACCTTTTCAAAAAGGTCAATCCTGAATTCAATCCAGTAGCTAATTCTAATAAAGAAGTTTGTGTCAACATGTTTGCTAATTCATCACGAATTAGTTTAAACTTATCATGAACAGGACATGGTTTATCTTCATTACATTGAGACAATCCTAATCCACAATCACGATATACTTGATCTCCATCAATTGCTTTAACTATTGCACTCAATTTTATTTTTTCTAAATCTTTTTTTGGAATATAAAAGCCTCCAGAGGGACCTTTTGCTGAAAATATAATTTTATTGCGCGTAAGAATCTGTAAAATCTTAGCTGTAAAAGCTTCGGGGGATCCAATTTCTTTAGCAATGTCCTTAACTCCAGTTTTTTTATCACTCTTTAAAGCTTGTTCGGCTATATATAGAGTTGCTTTTATACCGTATTCACATGCTTTAGAAAACATTCTTTTGTCTTTGTTAATATTATTCAAGTCTATAAAAATAGTTTATTTTTCTCGAATTCGATTACTTTAGGGAAAAGGATATTGTTTTCAAGGTGCAAATGCAAAGTTAAATCATGATCTAAATCATTCATTAAAAGTTTGATTTCATTCTTTTTAATAGAATCCACATCATTTGTCTCATAATTTTTAAAAATTAGGCGAATATTTTTCAATAATAGAAATGCCGTATTGTGTTCATGAATCATCATATCGATCGGATTTTCAACAGATTCAAATCTGGGTTTATCCATCCCCCCTCTTGTAGCTATCATTTTACGAATATAGGGGAACAAAATCAATTCTTCTTTTTTCATGTGCCCTCCTAATTCTTTTGCCAGGAGTTCGATTTGCTCTTTAAAAGCTAACATAGTTTCATCTATTTTTTGATTATTGGATAAATATTCATGTACAGCATTTTTAATATCAACTAAAATATGATCAGTATATCGATGGTGAGTCTTTTGAATATAATCGGCTAAAAGATCAAGCGGCCATTGGTCTATTTTAACATTATATAAATATTTTTTTTGAATTTGGAGTTCTGTAAATTCTTTTAAAAACATATCTACATCTATCTCGGCGTTATTTAGTGCCTTTTTTAACATTAAATTCCCTTCACAATAGAAGTCAACTTTATGTTTTTGAAAAAGCTGAATAAAGGAAAAACTTTCGATTGCTAAATCACCTATTTTTTCATTCAATATTTGTTTCATGATATATATATTAAATTTATTTTGACAACATAATAATAATCAAAAATTTAAGTATCTAATTGTTTTCAACACCATTGCAGTATTTAGACATCACTAATATGGTACTAAATCACTATTCAAATAAGACTTTAAGGTCTTTTTATGATTTTTATCATGTTTCCAATAGTTTTTTGTTATTTTGCTGATGTATGAAATATCTACGTCTATTTTTGTATAAATTAATTAAACTAAAAAAACGAATTATGAAAAATTATTTTAAACTTGGCTTGCTCCTATTAGCTGTATCACTATACAGTTGTGGAGGTGGAGAAGCAGAAAGCGTAAAAGAGGAAAAAACGCTTGTTAACCCTAACAATCCAAACAGTTCAGCTTCTACATCTGGGGCAGATGAGTCTGACAAAGTAGAGGAAGTGCCTGCATCAGAGCGCATTGACTTAGTAAACAAAGGAGTTGGACCTGTGAAAAGCGTTACTATTGCAGAAACGATTGATCAGGCAATGGCTGCAAAAGGACAAGAAGTATATGAAAAAAACTGTACTGCATGTCACAAGATCGATAAGAAATTTATCGGACCAGCACCAAAAGACATCCTTGACCGTAGAACGCCAGAATGGGTAATGAATATGATTATCAATCCTGACAAAATGGTTCAAGAAGACCCTTTAGCAAAAGACTTGTTAATCGAGCATAATGGATCACCAATGTCAAACCAAGGGATCACTGAAGATGAAGCACGTGCAATCTTAGAGTACATCAGGACACTATAATATATAAACAGTAATCATTTAAAAACAAATAGACGTATGAAAATTCTAAAATTAGGAATCGGGTTATTAGCGGCAGCATCGCTAATGACCAGTTGCGGAGGTTCCGGAAAAGACAAGAGCGGCGCTGAAGGTGCTCTGAATAAAAACAATGCTGAGAAGGTTTATGTAGCACCAGGCGAGCATGATGAATATTATGCATTCATTTCTGGAGGTTACAGCGGTAACTTACTTGTTTATGGATTGCCTTCAGGCCGTATGTTTAAAGAAATCCCAGTATTTAGCCAATTTCCAACAAATGGATATG
>Ga0209075_1000601_pt1 | contig 35144 bp, 35 predicted proteins | sample Stecom2011_FD_187523 | JGI IMG/M metagenome (GOLD analysis project Ga0209075, IMG submission 187523) | Agricultural soil microbial communities from Utah to study Nitrogen management - Steer compost 2011 (SPAdes) (version 2) | ecosystem: Environmental > Terrestrial > Soil > Agricultural land...
GTCACCAAAAACTCCTGGGGCTATCGCGTGCGCGGCCAGCTGGATTACAGTGACGTGTTTGCCGGTGTCAACCTGAAGCCCAACATGGCGTTCTCACATGACGTGAAAGGCTATGGTCCGAACGGCTTGTTCAACGAAGGTGCCAAAGCCCTCAGCGTAGGCCTGGATGCGGATTACCAGCACACTTATACAGCAGGCCTGTCGTACACCAACTTCTTTGGGGGGCGCTACAACACCCTGAAGGACCGTGACTTCGTATCCCTGACCTTTGGCATGAACTTCTAAGGCTACAACCTGTAGGAGCGGCTTTAGCCGCGACCCAATACCCAAATATCCACACAGGATGTGTACAGTATGCGGGGTAAATCGTGGCTAGCGCCGCTCCTACACCAGCGTCACCCATGAATATGCAGGCCGTGCGCCAAGCGCACAGCCAGATAAAAACAGAACACGCATAAGCAGGAAGACAGATTATGAAAGTACAAAAAACCTTGATGCAAACCGGGGCAACCTTTGTCCTGTCACTGTTTGCCGCCAGTGTCATGGCCGCAGTGTCTGCCGATGAAGCAGCCAGGCTGGGTACCAGCCTGACCCCGATTGGTGCTGAAAAGGCGGGTAATGCCGAGGGTACCATCCCCGAGTGGACCGGTGGCCTGTCCACCACTGCCGCCAAGGTGGATGACCGTGGCTTTATGGCCGACCCTTTTGCCGGCGAGCAGCCGCTGTTTACCATCACTGCGCAGAATATGGAGCAGTACAAGGACAAGCTGACGCCCGGGCAGCAGGCCATGTTCAAGCGCTATCCCGACACCTATAAAATGCATGTCTACAAGACACACCGTTCGGCAGCCGTGCCACAAGAGGTGGTAGACGCAACCCGTGATAACGCGACCGCTGTGAACCTGGTGCAGGACGGTAACGGCCTGGAAAACTTCAAGGTGGCCAACGCGTTCCCGATTCCGCAAAGCGGTCTGGAAGTGATCTGGAACCACATCACCCGCTATCGTGGCGGCAGCGTCAAGCGCAAGGTGACTCAGGCCACCCCACAGACTAACGGTTCCTACTCGCTGGTGTACTTTGACGAGCAGTTTGTGTTCCCCAACAAGCTGCGCGATTATGATCCGGACAAACCCAGCAGCATCCTGTTTTACTTCAAGCAAAACGTGACTGCGCCGGCGCGTCTGGCCGGTAACGTGTTGTTGGTACACGAAACGGTTAACCAGGTTGCCGAGCCGCGTCTGGCCTGGCTGTACAACGCGGGTCAGCGTCGTGTACGTCGTGCGCCGCAGGTCTCCTATGACGGCCCGGGTACCGCCGCGGACGGTCTGCGTACCTCCGATAACCTGGATATGTACAACGGGGCGCCGGACCGCTACAACTGGGAACTGCATGGCAAGAAGGAAATGTATATTTCCTATAACAACTACCGTCTGGACTCGCCCGAGCTGAAGTACAGCGACATTCTCAAGGCGGGTCATATCAACCAGGATCTGCCCCGCTACGAGCTGCACCGTGTCTGGCATGTAACCGCAACCCTGAAAGAAGGCGAGCGTCACATTTATGCCAAGCGTGATTTCTATATTGACGAAGATACCTGGCAGGCGGCTGTAATTGACCATTATGACGGCCGTGGGAACCTGTGGCGTGTGGCCGAAGCCCATGCCATGCAGTATTTTGCCCAGCAAGTGCCTTGGTATGCGTTCGAGACCCTGTACGACATCCAGTCTGGTCGCTACCTGGCCATGGGGATGAAGAATGAGGAAAAACAGTCTTACGAGTTTAATGCGGTAGCCACTTCTGGTGAGTTCACACCAGCAGCGCTGCGCCAGTCGGGCGTGCGTTAAGCTTTTGCGGCAAAAAGCAGGCCCGGATGCGATGTGTCGCATCCGGGCTTTTTTATTGTCGGGACTGACAAGCGGCTGGTGCCCGGATTTCAGGCAAAAAAAGACCCGTCGCAAGGACGGGTCAAACACCGTGTTAAGCCTGATGAGGAGATACCGTAACCTGTAAGGGTTGCGGACTGCTCGCTGGTGATTAGCCAGTGATGCAGATGATAATCATTCTTGTTTGGTTGTGCAAGCTTTTTATCAGGGCTCGTCGTATTTCTGCAGAAAACCCTTGGGAAGTGCAGGGGTAGTGCCAGGGTACTGCTGATAAACGGCTCAAAATGCGCGTTTGCGACCAGTACTGCGACTTTTACCGATTCTTGCCTGGCCCTGGCCGCTTCTTCAATGCTGTTCAGCGCCTCCTCTGGGTGGCCAGCCGGGCGTCTTGTCGCTGTTGTGGGCAGGCGGTATGGGCGGAGCGTGGCTGTAGTTGCTCGCACAGAAGTGATGCAATGAGCACCTGGTGTGTTGAAGTGAAACCGCAACGGGAGAGATCTTGCCCCGCTGCTGTTTTATCAGGCGGCAAACGGGTAGTCTGCGGCTCCTGTATGCCGTAAAGTTTGCATTTGTACGTTGCTGGAGTGCTACAAGGCCTGCCAGCTGCACAAAAGATCCGTGTTCAGGCTAGAATACGGCCCCAGTTTGTTCGATAGCGATAGAGCCAGAAATTATGAGCAAAGAAGATACGCAAATCTTCAAAGTCATTTTTGTTAACCAGGACCAGGTCTTTGAAATTTATGCCAAGGCCATATATCAAAGTGATCTGTGGGGCTTTCTCGAAGTTGAAGAGTTTGTGTTTGGTGAACGTACCCAGATGGTGATCGATCCCAGTGAAGAAAAGCTCAAGGCCCAGTTCGAAGGGGTTATCCGCAGTTATATTCCCATGCACACAATCATTCGTATTGACGAGGTTGAGCGATTGGGTGTGGCCCGCATTACCGAGGCTGCCGGCAATAACATCATGAGCTTTCCCATGCCCGTGCCACCCAAGGCTTGAGCCGTCCGCCGGAAACTGCGGCCAGGGTGCCGAGCGTATCAGGAGCAAAAAATTAATGACATATCAGACACAAGATGCCGGACAGGTTTTGTTGGCAGCCAATGGTCTGCAGCTGTCCGATCTGGATGCTGTACTGGCACAGATGGCCGGCCCCGGTGTTGATGCCGGTGACCTGTACTTCCAACGTCGCATGACTGAGTCCTGGGCACTGGAAGAAGGTATCGTCAAACAAGGCAGTTTCAACCTGGACCAAGGGGTTGGCGTGCGTGCACTGGCCGGTGAGAAAGCCGGCTTTTCCTATAGCAACAGCATTGACTTGCCGGCTTTGTTGCAGGCTGCACAGGCATCACGCAGCATTGTATGCAGTGGCGCGCGGGCAGCTGTTCAGCCGTTATTAAAGCAGCCGGTGACCAGGCTGTACCCGGAAGATACGCCGTTGCATGTACTGACAGCAGAAGCAAAGGTTGAGCTGCTAAAGCAGCTGGATGCCTATGCCCGCAGCCTTGATGCCCGGGTCAGTCAGGTCAGCCTGAACTTGGTCGGCGCCTGGGAGCATGTGCTGGTGGCTGCACTGGATGGCACCCTGGCGACTGATATACGACCCATGGTGCGCTGTAACGTCAGTGTGATTGTTGAGCACAATGGCCGCCGTGAGCGTGGCAGCTATGGTGGCGGTGGCCGTACTGACTATCATTATTTCCTGGAAAATGACCGTGCCTATGAATACGTCCGCGAAGCGGTACGCCAGGCACTGGTCAACCTTGAGGCGGTCGCGGCGCCTGCTGGCAGCATGCCGGTGGTGATGGCGCCGGGCTGGAGTGGTGTGCTGTTGCATGAAGCAGTTGGCCACGGTCTGGAGGGTGACTTCAACCGCAAGGGCAGCTCCAACTATAGCGGGCTGGTTGGGCAGCAGGTGGCTTCGCCCCTCTGCACCATTGTAGATGATGCCACCCTTGTTGGCCGTCGTGGTTCGCTGTCGGTGGATGATGAGGGTGTGGCGGCACAGAATACCGTGCTGATCGAGAAGGGCATCCTGCGTGGTTACATGCAGGATAAATTGAGTGCCCGCCTGATGGGTGTTGCCAGTACCGGCAATGGCCGGCGCGAGTCCTATGCCCACCTGCCCATGCCGCGAATGACCAACACTTACATGCTGGCTGGCGAGTCGGAACCGGAAGAAATTTTGCGCTCGGTGAAGAAAGGCATCTATTGCGCCAGCCTGGGGGGTGGCCAGGTCGATATCACCAGCGGCAAGTTTGTTTTTTCTACCAGCGAAGCCTATCTGATAGAAGATGGCAAAATTACTGCACCGGTCAAGGGTGCGACCCTGATCGGTAATGGCCCTGAATGCATGCGCGGTGTGTCCATGGTTGGCAATGACCTGGCGCTCGACAGTGGCGTTGGCATGTGTGGCAAGGCGGGGCAGACGGTGCCGGTTGGCGTTGGGCAGCCCACGTTGAAAATCGATGCCATCACCGTCGGTGGAACGGCCTGATTCATTGCTGCCAGCCCCCCGACAGTCTTGGGGGCTTGCACGCTTTGGCAGGGTGACCATGCCCCGGCTTGCAGCTGCAGGTGCGAAGCTGGTCGTGCACGGCCCGGCACAATGCGGCATCTGTGCAAAATTCTTGCATGACGGATGCCTGTGTGCGAGCACGCCTGCACCTGCATGGGGTGTATGTCTGTACGAATAAAGGTACAAAGACAGGCTGGCAGCCGATGGCGTTGTGTCAGGACCGGTGTTTGCGTTTTTGCCGGGCGGTGAAGAGCAACAGCAGCGTGCACAGAATGCTCAGCGGCCATGAGCCAAAGCGCAGGTAGGGAGTTAGTCCCTGCATGGGTACCACCTGGCCATGCAGAATGGCTTGTTCGAACTGGGGAATCTCGGCGGTGATCTGGCCAAACGGGTCCACCAGTACACTGACACCGTTGTTGGTGCCACGGATCATCCAGCGACCGGCTTCCAGTGCACGCATCTGTGCCATTTGCAGATGTTGCAACGGGCCAATTGAGCGGCCGAACCAGGTGTCATTGCTGATGGTCAGCAGAATATCGCTTTGCGCTGCCAGTTTTGTGGCGAACTCCGGATAAACCACTTCGTAACAAATGTAGGGTGCGATGCTGTGTCCGCGGGCTTGCAGGGGCGGCTGACCGGTTGGGCCGCGGGCAAAGTCGGACATGGGCAAGTCAAAGAACTCGATCAGGCCGCGCAACCAGTCTTGCAGTGGAACATATTCGCCAAAGGGCACCAGCTTTTGCTTCAGATACTCGCCTGAGCCCTCGCCCAGAACAGTGATGCCGTTGTAAAAGCGGCGATGTCCGTCTGGGTCGATATGACGTATTGGAATACCGGTAATCAGGGTGCTGCCACGCTCCAGGGCACGTTCGTGCATAAAGTCCAGCCAGGGCTGGGCGCTGTCCTGAAACAGCGGTACGGCCGTTTCTGGCCAGAGCAAAATATCGGCGCTGCTGGCAGTCAGTGTCATTTCGCGATAGAGATCAAGCTGGGAGCCGAGCTGGTCCGGATCCCATTTGAGGTTTTGTTCGATGTTGCCCTGAAACACGGCTACAGACAGTGGCGCACCTGCGGGACGGGTCCATTCGTGCTGGTGCAGCAACATGCTGCTCAGCCACAGGGTGGGCAGCAGCAGGGTACGGAGCACCACTTGGTGGCGTTGCATATGATGGCAGAACAGCTGTATCACCAGCGCGCCACTGAAGGCCAGCGCGAAGCTGATCAGCCAGACTCCACCCAGTGGAGCCAGGCCCGCCAGCGGGCCACCGAGCTGGCTGTAACCCGCGTACAGCCATGGAAAGCCGGTCAGGAACCAGCCACGAAAGATTTCCAGCGCTACCCAGAGGGCAGCAAATGCCAGTGCGCCGGGCAGGCTGTGCCTGGAGCTGCGAAAATAACGCACCCAGAGCCAGGCGTGCAGGGCATGAAACAGCGCCAGGCTGGCAACAAACAGCAAAGTCAGGAAGCTGGCCAGCAACGGGGGGGCCGAGCCATAGTCATGAATGCTGACATAGACCCAGCTGGCACCGGACGCGAAAAGGCCGAAGCCGTAGAGCCAGCCTGTCAGGGTGGCCTGGCGGCTGGTGACATTCTGTAACAACAGGTAGAAAAGGGCACAGGACAGCGGCGCCAGTGGCCATAGCTCGAAAGGAGCCAGTGACAGGGTTAGCAAACCGCCAGCCAGCAGTGCCAGCAGGTGGCGTATCCAGCGTGAGTGTTGTATGGATTGCAAAGATGAAAGTCCTTGGGCCGGTGACTGGGCCGGAGTGGTTGATGGTGTGTCTGACTTTGTTATCGGGATACAGGCCTGGAAAAGCTATGGCAAAAAATATTGTTGTAAGCGGTTACCCTGCCGTTACCCAGGGGTGTAGCCTTCGGCCGTGGTCTTGTATGGCCATGCATAGCCAGGTGCCAGAAAGCTGGCTATGCCAGCCGGTGGCAAAAACATTACCCCCGGTGAATTTTGCTGACCCGCAGCAGGTGCAGGCGGCGACTGTCAGAGTTGACTACCCGAAAGCGCCATTGTTCCAGCTCGATGGTTTCATTGCGTTTGGGCAGGTGGCCGAAGGCGCTCATGACGACACCGCCAATGGTGTCGTAATCGTCCTCGGAAAAACCGCTTTTGAAGAACGCGTTGAAGTCTTCTACCGGCGTCAGTGCCTTGACCACAAAATCGCCGGTCGGCAGCTGGCGAATGAAGTTGTCATCATCAATATCATGCTCATCTTCAATGTCACCGACGATCTGCTCCAGTACGTCTTCGATGGTAACCAGCCCGTCAACGCCGCCGTACTCGTCAATAACAATGGCCATGTGGTTGTGATTGGCGCGAAACTCCTTGAGCAGCACGTTGAGGCGCTTCGACTCGGGCACAAAGGTGCAGGGACGCAGCAACTGGCGCAGATTGAAGGTATCGGGTCGCTGCAGAATGAGCGGGAGCAGGTCTTTGGCCAGCAGAATGCCCAGTACTTCGTCGGTGTTTTCGCCAATCACCGGATAGCGCGAGTGGGCCGCATCAATGATAGCAGGAAGAAACTCTTCCGGGGTCTGGTCGGCCTGGATGCAGATCATCTGTGAGCGGGGGATCATGATGTCGCGCACTTTCAGTTCGTCTATTTCCATGGCGCCTTCAACAATGCCCAGGGCATCATCGTCCAGCAGGTTGTTGCGGTTGGCTTCACGCAACAGGGCAAACAGCTCTTGACGGGTTTTCGGCTCTTGATTGAAGGCTTGGGCAAGTTTGTCCAGCCAGGTTTTATGTCCGTTACTCGAATTGTCGTCACTCATGATGTAGGCAATTCCGTCTATTCATGTTCAGCATAGGGGTCGGGGTAGTTCAGGCTGGCCAAAAGCTGGCGCTCAAGGTTTTCCATTGTCTTGGCTTCTTCTTCTTCGATGTGATCATACCCCAGCAAATGCAGGCACCCGTGGATAACCAGGTGAGCCCAGTGGGCGTTGCTGCTTTTAGCTTGCTCGCTGGCTTCGCGAGCCACGACCGGGGCGCAAATAACCAGGTCACCGAGCAGAGGAATTTCGAGGATGCCGGGCGGTATGTCAGCAGCGAAGGACAGTACGTTGGTGGCGTAATCTTTGCCGCGCCATTGGTGGTTGAGTTTGCGGCCTTCTTCTTCGTCGACGATACGAAGGGTGAGTTCGGCTGCGTCATGGGTTTGGCTCAGTGCTGTCCTGCACCAGAGTTCGAAATCGGTGGCAGCGGGCAGGCCGGGCGCATTGCTGGCCAGCTGCAGGTCAAGTTGCAGGTTCATCGGGACTGTCTGCCTGTTGTTGCAGGTCGAAGGCATCGTAGGCCTCGACAATCAGCTGGACCAGTGGATGGCGTACCACGTCGGTCGAGTCGAAAAAGGTAAAGCCCAGGCCTTTGACATCTTGCAGCACATGCAGGACATGCTTGAGGCCGGACTGGCTGCCGCGCGGCAGGTCAATCTGGGTAATATCGCCGGTAATGACTGCGGTAGAGCCGAAACCTATGCGCGTCAGGAACATTTTCATCTGTGCGCGGGTGGTGTTCTGGCTTTCGTCCAGGATGATAAAGCTGTTGTTCAGGGTGCGGCCACGCATATATGCCAGCGGGGCTACCTCAATAACTTGACGTTCAATCAGCCGGTTGACGTAGTCGGTCCCGAGCATTTCGTAGAGGGCATCGTAGAGGGGGCGCAGGTAAGGGTCGATTTTCTGGCTCAGGTCTCCAGGCAGAAAGCCAAGCTTTTCGCCCGCTTCCACGGCTGGACGTACCAGCAGGATGCGCTCAACGGTGCCACGCTCCAGAGCATCCACCGCACAGGCTACCGCAAGATAGGTTTTGCCGGTACCAGCCGGACCGACACCAAAGTTGATATCGTGTTGCTGGATCGAGCGGACGTAGCCCTGCTGATTGCGGCCACGTGGTCGGATGGTCTTTTTGCGCGTGCGCAACACGACACCGTTGCGAGTGGCAGCCTCCTGTGCCGGTACAGAAGGGGGAGGGTGCATGCGTGATTCTTGCAGTAGCAGGTGCACATCGTCGGGGCCTAGCTCGCGTTCTTTGGCTTCACGATAGAGGTTGCGCAAGAAGGCTTCCGTTTTATGGATGGTTTCTTTGTCGCCAAGCAGCTCGAATTGCTCGCCGCGATTGCGGATGTTGACTCCGAGCTGGCGCTCAATCAGGCGCAAGTGCTCGTTGTACTGGCCGCACATATTGGCGAAACGGGCGGCTTCAAAGCCATCCAGGGCAAAGCGGTGAATCGATGTCGTACTGTCCAAGAGGGAGTGTGGCCTCGTTTTGCTGATGAAGGGGTGTGCCTTGTCGCCGGCCTGGTTAGTGTTATTGACCAAACCCGCGCGTGATACTTCGATACCGTGTTGATGTGCCTCATCCGGGTGTTTGTAGGCCGGAGCAGTGTCTGCTCCCAAAGCCTCGGCTGCCCTGGCTTGGGCTGATCAACCAGTGGTACTGGATACTAGGATAACCGCGCAGCAATAAAGCGCAAGAGTTCTGTGCTGCCAAAGTGACTGAAACGCCTGTCGTCTGGCGCTGCGGCCGGCTGCGTTGCCGGCCAGTGCCCGTGTGGCAGGAAAACAGGCAGGCTGGCGGGAGCCTGCCTAGGCCAGGCGGTGAGTCATGCAGAGGCGGGCCAGTGCGCTGACCCAGTCTGGGTGGCTATTCAGGCAGGGAATCAGCTGCAGGTCTTCGCCGCCGGCGGCAATAAACTGCTCACGACCGCGGATGGCCAGCTCTTCAAGGGTTTCAATACAGTCTGCAACAAAGGCTGGCGACATGACGAGCAGTTTTTTTACGCCCTGCCGCGCCAGCTCGTTCAGTCGCTCTTCGGTGTAGGGCTCAATCCATTTGGCCCGGCCCAGGCGGGACTGGAAAGAGACTGACCATTGTTCCGGCTGCAGGCCGGCTTGCTCGGCAAACAGTGTTGCAGTTTGCATGCACTGGGCGCGATAGCAGGTGGCCAGCACTTCGGCGGGAGGCTGCGCACAGCAGTCGGCGCTTTGCAGGCAGTGGCTTTTGCTTGGGTCCAGCTTGGTCAGGTGGCGTTCGGGGAGTCCGTGGAAGCTGAGCAGCAGGTGGTCGAAACTGCTTGCAAGTGCCGGTTGTGCGCTGGCAACCAGTGCACGAATATAGCCGTCATCGTTATAAAAAGCCGGCAGGATGCGCAGTTTCAGTGCAAGGTTGTGCTTGCTGATAATGCGGTAGGCTTCCTGAATGGCGGTCGTAGTTGTGCTGTCTGCATACTGTGGGTATAGCGGAGCCAGCAGGACGCTGTTGGCACCCTGTTCAGCCAGACTGAGCAAGGCAGACTCGATGGATGGCTCGGCATAACGCATGCCCAGCTCGACCGGGCCGTGTGGCCAGAGTTCACGGACGGCGTCACGCAATTGCTGGCTGATGACGATCAGCGGCGAGCCTTCTGGTTGCCAGACCAGTTTGTAGGCTTCGGCAGATTCGGCTGGACGCCTGAGCAGGATCAGGCTGACCAGCAGACGACGCAAGGGCCAAGGCAGATCGATAACGTGGGGGTCCATCAGGAACTGGTTAAGATACTGACGCACGTCACTGACAGCGGTGGAGCGGGGCGAGCCCAGATTTACCAGCAACAAACCCTGGTCTTGCATATGGAACCCTTAGTTGGCCTGATGGTATAAAATTAAGCAGCCATTGTAAGGCCCCTGACGCCAGAGTGCGAGTCTGGCAGCAAGCATGCTTGACCGCATGGGCGGGCAGCGGCATGCTGAACAGCATTTCTTGCCCCCGATATAAATAGAGGTTTGTCATGAAGCTGGAAACCCTTGCCATTCACGCTGGCTACACGTCTGATCCGACCACCCGCTCTGCCGCGGTGCCGATCTACCAGACCACATCCTACACCTTTGATGATACCCAGCACGGTGCCGACCTGTTTGACCTCAAGGTGCCCGGCAACATTTATACCCGCATCATGAACCCGACCAACGATGTGCTTGAGCAGCGCATCGCTGCGCTGGAAGGGGGGGTGGCGGCACTGGCTGTAGCCTCCGGTATGGCGGCGATTACCATGAGCATCCAGGCAATTGCCGAGGTGGGTGACAATATTGTTTCGGTTTCCAAGCTGTATGGCGGCACCTACAATCTGTTTGCCCATACCCTGCCGCGCCAGGGGATTGAAGTCCGCTTTGCCGATCACGATGACATTGCCGGCCTGGAAGCCTTGATCGATGATAAAACCAAGGCGGTGTTTTGCGAAAGCATTGGCAATCCGTCCAGTGCGCTGGTGGATATTGAGGCGTTGGCCGAAGCGGCCCATCGTCATGGCGTGCCGTTGATTGTGGACAACACCGTAGCCTCGCCGGCACTGTGTCGCCCGATCGAATATGGCGCTGACATTGTGGTGCATGCCCTGACCAAGTACATCGGCGGCCATGGCACCACCATTGCCGGGGCCATTGTTGATTCGGGCAAGTTCCCCTGGGCCGAGCACAAAGAGCGCTTCCCGCTGCTCAACACGCCGGATGTGTCCTACCATGGCGTGGTGTATACCGAGGCCTTTGGCCCGGCTGCCTTTATTGGCCGCTGCCGGGTGGTGCCGCTGCGCAATATGGGCGCAGCGTTGTCGCCGTTCAACTCCTTCCTGATCATGCAGGGCATGGAAACCCTGTCACTGCGCATGGAGCGTCATTGTGAAAATGCGCAAAAAGTGGCCGAGTATCTCAAGGCGCACCCCATGGTGGAATGGGTCAACTATGCTGGTCTGGAGGATCATCCCGAGCATGCGCTGGCGCAAAAATACTATGGTGGCAAGCCGTCCGCCATTCTCAGCTTTGGCATCAAGGGTGGCCAGGAAGCCGGTGCGCGCTTCATTGATGCACTGAAAATGATTTACCGCCTGGTCAACATAGGTGATGCCAAGACGCTGGCTTGCCACCCGGCCAGTACCACCCACCGGCAGTTGTCGCCTGAGGAAGGCATCAAGGCGGGCGTCAGCCAGGACCTGATCCGTCTGTCCATAGGCATCGAACACATTGATGACATTCTGGCCGATCTCAGTCAGGCGCTGGAGGCTGCCAAATAATATGCAGCACATTATGGTGGCGCATGACCTGAGCGATCATGCCTGGCTGGCCTTGCAGCGGGCAGCGCTGCTGGCGGCGCAGCATGGAGCACGGCTGACCGTGTTGCATGTGCAGGAAGAACACCTGCCAAAGCAGGTGCTGGAGCATAACCGTGAGGCGGCACGTGAACTGATTGGCGGCCAGCTGGAGCAGCTTGGGCTGGCCGGCGCCGAGCTGGTGATTGTGACCGGACGGCCTGTGCAAAAAATGGTGGCCCAGCAAAAGGCACGCAGTGTCGACTTGCTGGTGATGGGGGACCACCATCAGGAGTCACCCCTGTATTTTTCCGGCACCACGCTGGAACGGGTGCTGCAGCGTAGTACCGCCGCTGTTTTGCTGGTGGTGGACGCGCAGCTTGCGCCGTACCGGCAGGCACTGGTGCCAATGGACTTTTCCCGCTGCGCCTGCAATGCCTTGCATAAAACCCGCGCTTTGTTGGCAGCGGACGCCAGCATCCATGCCGTGCATGTACTGGAGCAGGCGCAGGTGCATGGCTGCAGTACGGATGAGCATGAGTGGCAGGCCGGGCTGTTTGCCCAGCTGGTGGCTGACGAGCAGGCAAAAATGCCTGCCGGGGGTGCGGCAATCAGCCAGGCGCTGCTGCATGGCGAGTTGCATGATTGCCTGTCGGCAGCAATTGAGGCGTACCGCCCGCAGCTGCTGGCACTGGGTAAGCATGGCCGTGGTGTGCTGGCTGATGCATTGCTGGGCAGTCTGGCGCAGTATTTTCTGGAAAATCCGCCCTGTGACGTGTTGCTGGTGAGGTAGTAGCAGGGATGCAGGTTGCCTGCAGCGTGACAGGCGCCTTATCCGGGTGGCAGGAACCTGAGGTTATAGCGGGAGGCCTGGACATCGGGCACCAGAACATCCAGTGCGATACGGATCGGTGTTTGGGCTGGCATGCTGCTGCGTCCGGCCAGTTCACCCCCGAGGTATTCGTCCGGCCTGAAGTTGCGGCTGGCCAGTACTTGCTGGTTGTCATCCATGAAGTTTAGCTGCAACAAAGGAAACGGCTGGGCAAAGCTGGCGCGGTTGTAAATGATGGCGTCCACGCTCAGGGCCTGGGCAAACTCCGCGTGCGGACGTACCACAAGATTGCTGCTGGTGATCAGGCTGACATCCACCTGCTCAGGCACCTTGCAGCCGAGCAGGTTGCAGACCCCGTGCAGCCAGGGCCGGACTGCTGGCTGGCGAGCCAGTTGCTCCAGGTTGTAGAGGCTGTATTGCAGGACAAGGCCGGATGCTGCCAGCAGGCAGAGCAAAGCCCAGACCCAGGCAAGACGGCTGTGTTTGGCGGGTTGCCATTCCAGCATCAGGGGGCCGTCATCAATGGCGTCAAAATCGTCAGCGCTGATCACAGGCTCGTAACGCCGGCCAGAGGCCGGCGGCACAGAGTGGTCGTCGTCTGCATCGTCTATGGCTGTGAGTGCCGGGCTTTGCGTTTCGTGCGGAAAAACTGGCAGTTCGCTTTCATTGTCTTCATGTTCGTTTGAATCGGACTCGTCCGGATTGGGCGGAAGGTCAGCTATAGCTGCGTAGCCTAGTGGCTGTATGGGTGGTGCGTCAGCCTCTTTGTGGCTGTGGGCTTTTTCCTGGCCCTCATCGCAGGCGGATGGAGAACTCCAGACCGGTTCGCTGTGTTCTTCAGCTTCCTGGCGGGCAAGCCGGGCCAGCTCCTGTTCGAAGTCGGGGCTGTCCAGGTCGATATCCATGTCATCATGAATTTTAAGCGAGTCAAGTGTGTCAGGTTCGGCTTGCTGACTGCTGTCCTGCTCCAGAAACAGGCGCGCATTAAATACCTGCATGCACGAGCCGCAGCGCACGGCGCCCTGGGCGGCAAACAGTTGCTGGCTGTTAACGCGAAAGCGGGTGCTGCAGTGTGGACACCGGGTCAGAAATGTCTTGCTCATGGCAGGCTATTGACGGATACCGCTCATAAGGACCCAGCCGTCCAGCGTGCGGACAGGGTCCAGTTTGAAGTGATCAGCATAGGCCTCGCGTACTTGGTCGGCCTGCTCGGCAAGAATGCCGGACAGCACCAGGTGTCCACCCGGGCGGCACTGTGCGGCCAGTTGGGGAGCCAGCTCGACCAGGGGTCCGGCAAGAATGTTGGCCAACACCAGGTCGTGATGTTGCCCTGGCATGGCCTCTGGCAGGTACAGGCTGTAGCGGCCGGGCTCGATGGCGTTGCGGCCGGCATTGGCTGCGGTAGCCTCCAGTGCCTGTGGGTCGATATCGGTACAGGTGGCATGGCGGGCGCCCAGCAGAAGGGCCGCGATGGCCAGAATGCCGGAGCCACAGCCAAAATCCAGCACATCAAGGCCGTCCAGCTGGTGCCCGTCCAGCCACTCCAGGCATAGGGCCGTGGTTGGGTGGGTGCCGGTGCCAAAGGCCAGTCCGGGATCGAGCAGCATGTTGACGGCGTCAGGTTCGGGCGTGCTGTGCCAGCTGGGCACGATCCACAAACGGCGGCCAAAACGCATCGGCTTGAAGTCGTCCATCCAGCTGCGCTCCCAGTCCTGCTCGGGCAGCTCTTCGACACTGTATTGCGGCAGCTCGTCGGCAAAGGCCTGCTTTAGGGCCTGTTCCAGTGCGGATGCATCCAGGCCGCTGTCAAACAGCCCGAGCAGATGGGTTTTGCTCCACAGGGGAGTGGTTCCTAGTTCCGGCTCATAGATGGGCTGGTCTTCGGCATCCATGAAGGTGACGGAAACGGCACCCATGGCCAGCAGCAGGTCCTCGTGGCGGGCGGCGTTTTCAGGGGTAACGGCAAGGCGGATTTGTAACCAGGACATGATAAACCTGCGAATAGTTTTTAAAGGGCTGCCAGGCTGCGGTATTGATTTTGCAGCGGGTTGGCGTATTGCATGACCAGGTAGGGCTGGTGTTCCGCCGGGCATTGCTGCAAGCGCTGCAGCCAGAAAGTACGGGCACTTTCCACCTCGGCCGTGCTGAAGACATCTTCAACTGCGGGTACTGACAGGCTGGTATCGCGTTTGTTCCATTGATGCCAGGCCAGATAGTTGACGGGAAACAGGCGGTAATCCTGCCAGATCAGGTGGTCGACGCGATTGGCCAGTTCGCGGGCGTCGGCAAAGCCGCTGGTCAGTGGTGCGTCAAAGTGCACGTGCACCCGTCCTTTGTAACCCGTGATGCCTTTGGCAATGCTGGCGTCATCTTCGCCCGGCTGCTTTTCGTAGCTGCCGGTTGTGGCGAGAATGTAGAGCTCTCGTGCCTTGTCCAGATCACAAGGGTCATATTCGTAACTGATGGCAACTGGCGTCAGGTTGAGCCGGGCAATGGCGGGAACGAAGTCGAGCTGGCGTTGCGACATGTGTAGCATTTTCAGGATGGCGCTATCGGTACGGTCGTCACCGTCCTTGGCCCGGCCTTCGGCCTGGGCTATCCAGACAGAGCTGTGCTCATTTAACATGGAGTGGTTAATGTAGCTGGACAGCTGCTGAAAGGCTTCAAGTTTTTCCCGTCGTCCGGTAACCGAGCGGGGCACGATGAAGCTTTTGTTCAGGCGCATCAGGTCGCTGATGAAGGGTTTTTGCAGCAAGTTGTCACCGATGGCCAGGCGCGGTGTGGCAATGCCGGCCTGGTACAGGGCGTAGTTCACATAGGCCGGGTCCATTACTATATCGCGGTGGTTGGCCAGGTACAGGTGTACGCCATCCGGATCGAGATTGTCGATGCCGGTAAAGCTGATGCCGTCGGTAGCTTTTCTCACCGAGTGCTCGACGTAGGGGGCAACCCGGGCCTGCAGGTCGGCAATATTGCTGATGCCGGCAATTTCTTTGCGCAGGCGCCAGGCAACCAGTGGGCGCAGCAGCCAGCCCAGGCTGTTGGCCAGGGCCGGGTAACGATAGCGTAGAATGACATTGAGAAAGTCAGGATCTGTGCTTAGCCGCTGCAGCACTGCCACCACTTCGTCATCGTTATAGGGACGGATATTGTCAAATGAACCCATGGGTCTCTCTGTTTCATGGCTGTGTCGGACAGCCTGCAAGAATTAATGCGCTATTATACGCCGATTGTTGTCTGCGGGGCAGTGTGCTTGCCGGTGTGAAGCATGGCTGTGTTTGTGCTGCACAGGCTGTATGTGGGCGGGCTGGCCAGCTCCGGTCTGCCGGGGTCCGGAAGGAAGTGTGTTTATGAGTGGCCGTTACAGTTTTTACCATGTGCCGGCGCCACTGCAGCCGCAGTTGCCGCAGTTGCCGGCAGGTTTCGTAGCGCGCTGGAATATTGCACCGCGCCAGCCGGTGTGGATGCTGCGCAAAGCGGATGGGGCGAGGCAGTGGCAGCAAGCGCTATGGGGTTTTACGCCGCGCTGGTCGAAGAACCTGAGCCATGTGGTGGAGCATGCGCGTAGCGAGACCGTGGGTGGGCAGGAGTTTTTTTCCGAAGCACTGGGCTGTCGTCGAGCTGTGCTGCCGGCCAACGGTTTTTTTGAGTGGCGTGGCACGGCAGGGACGCGCAAACAGCCCTATTGGTTGAGTCGGCCGGAAAAGCTTTTTTACATGGCCGCACTGTGGGAGCCGTATCCGGTATTCGGGCGTGAATATCAGGGGTTGGCCATGCTCACACGTGCCGCTGCCTATTTGCGGCGGCCGGTGCTGATTGCCGCAGCAGATCTGGATGCCTGGCTTGACCCGGCCACCACCTATGAGGAAGTGCTGAATCTGCTGGCATTGCCGGCACAGCCGCTACAGGAGCGCAAGGTGTCGACTCTGGTGAATGATCCGCAAGTTGATGGTCCCGAATGCATCAGGGCGTTGCCGGGAAGCTCTGGTCCTCATGGAAGCGGGCGTTGACCAGTCGCTGCAAGGCGGTAATGGCTTCGGCCGCCCGTTCGCCCTCAGCTTGCAAGTGCAGCTCGGTACCAGGGCTGGCGGCAAGCATCATGACTTCGAGAATGTTTTTGGCATTGCACAGCTTGCCGGGTGAGTGTCCAAGGCGGATATCGCAGGGAAAGCTGGCGGCCAGACTGGCAAAGTTGGCCGAGGCGCGGGCATGCAGGCCGCGCTTGTTGGTAATCAGCAGTGTGCAGCTATGACGATTCATGGCCGGGCTGGAAAGCTTTGGCATCGCGGTGGCGTACCTGGATATTGTCCATGCTCTGGCGCAAGTTCGCTGCCAGACGTTCCACCATATAGACTGATCGGTGTTGTCCGCCGGTGCAGCCAATGGCAATGGTGACATAGGCACGGTTGCTGGCGCCGACTCGCGGCAGCCATTTTTGCAGATAGTGCAGAATATCGGCGAACATTTCCTGAACTTCTTCTTGCTGGTCCAGGTAATCGATGACCGGTTGCTGGAATCCGCTGTATGCGCGCAACTCGGGCTGCCAGTAAGGGTTGGGCAGGTTGCGCACGTCAAGAACGAAGTCTGCCTCAATGGGCAGGCCCCGTTTGAAACCGAAAGACTTAAGAAGAAAAGCAGTGCCCGAGGCGGGCTTGTCCAGCAACCGCAGTTTGATCAGGTCGCCCAGCTGGTAGAGGTTTAGCTGGGTCGTGTCGATGGTAATGTCAGCTGCGTCAGCCAGTTGCTGCAGCAGCTCGCGCTCGTAAGCAAGGGCCTCGGACAGCGAGCGCTCATGATCGGTCAAGGGGTGGCGACGGCGCGTTTCCGAGAAACGCTTGAGCAGGGTTGCATCATCGGCATCCAGATAAAGGATTTCGAACGGGATGTTTTTTTCTTTGAGACTGGCCAGCAGGCCGGGCACCTGCTCCAGGTGTTGTGGCTGGTTGCGGGCGTCGATGGATACGGCCAGCCGGGCCGGGGCCTGCTCGGCGGTCAGCAAAGTGCGGTTGACAAGCTCTGGCAGCAGTGATGCCGGCAGGTTGTCGATGCAGTAAAAGTTGTTGTCTTCCAGCACGGCCAGGGCGGTGCTTTTCCCAGAGCCGGAACGGCCGCTAACGATGACCAGGCGCATGCTCAGGCAATCTCCACTGTGGGTGCGGCTGCCAGCGCTGTCTGGTACAGGGCCTGGTTGTCCGGAGCGTTGCGCAGACGTTCGCGCAAGGTGTCGTTGTCAAACAGGGCGGCGATCTGTCGCAGCAGGGCCAGGTGTTGCTCGGTGGCAGTTTCTGGCACCAGCAATACAAACAGCAAGTCGACCGGGGCCCCGTCAATGGCATTGAAGTCCACCGGGCTGTCCAGATGCAAAATAGCCCCCATCGGGGTGGTGCAGCCAGCCAGGCGACAGTGGGGTATGGCGATACCGTTGCCAAAACCGGTGGAGCCCAGCTTTTCGCGGGCGATCAGGCTGTCAAACAGTAGATCGGAGTTGATGTCGGGCTGGTCTGCGGCAAACAGCGCGGCGATGAACTCCAGCACCCTTTTCTTGCTGCCGCCTGGCACGTTCATGCGGGAACGTGCCGGGGACAGGATGTTTTCGAGGCGCATCATTGATTAACGCTCAATTGCACCTTTTTGGCGACCCAGCTGCTTTTCCTTGTGTTTCAGCAGCTGGCGGTCGAGCTTGTCCACCAACAGGTCGATGGCGGCATACATGTCTTCGTGCTCGGCCTGGGCGACCACATCGCCACCGGCAATCAGAATGGTGGCATCCACAATTTGTTTGATTTTTTCTACACCCATGGTTACGCGGATGCTGGTGATCTTGTCAAAGTGACGCTCCAGGCGGCTGAACTTGTTGTTTACGTAGTCGCGTAGCGCTTCTGTAATTTCCAGCTGATGACCGGTAATGGTGATTTGCATAATGCTCTCCTTCGGTGGTGGGTATATCTGCGGTTAGTGTACTGCAAATAATTTTAAATGGGGGAGTGTTTTAAAGCGCATCGGTTTTGCAGTGGTGTTATTCGGTGTATGGCCGGCCCGGGATACTTCATGTCCGGCAGGTCTTTGGGGCTGGTGGAAGTACAGTGTTGCTGGATGTAAAAAATGCATTGTGCGGTTGGTGCTTATTATGTGGTGCCACGGCCTTGCCATGCTTGCGCTGTTATCTGCCAGGTGCAGCCTGCCAGAAGTCAAAAAAGCTGTTTGCGCTCGGTGGATGAGGGGATGTTAAGCGCCTCGCGATATTTTGCAATGGTGCGTCGTGCGACCTTGATGCCCTGGTCGGCCAGCAGTGCGGCGATTTTGCTGTCACTGAGCGGCTTTTGCGGGTTTTCTGCTGCTACCAGCTGTTCGATCATGGCGCGGATGGCGGTGGAGGAGCATTCGCCGCCCTGGTCGGTGCCGACATGGCTGGAAAAAAAGTACTTCAGCTCGAAAATGCCACGGGGAGTGTGCATGTACTTTTGTGTGGTGGCACGCGAGATGGTTGATTCGTGCATTTCGATGGCTTCGGCAATGTCGGCCAGTACCATGGGCTTCATGGCTACCGGGCCGTGTTCGAAAAACGCCAGCTGGCGGGTCAGGATTTCCGTGGATACCTTGAGCAAGGTTTCGTTGCGGCTGTGCAGGCTGCGAATGAACCAGCGTGCTTCTTGCAGCTGGTTGCGCATGAACGTGTTGTCTGTGCTGTTGTCGGCACGCCGGACGTAACTGGCATAGAGCGAATTGACACGCAAACGGGGCGCGACTTCGGGGTTGAGCTCGACTACCCAGCGGTCTTTGTCTTTGCGTACGATTACGTCAGGAACTATGTACTCGGCGGCGGTTTCTTCAATATGTGAGCCGGGGCGCGGATCCAGGCTCTGGATCAGCTGTACCACTGCACGCAACTCATCTTCGCTGAGGCGCATCAGGCGCATAAGGCGGTTGTATTCACGGTTGCCGAGCAGCTCCAGGTGCTTGTCACACAGCAGGCGTGCCTCGGCCAGCCAGTCGGTATGCTTGTCCAGATGGGCCAGCTGCAACAGCAGGCATTCGCGCAGGTCGCGGGCCCCGACGCCGGTCGGGTCGAACTGCTGGATGTGCGCGAGCATGTCTTCCAGCTCGGTGAGTCTGAAGCTGAAGGCGGGGTCCAGTCCAGCCAGCAGCTCTTCCAGGCTGCTTTCCAGGTAGCCATCGTTGTTTATGCTGTCTATCAGTGCGGTGGCCAGGTATTCCTGGCGTTCGTCGAGGCTGGACAGGTTGAGCTGCCAGAACAGATGGTCCTGCAGGCTGGTGCCGCTGGCTGTCGTGGCTGTGAAGTCCCAGTCTTCGCTGTCGGCGACTGGCAGGTTGCTGGCGCTGGTCTGGTAAATATCTTCCCACGAAGTATCTACAGCCAGCTCGTCGGGGATGCGCTCCAGGTCGGTGGTGTTTTCGCTGCTGTCAGCATGCTCAGGCGTCGGCGGTTCTTGAGGTTCGGGTTTTTTTTCGCTGGTTTCGTGGTTTTCTGCTGCTTCGGCCAGCGGGTCTGCCTCGCTGGCATGACCGTCCGCTTCGGCATCTTCCTGGCGTTCCAGCATCGGGTTGGACTCCAGGGCTTCGCGGATTTCGTCCTGCAAGTCGAGGGTGGACATTTGCAGCAGACGGATGGCTTGTTGCAGCTGCGGGGTCATCGTCAGCTGCTGGCCCATTTTGAGGACGAGCGAGGCTTTCATGGATACAGGCAATCTCCAGGTCAGGGTATGTCACCGGAAAAACCGGCGACCCAAGCAAGATATATGCCTGAAATTATCCTGTTTGACCAGTCTTGACAAATTTGATGTGCGGCCTGGCAGGTTTTGGTGAGGTGATGCGGTTGGCTGTATGGTGCAGTGGTCACCTGCCAGGGCAGCTGCAAGGAGGACGGTGCGAGGGAATGCCTTAAAGCCTGAAGTCCTGTCCCAGGTAGACTTTGCGTACGGTGCGGTTATCCATGACTTCCTGTGGTGTACCGGAGGCGATGATGGTGCCTTCGTTGACGATGTAGGCGGTCTGGCAGATGTCGAGGGTTTCGCGTACGTTGTGGTCGGTGATGAGTACGCCAATTCCTTTGCTGCTCAGGTGCTGGATGATTTGCTTGATGTCGCCAACGGAGATGGGGTCAACACCGGCAAAGGGCTCGTCAAGCAGGATGAACTTCGGGTTGGTGGCCAGCGCGCGGGCGATTTCTACACGGCGACGCTCACCGCCGGACAGGCTCATGCCCGTGCTGTTGCGGATATGGGTGATGTGAAATTCCTGCAGCAGGCTTTCCAGCTGATCATCGCGTTGAGCCTTGTCGAGATCCTTGCGCAGCTGGAGGATGGCCATGATGTTGTCGCGCACACTCAGCTTGCGAAAAATCGAGGCTTCCTGTGGCAGGTAACCGAGTCCGGCAGCGGCGCGGCCATGCATGGCAATATGGCTGATGTCTTGGCCGTCGATACTGATGCGGCCATGATCGGCACGTACCAGGCCGACAATCATGTAGAAACAGGTGGTCTTGCCAGCTCCGTTGGGGCCGAGCAGACCCACCACCTGGCCACTCCCAATGCTTAGGCAGACATCTTTGACCACCTGGCGTCCTTTGTAGGATTTGGCCAGGTTTTCTGCGATCAGGGTGCTCATTCGTGTTCAGTTCCGCTTTTTTTCTTGGGCTGGATCACCATGTGTACCCGGGGCTCGGGCTGAGTGACGCTGCCGGGCTGGGCGCGGCCGACATTGACCTGTTCCTGCTTGATGTTGTACGTGATTTTCTCGCCGCGTGTTGTGTTGCCGCTTTGACTGACCTTGGCCTGGTCAGTGATGACGATGGTATCTTTGGGCATGAAGTATTCGATGGTATTACCCCAGGCCTTGAGCAGGTCATCACCCTCGTTGGGGATTTGCTCATAGTAAGCCTGGTTGCCGACAGACTTGAAATATTCCACATCGCCACTCTTGCCCTGGACCAGGGTGACGGTGTGGCCGGTAATCTTCAGGGTGCCCTGGGTAATCACCACATCGCCACGGTAGATGGCGGTGCCTTTTTTATCGTCCAGCTCGGCAGTATCGGCCTGAATGTGGATGGGCTGCTCGCTGTCCGAGGGCAGGGCACTGGCCATGGCCGGCAACAGGCAGCAGCCGGCAAGCAGAAGGGCGGATAGGTTATTCGGTTTCATAACGTCCTCTGACGGTAGAGCGCAGGTGTACGGTTCCCTGTTTCAGGTAGGCATCCATGCCATTGGCAGTGGTTACGCCCTGGGCGCTGTCGATTTGTACGGGTAGGTCGGTAAAAGCGTGATCGGTATCAGGCAGGTAGGTCAGATGTTCGGTTGCAAGTAAAAATGGCCGGCCACGGGCGTCAGTGCGATTGACGCGAACTTGTTCGAACAGCTGGATCTCGTTGCCATCGGGCCCGGCTTCGCCGCGCAGGCCACTGATAAGCCAGGGGTGTTCAGTTCCGCGATGCAAGTGCAGGTCGGGCAGCGTCATCAGGCTGATATCGGTTTCCTGTATGTGGTCAACCCGGCTGGCGGAAAACTCGTAGTGCAGCTGGCCCGCATCGTTCAGCTGTGTGGTATGGCTGTTGGTCATGTAAAAATCAATGGTGACCGGGCCGCTGCCGCCGCGGGTTGCCCGGGCCGCACTGTCGGAGTCGAGGTTCCAGTAACCCAGCGCTGCAACCAGTGCGGCCGCCGGGAGCAGGATGAGCCAGTTGCGGACTGGTTTGATCATGGGTGCAACCTACAGATAGGCCTGACGGGCCGCATCCAGCATGCCCTGGGCATGCAGGATGAACTCGCATAATTCACGGGCTGCGCCTTCACCGCCGCGCAAGCTGGTGACAGCATCGGCATGCAGGCGTACAAAACTGTTGGCGTTGGCCACAGCGACACCCAGACCGACACAGCGGATGGCTGGCAAATCGGGCAGGTCGTCTCCGAGGTAGGCGACATCGTCATACCCCAGCTGTAACGCTGCCAGCACTTCGTCCAGTGCGGTGCGCTTGTCTTCGCGGCCCTGGATCAGGGTGGGGATGCTTAAATTGGCGGCGCGGTTTTTTACCACCTCGGAGGTGCGCCCGGTAATGATGGCAGTCTGGATGCCATGGTTCATCAGCATTTTGATGCCCTGGCCGTCCAGGGTGCTGAAGCTCTTGAATTCGGTGCCGTCGGGCAGGAAGTTGAGGCGGCCGTCAGTCAGTACGCCGTCGACGTCAAAGACCACCAGGCGTACCTTGCGTGCCCGTTCCAGCAGGTTGATATTGTTGACGTCCAGCATCACATTACTCCGGCACGCAGCAGGTCGTGCATGTTGAGGGCACCAATTGCCTGTTGTTGGTCGTTGACTACTGGCAGTGAGTTGATCTTGAAGTCCTGCATGATTTTCAGTGCTTCGGCGGCCAGCATGTCGGGACGTGCGGTTTTGCCACCCACGGTCATGACATCGTCGATGATGGCGTTGCGGGCGTCCAGGCCGCGATCCAGTGCGCGGCGCAGGTCACCGTCGGTAAAAATGCCTGCCAGGCTGCCACAGTCGTCAAGGATCAGGGTCATGCCCAGGCTTTTACGGGTCATTTCCAGCAGTGCTTCGCGCAGCGGTGCACCTCGGCTGACGGCCGGCAGTTCGTTGTCGCTGTGCATCACGTGCTCAACCTTAAGCAGTAAACGGCGGCCCAGCGCACCGCCAGGGTGAGAAAAGGCGAAGTCCTCCGGGGTGAAGCCGCGGGCTTCCAGCAGGGCCAGGGCCAGTGCATCGCCCAGCACCAGGCTGACGGTGGTGGAGGATGTGGGAGCCAGGTTGAGCGGGCAGGCTTCTTTTTCTACGCCGGCATCCAGGTTGACGCTGGCACTTTGGGCCAGTATCGATTGCGGGTTGCCGGTCATGCTCACCAAAGGGATGCCCAGGCGCTTGATCAGCGGCAGCAGGGTAACGATTTCGCTGGTGGTGCCCGAGTTGGACAGGGCCAGAACGACATCGCTGGCAGTGATCATGCCCATGTCGCCATGGCTGGCCTCGGCGGGGTGAACGAAGAAGGCCGGCGTGCCCGTGCTGGCCAGGGTTGCAGCAATCTTGCGGGCAACATGGCCGGACTTGCCCATGCCAACCACGACAACACGGCCGGGGCAGTCCAGTATCAGCTGGCAGGCGTGAACAAAGCCGTCGTCAATACGCGCAGACAGGTCGGCAATGGCGGCCTGTTCCAGCTTGATGGTGCGCTGTGCCGATTCGATAAGGCGGCTGGCAGGAATTTGGCTCATCGTGCTCATGCAGGTTTAGAGAACAAAAACAGGATTATATGCTAAAACCTCTGTCCGCTTATAGTGTCGTTTGGTTCCGTGCCGGGACGGGGTGCGATGAAGGCGGGCAGAACGCTATTTGCCGGCAAGACTTTAGCTGTATTGGGCACAGTGGTACCATTCATCCTTTTATGCACATCGGCAGGTGCCGGTGTGCTGGGGGAACCAGGCAGCACATGACTACAGATACCGATAGCGCCGTTGAACTGAGGGGCGTCACTTTCAGGCGGGGTACACGTGCCATCTTCGAAGGAATCGACCTGCGTATTCCGCGCGGACAGGTAACAGGTATCATGGGGCCGTCCGGGTGTGGCAAGACTACCCTGCTGCGCTTGATTGCCGCTCAGCTCAAGCCCCACAAGGGCGAGCTGCTGGTTAATGGGCAAAATTTGCATGCGCTGTCACGCGGGCGGCTGTTTGAGGCCCGCAAGCAGTTTGGTGTGCTGTTCCAGAGCGGTGCACTGTTCACTGACATGAATGTTTTCGAGAATGTCGCCTTCCCGCTGCGCGTGCATACACAGCTCACTGACGAGCTGATCCGCGATATCGTGCTGATGAAACTACAGGCTGTGGGTTTGCGCGGTGCCATCGACCTGATGCCGGATGAGCTGTCCGGAGGCATGAAGCGCCGTGTGGCCCTGGCCCGTGCGATTGCGCTGGATCCTGACATTTTGCTGTATGACGAGCCCTTTGTCGGTCAGGATCCAATCGCCAAGGGTGTGCTGGTACGGCTGATCCGCCTGCTCAATGATGCACTGGGAATTACCAGTATTGTGGTGTCGCATGACCTGGCTGAGACCGCCAGCATCGCCGACTATCTTTATGTGGTGGGCGACCGCCAGGTGCTGGGGCAGGGTTCGCCCGAAGAGCTGATGAACTCGGGTGACCCGCGCATTCTGCAATTCATGCAGGGCAGTCCGGATGGTCCGGTGCCTTTTCATTTTAATGCACCGGATTACCGCACTGACTTGCTGGGAGGTAACCATGGCTAAGCATTCCGCGCTGGAGCGGCTGCAGCTGTTGGGGCGGGCCGGCATTGATGTGATTGGCGCCATGGGGCGCTCTGGCATCACCCTGATGCATGTGCTGTTTGGCCGCCGTGGTGCCGGAACTGGCTGGCATCTGCTGGTGCGCCAGCTGTACTTTGTAGGTGTGCTGTCGCTGGCCATTATCGTGGTATCCGGGCTGTTTATTGGTATGGTGCTGGCGCTGCAGGGGTATACCATTCTGGTGGATTTCGGCTCCGAGCAGGCAGTTGGCCAAATGGTGGCGCTCACCTTGCTGCGCGAGCTTGGTCCGGTGGTTACCGCGCTGCTGTTTGCCGGACGCGCCGGCTCGGCACTGACTGCCGAAATTGGCAACATGAAGTCTACCGAGCAGCTGTCCAGCCTGGAAATGATCGGTGTGGACCCGCTCAAGTACATTATTGCCCCGCGGCTGTGGGCCGGTTTCATTTCCATGCCGTTGCTGTCGGCCATTTTTACCGTGGTGGGTATTTGGGGGGGGGCCATGGTGGCGGTGGACTGGCTGGGTGTTTACGAAGGTTCTTACTGGGGCAACATGATTGCCTCGGTGGATTTTCACAAAGATGTGATCAACGGCATGATCAAGAGTGTGGTCTTTGCTTTTGTGGTGACCTGGATTGCAGTCTTCCAGGGGTATGACTGTGTGCCCAACTCTGAGGGTATCAGCCGTGCCACAACGCGCACTGTGGTTTATGCTTCGCTGGCCGTGCTGGGCCTGGACTTTGTTTTGACAGCACTCATGTTTGGAGATTTCTGATGCGCACTCGTGCCCTGGAACTGTCTGTAGGCCTGTTCATCCTGGCTGGCATTGCCGCATTGCTGCTGCTGGCGCTGCGGGTCAGCGGCCTGACCCTGGGTGGCCAGGATAACACCTACACCCTGTACGCCAATTTCGATAATGTGGCAGGCCTGACTACGCGTGGCAAGGTCACCATGGCCGGTGTCACAGTGGGCAAGGTACAAAAAATCACCCTGGACCATGACAGCTTCATGGGCCGGGTCGAGCTGGCCATCGACAAGCAGGTTGATAACCTGCCCACCGACACCACCGCCTCCATTGTGACTGCCGGTTTGCTGGGCGAAAAATACATAAGCCTGAGTGTGGGGGGCGAAGATGATGTGCTGGCCCACAATGACGAGATTTACGACACCCAGTCTTCGCTGGTACTGGAAGAACTGATTGGCAAATTCTTGATGAACTCGGTGAACACCAATGACTAAACCAAAATTTCTGGTCATGCCGCTGCGCCTTGTATTGCTGGCCGTATTGACCGTGTTTTCCGGCTTGCTGCAGGCGCAAACCGCCCACGAAACTGTTGAACGGGTGACCGGCGAGCTGTTTGCCGACCTGAACGCCAACCGCGAGCTTTATCGCCAGGAGCCGCAGACATTTTATGACGCCATGGACCGCCTGATTGGCGAGGCAGTGGATGTCGAGGGTGTAGCACGCAGTGTGATGACTGTACGCTATTCGCGTCGGGCTACGCCCGAACAAATGCAGCGCTTTCAGGATAACTTCAAACAAAGCCTGATGCAGTTCTACGGCAATGCCTTGCTGGAGTTTGACAACAAAGGTGTGCGTATCTTGCCGCCTGCTGCACCGGAAGGTGAACAGCGTACCGAAGTGCGCATGGAGGTGGCCGGCAAGGACGGTGCAGTGCATCCGGTGTCCTACACCATGGTCAAAATAGAGGGCCGCTGGCTGTTGCGCAATGTGATTATCGAAGGTATCAACCTGGGCAAGCTGTTTCGTGACCAGTTTGCCGAAGCCATGCAGCGCAACCGCAACAACCTGGATGCAGTGATTGACAACTGGGTTGATAGCGTTGCACGTGCCCGCAAGGCAGGGAGCGTCTAGTGGGGGAGGTTGAGCTGCAGGCAGGCGTTTTGCGACTGGGCGGTGTACTGGACCACGACAGCACGCCACAGCTGCGTGTGCGGGCCGGTCAGCTGCTGCAGGGTGCTGCCGCGGGGCAAATCCTGATCGACTGCTCAGCGGTTACGCGCTCCAATAGTGCTGGTCTGGCGCTGATACTGGCGATCATGCGTGATGCACAGGCACTGGGCAAACAATACTCGGTGGCACCGCTACCCAAAGATATGCGGCAGATGGCTCATGTATGCGAGCTGGCTGAAGTGCTTCAGCCGGCACAACACACTCAAGACAAGAGGTAAGAAATTCATGCAGGCAAGTGACGTTAAAACCATGATTGAAGAGGCCATTGCCGGTGTCAGCGTGGAAGCGCTGGGCGAAGGCTGCAATTTTCAGCTGAATGTCGTCAGCGATGAGTTGGCAGCATTGGGTCCGGTCAAACGCCAGCAAGCCATTTATGCGGTGCTTAATCCGCTGATTGCCGATGGCAGCATCCATGCCGTTACCATGAAATTTTATAGCCAGGAACAATGGCAGGCCGAGCGCGGCTGACCCAAGAGAAGACGATGGATAAACTGATAATTACTGGCGGCAACCGCCTTAAGGGCGAAATACGCATTTCCGGTGCCAAGAACTCTGCTTTGCCGATTCTTGCTGCGACTTTGCTGGCCAGTGAGCCGGTTACGGTGTGTAACCTGCCACACTTGCATGACATCACCACCATGCTGGAGCTGTTTGGCCGCATGGGCGTGCAGCCGATTGTCGATGAAAAACTCAATGTGGAAATCGACCCGACTACCATCCAGAGCCTGGTGGCACCCTATGAGCTGGTTAAAACCATGCGTGCCTCCATTCTGGTGCTGGGGCCGCTTGTCGCCCGCTTTGGCAAGGCTGAAGTGGCGTTGCCGGGTGGCTGTGCCATTGGTTCACGGCCGGTAGACTTGCACATCCGGGGGCTGGAAGCGCTGGGCGCCAATATCACTGTGGAAAATGGCTACATCAAGGCCCGTGCGCCAGAAGATGGCCTGCGCGGCGGGCGCTTCTTTTTTGATACGGTGAGCGTGACCGGTACCGAAAATATCCTGATGGCCGCTGTGCTGGCCAAGGGTACCAGCGTACTGGAAAATGCTGCCCGCGAGCCGGAAGTGGTGGATCTGGCCAACTGCCTGAACGCCATGGGGGCCAAGATCAGTGGTGCAGGCACTGATACCATTACCGTTGAGGGTGTCGAGCGCCTGAGTGGTACCCGCTACCATGTGATGCCGGACCGGATTGAAACGGGTACTTATTTGGTGGCGGCAGCAATGACCGGTGGTCAGATCAAGGTCAAGGACACTGATCCGACCGTGCTGGAAGCGGTGCTGGCCAAGCTGCAAGAGGCAGGTGCCGAAATTGAGTGCGGCCGGGACTGGATCAGCCTTGACATGCATGGCAAGCGCCCGAAGGCGGTCAATCTGAAGACTGCACCTTACCCCGCTTTCCCCACCGACATGCAAGCACAGTTCATCGCCATGAATGCCGTGGCCGAAGGTACGGGCACCATCGTTGAAACCATCTTTGAAAACCGTTTCATGCACGTGCAGGAAATGCAGCGCATGGGCGCGCAGATCCAGATTGAAGGCAATACGGCCATCGTCACCGGGATTGAGGAGCTGAAAGCAGCGCCAGTGATGGCGACCGACCTGCGCGCATCGGCCAGTCTGGTGCTGGCTGCCCTGATGGCACGTGGCGACACCCTGATTGATCGTATTTACCACATTGACCGCGGCTATGAGTGCATTGAAGAGAAGCTACAGCTTCTGGGTGCCAAGATTCGCCGCATACCGGGCTAGAAATCATGCTGACCATCGCATTATCCAAGGGCCGCATCCTGGATGACACCCTGCCATTACTGGAGCGGGCCGGTATCGTACCGGCAGAAAATCCGGACAAGAGCCGCAAGCTGATCATACCAACGACCCGTGAAGACGTGCGGTTGCTGATCGTACGTGCGACCGATGTACCGACCTATGTTGAACAGGGAGCTGCCGATATTGGTGTGGCGGGCAAGGACGTACTGATGGAGTACGGCAGCCAGAGCCTGTACGAACCGCTGGACCTGAAGATTGCCAGGTGCAAGCTGATGACCGCCGGTCCCGCCGGCGTGCCCGAACCGGCAGGACGCCTGCGTGTGGCGACCAAGTTCGTCAATGTGGCCAAGCGTTATTACGCCGAGCAGGGCCGCCAGGTCGAGGTGATCAAGCTGTATGGCTCAATGGAGCTGGCACCTCTGGTTGGTCTGGCCGACAAGATCATCGACGTGGTGGATACCGGCAATACGCTGCGAGCTAACGGGCTGGAACCGCAGGAGCTGATTGCCCATATCAGTTCAAGGCTGGTGGTAAATCCGGCCTCGATGAAAACCAAGCACGCGAAAATCCGTGCCCTGATGGAGATCATGGAGCAGGCGGTTGCCGAGATGGAGTAAGCCGCTTCATTTTTGGTTTGTTGGTTTTGACTGTCTTCTGTACGGGGATTCTGTCTTTTGGTGCAGGCTGGACAGGTGGGCACAATAGTTTTGTCTGAATGGTGTGGGCAGTGCTGGCAAGACGCTGCGTAAAGCTGGTGTCGTCACGGCCGCTTGCGGCGTCCATGCCGACAAGGCTTTACTCCGGTCTTGCCAGCCCTGCTCGGTAATAAAGGCGCAGACTCGCAACCTCCCTGCTGAATGCTTTTTTCAGAGGCAAGCCACCATGCACTAAAAACTCTGTGGCTGTATGAACTCCTTTCGCCGCCAAAGCGGCTCGTGCAGAGGCTTGAGCGCAAACAGATACTGAGAACGGGGCACAATGATTCAGTTTTCTGCGCCTGCCATCTGCACAAGGCAGGTTCGGGCCTGGTCAGGGCAGGAGTCAGGCATTAGCGGTTTGTGGCACGACAGTGACACGAGCCAGCGTCAGCCTGACGGAGCGCCCTGACCAGGCCAGAGCACTGCGAGACAAAGCGGCTCTTATAGAAGGTTGAGTGTGGGCCGTTTCATATTGACTCACTGCCATACCTGCTTTTTGTCATCTGCGCAGATTCTCGGCAGCAGCCTGTTCCAGGTCGGGCGGCAGGAAGTCGCGCTTGGGATCGTAATCGGGATACAGGTATTCATTCAGCGCCTTCAGGCTGTCGGGGCTGAGGCTGCCGGCTGTTTGCTGCAAGCGCAGGTGATTCAAAATATAGTCGTAGCGGGCGTTGTTATAGTTGCGCACCGCTGCATACAGCTGGCGCTGAGCATCCAGCACGTCAACAATGGTGCGGGTGCCTACTTCATAGCCGATTTGTGTCGCCTCTACGGCGCTCTGGCTGGAGATGATGCTTTGTTTACGCGCCTGTACCTGCTCAACATCGGTATTTACGGCACGATGCAGGTTGCGGGCGTTTTGCACTGTTTGGCGACGCAGGCCTTCTTTGCTGTATTCGGCATTATGTAGCTGATGTACACCCTGACGCACCCGCGATGAAGTAGCGCCACCAGTGTACAGCGGAATATTCAACTGCAAGCCGATAACCGCTTGCTCGGCATGATGGTTATAGGTTGGGCTGCCCTGCATGCCGCGGTTGGCAAACCCCAGGCTGTCGTTGTCGCCTTTCTGATACTGGGCGATGGCATCGAGGGTGGGTGCGTGGCCCGCCTTGCGGGTGCGCAAGTCCTGTTGTGCGGCTTCCAGTGCAAGGTCCATGGCACGCAGCTGCAGATTGTCGGCCAATGCACGATCTACCCATGCGCCGGCGTCATTGGGCCGGGGTGGCTGCACAGGCAACTCGTGGCGTATCCCCTGCACGGCGTGCAGTTGGTGATCGGTCAGGGTTTCCAGTGCCTGAAAGGCGTCGGCAACCTGTTGCTCGGCCTGCATCCGGTTGGCGCGGGCCGTGTCGTAGGCGGCCTGGGCCTGGAGCACATCGGTCTTGTCCGACAGGCCCACATTGAAACGCTCTCTGGCCAGCTCGTACTGGCGCTGGAACGCCTGTTCTTCTGCTTGACTGGCGGCCAGGTTATCCTGGCTGCGCAGGATGGCGAAATACACCTCTGCGCTTTGCAGGATCAGCGCCTGTTCGGTGGCGGACAGTTCCAGTGCGGCTTGTTCGCTGTCGGCTTGTGCGGTTTTCAATTGATACCAGCGGTCCAGCCGGAACAGCGGCTGGCTCAGGCTGGCCTGATAACTGTAAGTGTGGCGTTTGCTGGTTTGCTCGCCCAGTTCGCGGGTATCTACTGTGGTGCGGCTACTGTTGTTGCTGGCCCCCAGTCCCAGTTGCGGTAGCAGCCCGGCGCGGGCCTGGGGTACATTTTCGCTGCGTGCCTGATAGGCGGCGTGGGCTGCGGCCAGTTCGGCATTATTGGTCACTGCTAGACGGTAAATATCAAGCAACCCGGAAGGATGATGGTCAGCGGGTGCGGCCTGAACCGGGGCAACCAGCAAGCCAGCAAGCAGCAGACTGTAAAGAGGGCGCATCTGTGTATCCTTTCCAACCGAGTTTAACAATGGGCCAAGGCTAAGGTCTGCACCTGTTGCGGTCAAGCATTCATGTTGTGACCCTGGAGTGGCATGAGGTCGCCTGCTTGCAGCCCGGCAGGAACTCTGCTTAGATGGTTGCTCATCTTGTCGGGGTGCTCTTTGGAGCTGAGATTGGCGCAAGCCGGATCCCGTTGAACCTGATCGGGTTAGTACCCGCGTAGGAAACAAGAGAAGGTGCAGCTTTTCGGTTGCGTCCCTTTTTTGTGGTGTATTCCTTATATTTTTAGGTTCCCCTGACGGTTGTTTGATCTCGATGCTGGCGCGAGGCTTGGCATGCAGGTGCAGTGCAGGTGGAGCAAAGCGTAGGCAGCATGGATGCTGCCTTCGAGCCTACAGGGATGTATTTACGGCGTCTTTGCGCAACCTGCACTGCACCCGCACTATGCACACAGCTTCTCATCAGCGTCGCTGCCATGAGAACGATATCCATGAATCAAATGCTGTCACCTGTTTTAAGTGAAACTGCTCAAGTAGATGAGCAATCTGTCCAGCCTTTTCCCAATTCGCGCAAGGTTTATGTTGAGGGGTCGCGCCCGGACATCCGTGTACCCATGCGTGAAATCAGCCTGACCCCAACCATCACCGAACAAGGCACCGAGCATAACGCCCCGGTGTTGGTGTACGACACCTCTGGCCCTTATACCGATCCTGAGGTGCAGATTGATGTGCGCAAAGGCTTGGCCGATGTGCGCAGCCGCTGGATCGAAGAGCGTAACGACACCGAAGTGCTGAGCGGTTTAAGCTCTGAGTTTGGCCGCCAGCGCTTGAACGATGAGCAACTGGACGCCATGCGCTTTGCCGCGCTGAAAACCCCGCGCCGCGCCAAGGCCGGCCACAACGTGACCCAGATGCACTATGCGCGCAAGGGCATCATTACCCCGGAAATGGAATTTGTCGCCATTCGTGAGAACCTGAAGTTGCAGGAAGCGCGTGAAGCTGGACTACTAGACAGCCAGCACCCGGGCCAGAGCTTTGGTGCCAGCATCCCCAGGGAAATCACCCCAGAGTTTGTGCGCAGCGAAATTGCCCGTGGCCGTGCCATCATTCCGGCCAACATCAACCACCGCGAGCTGGAGCCAATGATTATTGGCCGTAATTTCCTGGTCAAGATTAACGGCAATATCGGCAACTCGGCGCTGGGCTCCTCGATTGAAGAAGAAGTCGCCAAGCTGACCTGGGGCATTCGCTGGGGCGCGGATACCATCATGGACCTGTCCACCGGCAAGAACATTCACGAAACCCGCGAATGGATCATCCGCAATTCGCCGGTGCCGGTGGGTACGGTACCCATTTATCAGGCGCTGGAAAAGGTGGGCGGCATTGCCGAAGACCTGACCTGGGAGCTGTTCCGCGACACCTTGATCGAGCAGGCCGAGCAGGGCGTGGACTACTTCACCATTCACGCCGGCGTGCTGCTGCGTTATGTGCCGCTGACCGCGAAGCGGGTTACGGGCATTGTGTCCCGTGGTGGCTCGATCATGGCCAAGTGGTGTCTGGCGCACCACAAGGAAAGTTTTATCTATACCCACTTTGAAGAAATCTGCGAAATCATGAAGGCCTATGATGTGTCTTTTTCGCTGGGTGATGGCTTGCGCCCCGGCTCAGTCGCTGATGCCAACGATGCTGCGCAGTTTGCCGAGCTGGAAACCCTGGGCGAGCTGACCAAAATCGCCTGGCAGCATGACGTGCAAACCATCATTGAAGGCCCTGGCCATGTGCCGATGCACATGATCAAGGAAAACATGGACAAGCAGCTGGAGTGCTGTGACGAAGCGCCGTTCTATACCCTTGGTCCGCTGGTGACCGACATTGCGCCGGGCTATGACCACATTACTTCTGGCATGGGGGCGGCGATGATCGGCTGGTATGGCTGCGCCATGCTCTGCTATGTCACGCCCAAGGAGCATCTGGGCTTGCCCAACAAGGACGACGTAAAAACCGGCATCATTACCTATAAAATCGCTGCTCACGCTGCCGATCTGGCCAAGGGGCATCCGGGTGCCCAGATCCGTGACGATGCGTTGTCCAAGGCACGCTTTGAGTTCCGCTGGGAAGACCAGTTCAATCTGGCACTGGACCCGGATACTGCGCGTTCATTTCACGATGAAACCATGCCGAAAGAATCCGGCAAGGTGGCGCACTTCTGCTCCATGTGCGGACCCAAGTTCTGCTCGATGAAAATCACCCAGGACGTACGCAATTATGCGGCAGAGCATGGCCTGACCGATGAGCAGAAAGCAATTGAGCAGGGGTTCAGGGAGCAGTCCGAGCGCTTTCGTGAGGAGGGGTCGCTGATTTATAAACAGGTGTAGTTTTTGGCTCTGGTTTTGCAGGCAGGGCGAGGCGCTGCGCAACACTCCGCATCCGCTCCGAAGCAAGCTTCGTCACAGGTGCTGATGCGTGGCTCTGGCTTCGCCCTGCCTGCTGGTGCGCCGTACTCTTGTTGGGAGGCGTGACCTGGCCTTGCCGGGCACAGTCGCGGCCAATTTGCTACACTCGCTCTTACTTGCTTGACAGGGTGCCGGTGATTCTGGCTGAGATGGCGCAGGGAGTGATTCCAAGCGCTGGTCCTGTTGAACCTGATCCGGTTCGTACCGGCGTAGGAATCAAGCGGTGGCCCGGACGTTCATCTACAGACTCGTAGCCATGCTTCCGGGCTTCTCTGCCGATACCCGCCTGTTCTCCGGATCGCTGTTATGACCGGAGGTACCATGAGTTATTCTTTTACTGATCTGACGGCTGCCTGCCATGACGAATGGCGTGCCTATATCGAGCACGAGTTTGTGCGTCAGCTGAGTGAAGGCACGCTTGAGCAGGATGTTTTTCGCCATTACCTGAAGCAGGACTATCTGTTCCTGATCCACTTTGGCCGTGCCTATGCGCTGGCGACCTATAAGAGTCGCAATATTGCCGAGCTACGCCACAGCCTGGATGGGCTGAAAACCATCATTGACCTTGAGCTGGGCCTGCACGTTGACTACTGTCGCCAGTGGGGTATCAGCGAAGAAGAGCTGGCTGCGTTGCCCGAAGCCCGTGCCACCATGGCCTATACCCGCTATGTGCTGGATACAGGCAATCGTGGTGACCTGCTCGACATGCATGTGGCACTGGCGCCTTGCCTGGTCGGTTACGCGGTGGTAGCGGACTGGATCAACTCCCGTGCCGAAACATTGCGTGGCGACGACAACCCCTATGAAGCCTGGATCAGGATGTATGAGAGTGAAGGTTTTCAGGCCGCCCGCCGTGCCGAAGAAGCCTGGCTTGATGAGCGTCTGGCGGAGGTGACGTCACGCCGCTTCGAGGAGTTGGTGACGATTTTCCGTGATGCCATCCGGCTGGAAATCGCGTTTTGGCAACAGGGGCTGGATCTTTCTATCTGAGCAGCCTGTTTTGCGGAGATCCGGTGCCGGTGGTTGCGCTGGCTTCGCTTCGCGATGCTGGTAGCGAGACACTGGGTTTGCAACTGTTGTGAACGCTATTTGGCTTTTGGCTCAATTGTATGTGTGCTTTATACGCTGAAGCCTGTGGACAGGCTGATGTTGCTTCGTTTGCAATGGCTGGCTGGGTGAACCTTCAGGTAACAAAAACCGGCTGCTGGTATTGCTCCAGCAGCCGGTTTGGTTTTGCAGGGAAGATTTAGTCCTGTGCCGCCGCCTGTATGGCAGTCAAGGCCACGGTGAAGACAATATCTTCTACCAGGGCACCACGGGACAGGTCGTTGACGGGTTTGCGCAAACCTTGCAGCATCGGGCCGACACTGACCACGTTGGCGCTACGCTGTACCGCTTTGTAGGTGGTGTTACCGGTATTCAGATCGGGGAATACGAACACAGTAGCACGACCGGCTACCGCGCTGTCGGGAGCCTTGGAGCGGCCGATACTTTCTACGCTGGCCGCGTCGTACTGCAGCGGACCATCGATGGCCAGGTGCGGTGCTTTTTCTTGGGCAATGCGGGTGGCTTCCATGACTTTTTCCACTTCGGCACCGGAGCCGCCGGAGCTGCCAGTAGAGAAGCTGATCATGGCAACCTTGGGATCGATGCCAAAGGCAGTGGCCGACTCGGCGCTTTGCAGGGCGATTTCTGCCAGCTGATCGGCATCAGGGTTGGGGTTGACGGCGCAGTC
>Ga0209075_1000602_pt1 | contig 35139 bp, 31 predicted proteins | sample Stecom2011_FD_187523 | JGI IMG/M metagenome (GOLD analysis project Ga0209075, IMG submission 187523) | Agricultural soil microbial communities from Utah to study Nitrogen management - Steer compost 2011 (SPAdes) (version 2) | ecosystem: Environmental > Terrestrial > Soil > Agricultural land...
GTGGTAGAGGCAAATTCGGCAAATTCGCACCCGGCAGCCAAGCTGCACAGGCTGCTGCCCAACTGACCGTCTGCACCAACAATCAATACTTTCATCATACAGCGGCAGGATTTAGTCTTCTTGAAATAAAAAATTCATTTCAGCCTCACTGAAAGCAGGCAACACTTCGTCCTTGGGCGAAACAATGGCCTTGGTCGGATCCACCTTCCAGTCGATACCCAGCTCGGGGTCGTTGAAGTTGATGCCTCTTTCGGCCTCACGTACATAAGGGTTGTCGCATTTGTACATAAACACCACCTCTTCGCTAAGGGCCGAAAAGCCATGGGCAAAGCCCCTGGGCAGAAAAAATTGCAAGTGGTTTTCATCCGAAAGTTCGATGGCAAAATGCTGACCGAAGGTGGGCGAATTCTGACGCAAATCAAGGGCAACATCCAGCACCCTCCCCTTGAGTACCTGTACCAGTTTGGCCTGGGCGTAGGGAGCCAGTTGATAATGCAGGCCTCTTATGGTGTTTTTCACCGACCGGGAAACATTGTCCTGCACAAAATCGGAGGAGAGCCCCTGTGTCCTGTATGTTTCCCGGTTCCACAATTCAAAAAAGCAGCCTCTCTGGTCGCCGAACACGGTGGGTTCAATGACAAGGAGCCCCGGCAGATGTGTGGTTCTTATTTTCATGAATACTGCACTTGCTTGTCGCTACAATTCGTTTTTAATATCGCCCAGGTCGAGGGTCGCAATTTTCTTCAGGTATTTGCCATAATCGTTTTTTTCCAGGGGTTTGGCCAGTTCCAATAATTGGGTCTTACTGATCCAGCCTTTTTTGTAGGCAATTTCTTCGATGCAGGCCACTTTAAGCCCCTGTCTGTTTTCGATGGTTGCGATGTAGTTGGAGGCTTGCAGCAGACTGTCGTGCGTACCGGTATCGAGCCAGGCCATGCCGCGTCCCAGCAGTTTTACATGCAGGGCCGCTTCATTCAAATACAAGCGGTTCAGATCGGTGATTTCCAGTTCGCCCCTTTTACTTGGACGCAAACCTTTTGCTTTTTGCACCACATCCGGCCCATAAAAATAGAGTCCGGTTACCGCGTAGTTGGATTTGGGCGCGCTGGGTTTCTCCTCCAGACTAAGAACTCTGCCTTCCCGGTCAAATTCGGCCACGCCATAGCGTTCGGGGTCGTTAACGTAGTATCCGAATACCATAGCCCCTGACTCCAGGCGACTGGCTTCGCGCAGTATTTTGCTGAAATCGAAACCGTAAAAGATGTTGTCGCCCAGGATGAGACAAACGGGACTGTTGCCAATGAATTCCTCCCCGATGATAAAGGCTTGCGCCAGTCCGTCGGGCGAGGGTTGCTCGGCATAACTGAAAGACAGTCCCAAATCCCGACCATCGCCCAGCAAGTTCTTATACAAGGGCAGGTCATTGGGTGTTGAAATGATGAGTATTTCCCGAATCCCGGCCAGCATCAATACGGACAGGGGATAGTAAATCATCGGCTTGTCGTAAACCGGAATAATCTGTTTGGAGATACTTCTGGTGGCGGGGTAGAGGCGTGTGCCCGATCCGCCGGCAAGAATGATTCCTTTCATGGTGGGTGTTTCTTTGTTTATGGATTTAACCAAATCCGGATTGACTATATGCTTTGCTGTTCCTTTAAAAGCCGATCAAAGTACTGGATGGTTTTCTCCAGTCCTTCTCTGAGCTGAACCCGGGGTTCCCAGTTGTTGAGTCGCTCCCGGGCCAGGGAGATGTCGGGCTGTCTTTGGGTGGGGTCGTCTTGCGGAAGCGGCAGGTGTTCTATTTTGGATTTGGACCCGGTAAGGTCCAAAACTTCCCGGGCCAGTTCCAGCATCGAAAACTCATGCGGATTACCCAGGTTCACGGGTCCAATAAATTCATCCGGGGCCTCCATCATCCGTATCATGCCCTCCAGCAAATCATCCACGTATTGAAAACTGCGGGTTTGCATGCCGTCGCCAAAAATGGTAATGGGTTTATTCTGCAAGGCCTGAACAATGAAGTTGGATACGACCCGCCCGTCGTTGGGATGCATGCGGGGGCCGTAGGTGTTGAAGATGCGAATGACCCTGATGTTGACCTGATTTTGCCGGTGGTAGTTGAAAAACAAACTCTCTGCACAGCGCTTACCCTCGTCGTAGCACGACCGAATACCAATGGGATTAACGTTGCCCCAGTAATCTTCGGGTTGGGGGTGTACCAGGGGGTCGCCATAAACTTCGCTGGTAGATGCCTGAAGAATTTTCGCCTTAATACGCTTGGCCAGTCCCAGCATATTTATGGCACCCATCACCGAGGTCTTTATGGTTTTGATGGAGTTGTACTGATAATGTACGGGAGAAGCCGGACAGGCCAGGTTGTAAATCTCGTCTACCTCTACAAAATAGGGGTGGGTAACATCGTGCCGCACCAGTTCAAAATAGGGGTTGTCGAGCAAATGAACAATGTTTCGCTTGCTTCCGGTAAAGTAATTATCGAGACAGATGACTTCATGGCCTTCCCGAATCAGACGGTCGCACAAATGCGAACCGATAAAACCTGCACCACCGGTTATGAGTATACGCTTCATTTTGTTGCTGCTAGCTGGTTGTTTGGTTCAAAATTATCCCAAAAGTACGGCTTTATCCGCAAAAATAAAGCCTTTGTAAAAATTTTAGCCCCTTACCGCCACCTTGTGGTGCAAGAGCTGTTTTTAAGCAAGTATTTTTTTGCCTTATGTGCTGTTTCTTTGGTATAAAAGTCGTACTTTTGCAGCGATTTTTAAGTAAATATAATGTCTAACCAAGTAGTTTTGTAATTAAAATTTAATGGCAGAATTAGAAGAAAAGGGTCAGGAGCTGCAAGCTGAGGCCCAAAATGCAAAGGTTCAGGCGAAAGCCGTTGAAACCGCCGACGACAATTTTGACTGGGACAGTTTTGAGGCCGACGAAGTTGTTGTAGATGACAAGAAGAAGCAGGATCTTGAAAAAATGTACGACGAAACCCTGTCGACCATTTCTGAAAAAGAAGTGATTGATGGTACCGTGATTGCAATGAACAAGCGTGAAGTTGTAATCAACATCGGTTTTAAGTCTGACGGTATCGTCAGCCGTAACGAATTTCGTTACAACCCCGAACTGAAAGTGGGTGATCAGGTAGAGGTTTATGTAGAAAGCCAGGAAGACAAAAAAGGTCAGCTGGTGCTTTCGCACAAAAAAGCCCGCGCACTGCGCTCATGGGATCGTGTTAATGAGGCCCTGGAGAAAGATGAAATCATCAAAGGCTACATTAAGTGTCGTACCAAAGGGGGTATGATCGTTGATGTATTTGGCATTGAGGCTTTCCTCCCCGGTTCTCAGATCGACGTGAAGCCCATTCGCGACTACGATGTTTTTGTAGGTAAAACCATGGAATTTAAGGTGGTTAAAATCAACCCCGAATTTAAAAACGTGGTGGTATCGCACAAAGCGCTCATCGAAGCCGAACTGGAGCAGCAGAAAAAAGAAATTATCTCCAAACTGGAGAAAGGTCAGGTATTGGAAGGAACCGTTAAGAACATCACCTCTTATGGGGTATTCATTGACCTGGGTGGCGTAGACGGTTTGATTCACATCACCGACTTGTCGTGGGGACGTGTTTCTCACCCCGAAGAGATTGTACAGCTCGATCAGAAGTTGAATGTCGTTATTCTCGACTTCGACGACGAGAAGAAGCGTATTGCTTTGGGTCTGAAGCAGCTGACTGCTCATCCGTGGGATGCTCTGGATCAAGAGCTGAAAGTGGGCGATATTGTTAAAGGAAAAGTAGTGGTGATGGCCGACTATGGCGCTTTCGTTGAGATTGCTGCCGGTGTGGAAGGTCTGATTCACGTTTCTGAAATGTCCTGGTCACAGCACCTGCGCAGCGCTCAGGATTTCCTGAAAGTGGGCGACGAGGTAGAGGCCACCATTTTGACCCTCGACCGCGAGGAGCGCAAAATGTCTTTGGGTATGAAGCAGCTGAAGCCCGATCCATGGGACAATATCGAGGAGAAATATCCTTTGAACAGCACACATTCTGCCAAAGTCCGCAACTTCACCAACTTTGGGGTATTTGTTGAAATCGAAGAAGGTATCGACGGTTTGGTGCACATTTCTGACCTCTCATGGACCAAGAAAGTGAAGCATCCTGCTGAATTTACCGCCATTGGCGAAAACATTGACGTAGTTGTTCTTGAAATTGATAAGGAAAACCGTCGTTTGAGCCTGGGTCACAAGCAGCTCGAAGAAAATCCCTGGGATGTTTTCGAAACCATTTTCACTGTAGACAGTATTCATGAAGGAACCATTGTTGACATTTTCGATAAAGGTGCCGTAATTGCATTACAGTATGGTGTGGAAGGTTTTGCTACCCCCCGTCACCTTGTTAAGGAAGATGGAAGTCAGGCCAAAGCTGAGGAGAAGCTTGAGTTTAAAGTGATTGAGTTCAATAAGGGTGCCAAGCGCATCATTCTTTCTCACTCACGCATCTTCGAAGACGAGCGCAAAGGGGAAGAGCAGACGGTCCGCAACGAGCAGGCTAAAGCAGCCGCAAGCACCAAGAAGAATGTGAAAAAGTTGAAGGACAATCTGGAAAAGACCACCTTAGGTGATATTTCTGAATTGGCAGCGCTGAAAGATCAGATGGAAGCCGATGAGAAGGACGCCAAGGAGTAATACTAATTTAATGTGACCCAATAATGGATTTCAAAATTGACAAATTAGATGATTTCAACCTGGTTCAGGTGCTGAAGGAAAAACTGGATACTTCTATCGCTCCCGGCTTAAAATCAGAATTGGTTTTGCTGTCGGGGAACAACGAAAAAAATATTCTGTTGGACCTGAGCAAATGTACTTATTGCGATTCGTCTGGTTTGAGTGCCATTTTGGTCGCCAATCGTCTTTGTAAAAACAGCGAAGGGGTATTTGTTTTGGCAGGATTACAGCCGGCTGTGGAGCGACTGATTGCTGTAAGTCAGCTGGATACTGTAATTACCATTGCCCCTACCGCTGAAGACGGAATTGAAATGATGCGAAAGGCACTGCAGTCAAAATAGTATTACATGCAATTTTCCGTTACAATTTTAGGTAGCAATTCTGCGTTACCTACTTCGGAAAGATTTCCAACCGCTCAGGTGCTCAATGTATCTGAGCGGTTTTTTTTAATCGATTGCGGAGAAGGAACCCAGATGCAGTTGCGCAACAATCATATAAGATTTACGCGCATCAATCATATTTTTATATCTCATTTGCACGGCGATCATTGTTTTGGGCTGATGGGATTGATATCGACATTGGGCTTGTTGGGGCGTACAGCCGATCTGCACATTTACGGGCATGCCGACCTGGAGAAGGTTTACCGGCCCCAGCTTGCATATTTTTGTCAGGACATGAAATACCAGGTGGTATTTCATCCCGTGGACACCTCCGTATCTTCGCTGGTGTATGAAGACAACAAAGTTACGGTAACATCCATCCCTTTAAAGCACCGTGTGCCGGCCTGCGGCTATTTGTTTCGTGAAAAGCCCTACGACCGACATTTGATCAAACAAAAAATTACGGAATACGGGATACCGGTGAGCGCCATACCCGGCATCAAGAAGGGTGCTGATTTTTGGTGTCACGATGGAAGACTTATCCCCAATGAAGAGCTGACCAGTCCGGGGCCTCGTTCGCGTTCCTATGCCTTTTGTTCCGACACCAAATACAACGAAAGCATGGTGCCAATAATTGAGAATGTGGATTTGCTTTATCATGAATCGACCTTTCTGAATGGCGATGAAGCACTGGCCCGAAAGACCTTTCACAGTACCGCACGCCAGGCGGCTGAAATTGCAGCCAAGGCCCAGGCGGGTCGTTTGTTGTTGGGGCATTTCAGCACGCGTTACAAAGATTTGTCGCGGTTTCAGCAGGAAGCGGCTGAGGTTTTCCCCAACTGCAGTCTGGCCCTCGAGGGAATGGTCTTTGACCTGCCCTGGCAAAACCAATAATTTGGCCATAATTGGCCGAAGCGCATTATTTTTAAGGGGTTTCTGCGTATATTTGCGGCTCCATATTTCTTTAACTTTCAATTAACCACCGTCAGATGCAGAATAAAATTATTATTCTTGATTTTGGTTCCCAGTACACACAATTGATTGCCCGCCGGGTAAGGGAGCTGAATGTTTATTGCGAAATTCATCCTTTTTACCATGTTCCCGAACTCGACGAAAGCGTTAAAGGTGTAGTGCTTTCGGGCAGTCCCTCCAGTGTTCGCGACGAGAAGGCACCGGTACCGGATTTGAGCAAGATTCAGGGGCAGGTGCCTGTATTGGGTATTTGTTATGGCGCGCAGCACATGGCCCTGGCAGCCGGTGGGGTAGTAGAAGCATCTGATTCCAGAGAATATGGACGCGCCAATCTTGAGTTCATTAACCGGGAAAACCCACTTTTTGCAGAGATAGAACCCGGGTCACAAGTATGGATGTCGCATGGCGATACCATTATGAATTTGCCCCAGGGTTTTGAAATTATTGCCAGCACACGCGATGTTAAAGTGGCTGGCTACCATGTGCCCGATAAGCAAGCCTATGGCATTCAGTTTCATCCCGAAGTGTACCACAGTATTCAGGGCCTGCAAATCCTTCGGAATTTTGTGGTTGATATTTGCGGTTGCGTTCAGGATTGGAGTCCCGCCTCCTTTGTAGAGGATACCGTAAGCCAGTTGAAAGAACAATTGGGCAACGATAAGGTTGTCTTGGGCCTTTCAGGAGGAGTGGACAGTTCGGTCGCCGCCATTTTGCTGCACAAGGCAGTAGGTACCAACCTGACCTGTATTTTTGTCGATAACGGGCTCTTGCGAAAGAATGAATTTGCCCTGGTGCTTGAATCTTATAAGCATATGGGCCTGAATGTTATAGGGGTTGATGCCAGGGACCGTTTCCTGGGCGAACTGGCCGGGGTTTCTGACCCGGAGACCAAACGCAAGATCATAGGTCGCGTATTTATTGAGGTCTTCGATGAAGAAGCCCATAAGATTCAAAATGTAAAGTGGCTGGCGCAAGGCACCATTTATCCCGATGTTATTGAATCGGTGTCGGTCAACGGACCTTCCGTTACCATTAAATCGCACCATAATGTGGGGGGCTTACCAGCGAAAATGAATCTTAAGGTAGTAGAGCCTCTTAAGCTCCTTTTTAAGGACGAAGTCCGCAGGGTGGGCAAAGAACTGCAAATTTCTCCCACCATTTTGGGCCGCCATCCTTTCCCGGGACCGGGCCTGGCCATTCGGATTTTGGGCGACATAACTGCCGAAAAAGTGGCTTTGCTTCAGGAAGTGGATAATATTTTTATCGAGGGACTCAAAAGCAGTGGTCTCTACGACCAGGTTTGGCAGGCCGGTGCCATGCTGCTGCCCATACAGTCGGTGGGCGTTATGGGCGACGAGCGGACCTACGAAAGGGTAGTGGCCCTGAGAGCCGTACAGTCTACCGACGGCATGACGGCCGATTGGGTACATTTGCCTTACGAGTTTTTAAGCCGAATCTCCAATGAAATAATCAATAAGGTGCGGGGCGTTAATCGTGTCGTTTACGACATCAGCTCCAAGCCGCCGGCAACCATCGAATGGGAATAATGCTGGTTTTAATTCATGATGGAACAATATTTGAGTAAATTAAAGAGCTGCCGCAAAACCTTCGGCAGCTCTTTTTCGTTAGGTAGATAATAATGGAATGATGCATATGTGTAGAATGTATAGAAATTTTAAAATCAGTTGGCTGCTCCTCTTTGTTCTAACTGCTCCCATTTTGCAGGCGCAGCGGAGTCAGCCGGGGTTAAACAACATACAGGTCGCCTGGCAGTTGATCAACAGTTTTTATGTCGATACGGTAAATGCCGAAGCATTGTCGCGGGAGGCCATTGAGGCTATGCTGGGTGCTCTTGATCCCCATTCGGTATTTATTCCTGCAGAAGATGTTAAGTCGATGAACGAGCCCCTCGATGGCAATTTCGAAGGGGTAGGCATCGAGTTTGTTATCTTAGAGGATACCTTAACCGTAGTTTCTGCCATAGGCGGTGGCCCCTCTGAAAAAGTCGGGGTGCGTGCCGGTGACCGCATTGTCAAGGTGGACGAAAAGAACATCGCCGGTGTTGGATTGAAAAACGCCGACGTATTGGGTTTGTTGCGCGGGAAAAAAGGAAGCGTCGTTAACCTGACGGTGGAAAGAAGAGGCAGCAGCGGACCCCTGGAATTTCGTGTGGTTCGTGATAAAATCCCCATCCACAGTCTCGAAGCCGCCTATATGGCCAGTCCCAAAACCGGCTACATCAAAATCAGCCGTTTTTCGGCCACCACCCATACTGAGTTCAGCAGGGCCTTGCGTGACTTGAAAAATGAAGGCATGGAAGGCCTCGTGCTTGATTTGCGTGGGAATGGGGGCGGCTATTTAAAAATGGCTCTGGATATTCTTGACGAATTTATGGAGGGCGACCGCCTTCTTTTGTACACCCAGGGAAATGCTGTTAACCGCCAGGACCATCACTCCTCACGCGGTGGACTTTGGAAAAAGGGGCGCTTGATGGTTTTGGTGGATGAAGGTTCCGCTTCTGCTTCTGAAATTGTTGCCGGCGCACTGCAAGATTGGGACAGGGCCTTGGTTGTGGGCAGGCGCTCCTTTGGCAAGGGCCTGGTACAACGTCCCTTTTCCATGCCCGACGGCTCTGAAATTCGTCTGACCATTGCCCAGTACCATACCCCTTCGGGACGCAGTATACAAAAGCCTTATAAAAATGGTGCCGATGCCTATCGTTCCGAAGTGAGCCAACGCATGCTCAATGGAGAGCTGACCAATAAAGACAGTATTCACCTGGAGGAAGCGCCCTATTTTGAAACCCTCATCAGCAAGCGCCCCGTTTTTGGCGGAGGTGGCATCATTCCCGATGTCTTTGTGCCCCTGGACACCACCATGTACTCGGAGCAGTTAAGGGCCCTGGCCGGCAAGGGTGTAATCAACAGCGCCGTAATGCATTACCTTGATGTTGAACGGGAGACCCTGCTGAGCACTTATGAGGATTTCGAGACTTTTAACAACAGCTATAAGGTAAGCGCCGACTTGCTCAGGCTGTTGGTGGAAGAAGGTCAGGAAGCCGGGGTAGATTTGGAAACGGTGGAAGAACTGCGCCGGGACCCCCTGGTTGAAACTCAGCTTAAAGCGCTGCTGGCAAGAGATTTGTGGGATTTGAGCAGTTATTACCGGGTGATTAACCCCAGTGTTTCGGTATACAAAAAGGCCCTGGAGCTGATGGACGATGAGCCCCTGTTTTCGGATCTGCTGAAGTAATTGTTGTTGCTTTTTTGTAATTTTGTAGAACCCGCTTGCACCCGAAAAATATGATAACTGCATTCAGCTGGCTGGCCGAAAACTGGATGGAAATCGCCGGAACCCTATCTGCGCTTCTCTATCTTTATCTGTCCATACGTGAAAACATCTGGTTGTGGCCGGTAGGCTTTGTCACCTCCTTTTTTTACATGCTGATTTTCTTCCAGAGTCGCCTCTATGCCGATATGGGCCTGCAGGTGTATTACTTATGGGTGAGTGTTTACGGTTGGTTTCATTGGATGGGGCGTCGTCAGGTCGCCAAGCCGGAGACCCAACTGGAGACCCGCTGCTTGTCGCCCCGCGGCTGGCTGACTTACCTGGCTCTGGTGCTTGCAGGCAGTGTTGTACTGTATTATGCTTTGCGTTTTGTGCCGCTGTGGTTGGGGCTGCCGCCTTCCGAACTGCCCCTGGGGGATGCTTTTACCACAGCAGGTGGCATCGTGGCCACCTGGATGCTGGCCCGGAAAATTCTTGAAAACTGGTTGTTTTGGGTGGTTGTGAATGCCGTTTCCCTGGGGATGTATGTATATAAGGACTTGCAAATAACAGCCGGACTGTTTGTGGTGTACACACTAATGGCCGTGGTAGGTTACTATCGTTGGAAACAGAATTTGACCCAAACGCAATAAAAGCCTTCGCCATGCCTTGGATCGTTGTTACAGGACCTGAGTCCACCGGTAAATCAACCTTAAGCGCCCAACTGGCAGAAAGCTACGGGGGAGAAGTGATTCCGGAATACGCCCGCAGTTATGTGGAAAACCTCAGGCGGCCCTATACTTTCAGCGACGTGGAAACAATTGCCCGGCGGCAATTGTTTACAGCCTGTAAACTTAAAAAAGCAGCAAACAGCGCTGCCCACTTGGTTTTTTTTGATACCTTTCTGATTCTTACCAAAGTTTGGTTTGAAGAGGTTTACGCATGCTGTCCCCTTTGGCTCGATGCTGCCATAAGGACCAATAAACCCGCTTTGGTACTTCTGTGTTTGCCCGATTTACCCTGGAAGGCCGACGCAGTAAGAGAGAATGGAACGCGCAGGAGGTATCTGCTGAACCGTTATCAAAGTAATCTGGAGTACTACGGTATTCCCTTTCAAAAAATCGCCGGAAAAGGAAGCTTGCGTTTAAAAAGAGCACAAAAGCACGTTAACGCCCTAATTGAAAAGTCTTATGAGTAGATTGGAATACCCCCGGGCCCTGAAAAAGACCATTGAAGCCCTGTCTGAAGAGAAGTCCTATCATTCGGTTTGCCATCGGCATTATCCCGACCAGCCCATGCCTTCGGTAGCGGTCATGAAAGAAATTGTTGATCTGGTGCGTGAAATTATTTTTCCCGGCTATTTCGGCAATTCACCTACCCGGCCGGGCAGCGTGCAGTATTACATTGGGGTAAATGTTGAACTTCTGTACGAAAAAATGCGTCAGCAAGTCTTTGCCGGCTTATGTTTCGGATGCCAGGATGCCGATAAGTTTGAAGTCTCGGATGCCAAACAACAGGCTGCACGGGTAACCGTTCGCTTTATAGAACAACTGCCCGAATTGCGCTACTTATTATCTACCGATGTGGAAGCCGCCTTTTTGGGCGATCCTGCGGCCCAAAGCAGTGCCGAAGTCATTTTTTGCTACCCCGCCATCCGGGCCATTACCAATTACCGCATTGCCCATGCCTTGCTTGAACTTAAGGTTCCGCTTATCCCCCGCATCATATCCGAGATGGCCCATTCCGAAACCGGCATCGACATTCATCCGCGGGCCAAAATAGGCAAGAGTTTTACCATCGATCACGGAACCGGGGTGGTAATTGGTGCCACCTCCATAATTGGCGATAATGTAAAGATTTATCAGGGGGTAACCCTGGGCGCCAAAAGCTTCCCGCTTGATGAGAAAGGGAATCCCATCAAGGGCATTGCACGTCATCCCATTGTTGAGGATAATGTCATCATATATGCCCAGGCCACCATCCTTGGGAGGATTACCATCGGCGCCAATTCGGTCATTGGGGGTAACGTTTGGATCACCTCCGATGTGGCACCCAACAGCAAAGTCCTTCAAGAGCGTTTTCGTTTTGGCGGTTTTATGGGAGGCGAAGGCATCTGATGCTTTTTTTGGTCTTATTTGGTCCTTACTTTTGATTGTTTAGCCAAAAAATCACATTTTTAATACAGGCTTTTTTATTTCTTGGCCCATATTAAGTAGGTGTGGTGGTTGACGGTACATGAAAATTTATATCTTTGTGAGGTTTTGATACAATCGCAGGATGGGGTTCGACATCGAAAAATGGTACACACAGAAGATGCAGGGCGAGGTACTTCTCCGTTATATGGGGGAGATTAGTTCCGAAAAGATAACCGAAGCTCTCGGCGAGATTGAGTTGAGCCTTAATTTAAAGAATGAGAAAAACAAGGTTCGTAAAAAGGTTTACAATGTGTTTGTAGAGAGCATACAAAACCTTTTTCACCATGTGGATATACCTCCGGCAACGGCCAAAGTTCAGAACATTCCTCGTTTTGGCGTTATTATTCTGGCGCGGGATCGTTCCTTCTATCGCATTTCAACGGGTAATTTTGTTCAGGCAGAGCGGGTTCAGATTTTACGTGATCGCATTGATCAGGTCAACTCCCTCTCCGATGAGGAGTTGCGTACCGTTTATCGTGATATTTTAGGAAATGAGGGCGCCAGTCTCAAAGGCGGAGGCGGGTTGGGTATTCTTGATATTGTCCGTAAAACCGGAAATAAGCTGGAATATGCCATGTATCCACACGACGAAGATTTTGTTTTTTTTGCGATGGATGTCTATATTAGTTAATATAACAGGTGAAATACCAATATGGAAACAATAATTCGTGAGGGGAGTCCCAAAACCCCGTATGTAAGGCTCGATAGTGAAAAAGGTTTGATCGAAATCAAGGGACGTTCTATCCCTGAAAATTCGGTAGAATTTTACAAGCCTTTGATTGACTGGCTCGACAAGTATGGTTCTACCCCCCTGGATAATACCAGTGTAAATGTACAGTTGGAGTACTTTAACACCAGTTCTTCCAAATGCATTTTGGATATATTTAAAAAGCTGGAGTTGCTGTACAAAAAAGGCAGCAAAGTACACATCAACTGGTACTACGAAGAGGACGATGAAGATATGTTTGAGGCTGGAGAGGATTACCAGTCCATCATCAACATTCCTTTCACCATGATTGAGCTGGAAGAGTAATTCTGTTTTCAGAAGCGCTTAGAAAAACTTTAAAAATCCGGACCGTCCGATAGGACGTCCGGACTTTTTACATTTTGCGGTGAGCTGAGGGTGTGCTTGACTTCGTCCACCGCGCCACCAAGTGACGTTTGATGCGCCCGCCCATAAGAAAGAGTCTCTGAAAAACCTTGCTGTAGAGGAGGGCAAACAACAAAGCGTTGAAGCCCCAAATTACCGCTACATTAACCGCATAGGTGCTGTATGCTGTATTTCCTATCCGTTTAGCCGGCGCCAAAAAGTGGGCCCTGATAAAAGGGTGGGTGGGACTCATGTAAATGGGATCAAATTTCTGCACAATTTCCTCTTCCAATACGACAATGCGTTGCAGGGAGAAATTGTCGGTGCGCCGAACAAAGCGTTCCAGGTTGTCGTTGTGGTAGTGCTCGCGAAGATAACGAAGGTAATCCCTTCCATTTTCTTTGATTAGCTTCTGTTTGTGAGCTTCCAAAGCCTCGTCGGCCCGGTTAAACACGCGGATATAAAAGGAGCGGACCTGCTTTAAATGCTCCAGCAAGACCTCGGGACTTGCTGTTGCAGGCGGGTCATACGGCAGTTGCAATTCAGATAAATCTACCGCTTCTTTCTCCAGCCCTTGCAGATGGGTTTTCAACTCATTGTTGAGCAGTTTTTCCAGTTGTGCTTTCTCTTCTGTTTCGTTGCACTTTTCCCAGCGCCCAAGCAAAGTGGTCATTTCGGGTACCCAATAATCCTTATGATAGGTGGCTCTGCTTTTGAGTTGTTCAAAGGCCAGGAACTCCTTTTGGTAACGGTTTTCGTTAAATTGCTTCACAGCCAGGGCTTCAAAGGCCCATCGGGCAGTAATCAGTTCGCCGTACCAGGGGATGCTGCGTTGCGACGACAGGCGGGGATTCAGTTGATCGTAATTAACAAAAACCCCGCTGAGAATCAGTTGGGGAATAATCAAAAAGGGAATCAGAATGTAAATGTTGACCGTTTTCTTGAAACTGTCGCTGATATTCAAGCCCAGCAGGTTGGCAAAAACCGAAGCAGAAAACAGCACCAGCCAATAGGCCGTGCCCATATCTTTAATCTGCATAATGCTGTTGCCTACCAGGACAAATAAGCCGGTCTGAATGGCGGAAATGATCGAAAGGATCAGAAATTTGGAACTGAGGTAGCTCAGTCGCGAGAGACTTAAGAAGGCTTCCCGTTTTAATATCTTGCGATCGTTGATGATTTCTTCGGCACTTACCGAAAGCCCAATGAAGATGGCAATAATGACCGCAATAAACAGATAAATGGTCAGGTTCAGGTTTTGGCTGAAAATATATCCCTTGCTGTTGGTTCCTCCGTCGAAGTAAAGCACCAGGGAAGCCAGAATAAGGGCCAGCAGCGGCGATTCAAGCAGATTGATGACCAGGTATTGGCGGTTCGACAGTTTGGCCATCAGGTCACGTTGCATAAAAATAAGCGTCTGCTTCAGTCTGCCCGGAATCTTGAAATTGACCTCCGGCAACTTTGTGGCTTTGGCAACAGCAGCCTTCTTATTGTCGCCCCCCCTTTTGCGGAAGAGTTGGTACCACTCAGCCGCGCTTACTTTTCGCTCTCCGGTAGGATTGCCGTACTCATCCAGCACATTGTTGTTGATGATGGTCAGGATTTGCTCCGGATTTACATTACCACAAACCGGGCATTCGCTCTCCTCCTTGTTGATGTGATTGATGCAGTCTTTAAAATGGTTGATGGCCTCCACTGCCTCCCCATTATAAATCATGTAACCGCCCGAGTCGAGCACCAGCAGCTGGTCAAACATCTTAAAGATGTCCGAGGAAGGCTGATGAATAACAACAAAAATAAGCTTCCCTTTCAGTGCCTGTTCTTTCAGGAGATCCATAATGTTCTCCGAATCGCGTGAGGACAAACCCGAGGTGGGTTCATCCATGAAGATAACGGCAGGCTCCCGTATCAGTTCCAGTGCAATATTGAGCCGCTTGCGCTGTCCTCCGCTCAGTTTTTTGTTGAGCGGATTTCCCACCTTCCGGTTCCTGATTTCATAAAGGCCCAGTGTTTTCAGCAAGGAAAGCACCTTGCGTTTTATGTTTGGTTTGGAGATGTGGTCGAAACAAAGGGTGGCGTTGTAGTATAGGTTTTGGTAAACCGTAAGGTCTTCCATCAGAAGGTCGTCCTGCGAAACATAGCCGATCAGGCCCTTGGTCCGCCAGGCTTCCTCATGGATGTCGGTGCCATTTATTGAAACACTGCCGCTGTGGGGTTTAAGTACGCCGGTGAGTAAATTTATTAAGGTCGTTTTGCCAGCCCCTGAATCCCCCATTATGCCTACCAGGCTTCCGGAGGTGGAACAGAAACTTAAGGGTTGCAATCCTCCTTCACTGTTGGGGTATTTAAAGGTCATGTTTTCCACCTCAAAGGCGAGGGCCTCCTCTTCCTGCTTTTTGTAAAAGCGGGAGGCGATACTGGTATAAGTCAGGGGAGAGCTTCCGTGCAAGCGAAGCGAACTGCCCGGACGCATGATGTACACTTTTCCGGGTTGAACGATTTGGCCGTTGATGGTGAGATTAGCTGCCTTTTTGCTGCGCACCAGCATCAGGTTGCCCGAGTGAATGTTTAAAATGCGCAATTCGTTTTGCAAGTGCTCCTGGTAAAGGTAACCCTCCTGACGGTAATGTTTCTTGCTGTCGGTGACTACCAAAAGGTTGCTGTTGGGGGCCTCCGGAGGAAGGGCAAAGGAGTCGGTAAGAAAGCCCTTAATTTGTCGGTATTCCTTTTCCGCTACATTAAAGGTTGCGGCAATAGAATCCACAAACTCCGTTTCCAGGTCACTCATTCCCGTTTCTCCCGAGCTCAAAAACTCAAGCAACTGAATCAATACGATGAGTTTTTGGTAATGGTTCAGTTCTTCATTGATGGTGGTAGCGATGCGAAGAATCTTTACAGAGCTGGCCGCGTATCGTTTTTTGAGATGCGTCGTTTCACGCAGGCGCGTTTCCTGCTGCTGCATGTAAGCATCGTACATGGCCAGGTAATCTCCGGTACGGGTACTGCTGAGTTGTTGCGCCAAATAGTTTTCCACCACCTTTCTTCGGCCTTCCTCGTTTTGGCTGGGAGAGGAAACCAAAGCAAACAGTTGCATCAGCGTCTTTAAAATCTCTTCACTCATGCCGGTCTCAACAGATTAGGTGGGAGGATGGCCGGCAGGTGTGGGTGCCGGTGCCCCTGGGGTCAGTTTTGGTCGTTGTGTTTAAAGCCAATCAGGAGCATAGCCACGCCCGATTCACTTACCTTGTTGTTCAAACGCGCTTCGATAATACACTCCATAGAGCCTTCCATTTTAAAGTCCCACGACGGAGAAAAGCTGTGGTCCGAACTGGTGTACAGTAAGTTGCGGTTGGTGTCGTAAAGAGAGAACGCTACGGCTTGGGCCTCGGGGGTACACAATACAACACGATATATGTTGCCGTCAAAAAGCGTGGTGCGGAATTCAGCAACTTCCTCTCCGGTCAGAAAGGCTTTCAGGGTTTTGTTGCTGGTAATGAAGGGCGTTTCCATTTCTGCCTGGCAGTCCCTGGCCATTTGGTCTATTTGAGCGTTAAGGCCTCCGGCCAGTAAAAGCGCCATACTGAAAAGAGCAGCCGGAAAGAAGTATTTCTTCATTTGGTGAATGTTTATTTAAGAGATGCACACCAAAGTTATTTAATTACTTTAACATTATAAACAGGCAAGCGCTGTTTTTATGAATAATCTTGTTAAAAACAGGGCTTAAGGCATAAGCAATGTCGTTCCGGGGCTGCCGTGAGCGACAGTTTGTCGTGTTATTGAGGCGTTTGTGTGACAAACTGGCCGAATTGTTCTTTTGGCAATGGTTTTGCCTGCAAAATAGAACAAATCTATAAAGGAGGAAAAAGATGAATCTGAATCAAATGACCATAAAAGCCCAGGAGGCGGTACAGCAGGCCTTTCAAATGGCTGCCGGCTACAATCACCAGGGCATAGAGAGCGGGCACTTGCTCAAGGCTTTGCTGCAAACAGAGGAAGGCCTGATTCACTTTCTTTTCAGCAAGCTGGGCTTGGGCAATGTGCAGCCGATCCTGGATAAAATTGTGGAGTCCTATCCTAAAGTGAGCGGCGGGGAGCCCTATCTGGCCCGCAGTGCCAGCGATGCCCTACAAAATGCCATGAATAAAGCGAAGGAGCTGGGCGACAGTTTTGCTTCCATTGAGCACTTGTTGATGGGACTGTTGGCGGGCAAAGATGCTGTAGCCAAAATGCTGAAGGATGCTGGTGCTAGCGAACAGGCACTTTTGCAGGCCGTAAAAGAACTGCGTAAAGGAAGTAAAGTCGACAGCCCCACCGCCGAAGACAGCTACAATGCGCTGAACCGTTTTGCCATCAACCTGAACGACCGGGCCCGCTCCGGTAAGCTGGACCCGGTAATTGGGCGCGATGAAGAAATTCGGCGCATCCTGCAAATATTATCGCGACGTACCAAAAACAACCCCATTCTTATCGGCGAGCCCGGGGTGGGGAAAACAGCCATTGCAGAGGGACTGGCACACCGGATCATCAATGGCGATGTGCCTGAGAATTTGAAAAGCAAGCAGATTTTTTCGCTGGATATGGGTGCACTGGTGGCCGGGGCCAAATACAAGGGTGAATTTGAAGAGCGCCTAAAAGCCGTAGTTAAGGAGGTGATAGGCAGTGAGGGCGAGATCGTGCTCTTTATTGATGAAATCCACACCCTGGTTGGCGCCGGAAAGAGCGAGGGCGCTATGGATGCCGCCAACATTCTGAAGCCCGCCCTGGCCCGTGGCGAATTACGCGCCATTGGTGCCACAACGCTCAATGAATATCAGAAATATTTTGAAAAGGACAAGGCCCTGGAGCGTCGTTTCCAGATTGTTATGGTTGACGAACCCGATGTACTTTCCTCGGTATCCATTCTGCGCGGACTTAAAGAACGCTATGAAGCGCACCACAAGGTGCGCATTCGTGACGAGGCCATTATAGCTGCCGTAGAGTTGTCGAAGCGCTACATTTCGGACCGGTTTCTGCCCGACAAGGCCATCGATCTGGTGGATGAGGCCGCCTCGCGCCTGCGCCTCGAAATGAATTCGGTGCCCGAGGAAATCGACGATCTGGAACGCCGCATCAAGCAGCTTGAAATTGAGCGGGAAGCCATTAAACGGGAAGGGGATAAAGTCAAACTGGATTTGCTCTCCCGCGAAACAGAGGAATTAAAACAGCAGCGTTCGGTACTTCGTTCGAAATGGGAAGAGGAGCGCAGCATCATTGACGGCATTCAGCAACAAAAGGCGGCCATCGATAACTATAAGTTTGAGGCCGAAAAGGCGGAGCGGGAAGGCATGTACGATAAGGTGGCCGAACTGCGCTACGGAAAAATCAAAAAGGCAGAGACGGAGATTGAACGCCTGAAACAAAGTCTGGAGCAAAAACAGTCGGACCAGCCCATGATTAAAGAAGAAGTGGACGCAGAAGATGTGGCGCAGGTCGTGAGTAAGTGGACCGGCATACCCGTAAGTCGCATGTTGCGCAGTGAAAGGCAGAAGCTGCTGAGTATTGAGGAGGAGCTGCACCGCAGGGTGGTGGGACAGGAAGAGGCCATTGCTGCAGTGGCCAATGCCGTGCGTCGCAGCAGGGCCGGTTTGCAGGATGCACAACGCCCCATCGGCTCCTTCATCTTTTTGGGGACGACCGGCGTAGGAAAGACCGAATTGGCCAAGGCACTGGCGGGCTTCTTGTTCGACGACGACAACCTGATGACCCGGATAGACATGTCGGAGTACCAGGAGCGGCATTCGGTATCGCGTCTGGTGGGCGCACCTCCCGGCTACGTAGGCTACGAGGAGGGGGGACAATTGACCGAAGCGGTGAGGCGCAAGCCTTATTCCGTCGTTTTGCTCGACGAGATTGAAAAGGCCCATCCCGATGTTTTCAACATCTTGTTGCAAGTACTCGACGACGGTCGGCTCACCGATAACAAGGGAAGGGTGGTCGATTTTAAAAACACCATCGTTATCATGACCTCCAATCTGGGCTCAGATATTCTGCAGCAGCGTCTCGATACCAACAAGGAGCATGCAGTGGACGAAACAGCCCGTCAAAAGGTAATGGAGCTGTTGAAACGAACCATTCGGCCTGAGTTCCTCAATCGCGTGGATGAAATAATTATGTTTACTCCTTTGGGTAAGGAAGAAATTAGGGAGGTGGTAAGGCTGCAAGTTAAGCGTATTGTTAAGATGCTGGAGGAGCAGGGCCTGACACTCGAATTTAGTGAAGCAGCCATTGATTGGCTGGCAGCAGCAGGTTTTGATCCGCATTATGGGGCCCGACCCATAAAAAGAGCGATCCAACGTTATGTGCTGAATCGCCTGTCGCAGTTGATTTTGGCAGAAGAAGTACAAAAAGAACGCCCGGTAAGCATCGATGCCGGGGCAGAGGGACTGACTTTCCGGAATTGATTCCGGAAAGTCATTTCTTTATTCACAAATTTCAAACACCTTGTCCAGCTTCATAAGGGTAAGTAGCCCCATCACCTCCTTGTTTAGGCCTTTCAGGCAAAAAGTTCCGTTGTTTTCACGGGCAGTTTTTAGCGCCGAAATGAGCACGCCTATTCCGGTACTGTCGATGTACTTGATGTTTTCCAGGCTCAGGGTCAGTTGATAATGGCATTCTTTCAGTTGTCGGTTAAGCTGTTCCTTCACACCGGGAGCCACAGTCGCATTCAGTCGATCCGTCCCCTCAATCGTACTTACATTTTTGTTTTCCTGGTTCGTAATTGTTTTCAACATAGCCTTTAGTTTTCTAGAACATGCTTTAATTCGCCACAGGCCGTGGCACAGGCACTTATAAATTTATCAATAATGTTTTTCATGCTTTGCTTACTGGCATTGGCTTTGAGCCATTCCTGCTTTTCCACGGGGTAACTGAGCAGACTGCGCTTCAAGTTCTCCAACTCTTCCGCTTCCCGCTCGGTTTTGGTCTGACTTTGATCCAGGACTTCAATGCGAAAGGTCTTCGCAATCAATTCCAGGTTTTTCAGGTCGATGTTACCCAGATCGTTCATGCCCATAGATAGAACGGACGATTTGGCTTTATGCGCTAAGCCCGCCAGCACCCGCCAATCTTCCTTTTCAAAGGCGGATTGCATGCCTTCGGTAAACTCCGGAATCTGTTCAAGGAAAATAACAATCAATTCCTTTATGATTTCCCGATCGCCATCGGCTATACTCTCCAGATAACTGAGGTTGATCTCTTTGAAAACTGTTGACATACTTTTGGCTTTTGGTCGGAGCAAAACTAATACAATCTGTGCGCATTAGAAAGTTTCCCTGGCTTTGATCCCTTCAAATATAGCAAAAAACGTAAAAATTGTTAATGCTTTGTGTAAATTTACCGGCAGAACAACATTTTTTAGGGTATTACTTAACAAAACTTCCTTCGTTATGCAAAAAACGCCGCTTTACGATAAACATGTGGCCCTTGGTGCCAAAATGGTTCCCTTTGCCGATTTCGCGATGCCTGTTGAATACAGCGGGATACAGCAAGAGCATATGGCTGTACGTGAGGCGGCCGGAATTTTTGATGTGTCGCACATGGGCGAGTTTTGGGTAAAGGGTCCCCGGGCACTTGCCCTCCTGCAAAAAGTTTGCAGCACCGATGTGGCCGGTCTCCCCATTGGCAAAGCCCAGTATTGTTATTTTCCCAACGGGAGGGGAGGGGTAGTCGACGATTTACTGGTTTATGCCTACGAAGCCCAAAAGTATCTCCTGGTGGTTAATGCCGGAAACATTCAAAAGGACTGGGATTGGTTGCAGACCAACAACAGCATGGGGGCCGAACTCGAAAACGCCAGCAAGCACATGGCGCTTCTGGCTATACAGGGCCCCCGCGCCCAAAGCATATTGCAAGCCCTTACTTCGGTAAATTTGGACGCCTTGCCTGCCTTTTCCTTTACCACCGGTCGTGTGGGTGCCTGGGAGCAAGTCATTGTGTCGCACACAGGTTACACCGGGGCAGGCGGTTATGAGCTCTATGTTGCTGCTGAACAGGCTCCGGGGCTTTGGGACCTGCTCTTGCAAGAGGGCGCGGAAAAAGGACTGATTCCTTGCGGATTGGGCGCCCGCGATACCCTGCGCCTGGAGATGGGCTTCTGTCTGTACGGCAACGACATTGATGAGCAGACTTCCCCCATTGCTGCGGGTCTGGGTTGGGTAACCCATTTGACCGATGGAAGGGAATTCATTGACCGGGAGATTCTGGAGCGACAAATGAAGGAGGGCGTTGCGGAGCGACTCAAAGGGATTGTACTTCTGGAGCGGGGCATTCCCCGTAGTGGCTACCTGCTGGTTAACGAAGCGGGAGAGGAAGTGGGCCGCGTAACCTCCGGCAGTCAGTCCCCCGTTTTAAAACAAGGCATTGGCCTGGCCTATGTCACCAAACCGTATTGGAAACCCGGCAGTCGTCTTTTTGTGCGCATTCGTAACAAAGACATCGCCGCAGAAATTCGAAAGCCTCCTTTTATTGAGGGTTTTTAGTTTATTTAACTTTTTACTCTTGTTTAACGGTTATTTATGTCATTTTGTAATCACAGATATCTATTTTTCTTTTAATTTTGTGCCGCAAAACAAACACTGGTATACGGATTTTCCATATCAGGACGACAACCTTAAACATTTTTTACTCTCATGAAGAAGCACAATTTCTCTGCCGGGCCATCTATCCTTCCCGATTTTACCATCAAGAACACCGCTGAGGCTGTACTTAATTTTGCCGGTACGGGCTTGTCCGTAATGGAAGTCTCGCATCGCGATAAGGAGTTTATCGCAGTTATGGACCAGGCTACGGCTCTTTTTAAGGAGCTGCTGGACATTCCCTCGGGCTATCAGGTTGTCTTTTTGGGTGGTGGCGCCAGTATACATTTCTGCATGATTCCCTACAATCTGCTGAACAAGAAGGCCGCCTATCTGAATACCGGTACCTGGGCCTCCAAAGCCATAAAGGAAGCCAGGTTTTTTGGTGAGGTGGTTGAAGTGGCCTCCTCAAAAGACGAGAATTACTGTTACATTCCCAAGGGTTTTGAGGTACCTGCCGATGCCGACTATCTGCACATTACCACCAACAATACCATTTTTGGTACTGAAATCCGTAAGGACCTGGATGTAAACATTCCTTTGGTGGCCGATATGTCGTCCGATATTTTATCTCGTCCCGTTGATGTTTCAAAGTACGGCATCATTTACGGTGGCGCACAGAAGAACCTGGCGCCTTCTGGTGTAGGCTTTGCCGTGATTAAGGAAGAGCTTTTGGGAAAAGTAGAGCGTCCCATCCCCACCATGTTGAATTACAAAACCCATATTGACAACGGTTCGATGTTCAACACCCCGCCGGTATTGCCTGTATTCTCGGCCCTGCAGACCCTCATTTGGTTGAAGGAACAAGGCGGTTTGGGTGAAATGGAGAAGCGCAACATTCGTAAAGCCACCATGCTTTACAACGAAATTGAGCGCAACAAGCTCTTTAAAACCACCGTGAAGAACGAAGAAGACCGTTCCATTATGAATGTATGTTTTGTAATGAATGAGGAGTATAAGGACTTGGAAACCGAGTTCCGTGAGTTTTCCGCTTCTAAAGGCATGGTAGGCATCAAGGGGCACCGCTCCGTGGGTGGATTCAGAGCATCCATTTACAATGCCATGCCCGAACAAAGTGTTAAAGCCCTCATTGATGTGATGCAAGAGTTTGAGAAAAAGCATTAAAGATGTATCTTTGAAGAATTAAAAAGGGAGAGCGTGGGGCAGATTCACAACCTCCCTTTTCTTTTTGCACATCGTTTTTTATAGCAAACACCAAATTATACTGTGATGAAGAAAGTTTTGATAGCCACCGAGAAGCCCTTTTCTCAGGTTGCTGTGGATGAAATCAGAATTATTGTTGAGGAAGCCGGTTGCGAATTGGCTTTGCTTGAGAAATACAAGAGTGAGGGCGAGCTGTTGGAGGCCGTTGCCGATGCAGACGCACTCATTGTACGCTCCGATAAAGTGACTGCTAAAGTGCTGGATGCTGCAAAAAATCTGAAAATCGTGGTTCGTGCCGGAGCCGGTTACGACAACCTTGATTTGGAGGCCTGCAACGCCAAAGACATCGTGGCTATGAATACCCCCGGTCAAAACGCCAACGCTGTGGCCGAGCTGGTATTTGGCATGATGATTTATGGTATCCGAAAGCAATTCAGTGGTGCTTCGGGCAGCGAACTGCGCGGCAAATCCCTGGGTATTCATGCTTATGGCAACGTGGGTTATTATGTAGGAAAAATTGCCGAAGGTTTTGGCATGAAGGTTTATGCCTACGACCCCTACGTGGGTTCTGACCGCATGCAGTCGCATGGTGTAGAGCCTATGAACAGTGTAGAAGAACTCTACCGTACCTGCGAGTTTGTTTCGCTGCACATTCCGGCCAACGACATCACCCGCAATTCCATCAACAAATCACTTCTTTCCATGATGCCCCAGGGCGCCGTTCTCATTAATACCGCCCGCAAGGAAGTCATTCACGAAGCAGAGTTGGTTGAATTGATGGAAGAACGTGAGGACTTTATGTATTTGAGCGATATCGCCCCTTCCAACGCTGCAGCATTTCAGGAAAAATTTCCCGGTCGCTTCTTTTTTACCCCCAAGAAAATGGGTGCCCAGACCGAAGAGGCCAACATCAACGCCGGTATGGCAGCTGCCCGGCAGATTGTGAGCTACTTTTTGACCGGTGAAGAAACCCATCGGGTTAATCGCTAGATTTACCGGGGCGGATGTGGACCTCCACATCCGCCCTTCCTTATCCATTCATCCCCCAAAAACCTGAGCCTATGGCTGTTGTAAAACCTTTCAAGGGGCTTCGTCCCCCCGAGCATTTGGCATCTGTACTATCGTGTTTGCCTTACGACGTAATGAACAGTGAAGAAGCCGCCCAAATGGCTGCCGGAAAACCTGAGTCACTGCTCCACATTACGCGGGCTGAAATCGACTGCCCTCCGGGCACCGATCTGCATTCTGAAAAAGTTTATCAACAGTCCCTCGCTAATTTTAAAGCCTTTAAAGAAAAGGGTTGGTTGCAGAAGGATGAGCAAGCCTGTTTTTATGTGTATGCCCAGACCATGGATGGTCGCACACAATACGGATTGGTGGCACGTGCTGCCTGTGAAGATTACTTCAGCGGAGTAATAAAGAAACATGAGCTTACGCGACCCGATAAGGAGGAGGACCGCATGGTGCACATTCGCACCAACAATGCCAACCTTGAGCCGGTTTTCTTCAGCTATAAAGCCGTACCCGAAATAGATGAGCTGGTGGCCACTGTGGTTCAGGGCAAAGCAGAATACGATTTTACCAGCGAGGAAGGTTTTCGACACCAGTTTTGGGTAGTGTGGGACCCTGCAGTAAATCTTCAGCTCGAAAAATTGTTTGCCGAGAAAGTACCCTGCACCTATGTGGCCGACGGGCATCACCGCACGGCAGCAGCCGCCCGTATTGGCGCAGAACGTAAGGCTGCCAATCCCGCCCACACCGGAGAAGAGGCCTACAATTATTTTATGGCCGTTCACTTTCCCGATCAGCAATTGGCCATTATCGATTACAATCGGCTGATTAAAGACCTCAACGAACTGAGTGAGTCCGATTTCATCATTGCCCTGGGTCGCAGTTTTGAAGTCTACCCGATGGGAAATACGCCCTTTAAACCCAGAGCCTTACACGAGTTTGGCCTGTATCTGGGTCACAAATGGTACCGCCTGGTAGCCCGAAAGGGAAGCTACAACGATGCCGACCCCATTGGCGCCCTGGATGTTACCATCTTGTCGAAGCAAGTCCTCGAACGTATTCTGGATATCCAGGATCAGCGCACCTCGCAACGCATCGATTTTGTGGGAGGCATACGTGGACTCGAAGCCTTGCAGCAAAGAGTTGATTCCGGAGAAATGAAAGCCGCCTTTGCCCTTTACCCTGTATCTATGGAGCAGCTGATTCGCATTGCCGATACCGGCAATATTATGCCGCCCAAAACCACCTGGTTCGAACCCAAGCTGCGTTCGGGTTTGGTTATACATGAATTGGAGTAAAGAAAAATTAAATTATGGTGTTGAAGGAGCGTTTAGCAGCCCTTAAAAAGAGAATTCCCCCGCAAACCTGTTTGATTGCCGTAAGTAAAACCCATCCTGCTTCCAGCATTCTGGAAGCCTACGCATGCGGTCAGCGTGTGTATGGAGAGAATAAAGTTCAGGAGCTTTGTGCCAAACAGGAAGAACTGCCCGGGGACATCGAGTGGCACATGATTGGTCACCTCCAGAGCAACAAGGTAAAGTACATCGCTCCCTTTGTGGCCCTGATACATGGTGTTGATTCGCTTAAGTTGTTGAAAACCATAGATAAAGAGGGTCGTAAGAACAAGCGCATTATTCCTTGTCTGTTGCAGGTGCACATTGCCGAAGAGAGTAGCAAGTTTGGATTTTCACCCGAAGAACTGCGTGAAATGTTGGCAGCCGGTGCATGGCAGGAGCTGGAATTTGTAGAACTGAGAGGCCTTATGGGCATGGCCACCTTCACCGAGGATAAAGCACAGGTTCAGCGCGAATTTCACAGCCTTAAAGTGCTGTTTGATGAGGTGAAGGAGCGGTATTTTGCCGACAGCAGCGATTTTAAGGAACTCAGTATGGGGATGTCCGGTGATTTTGAACTGGCCATTGAAGCGGGAAGTACGATGGTGCGCGTAGGCAGCGCTCTTTTTGGGGCGCGGGATTACAATTTGTAATTTGTATATTTGTCTGAGCTTATAGTGACACCACATATAAAACCGAGGATATGACAAAGATGGAAACCACTTACCTGGGGTTAAAGTTAAAGAACCCTATTGTAGTTGGGAGTTCGGGACTTACCAACAGCGTAGAGAAGATCAGAAAGGTACAGCAGGCCGGAGCCGGTGCCGTTGTTTTAAAGTCCCTGTTCGAAGAACAAATCAGTCACGATACCGAGCGCGCCATATATCAGGGTTCCGGGATGGACTATCCGGAAGCTTTGGATTACATCAAAGGCTATTCGCGCAGCAATTCGGTCGGCGAATACCTGCAATTGCTGAAGGACGCCAAAGCCGCAGTGGATATTCCGGTTATTGCCAGCATCAACTGTTACTCAGGGGAGGAGTGGATCGACTTTGCCCGTCAGGTGCAGGAAGCCGGTGCCGATGCCCTCGAGCTCAACGTTTTTGCGGTTAATACCGACAAAAACAGTGAAGCCGCTGCCTATGAAGAACTGTATCTGAAAGTAGCCCGGGAAGTCAGCAAAGTAGTAAGCATACCCGTCGTTATCAAGCTGGGCCAGTATTTCAGCAACCTGGTAGCGGTGGTCAACAAGCTTTCGGTCAGCGGCGCCAGGGGCGTAACGTTGTTTAACCGTTACTACGAGCCCGATATCGACATCAACAGCCTCAGCTTCACCTCCTCCGAAGTTTTCAGTCAGCCCGCTGATTTGCGTCAGTCGCTGCGCTGGGTAGCTATTGTCAGCGACAAGGTGCACAATATTGAAATTGCCGCTTCCACCGGTGTACATGATGGCGATGCGGTAATTAAGCAAATACTGGCCGGTGCCCAGGTGGTGCAAGTCTGTTCAGCCGTTTATAAGCAGGGGCCCGAAGTCATCACGCAGATGCTCCAAAAGCTGGAAAGCTGGATGCAGGAAAAAGAGTTTGAAAAAGTGGCACAATTCCGGGGCTTGATGAGTTACGGTAAGATTAAAAATCCAGCTGTATACGAAAGAGCGCAGTTCATGCGCTATTTCTCAAAATTTGAATAAGATAAAAACCGGCCCGGGCCGGTTTTTTTATGCTTACATCCGTCCGTTTAAGCATCTCCACAGGCGGATGCTTGACCTTTAGCACATTTTTTCTCAAATTTGTACATCTCTTGAAAGAAATTAAAAATATATGGCTACTTTTGATCTGACTGCCTCAGTCCTAATGCAAACAACCAAATAAACATGAAACATTTCAGCCTTAAAGCCACCCTTTTACTTGCGCTTCCCCTTATGCTGTTTTCCTATGGCTGCAGCCAATGTCAGCGTGATGGTTCTGAAAACCAAACAGCTCGTGATATCATGCAATCGGTAACCATCGATGAGCAATTGTTGGCCGATTTCAATAAATCCAAACTGATATTTTATTCTCTGCCTTCGCCCCTGGAAACGGCTATGCTCATTAAGCGGGCAGGGGCTGCCTTTAATCCCGACCTGCTCAATGATGTCAATGCCGCATCGCGCTACGACACCAATGCGCGCATGGCCCTTAATTTGGGCATATACAGCGCCGACATGAGTTATTCCAGCCTTTTTGATCAAACCCAAAGCACCCTCAACTTTATGGGCGCTGCCCGTCAGTTGGCCGAGCGTTTGGGCGTTATGGAAGCCATTGATGAAGGCACCATTCGTCGCCTCGAGGAAAATATGAACAACCGGGAGGTGGTCATGGACATTATCTCAGAAACCTTTATGAATTCCAATGCCTACCTCACCGAGCAGGACCGGCCCGCCATTGCGGTAATGGTATTGCTGGGCGGCTGGGTGGAAGGTCTTTATCTGGCGACCCAGCTCACCGAAGGCGAACTGGAAGGCAACCCTGAGCTGATAGACCGCATTGTTTATCAGAAGCTCTCCTTGCTGACCCTGATTAATCTGATGGAGACCCACAGCAGTAACGAAGATATCGCGCGACTCCTGGTGGATATGCAAGCGCTTATGGCTATTTACGATGAAGTGAAAATCATCACCACAGCCGATGTCGAAGCAGAAACCCACCCCGAAGAAAGAATGACCATTTTACGCTCGCAAGCCGAGACTTTCATCAGTCAGGAAACACTTAATAAGTTGGTCAGTCACGTAGCCGCGCTCAGAGCCGGTTTCGTTTCCTGATGGCTGCACCATACCGATGCAAGGAAAAATGCTGAAACTCAGTTCAAAAATTTCTTTACTGCTCCTCCTGCTTATAGCGGGATTTGGCCTGCAGGCGCAATCACCGTGCCACGCTTTTGCGCGCAACATAGCCAAGCCCCTTTTGGGGGATTTTATGCACGATGGCAACTACAACGCCACTTATTTGGAAGAAGGCGAGAGTGCCGAATTGTACAAGACCTTTTACGAGGGACAATCCTACCGCCTGGTGGTATCGGTGGTGGACCAATTGCCCAATGCCAGGGTGCGACTGCTCGACAGTAAGCGCAATGTGGTATTCGACAACGCCAATTATGAGCTGGCTCCCGTGTGGGATTTTGTGGCAGAGAGTACCGGTACCATGATTGTTCAGATCAGGTTGCCAGATCCGGCCGACGACGCCAACATTGTTGGCGGTTGCATCGCCATCCTGTTTGGGGTGGAAAATACGGGGCGCCGTCGTTGATCCCCATTTTTTCCAAAGATTATTTTCCTTTTAAATAAGGCGCCAGATACTGACCGGTATAAGAGGCCGGTATATTGAGGAGCGCTTCAGGCGTTCCCTCAAAGACCAAATGGCCCCCTTCCTTTCCACCCTCGGGACCCAGGTCGATCAGGTAGTCGGCCGATTTGATTACCTCCATATTGTGTTCCACCACCACCACCGAATGGCCTTTCTCAATAAGGGCAGAAAAGGCCTTCAGTAGTTTGGCAATATCATGGAAATGGAGCCCTGTGGTTGGTTCATCAAAAATAAACAAGGTAGGCGCTGTTTTTTCCAGGGCCAGAAAAGAGGCAAGTTTCACCCTTTGACTTTCCCCGCCACTTAAAGTGCTCGAAGCCTGTCCCATTTTCACATAGCCCAGGCCCACCTCAGCCAGCGGTTGTAAACGATTAACCAGTCGACGCGCAGTAGCCCCCGCGCTTTCGGAGAAAAAGGCAATGGCTTCGTCTATGGTCATATTCAGTATGTCACTTACATCACAACCACGATGTTTGATTTCCAACACCTCTTCCTTAAAGCGTTTTCCCTTACAACTTTCGCAGGTCAGCACCAGGTCGGCCATAAATTGCATTTCCACCTTTATGCTGCCTTCGCCCTGGCACTCTTCACAACGCCCGCCTTCTACATTGAAGGAAAAGTGCGCCGGTTTCAGGCCCTCTGCCTTCGCCTGCTTTTCGTCCGACATCAGTTTACGTACCTCGTCCCAGGCCTTTAAGTAGGTCGCCGGATTGGAGCGGGAAGATTTGCCGATGGGATTCTGGTCGATAAACTCCACCTCACTTATGGCCGCTACATCGCCCTTCAGCAGGTCAAAATCGCCGGTTTTGTCGGCAAAACCGCCTTTTAATTTCTTGAGTGCAGGGTAGAGGATCTTCTTTACCAGGGAGGATTTCCCCGAACCACTGACCCCCGTGATGACCGTCAGTACATTCAGCGGCACGCTAACGTTGATGTTCTTTAAGTTGTTTTCGCGTGCGCCCATTATTTTAATCGATGCCGAGAAGGTGCGCCTGGAGGTGGGGACCGGCAACTGTCGTGTGCCCGTAAGGTATTGGGTGGTGAGACTCTCAGGTACCGAGGCCAGGTTGGCAAAAGGACCCTGAAAAACCACTTCGCCACCGTGTTGACCGGCAGCGGGACCAATATCAATCAAATCGTCGCAGGCGCGTATGATGTCCTCGTCGTGCTCCACCACCACCACTGTATTGCCAAGTTGTTGCAGACGGCGCAGCACCTCAATAAGCAAATGGGTATCGCGGGAGTGCAGACCAATGCTTGGCTCATCGAGGATGTAGAGTGAGCCAACAAGACTGCTGCCCAGGGAGGTGGCCAGATTGATGCGTTGGCTTTCTCCCCCCGATAGCGTCGAACTCAGGCGGTTGAGGGTCAGGTAACCCAGGCCCACCTTCACCAGAAAATCCAGGCGGTTGTTTATCTCGGTCAACAAGCGGCGCGCCACCTCCAGGTCGTGCTGTTCGGGCTTAAAAGCTGCAAAAAACTGCTGCAGTTCATCTACCGGCAGAGTCACCAGTTCGTGAATACTGCGGCCGTTTACTTTAACCCAGCCCGCTTCCTTGCGCAGGCGGGTGCCTCCGCAATCGGGACAGGTCGTTTTTCCCCGGTAACGGGCCAGCATTACCCGGTTCTGTATCTTGTAGAGCTTTTGCTCCAGGTGCTCAAAAAAAGCATCCAGGCCATGAAAATAGCTGTTGCCCGTCCACAATAAACGACGCTGCTCCGGGGTCAATTCGTAGTAGGGGACATGTACCGGAAAATCGAACTTGTGCGCATTGCGCACCAGTTGGTTCTTCCATTCGCTCAGCTTATCTCCCCGCCAGCAGGCCACCGCATCCTCGTAAATCGACCGGTTTTTGTCCGGAATCACCAGATCCTCGTCGATACCAATAACGCTCCCGAAACCTTCGCAACGGGGACAGGCGCCCAGGGGACTGTTGAAAGCAAAAAGATGTTCATTGGGTTCCTCAAAGGTGATGCCATCGGCCTCAAAGCGGTTGGAGAAGCGCCGGGCCTCCGGCGCCTCTTTGCCGTAGGTCTTTATGATACATTCGCCCCGGCCTTCGTAAAAAGCCGTCTGTACCGAGTCGGCCATCCTCGAAAGGGTATCGCTGTCCCCGGCATTCACCGCCAGTCGGTCAATCAGCAAAAGAATTTCCGCACAGCGGGCCCCCTCAGCAGCCAGATAATCTTCTATGGCTACAAATTCATTGTTTTGTTCTATGCGACTGAAGCCCTGCTTGGCCAGCAAGGCCAAATGCTCCTCGCACGACCTCCCCTCAGGAGGTAATACCGGCGCCAGAATGGCCAGGCGGGTCCCTTCTTCCAGGTGCTCCATGTACCTGACCACATCCATAACCTGATGGCGGCGCACTTCCTTACCCGAAACCGGGGAAATGGTGCGGCCAATACGGGCGAAGAGCAATTTTAGATAATCGTATATCTCGGTAGAGGTGCCCACCGTAGAACGGGGGTTGCGGGTATTTACTTTTTGCTCAATGGCAATGGCCGGGGGGATGCCCTTAATGTAGTCCACTTCCGGTTTGTCGATGCGCCCTAAAAACTGCCGGGCGTAGGCACTCAGACTCTCCACGTAGCGGCGTTGGCCCTCGGCGTACAAAGTGTCGAAGGCCAGGGAACTTTTGCCCGAGCCCGAAACGCCCGTGATGACCACAAAGCGGTTGCGTGGAATATCGAGAGAAATGTTTTTAAGGTTGTGTACACGGGCTCCCTTTATCAGGATGTGGGTATGTGCGTTGGCCTTGGTAAGCGTCATAGTGCAGGATGCTTCAAATGAAATTTCGTGCAAAGATACCAAACAAAATCCATTTGTGAAGGTCCCGGCCTTTACAGCAAAAAGTATTATTCTGAAGCAAAATTTGTTTTTATTGACATTTTTTTATTTATTCGTGGTCTCAAACATTTAAAACGCCATTGCCTATTGAAACAGGTTTACAAGTTATCCATTACAATTTGTTATGACAGATTTATTCAAGCTGTCGGACGAAGAACTTGTAAAAAGTTTCGTTTCCGGTAAAAAGAAATGCTTTGATGTGTTGCTCGAACGACACAAGCAAAAGGTGTTTTCCTATATTTTTATGATGGTGCGCAAGGAGGATCTCACAGAGGACCTCTTTCAGGATACTTTTGTAAAAGTGTACCATACGCTGCAAGACGGTCGCTACGCTGAGAATGGTCGTTTTGTATCCTGGGTGATGCGTATCGCCCACAATTTGATCATCGATCATTTTCGGCGTCAGAAACACTTTCCGGTGGTTTACAACGACGATCATACCCGCGATTTGTTTAACCATCCCCGTTACTCAGACCAGACCATTGAAGAACAAATGGTGATGGAGGAGGTGTCGAAGGATGTGTCGGAACTTGTAGAACTGCTGCCCGATAACCAGCGCGAAGTGGTAAAGATGCGCCATTATATGGGATTAAGTTTTAAAGAGATCGCCGACGAGACCAATGTGAGCATAAATACCGCCCTGGGCCGTATGCGCTATGCACTGATTAACTTACGCAGGATGATGGAGGAACGCTCTTGTAGTCTTTCGGTTTTTTAATAAGAAACATACTAAGCAAGCGTTTTTGGCGTTTAGGAAAGAGATTAGCGCCAAACTTGCATGAAACATTTTACTGAAGGACAGCTGGAACTACTTAACAGAAAAGGTAAACAGTACAGAAAGATGCTGTTGCCTCTGACGGATGAAGATCTCCGTAATCTGTTTCCGAGCCCCTCCGCCGAAACAATCCGTAAACTCAAATACAAAATAGCTCGCATAGAGCGTTTGCGCAGGGCCCGTAATTAGGGCCCGTTTTATTTGTAGAAATTCTTGCTGAAAGCCCGAAATTCTTTTCGTCGCATTATTTTACGAGCAATAAAGGCCTCCAGAAATCCCAAACCATAGGCAAAAGTCTGCGTTAAAGCAGCCGGCACGGCCCACAAGGCTGTTTTACCATTACCCGTTTCGTAGCGCGCATGAATAAATACAGTGAGGGGCACCACCAGCAGGAGCAACAACCAGGCCGGATTTCCGAAAGCCAGGATAAGCAAGGCCAAATGACCCAACACAAAGAGGGCAGGCAGCCAGTGCACCGGTTTTAAAGTGCCGGGATGCCTTATATCAAGGTTTATTCGGGCTATCCCTGAATTGTAAATCTGTTTGAAAAAGGAGCGGAAATTATTGCGTCTTTTGTGGTAAACAAAAGCCGGTTTAATGAGTCGCGTAGAATAGCCTTTTTCGAGTAAGCGCATGCTGAAATCCAGATCCTCTCCGAAACGCATATTTGAAAAGCCACCCAGACTGTGAAAAACACTGTTCCTAACGGCCAGGTTGTAGCTCCGGGGATAAAAAACATCCAGTTTTTCACGGCCACCCCGAATGCCTCCGGTGGTCAATATGCTGCTCATGGCATAACCAATGGCCTTTTGAATGGTATTGAAAGAAGGATGCGCCTTATCCGGCCCCCCAAAGCAATCGAAATCCTCACTCGCCACTTCCTCAGCCACCAGTCTCAGGTAATTATCGGGCAGCAGGCAGTCCGAGTCTAAAAACAGCAGCCAACGCCCCGAGGCACAACCCGCCCCGTTGTTACGTGCCAATCCCGGCCCCTTGTTTTCCTGATACAGATAGTGCGTTGAAAACTTGTCGGCATAAGTTTGCAGCAGCTGATCGCTTTTTTTTACAGATCCATCCTCCACCACAACCACCTCAAAATCACGATAGCTTTGCTTGTCGATGCTTTCAAGCAATTCCTGCAATTCTTCCGGGCGGTTGTAAACCGGTATTATAATTGAAAAAAGCGGCATGCTGTCCTGGTTTTCTGGTTGCGTTCAAAGATATAAAAAAGCCTGCAATAAACCGGCTAAGAAAGCCGATTCGCACGAATGCTTACAATTCATAATTATTAAGACTTCAGTTTTTTATGTTTGAAAAAATATTCTCAAATTTGCAGGTGCTTTGTAACTAAGTTCTTTTTTGTTGCAAATACATTATTCTGAATCAATTATTTGTACACATAACCATTAAAACACCTTTCAATGTTAAAGAGTCCACTACAAGTAGCTCGTGAAAGTTACCTTCCCAAAATGCCTGCATCCTTCAAGGGTGCCGTAAAAATTGTGGAAGGAAAGAAAACCCAGTCGGTTGCCGATCAGGCAGAGATTGAGAAAATGTTTCCCAACACCTACGCCATGCCGGTTCTTACTTTTGAAGGCAGCGATACCGCAAAAACCTATCCTGCTTACAAAGTCGGTGTTATTCTTTCCGGTGGTCAGGCCCCGGGTGGACATAACGTGATTTCCGGTTTGTTCGATGGCTTAAAAGCTTGCAACAGCGCCAATAAGCTGTATGGCTTTTTGGGTGGTCCCAGCGGACTTGTGGACAATCAGTATGTAGAGCTGACTGCCGAAATCGTGGATGAGTACCGTAATACCGGTGGTTTCGACATTATTGGTTCGGGGCGTACCAAACTGGAAGAGACCGAACAGTTTGACAAGGTGATTGAAAACTGCCAGAAACTGGGCGTAAACGCACTCGTTATTATTGGTGGCGACGATTCCAATACCAATGCCTGCGTTTTGGCCGAGTATTTTGCCCAAAAGAAATCGGGTATTCAAGTGATTGGTGTACCCAAGACCATTGATGGCGACCTTAAAAACGAAGTAGTAGAGACCTCCTTCGGTTTTGATACTGCCTGTAAAACCTACAGCGAACTCATTGGTAACATTCAGCGCGATGCCAACTCGGCCAAAAAATATTATCACTTCATTCGTCTGATGGGGCGTTCGGCTTCACACATCTGTTTGGAATGTGCCCTGGAAACGCAGCCCAACATCACCATCATTTCAGAGGAGGTGGAGCAGAAGGGCATGACCCTGGATGAGCTGGTGACTGAAATTGCCGACGTTGTGGCCAAGCGTGCCGCCAAGGGACTTAATTTTGGTACCGTCTTGATTCCCGAAGGCGTTGTGGAGTTTGTGCCTGCCATGAAGAAGTTGATTGCCGAGCTGAACGATATTTTGGCCCGTCATGAGGCAGAGCTTACCGTTTTGGAAACCAACCGCGACCGTCGCGATTTCGTAGCCACCAAACTTGCTGCCGAATCCGCGGAAGTGTTTGCCAGTCTCCCCAACAGTTTTGCCAACCAGTTGATGCTCGACCGCGACCCGCACGGCAACGTACAGGTTTCCATGATTGAGACAGAGAAACTCTTGATCGACATGGTGAAGGCCAAGTTGAAGAAAAGAAAGAAGGCGGGTGAATTCGACGGAAAATTCTCTGGTCAGGCCCACTTCTTCGGTTACGAAGGACGCTGTGCCACCCCATCTAACTTTGATGCCGATTATTGCTTCTCGCTGGGTTACACCGCTTCGTTGTTGATTTCAGAAGGCAAGACCGGCTATATGGCTTCGGTGAAGAATCTGACCAAGCCGGCTGATCAGTGGTTGCCCGGTGGCGCCCCCATCACCATGATGATGAATATGGAAAAGCGTCACGGTGCCATGAAGCCCGTTATTCAGAAAGCACTGGTTGACCTGAAAGGCAAGCCTTTTGGCAAATTGGTGGAGAACCGTGAAGATTGGGCCATGAATACCCGCTATCTCTATCCCGGTCCCATCCAGTATTTTGGTCCCGCCTCAGTGAGCGACATCACCACTTACACCCTGCAATTGGAGCAGAGCAAGTAAGTCTTGATTGATAGTTACCAACGGGGACTGCCGCCTAAGCGACAGTCCCCGTTTCTGTTAAGTCCGGATGCTGAACTAAAATTATTGGTATTCGTCCATTAAGCAGGGCTTTTTTGTATATTTGCAAGGCTATAAAGCTTAAACAATTTGAATCAACATGTCCAGTATCGTAGCCCTTTCTGAAGCCGCCACAATTGGTTTGCACAGCATGGTGCTCATTGCACGCTCCAATGAAACACTCAATGTGGGACAAATCGCTGAGAAGATTTTCAGCTCGAGGCACCACGTGGCAAAAATACTGCAAAGGCTCGCCAAGGAGGGTTTTATTTCATCGAATCGGGGACC